>Ga0209253_10001800_pt1 | contig 18895 bp, 16 predicted proteins | sample FrelakmetBRP12BR_FD_187145 | JGI IMG/M metagenome (GOLD analysis project Ga0209253, IMG submission 187145) | Freshwater lake sediment microbial communities from the University of Notre Dame, USA, for methane emissions studies - BRP12 BR (SPAdes)... | ecosystem: Environmental > Aquatic >... | reverse complement strand
CCCCCACAATCACGATGTCCGCCTCTTCGAGGTTTCCCTTGTGGCTCTGCTCGGGCCTGGAGCGTATCAGTTGCACTCTTTCCTCCGCCTCTATGTCCACCTCCGGATAGAAAATGCGAGCCGTCGCCTGCCGGTCGTGGGTTCTCTCCTCGAAGACGCCCGGGTGAACCGTGGCCATCTGCGGCCGGTGTTCGGGCGTGATAATGTCGGCAAGCAGTTCGCCGCCGAAGGCCGGAGTGGTCTGGATCAGAAGACGCTTTTCCGTGTCGATTTCAAGAGCGACACAATCCGCGCTCAACCCCGTGTTCAAGCGTTTTGCCAGGCGGGGAAAGAACTCCCTGCCGAAAGCCGTTGCCCCAGCAAGGAAGATCTCGGGTTTGAAGCTCTGTACCAGCTGTGAGACAACCCCCACATAGGTTTCCACCTGATAGTTCTTGAGGCTCGGGTGATCTACCACCATGACCACATCAGCACCATGAGCCGTGTATTCCATGGCATACTGGTGGATCTGCGACCCCAGCACCAGCACGGTCAGCTCGGTGCCAAGCTCCCTGGCCAACTGGTTCCCTTTGGCAATGAGCTGCAAGGTCACCCGGTTCTGAAAATAGTTCCGGTAATCGCCAAAGACCCAGACGCCTTCCCAGTCTCTATTCTGCTTCGTCTTCATCGAGAATGCTCAAAGACACCAGTTTGCCGATCAGATGTTCTGCCAGCGTTTGCGAAGAGCCGGTCACGACTTCCCCTTTTCTCTTCTGAGGCGGCCTGTAAAGCCTTAGAACAGTTGTCGCAGATCCGCTGAATCCCACCTCCTCAGGCTGGAGGTTAAGGTCCTTCAGTCCCCATCGAATCACACGGCCGTTTGAAAAGGCCTGCTCCAGATCTCCCAGGGGGATGTGACGGGGAACATTGAGTCCCTGCGAAACCGTCAGGAGGGCGGGGAGGTTCACCCTGTAAGTGTTCTGGAATCCGTCACTCAGCTGCTTGACCACGAGAGCGTTCATTTCCACATGAATTTCCGTGACTCCGCAAACCTGCGGCCAATTGAGCTCCTCAGCAAGCTGAGGGCCCACGTGCCCGGTATCGCTGTCAATGGTCTGTTTTCCGCAGAGGATCAGGTCCGGGAAAGGATCCATCTTAGAAATCGCTTTAGCAAGCACACGGGAAGTCGCCAGTGTATCTGCTCCGGCAAAGCCGGGGTCTGAAAGCAGGATGGCTTCGTCGGCTCCTGCGGCGATGGCCTCCCGCAGGGCTTCTTCGCTCTGTGAAGGCCCCATGGTCAGAACAGAGACCTTCCCTCCCTCTTTCTGCTTTAGATCCAGAGCTGCCTCAAGAGCAATGCGGTCCAGAGGATTGATGATGCTCTCCACACCGTCCCTGATAATGGTCATCCGAATCCGGTCGATGCGGATGAAGGGGGTATCAGGAACTTGTTTTATGCACACGACGATCCGCATAAAAGATAGGTTAAAGGATAAAGGTCAAAGGACAAAGGTTAAAACCCCAGCCAAACCTTATTTATTGCCTTTAACCTTTATCCTTTCTCCTTTAACCTTTGTCCTTATTTTTTGATGATGCTTCGCGCGATAACGATGCGCTGCACCTCCGAAGTCCCCTCGTAAATCTCACAGACTTTGGCATCCCGATAATAACGTTCGATGGGATAGGCTTTTGAGTAGCCGTACCCTCCATGGATCTGCAATCCGATCCGTGCTGCATCCACAGCGGTTTCACTTGCAAAAAGCTTAGCCATGGCGGATTCCCTGGAATGAGGCATCTTCCGGTCTCTCAGAGAAGAGGCGCGAAGGATCAACAGGCGGGAGGCCTCAACCCGGGTGGCCATGTCCGCCAGAAAACCCTGGATCGCGCCGAAATCAGCGATGCGCTTGCCGAACTGATAACGCTCTTGGGCATATTTGATGGAGGCCTCGAGACAAGCCTGCGCGATGCCCAGAGCCTGCGAGCCGATGCCGATACGGCCTCCATCCAACGTGGAGAGAGCGATCCTCATGCCCTGCCCCTCTTCACCCAGGAGATTTTCCCTGGGGACTCTGCAATCATTCAGAACAATCGGGCACACAGGATTGCCGCGCATGCCCATGAGATCTTCCTGGGCTCCCTTTTCCAGGCCCTCTCTTTCTGACTCGATAATAAATACGGAATATTCCCGCCCTTTTTCAGAAGGGTTCGTAATGGCAAAGATCAAGTTCAGGCCCGACACCCCTCCGTTGGTCACAAAAATCTTGCTCCCGTTCAGGATGTATCCATCGCCATCCCTGACCGCGGTGGTCTCGATGGAAGAAGCATCTGACCCGGCATTGGGTTCCGTGAGACAGAAGGTTCCGATTTTTTCCCCTTTGGCCATGGGGATCAGGAACGCCTGCCTCTGAGATTCAATCCCGAACTCGTACACAGGGAAAGCAGAAACACTGTTGTGTACGGAGATACACAGGCCCATGGCTCCTGAAGCCTTGGATATTTCCTCGATCACAATGGCATAGCTCACGCTGTCAAGACCAGCCCCGGCATACGCAGCGGGGATTTCGAGTCCGAAGTACTGAAGGGCCGCCATCTCTTCTGCGAGTCGAACAGGGAACTCGGCTTTCTCGTCCATCTCCGCGGCCGCAGGGACAAGTTTTTCCTCTGCGAACTTGCGTACCGTCCGCCGGATCACAGCGTATTTCATGCTAAGTTCAGGAGTCATGCTTCTGTAGACACAGCCCCTATCCTTCACCGCAGAGAACGCAGTGAACGCAGAGATCACTCTTCAGTGTAAAATCTCTCAAAACCATTCCTTGCATGTTTCTTAATCTACTTCACTCTCTCCGCGACCTTTGCGTACTTCGCGGTGAAACATCTTACCGCAGAGAGCGCCGTGCACGCAGAGAAAAATGAAAATGTATCATAAAGGAAAAATATGCTGAGATCAAACCGAATTACCTAACCAACCTTAACCCCCTTCTCCCGTCATTCCGGCGAACCCCGGATCGGGTCCGGGGTTCACCGGAGTGACGGCCTCCTGCAAGACGGCGTTTTTTAATTTACAGAAAGGGTCTTTTCTTTTACTTTCCTTCTTGTATTCTCCGATCAGTGATCGAGATTGGAATTCTGCTTAGAAAGGAGAACAACCATGGCAGTCAACCCTGAAGGGATCAAAGCTCTCTCAGCCCAGATCATCTCCGTCAAGGGTTCGTGCGGCGCAGGTCACAAGGCGGGCGATACCCTGTCCCTGAGCTGCTGGGACACGGGTGGGCTCTGCGGCTTCTTTTATCACGATATCTTTCCCAGCCTGAATGTCATGCAGTTCGGCGGGGCCTATCCATGGGGAAGTGCAGACGAGATGGTTCTTGAGTGTCCGGACCGGGAGAATCTGGTCAAGATCCGCATTCGGAGAACGTAGCGTCTCTCGCAGAGCTCATAGACCCTCTGCGGTCTCAGCGTTCTCTGCATACAAAATCCCCCTCCTGTCCCCCTTTATAAAGGGGGAAGGCATTGTGGCCCTTGCTTTACCCCTCTTTCTTAAAGAGGGGCGAGGGAAATCAAAAAGGCAGGGCAGGAGTTTTGACCAGGGCTTCTGAAACGAGTGCCACGAGGCCCCATATGGCATCCGCTGACAGATGGTTCTCTATGGAGCGGTCAAAGAGCACGGAAATCCTGGGCTCGAACTCGTCATCCCCCTCCCACAGGAGATAGTACAGAGGGACCTTGGGGAACGCGGGAATCCTGAAGGCAGCGTCAGCCAGACTCTGCGCTTCTCCTCCCAGGGACTCCGCCGCTCTCCTGAACCCTTTTAGGTCTCGACCGAAACGTTCGAGCACCCCGCCCACATTCAGTTCATGGGGTCCCTGGAAAAAATGGGCGGTCTTGAGTTCCTGAGCGCTGACGAGTTCACGGCTCAGGAGTTGAGGTCCCGCGTTGAGAAGATAGACGAGCACAAGAAGCTCCAGGAGAGAATGGGGCACCGGTTCCCACTCGCCCTGATTCTTGCGCCTCAAGGAATGGTTCTTTCTGTCCACCAGGATTTCTCTGCCCAGGATGGGGAGCACGATGTCCTCCGATGAGAAAGCCCTGGCGAGAGCGTTCTCACAGAGCACAGCCATGTCTTTCTTCTCGATATCTTCCCAGTAGTGGGGAGGGACGTGGATTTTCTCTTTCGTAGGATCGAGCTTCTGATCCGCTTCGTTTCGTCTTCGTTCCTGCATTTTTAGAAACCCTTCACTGAAAGGATAAGCCTGAAAGCGTTCGCATGGAAACTCTTCACAATCTCTCAAACAATGGTCTATTCCTCGGTTTGAAGCGCACTCAAGGATGGGGCAAGGAGCACCGAGAACTCGAACTTGTACCGCCATCTTTTGCTGAGCCTCCATGCTGTTTCCCGGGCCGCAGCTCAAACAGACACCCAGAACATTCAGCCGGCACACGTCACAGTTGATTCCGCAAGCACCCGTTGGCATGCTTATGCCTCCTCACTCATCCTTTCGCTCCAACTTCTCCCTTTTGCCCAGGTGAAGTTGTTCGGGAAAGCTTTGGACTAGGTTTTGAATTTGGGTCATTTGGATTTTTGATTTGTTTCGGATTTCGAAATTCGAATTTCGTGCTTTTTAACCTCACTGCGCTCCCGGACCTTTCAACAGAAAAAATGCTAATTGGGAGCCTCTACCAGCAGCGAGATTGAAGTCACCGAGCTTCTCTCTCCCCTCCCTGCTTCCAGAACGGCCCTGATCACCTCGTTGGATTGCTGGCTCGCGCCCCCAATCGTCACCCATTGACCAATGGGCGCAACGAGCCGGGTCGATGCTTCTGTAAAATGGATCACGCGAGAACCCGGTCCCCCGTGGGAAATCCTGGGAGTGATTTCGACATCTGCATGGTCTTTGAGAATAACGGGCTTCACTTCAAATCCTGTTTCGATTCTTTGAATCGTCACGGATTCCGTGATCCTGGCATACCGCCTCGTCAGGTCAACCCAGCGCTGGCTGTAAAGAATGTCCTGTCCCACCATGATATAAGCCGGACTGCCCGAAACCACGGTGACGAAGAACTCGGAACTTCCCTGCTGCATGCGGCTCCTGTCCTCAAGCCGGATGTCCACCCCGTCCTTTCTCATCGGTTTGCCGGCGCTCACCGACCAGTCTTCCCCTGAGGCACGGGCTCTTCCCTCAACGCTGGTCCTCTCCCTTGCCCCGGACTCGTCAAATCGAACCCTGATCCTGGCCTGTTTCCCGAGCTTATCAAAACCTTCCAGGAACTCACGGACCCGTTGGATCGTCTCCTCGCTGTCCACGACGAGGAGCGCATTGGTGCGGCCATCCGCAACGGCCCGACCTTCCGGGGAAAGCAATTGCTGAACCATAGGCAAAGCCTCGGCCGCCGTTCTGTACTGCATGGGGATCATGGCGGTTGCTGCAAAGGAGGAGGCCGGCCAAAGGAAAGAGACACAGATCAGGGTGAAGAACAAAGACGCGGCTTTGCGTTTGGTAATGATTCCTCTGCTCGCTGTGAGATCCATCTAAGATATGAACCTCCCCTTTGAAGAGTTAATCGGTTTTTGCCTGTTTTTCCTTTTTCAACACGCGGATATCCGTGATTCGTGTGAACGGGTACTGGCCCTGGTCGTCCTTTTCCAGATACTTTACCATGTCCCAGAGGGTGTTAAGGGCCATGGACACGCCGACAAGGGCTTCCATCTCCACCCCTGTTCGGGCCTGTGCACTGACATAGCAGACAGCCTCGATTCCGTCCGCACGCACGTCAAAATCCATTCGGACCGTGTCCAGCGGGATCTGATGGCAGTGAGGGATCAGAATGTGGGTCTGCTTGGCTGCGTTCATGGCAGCAACCTCTGCGACCTGAAGCGGATTACCCTTCTTGATCCTCCCACCTTTTATCTCTTCGAGCGTTTTAGGCGACAGGAATATTTTCCCTGCAGCCTGCGCCTTCCTCAACACCACCGGTTTCTCGGAAACATCGACCATGCCCATAAGCCGCCCCTCCAGAAAACTGGAGTAATGGAGTATTGGAGCACTGGAGTGTTGGTGAAGATCAAAACCTAGAACCCCAATGCTCCATCACTCCAGTACTCCACTACTCCATTACTCCACGCAGTATTCTTTCTTCTTGCTCGCTTCCTTCTTGATTCGATTCACGGTGCTGACAAGGGCGGGAAACACATTTTCCCGTATATCACCTGCCACAACCACGACCATGATCTCCTCACCCACGTTCAAGCGACCTTCCCTTGTCTCCACCAGCACTTCAGCAATCCCAGACATCTTCTTGATATCACGGACAATGGCTTGAAGAGCTGCCTGGTCATAAGCGACCTCAATGCTCAGAACCTCACGGCCATTGCGAGAGGTGCGGCGCACCACGCCCAAGTGGCTCGTGATCATGCCCACCTTAGACGGATCAGTGTTTTTTTTCACTCGTTCGATCATCTTGTTCAGATCCATGCTCCACCTCATCTCCGTTTTCCCGATCAAGACAAAAGAGTCTCCGCGCTGTGTCCAAATAGCTCTTGCCCAAGGGGCGATCCGCCTTTTTCTTCAAAAAAAGAATCGGGTCGTTCAGAATTTTTTCCGTGATCGACAGGGTCAGAGCTTCCAGGCTCTTCATCTGCGACGGGCTCAGCTCTCCCAGGCTCGAAAGACTTTTCTTTAACTCAGCCTGGCGAATGGTTTCGGCTTTTTCTTTGAGAGACACAATGGTCGGCACCACTTCAAGAGTCTTCAACCACTGTTCAAACTTTATGACTTCTTCCTCCACAATCCGCTCCGCCTTGATTGCTTCCTCCTCCCTTTGGCCGCGGTTCATCTGAATAATGCCTTTGAGATCATCGATGTCATAGGCATACACATTCTCTAGGTCATTCACTTCAGGTTCCACGTCTCTCGGAACGGCAATATCAATGAAAAAAAGGGGGCGGTTTCTTCTTTTTTTCATGGAGCCTTTGACCTGATCGTGGGTGATCACATAGCCCGGAGCCGCTGTGGAAGAGATGACAATGTCCGCCTCCAGAAGCTGGGCTTCGATCTCCTCAAAAGACACGGGAACGCCCTTGAAAACCTGAGCCACTTCCACCGCTTTCTGAAAGGTCCTGTTGGCCACCGTGATGGCACTGACCCCCTGACTCAGCAAATGACGCGCCGCAAGTTCCGCCATTTCACCGGCGCCGATCAGCAGAACCTTTTTCCCTTTGAAGTCATAGAAGATCTTCTTTGCCAGCTCCACAGCGGCATAACTCACGGAAACAGCCGCATCCGAGATCCCTGTCTCCGTCCTGACTCTCTTGGCCGTGTGAAAGGCGCGGTGCAAGAGACGGTTCAGAATGACACCCGTTGTATTTTCTTTTGTGGCGCGGGTGTAAGCCTCTTTGATCTGCCCGAGAATCTGAGGCTCCCCAATCACCATGGAGTCGAGGCTCGAAGCCACCCTGAAGATATGGCGGACGGCGTCTCGGTCCTCATAGGTGAAAAGATTGGAACAAAGGCTTTCAAAAGGCATTCCTCCCAGCTTCGAAAGAACGGCAATGACGGAACCCTTGGCCTCATCCGTCTGCTCTGTGGTAAACAGAGCCTCTACCCGATTGCAGGTTGAAAGAAACATCCCCTCCTTGACGCAAGCGAGCTCACGCATCATCGCCAGCGCCCTGTCCGCGTGGGCCGGATCCTTTGCCAGGCACTCTCGCAGTTCGACCGGGGCGGTCTCATGGTTCATGCCGATGTTGACGATGCGGATCATGACCCGGATCGGCCCCCCATGTTCTTGAAGCTGTGGTAGTCACTGAGCCAGAGGTTGGCGCCGACAAAAGCGAGGAGCAAAATAAGAAACCCGAAGAGGGACAGCAACGCCGCTCTGCGGCCTCTCCAGCCGACCGTCAATCTCTCGTGCAAGAGAACCGCGTAGAAGATCCATCCAATCAGCGAACACACCTCCTTGGGATCCCATCGCCAGTAGCTTCCCAGCGCAACCTGGGCATAGATCGACCCGGTGATCATCCCTGCGGTCATGAAGGTAAAGCCGCAGATCAGAGCGTAGTGATTGATGGAGTCCAGTGTTTCGAGAGACGGGAGCCTGCTGTAGAGAGAACCCAATCGCTTTTTCTTGATTTGCGACTCCTGAATCAGGTACATGATCCCGGCCACAAAGGTGACGGCAAAAAAACCGTTCCCCACAAAGGCCGTCCCTATGTGGATCGGGAGCCAGAGGCTCCTGAAAATGGGTTTGACCGTCACTTCGCCGCCCGGAAGGGTGGAGGAGAGGATCAGCAGGCATGCGGCAAGTGGCGCCACAAAAGACCCCAGCACCATGAGCCGGAATTTCAGATGAAAGAGGAGGTACACGAGCAGAATGGCCCAGGCAAAAAAGGAAAGGGAGGATTTCAGGGTCAAGACCGGCGCCACGCCAAGCGTGTAATACTCGTAGCCGATAAAGAAAGAGAGAAAAGCAAAACCGGCCAAAAGCAGTCGGTAGGCCCAATGATAAGTCGATTTTTTCTGGCGCACCAGGTAGACAATGAACGCAGCCGTGGCCAGGAGGATCAGGACCAGTGCAAACCCATACAGGAAAAGAGCCATAGGTTATTCTGCCTTGAGAAAATCGAGAATCTGATTTTTCGAGACCGGCCGCCCCAGGACCTTCTCGATGATCTGGGAAGCGAGATCCCATTTTTTCTGACGGATGGCCTGGAGGAGATCGGAGTACACCAGTTTCTCAAAAGCCCTTTTATTTTCTTCCTGAGAAAGACCGAGACGCAAGATCTCCTTTCTCAGGTTTCCCATGAGGTTTAGAAAAAAACCGTACTCTTTGCCGAAATGTTGATCGAGTTCAAGTCTCACTTTTCTTGCAAAGGCAGGACTCTTCCCTGAGGTTGACACGGCAATCAGAAGATCCCCTCTCGAGAGAACGGAGGGCACGATGAAGTTGCAGTCCGCAGGCTGATCCACGGCGTTTACCAGCAAGCCCCTCTTCTGGGCTTCCTGACTCACCCTGCGATTGAGCAAAGCATCATCCGTGGCCGCAATGACGAGAAACGCCCCCTCCAGATGAGCTTCAGAAAATTCGCCGCCGAGTAACTCGATCCTCTTCCTGCTTCGCAGTTGCTCCAGTTCAGCTGTCAGCTCCCTCGCGATGACATGAACAGAGGCCCCGTATTCAAGAAGGCTTTCAATCTTCCTCTGGGCCACTTTGCCACCGCCCACGACCAACGCTTTTTTGCCCTGCAGATCAACGAGGATCGGGTAAAATCTAGACATGCTGATCCACCATATCGCTGATGAACCGCTCTATCTCCTCAGGGCCACCCTTTGTTTCCAGTTCCTGGATGAGATTCTTAATCTTCCGGTAAGTGGCAGGATCACGCTCAAGATCGTCCGTGGAGCGATAGGCTCCGCCTCTTCTGCCGACCCGATAGATAAGGCGCTCTGAGTCAGGAAGCTCCTGGTATCTGCGGATCACGTCGAGCATCTTTTCTTTGTCTTCTGGAAATTTCCCGCTCACTTCTTCCAGGAGGTTCATGATGTGGTCGCTCGTCACCACGCTCGTTATCCCCGAAAGGGTCGAAATGAAGAGCTTGAGCTCCTCTGCCAGCATATCATCGGTTTGCATCTTGAAACCTCCCTCTTTCAGGAGAGCGGAAAGAGGGACCCTGTCAGGGATCCTCAGGCTTCGGATTCTTATGAAATGAGGGTTAATCCGGTTGAGCACTTCCGCAGTGGCTGTTGCGTTCTCCTTCCACATGCCCTGCCCTCCCAGGCCGGGCATGACGTACTCGGAGAGCTCGAGACCCGCAGCCACCGCCTTTTGGCCGGCTTCGACCTGCTGGGCCGCCGTGACTCCCTTTTTGACCAGCTTCAGGATAGGATCACATCCTGACTCCAGTCCCACGTGGACACGGTCCAGGCCTGCTTCCTTGATTCTCTTGAGCGCTTCGGCACTCTTGCGTGCGATGGTCCTTGAACGGGAGTAGGTGGTCACCCTCTTGATTTCGGGAAACTTCTCCCTCAGAAATTTGAGGACCTCCACAAGGGCATCCGTCTCCATGATCAGGTTGTCCGCATCCTGAAGAAAGCAAGCTCCGGTTCCGTAGTAGAGCCATGCCGCAATGCTCCGGTAACCCTCGCTGTAATTGGGGCTTTTATAAATATGGCTTACAACCTGATCCGTCATTTTTCCACTGAAACCGAGACTCCAGCAAAGGGCCTTGATGTCGTCGGCGATATCCCTTGCGGTCTGGATATCCTTCTTGATCTCCTCAAGCTCTCTCAAGGAGAATTTCTGGCCTTTGTAAACCGGGCAAAATAGACACTGGTTCCAGGGGCAATTCCTGGTCAGGCGCAAGAGCAGGCTCGCCGCCTCGCTGGGCGGTCGAATGGGCCCCTGCTCAAAACCGATTTCCCTGCTCATGTATCTCATCCCTGTTGATCCTCTCTTTTCCTCGTCGAGCACTTTTATATGTTATCCAATAAGATATATCAAGGTCGCACAGGGTCAAGCGTCGCTCTTGATACTTGGTTTTTTGGAGAGACGCGTATCAGGGTGAAAGGAGCATGGGTGGGTTATCCTGGGGGTGGGAACGGGTTGCAGTCTCCTCACACTCCCTTGATCCTTTGCAAGGGAATGAAGCCCAACTTGCGTTGAGAACCGCTTGAAGTGCTGTCAATGAGAGGGTTAAAGCCGAAGGCTTCCAGCTTGTCCTTCTTCCCCCTGATTCTCTGTACTCCCAGATTGATGATTGATTCATGCTCAGGGTGCCCGGCCAGTTGTTCCCATACGAAACGACTCAGGATAATCGGGAAATTGTGAAAGATCTTTGTGAATTCCTGAAGCCTTGCCGCAGTGTTGACGGTGTCCCCCACTGCAGTAAACTCGATTTTCGTGTGACACCCGATGTTCCCCATAATGGCCCGCCCCGTGTGAAGACCAATACCGATCTTCATGGGTCGCCCTTCCAGAATGAAGCTCTTTGACATGTCGAGGATCCGGCGTGCCGCATTGAAGCCGAAGTTCACGTGATTGAGCATGGGCTCAGGGGCTCCAAAAATCGCAAAAAAACCGTCTCCCGTGTATTTGTTAATGTGGCCGTTTTCTTCGGAAATGATCAGAGAGCACTTTTCAAAGTAGTTGTTCAGGAAAGAAACGACGTCAATGGCTTCCATGCTCTCAGAGCTTGAAGTAAATCCCCGGATATCCAGAAAGAGAGCCGTAATGATTGACTCTTCTCCCCTGAAAAGATCTACTTCCTCCGAGTTCACGTATCGTCTGATCACTGGAGAAGGCACATATTTTTCAAACAGCCGGCGAAGATTTTGCTCTCGCTCTTTGCTCTCTTCCAGTTTCTGGTAAGACAGGGCATTGTGAATGCTGATGGCAATCTGGGTGGCAATGCCAGTGAGCAGTGAAATGTCGCTCTGGCTCAGGGGTCTTTTGGACTTCAGGTTGTCCACAAAAAGAACGCCAAGCGATTCCCTTTCGTAAACAATGGGAATGCAGATGAAGGACTGGGCGTTCAGCTTTCTTATGAAAGAGTAGCTCTTCTCTGAAATATCCTTCTCTATTTCGCTCACATCATTAACAAGAAAGGGTCTTTGCTCCCTAAAGGCCTGGACAGCCACCCCGCGGGAATGAGGTTTGTCGAGATTAAAATCCGTCTTCTTGAGGACTTCCTCCACGTCAACGTTGTATCCGAAGCCCACCCGGTAAACAAGGCGGCTCTTCTCTCTGTTAGCAAGCCATATCCCTCCCCGGTCAAAGTCCAACCGATTCCGCATGGCATCCACAACCGCTCTCAACAGCCTTTCTGTATCGAGGAGCATGGATGTCGCCTGCCCAATTTCTTTGACCAACTGGGCGTCGTTGTAGCGGATGTTGATCTGGTCCAGCAGAGCCTTGACAGCCTCCTGCTGGGTTTCAACCGTTTTGCTTAGGTCTTTTTTCTCGAGTTGTTCGAAGTAGTATGAAATTCCTAAGAAAATGATGACAAAAAGCAATGTCACCAATGCCCAGGAAAAATAGGAAATCGCAAAGTGCAGCCCCAAGCATGCTAGGAGGCCGGCCAGGATGAGATGACTCCTCATCCCGCGCCACATGAAAGAAGGCGTCCACTCCAGAGTAATAAGGTAACGACACGCTGCCCCGCCCTCATGAATGCATTCCGGATGCTCCACCTTGGGAAAGCGGCCCGTAAACAACTTGGAAAGAGCCTCCAGTTGCCCCAGCATGTTGTCGCATTGGTACGACTTGAGAACAACTCCCGGATTCGGCCTGGAAAGGATCTCGTACTTGTTGGCTCCCAGTTTTTGGCTTTTGAACGTCGAGGCTCGCGTCAGGTGTGGGGCAATCTTTTCAAAAACCCAGTAAGCGGCGCCCGGGGTCATAAACCCGAGTGCATAGTGTTTCAGGGCGCCGGACGCCTCCGAGGTCGCCGCAAATTGCCCGACTTTTCTCGATATCTTTGAATCCCCTGTCTTCTGGGTCAGGCGTTCGTGGAATCGATCAACCTGCCACTGGCTGAACCAGTGGCCTTGGTCTTCCAATTCATAGGTTCGGATCCAGGAATAGTGAAGAATGTCCTGGAGATCCAGGTCGGAATGAAATTTCTTAATATATTCAACATTATTCTTGATGAGCCTGCTGTTGTACAGCGGAGCGTGTATCTGGCTGTATGCTCCCGTCTTTGACATCACGCAAGGCATCCTTTCGGCAAAAAGGCTTATCCTGGCTTATTCAATATACCGCAAAAGGTTAGTATTATAGTTCTTAAAGCAAGATTCTGTCAATAACCATCATTCTGAGTGCGCAAAAACAGGCCGACGCGCAATGCTGTTCATTTAAGGAGAATCTGGTTTCCCACACCGTCACCCCAGCGAAAGCCGGGGTCCAGAAGAGGTTGAAAAAACTGGATTCCGGCTTTCGCCGGAATGACACCCGGGAATTTCCACGTCAGGCTCAGGAGCCTAAGTGAACAGCATTGGGCCTAAGGGATTCTATTTTTTTTCAAACTTCCGTTGAATGTTTTCAAAAGGAACTCAATTTGTCGATGAGTTCTAAAAGAAACATTACGGCGAAAGGAAAAATCAGGAAAAACTGAAAACCCGAGCAGAATAATGCGGGGATTGCGAGTCAGTTACTTGTAGCTTATTCGGAATTTTTTCTGCATGTACTCCAGGTACTCATTCCCGTGCTGCACGTTTAGAACCCACATTTGATAGCGTTTTTCATATGGGATCTCATTCTCCTCCACATAACTCATGGGATAAAACAGAACAGGAACGCGCTCCATTTCGTACTCCCCTGCCAGTTGCGAGATAGCCGTAGACAAGACACTCCAAGGCAATACTTTACTGTTTGACACTAACACTTTGATTCCATTCAAAAGTTCTGAAAGATTAAATCCGAGATCCGAATGGTTCACAATGAGCAAGGCGGTCAGTTTTCCGCTGGACTTGAGGGAGTAAGTTTGCCGCGTTCTGGTTAAACCAAGGTTCCGGTAGACCTCTTCAATCGAGTCCTGTCCCGCGTCCGTGTGGCTGAGACCCATTGCATCAAGCAACAGTCCTCCCGAGTGGTTCATGTAAAAGTGTTCGAATTCCCACAGATCCCGGTCCGAGCTCAAGCTCAGGGTCCAGCCGTCCGGGAGCTTTGTCCCAAGGGACAGACGAGTGTATGGAAGATAACCGAAGAGATCCAGTGAACACCCGCGAGGGTTGTTGTGCTCCCTCGCAAATCCGCCGAAGACTCTGTCTGGGAATTTGTTCTCCGGTCGGAAGTAGGAGATCGCGTAGTCCATGCAGGCAGAGGGCAGGCGATGCATGTCATTCAAATAGTGCATAATCTGTTTCAGGACCATGAAACCCGTTCTCTTGTTTTCCATGACTTTGGCAGCGTGATGATGAATCATCCAGGCCCGCTCATAGGCTCGCACCATAGAGATGTGCCCGAAGATGCGGCCGTTTCTTTGGTAGGTGAAGTGTCTCGCGATTCCGGGATTGTCCTGGTAAAGTTTCTTGTAAGTCTCTTTGAACCGAGCTCTTTGAGGCTGGATGAGCCGATACTTCTTCGGGTAAAGGAAACCTGTTTCAAAGAAGAACTCCCACAGCGCATCCATGTCCACCTCTGTGGAAACATAGGCATGAGGGTCCATGGCGCTTGTGAGGATGTGGGTCAGGCTGCTGTAGGCCTGGATATCCATGTCCAGGATGGCCAGTCCGCATTGGACACCATTTCCCTCGCAGGGTTTGCAGTAAATCACCTGAGCGGAACAGTTGACTTTAAGGAAACCTGCGAAGCCAAGGGTTGCCTCAGGGATAATCATACCGGGCAGGAGCACTCTTTCATCCGCCTCTTCCTGAACAGAGAACCCGGAGGTGGAAATATTCTCCACTTCAAACTGGACTTTTTTCCCGAGAAAGGGGTGAAAGAAGGAAAGGCTCGGAGTCGGTGCAAGTTTCTGCCGCACGTTTCGAATGTGTTTCTTCTTGAACCGCTTGATTTCACCATTCAGTGGGGCAAACACGATTTCCTTTTCCGCGGATTGCCCCCGCTGGCGGACCGTGCGGCACGGTCCTGAAAAAAGAATTTTGTTTTCACTCCTCAAATGGACGACCGCCGTATCCTCGGTGTTGAACCAGTGGAAGGAACAGGAAAGATCAGGGCGGACCCGGATTCGAAATCCCACCGGGCTGAAATCCAGGAGTTCTCCCTCGGCATGAAACCCATTCTGGATCAACTCTGCCTTGACCTCTCGGCACGTGTACCTTCGCGCCTGCCTTTGACCGAGCGCATAGCTCTCCTCCGGCAACTCGAGGACGAAAAAATCCCTATTAATCTCCGTTAAGATTGCGGGCACCATGATCATGGATCGACCATCGTCAATGATCAGGTACTTAAGCTGAAGCCCTTCCAGATGCAGACCGGAGAAATCCTTGTTTTCCCAGTGACAGGTGACGGCTTTGCCGATTGAAGGCTGAGGGCGAGCGTTCAAGAGAAGGGATTCCTTGTAATCGGGATGGTGAAGAAGGACCCGGACAAGTCCCTCAGTGAAGTGGATATGGTTTATTGTGTTTGTAAGAGCATCCTGGCCCAGTTTCTGGGCGCTCTCCAAAGCCTGCAGAAGCCCTTCATGCTTGAAAATCCACGGAGGCAGCCAGGTTTCATGCCCGGGCATGGGCGTGACCGAATCGGATCCAGGAGAAAGGAATTCCAGCCGCTTGTTGGCCTCCATCATACCCTCCATATCTCTGAGTTTATTATGATCGCCTTCTGTTGGGGACTCTCCACCCTAACCCTTTGCAACATTGTTTCAACTTTCGTGCCAGCATCCCAAGGAATCATAGGGATTTCAATGGTTTTCCGACGGAAAGGGCTGAAAACCATTGACTGGCGAAGATCTCCGTATTTCAGGCTTCTTCGTTTCCCCGTGGCTTTCTGCAACCTTGACTTTTTCTCGCACTGTAGATTCTTCTCTGATTGCACAGAAATATGTGCATGTCTGCACAACACATCAGGCATAGCACAGAGGGTTTCTCTTATGGGGAGGTAAGTCCTGAAGGCTTAAAAAATTGGATTAAAATCACGCGGTAACCATTCGATGTGTCTCGGATTGTCGAATGCGTGAAGTTATTTTACCCTGCATCAGGAGCCCGATCCCGAGTACCTTTTCTCGAAGGAGGAGGATTACAAATCCATCCTCCATCGCAGTATCGACCTCAACAGGTTCACCCCTCAGCAGCCGTTCAAATTTATTATCGCTGAGCCGATGAACTCCTTTCGTAGCATGGTGTCCGAAAATCTGAATCACTCTGGTGGTCGGTTTCAGGTACTTCCCGACTTTGTCAAAAGCCTTTAACCCAACCTGGGACACCTTGAGTCTTGCCATCGGAAGCACGTCAATGGTCTTCCGGAGGAGCCACCAGCTTTTTCTTCTGCTGAACACATGAAAATCGGCAAAGGCTTTTTCAGGGATTCCGAAACGCTCTTCCAGATACGAGAAAAGAACACGTCGCTCATCCTCGTCTGCCAATCTTGGCCATGAAGAATCCCACAGAATCGATCCGGTGCGGGTAGAATCTCCCGGCCCTCTGGACTCCTCCATCATATTTCTCCTTTCTCCACTCGGAAACCCCTTGTTCAATACAGGGAGCGCCGTTAAAAGGAAGATGCTCCGCTTCCCTGTTTTTCAAGAGAAAGTCAACAACCCCTTCATTTTCCTCCGGGTTGTAGGTGCACGTGGAGTAAACCATGACGCCATCTTTTCTCAAGAGATCAAAGCCTCTCAGGATCATTCTCTTCTGTGCCTCCACCATCCTTGCTCGATGCTTCGCAGCGTCACCCTGATAGACATCCCCTGGAGACCGCCACCTCCCCTCCCCTGAGCAAGGGACATCCGCCATGATGAAATCAAAGCGTTCCCTCAGAGGGAATTCCTGAGCCGGATAACTCGTCAAAACCGTATTCAGCACCCCGAGCCTTGAGAGGGTGTGAGCAAGAGGAGCCTGCCTGCGCTGATGAAGTTCATTGGCAACGATGATGCCGGTATTGTCCATCAATTCGGCCATGTGAGAGGTCTTTCCCCCAGGCGCAGCGCAAAGATCGAGCACATAAGAATTGGGTCTCGGTGCTAAGACCAGGGAGGCGAGACAAGAGGTGAGCGCCTGCGGGTGAATGTAACCGAGGAAATACTCCAGCAGTTTGCCCGCCGACAAGGTCCTGGGGGCGTCATAAAAGGTGTCACCCCCGAAACCGACCTGTCTCAGGGAGATCCCTTTCTCATGGAGCATCCCGATGAGGGAAGCAGGGGAAGTCTTCAGGCGGTTCACGCGAAGGTGATTGGGAAGAGGCCTTCTCAGGCTTTCCAGAAAGGAATCAAAGTCAGGAATGAAATCGCGGTATTCTTCGAATAATTCCTTCATAAATAGCCAAGGTGAAAGCTCAACTTCGGTAGAATTTTCTTGCACCAGGGTGTAGGCACAAAGATGCAAAGGCACATAGGCACAAAGCAGAGAAATCATTATATCCCTTTGTCCCTTTGTGCCTATGTGCCTTTGTCCCTTTTACTTCCCCAGAATGTGGTTGGATATGACGGTTCTCTGGATCTCGGAGGTCCCTTCGTAAAGGGTCAGGACTCTCGCATCCCTATAGTAACGCTCCACGGGGAAGTCCTTGATGTATCCGTAACCGCCGTGGATCTGAAGCGCCCTGTAAGCAACCTGATTGGCCATTTCCGAAGCAAAGACCTTTGCCATGGATGCGGCTGCTGAAAAATTTTCCCGCCGGTCCCTCATGGCAGCGGCGTTAAAAGTGAGAAGCCTGGCTGCCTCAATCTCGGTTGCCATGTCCGCAATCATCCATCGGATGGCCTGAAACTGGGCAATCGGCTTTCCAAACTGGATGCGCTCCTTCGCATAGGTCACGGCAGCGTCGAGGCAAGCCTGGGCCAGCCCGACGGATTGGGAGGCAATGCCAATTCTGCCCCCGTCAAGAGAAGCCATGGCAATGACGAACCCGTCCCCTTCTTTGCCCAGCAGATTCTCCCTTGGAACACGGCAGTCTTCAAAGATCAACTCCACTGTGTCCGACGCGCAGAGCCCCATCTTTTCCTCTTCTTTTCCCACGGAGAATCCCGGGGTTCCTTTTTCTACTACAAAGGCGCTAATTCCACGGTGCTTCTTCTCTTTGCTGGTATAGGCGGTGACCACGGTCACATTCGAGTTCTTGCCCGTGGTGATGAGGACTTTGTTTCCGTTGATCACGTAGCTGTTCCCATCCTTCACCGCCCTACTCTTCTGGCTTGCCGGATCAGAGCCTGCGCCAGGTTCGGTCACTGCGAAAGATCCGATCATCTTCCCGGCAGCAAGTGGTTTCAGGTAGTTCTCCTTCAAATAGTCGGAGCCGAAGAGGTAGATAGGGCCGCAGGCCACAGAGTTGTGAACCGACATGATCACCGCCGTAGAAGCACAGGCATAGGCGACCTCCTGGAGGGCCACCGAGTAGCTCACGGTATCCACGCCTGCCCCGTTGTACTCCGCCGGCACATTCATGCCCAGGAGGCCCAGTTCACCCATCTTGCGAAGGTTTTCCTTAGGGAATTCCTTGGTCCTGTCTCGCTGCGCCGCAGTGGGGAGGATTTCGGTTCGGGCAAATTCTCTCACCATGGCACGGATCATTTTCTGTTCTTCGGTCAATTCAAAGGACATGGACTCTCCCTTCCCCGGCTCATGGCGTATAGAGAACAACCAGCAGTTCTGCTTTTTCGGGGCTGAGATTGCGAAGCCTGTGGACGATGGAGGAATTAAAATGAATGCACTCGGCAGGCTTAAGGACGCTCCGGTTCTCTCCGACTAAAACTTCGATCTCGCCCTTCAGGACGTAGATAAACTCCTCTCCGAGATGCTGGTAACTGACCCCCTTGTGATGAGATTTGGGATCGATAAACACTTTGAATGCTTTGAGGTGCTTGTGCTGAGCCTCGGGAGTCAGGTTCTGGTAGGAGTAATCTTCTGTTCGTTTCTGATAATCGTCATGGGACTTGCTTCCGACCTGTTTTTTCTCTTCCTTCAGGAGAATGCTCGAATCGATTTCCAGAGCTCTCGATAGTTGAAGGATCACAGCGACCGGAGGAATCACTTCCGATTTTTCGATCTGAGAAATGTAAGAGGCCGCCAATCCGGTTTCATTGGCCAGGCTCTGAAGCGACACGTTCCGCTCTTTGCGCAGTTTCGCCAGTCGTTTTCCAAGAGGTAAGGGTCCCTGCTTTGCCGGCATGCCTATGCCCTCCTTCCGCCTGTGGACAGGATCATTGGACATTGATCATTGAACATCGAGCATTGATCATAGGTAACTACTCAGGTGTTTAGGCTGAAGACTGAAGGGCAATAATGATCATCCATGACACAATCACCTG
>Ga0209253_10001799_pt1 | contig 18899 bp, 18 predicted proteins | sample FrelakmetBRP12BR_FD_187145 | JGI IMG/M metagenome (GOLD analysis project Ga0209253, IMG submission 187145) | Freshwater lake sediment microbial communities from the University of Notre Dame, USA, for methane emissions studies - BRP12 BR (SPAdes)... | ecosystem: Environmental > Aquatic >... | reverse complement strand
GTCGTCCGCGTTCGCTACGAGCTGGAGGAGCTCCCGCCGGAGCCCGACGCCCCGTCGCTGGGCGACCTCCTGGCCCCGATCGTCGCCCGTGCCCGCGAGGGCGACGCGGCGGGCCGCTCGTAGGAGATCGACCGATGGCCGGCGGCCGAGGGGAGCGCCCGGAGTGACCCGGATCGCGGTTGCCCTCGGCGGGAATGCGCTGATCCAGCGCGGCCAGGCCGGCTCCACGGAGGTCCAGCGCGCCAACCTCGAGACCGCCGCGCGAGCAATCGTCGAGCTTGCCGAGCGAAGCGGCGCGGAGATCGTCCTGACCCACGGCAACGGGCCCCAGGTTGGGTTCCTCGCGATCGCCGCGGAGATGGCCTCGGACGTCGTTCCGGAGCCGCCGCTCGACGTCCTCGGCGCGGAATCGCAGGGCCAGATCGGCTACCTCATGTCGCAGGCGCTCCACGCGGCGTTCCTCGAGCGGGGCATCACCCGCGAGATCGCCGTCGTCGTCAGCCAGGTGGTCGTCCGGACCAACGATCCCGCGTTCGCCCACCCCACGAAGCCGGTGGGTCCCGTCTACGATGAGGCGACCGCGCGGGCCCATGCGGCGGAGCGGGGCTGGACGATCGCCCCCGACGGCACGCACTGGCGGCGGGTCGTTCCCTCGCCCCTGCCGCTGCGGCTCGTCGAGGCGTCATCCGTCCGGTCGCTGGTGGAGGCCGGCGTCCTCGTCATCGCCTCCGGGGGCGGCGGGATCCCGGTGGCCGAGCTGGCGGACGGGCGGCACGAGGGCCGCGAGGCCGTGATCGACAAGGACCTCGCGGCGGTCGTTCTCGCCCGGGCCGTCGGCGCCGATGCGCTCCTCCTGCTCACCGACGTCGACGCGGTCTACCGCGGATGGGGAACACCGGAGTCGGAGGCGATCCGTCGGATGTCGGTCCAGGAGGCCCTCGAGGGCCTGGCAGCGAAGGCCTGGCCGTCCGGGTCGATGGGCCCCAAGATCCGCGCCTGCGCGGAGTTCGTCCGGGACGGCGGCCGTTTCGCCGCGATCGGGCGGCTGGAGGACGCCGCGGCCCTGGCCTGGGGCCGTGCCGGCACCCGGTTCGGGTCCGGGCGCCTCGGACTGCCGCCGTTCACGTCCGCTGCCGAGGCCGGCGCCGCGCGATAGGGGACCCGTCCGGGCGCGCCGGCCGCGATGGGTCTTGACAGTGACACGTAGCACTGGCACAATGGTGCCATGCCTGATGCCGCCTATACCCTCGCCGACCTCTGCGGCCTTGCGGACGTCACGCCGCGCACGGTCCGCTACTACATCGAGCAGGGCCTCCTCCGGTCCCCCGGGACGACCGGGCCCGGTGCGCGGTACGACGACGGCCACCTCGCCCGGCTCCGCCTGATCCGGCGGCTGCAGCGCGAGCACCTGCCGCTCGCCGAGATCCGGGCCCGTCTCGCCACCCTCGGCGACGAGGAGGCCATCGCACAGGCGGAGGGTCCCGCCGGCCCACCGGAGGACTCCGCGCTCGACTACGTCCGGGGCGTGCTGGGATCCCCGATCGCCAGGCCGGCCCCGCCGGCGGGCGCCGCCGGGCCTCCCCTGCCGCGCCTCATCGCCGACAGGGTCCCGTCCTCCGTCGCCTCCCGACTCGAGGCGGGGATCGTGCCGTCGCCGCCACCCGGCGCGGAGCCGTCCGTCTCCGACCGCTCCCACTGGGAGCGCTTCGTCCTCGCCCCGGACGTCGAGCTGAACGTCCGGCGCCCCCTCACCCGCAGCCAGAACCGTGCCGTGGCCCGCCTCGTCGAGGTGGCCCGCCAGCTCCTCGAGGAGGACAAGCCATGACCTTCGACCTTCGCCAGGACCGCGACCTCGTCCGCGCCGCGGCCCGCAGCACCCGCTACCTCGTCGTCCGCCTCGTCGCGCCGGCCACCACCCGGCGCCGCGAGCGCCTCCCCGTCAACGTCTCGCTGGTCCTCGACCGTTCCGGCTCGATGGGCGGCCCGAAGATCCGCCTCGCCAAGGAGGCGGTGGACCGGGCGATCGCGGCCCTCGACGAGCGAGATCGCTTCTCCGTCGTCTTCTACGACGACCGGATCGACGTCGTGGTCCCCTCGACGACGGCCACCGGGACCGCCCGCTCGGCGGCGCGAGAGGCCCTGCGCGCGGTCGACGCCCGAGGCTCCACGAACCTCTTCGAGGGCTGGATGCGCGGCTGCGAGCAGGTCGCCCTCCACGTCGGCAACGACGTGGTGTCGCGCGCCCTCCTGCTGACCGACGGCCTGGCCAACGTCGGCATCACCGACCGGTTCGAGCTGGAGACCCACGCGGCGGAGCTCCGCCGCCGAGGCGTTGCCACCTCCACGTTCGGGGTCGGGCACGACTTCGACGAGGCCCTCCTCGAGGCGATGGCGACGGCCGGCGGTGGCAACTTCTACTACATCGAGGACGCCCGCCAGATCGCCGACTTCATGACGAGCGAGCTGGGCGAGGCCCTCGAGGTGGTCGCCCGCGACGTCCGCCTGGAGGTGGCCCTGCCGGCCGGGGCCCAGCTCGAGATCCTGGGCCCGGAGCGCGTCGAGCGCGGGGGCCCGGATGCGTGGACGGTGGAGCTCGGAGACCTCGTCGCGCGCCAGGAGCGCGAGGTCGTCCTGCGGGTCAACTTCGCGCCCGGGACTCCGGGCGAGGCGGCCGACGTGGCGATCGGCGTGCGCGACCGGGACCGAGCCTTCGCCGCCGACCGGGCAGCCGTTCGCTGGACCTACGCGGACCACGCCCGGAATGACCGGCAGCCCCGCTCGGTCGAGGTGGACAGGCTCGTCGCCCGCCTCTTTGCGGCCCGCGCCAGGCAGGACGCCGTCCAGCTCAACAAGGCGGGGGACTACCGGCGCGCCTCGGCGATGCTCGCGAGCGTGGCGAGGCGGATCCTCGGCTACGCCGACGGGGACCGGGAGCTCCTGGAGCTCGCCCGCGAGCTCGACGGCCAGGCCAGCCACGAGTTCGCGGCAGCGATGCCGGCGGCCCTCCAGAAGTCGGTGTACAGCGGGGCCTCCTACGAGCGCCGGATGCGCAGCGCCGACGGGCAGGCGCGGCGGAGGGCCTGACCGCCGCCGCGGGCGCAGGGCCCGACGGCCGCACCAGCAGCCGACATGACGACGCCCCGGCTGGACGGCCGGGGCGTCGAGTTGCCGCGCGCTGGGTCGCGAGCGGTGGGACGGGTGTCCTAGCGCGCGACCTTGACGACGACCGTGCTCGCCTGCACGTCGTGGAAGCCCTGGCGGGTCGGGCTGTTGGCCGTGGAGTAGAGCAGGTAGACACCGTACGCGAACAGGGCGAGCGAGACGATCATCCCGAGCCCTCCGAGCATGAGCGACGCCGCCTGCGCGAGCACGAACGGCCCGAACATGAACAGCCAGCGGCGGATCGCCTGGGGCTGCGTGAGGACGGCTCCATCGGCGGCGTTGAGGGTCTCCAGGCCGAGCACCCGCTGGCCGGGAGAGCCGCGCAGCTTCGTCCAGGTGTAGATGAAGTAGATCGCGCTGCCGGCCGCGTAGATCAGCACGAGGACGACGAACCAGACAAACGTCATGAGCTCGAAGCCGCTCAGCGCCGAGCCAAGGAAGAGGGCCAGGAAGATCGAGTAGAGGATCCCGAACGCGACCCCCATGATGATCGCGTCGATGATGTAGGCGAAGATGCGTGCCGGGACGTCGGCATAGGTCATGCCGGCCGGGCCGGCGACGGTCTGCGTCGACGTGACGGTGTTCACCCAGCCCGGCGTCGAGCTCGCGGCGGGCGGCGGTCCGGCTGCTGGGACTGCGGCCGCCGGCTGGGCTGCGGGGGCTGCGGCCGCCGGCTCGTTGACGGGCTCGGACGCCGCCGCCTCGAGCGGCGCGGATGCCCCGTCCGGCGGGGGCGCTCCGGTTGTTCCGGTCGGTTCCATCGTTCCTCCCTCGTGACCACCTGGCCTGCGACGCGTGGCCGCGACGCGCGGCCACGCCGGGGCCCTCTCCCCGATCCGCGCGAGGATACTTCCATCGAACGCGCCGTGACCAGCCCCCCGTTGGGGGCAGGCCCCCCGGCGTCTTGGCCGACCCGCCCCGTTCCCCCGGATCGGCTCCGGGCACGCGGAGGCCGTCGGCACTAGACTCGCGAATCATGCCCGGGCCCATCGTCCTCGTCGGATCCGGCGAGTTCACCTCCGCGATGGAGGCTCTCGACCGCGAGCTCCTCCTCGCGACGGGTCTCACGCACCCCCGGGTCGCGGTCGTCCCGACGGCATCCTGGCCGGACGGGGAGGCGGCGTTCAGGCGCTGGATCGAGCAGGGGACTGCGCACTTCGAGGCCCTCGGAGCCGAGGTCGAGGGCGTCGAGCTGCGCGTCCGCGACGATGCCCTCGACGACGCCTGCGCCCAGGCGATCGGCGAGGCCGATCTCGTCTACCTGTCCGGCGGGAAGCCCGACCATCTGCTCGACGCGCTCGAGGGGACGCCCGCCGGCGCCGCGATCCGGTCCGTCCACGAGCGCGGCGGGATCGTCGCCGGTTGCTCGGCGGGGGCGATGGTCCTGGCGGCGCATCAGCCCCGGGTCGGGAGGCGGCGGTTCCTTCGCATCCCGATGGGCTGGCGCGACGCGCTCGGGCTGGTCCCGGGTTCGGCGATCCTGCCCCACTACGACGCCTTCCCGGAGGCGCTCGCCGCCGCGGTGGTGCTGGCGTCCCCGCGGGGCACGGCCGTGCTGGGGATCGACGAGGACACTGCGGCCGTCGGCCGCGACGGAGGCTGGCATGTCCGGGGCCGAGGCCGGGTCACCGTCTGGCACGGGCGCCGGCGCACGCGTCACCGCGACGGCGAGGAGTTCTGGCTCGAGGGGCCCGCCGTGCCCGAGGCGTCTGTCGACCCGGCGATCGTTGACGAGCGTTGATGCTTCGACAACGCGCCGATGCCGTCTGCGGGCGATCCTCCGGCTGCGCTCACTCCTCGCGGCCGGGCAGGACCTCCTCTTCACGCCCGGCCCCTCCTCCCACGAAGCCCGGCCCCCGGGGGCCGGTCTTCGTCGTGGGCCGGGTCAGCCGGCCTTGACGGCCCGGAAGCAGTCGGAGCAGTAGACCGGCTTGTCGAGGCGCGGCTTGAACGGGACCTGGGCGTTGTTGCCGCAGCGCGAGCAGGTCACGGCGAAGTACTCGCGGTCGACGGGATCGCCGCCCCGCTCGTAGCCGCGCGGGCCACCGAGGCTGCGCACGTCCCACCCGTCCCCGCGCGCCTGGCGACGGCTGGCCCGGCAGCTCGGACAGCGCTTGGGATCCGAGGTGAAGCTCTTCTGGGCGTAGTACTCCTGGTCGGCCGCGGTGTGCGTGAAATCCATCCCGCAGTCCACGCAGGTCAGGGTGCGATCGGCGTACGTCAAGGGTGCTGCTCCTCCAGGTCCGGGCGCTCGCGCCCGGCGAACGTCCCGGGGGTCCCGTCGGCGAAGCCGGGACGGCGGGGGAGGCGCAAGGAGCCTGGTGCCGCGCGACCCGGGTGACGTGCTGCGGAACCTCTCGGGGCGCGCACCGGTTGCGTTGTCCGAAGGATACCATCGGGCCTCGGAAGGGCCCGATGCGGTCATCGGAGGGGTGACCGGAGGTCCGGCAAGATCCGCCCGGAAGCGCCGCCGCGAGGGGCTCGCCGGGGCCGTCGCGAGATGCGACAATGCGTCGCGATGCTGCGCCTGCTGCACACCGCCGACGTCCACCTGGGGGCCCGCCACGCCGACCTCGGCGAGCAGGCGGCCGCGCAGCGTGAGCGGCAGTTCGCCGCCTTCCGGGCGACGGTCGACCTCGCCCTCGCCGAGCGGGTCGACGTCGTCCTGGTGGCCGGCGATCTCTTCGATTCCAACACGCAGCCACGGCGCTCCGTCGAGCGCGTCGCGGCGGAGCTCCGGCGCCTCGCCGACGCGGCGATCCGGACCGTGATCATCCCCGGGACCCATGACGTCTTCGACGGGGCGTCGGTCTACCGGGCCTACGACCTCCCGGCGCTCGCCGGCCTCCCGGCCGACACGGATCGCCTCGTGGTGCTCACGCCCGATCGCCCCGACGTCATCCTGGGGCCGTTGGACCTCGCGGTCCACGGCCGGGTCTTCGCCACCAAGCGCGCGCCGCGCAGCCCGCTGGCGGGGTTCGACGTGGCCACCGACGAGCGCGCGACCTGGCACGTCGGGATGATCCACGGGTCGCTCAGCATCCCCGAGAAGACGGAGCACGACGAGGTCGTCTTCACGAGCGACGAGGTGGCGGCCTCGCATCTCGACTACCTTGCCCTCGGCCACTGGCACTCCACCCAGCGGGGCCGCGCGGGGGCGACCCTCTGGGCCTACAGCGGGGCCCCCGAGCCGGTCGCTCTCGACCAGGACCGGGCGGGGAACGTCCTCCTCGTCACGCTCCAGCTTCGCGACGGGGGGCACCAGGTGACCGTCGAGGAGCGGCGCGTCGGACGGACCCGCTTCGAGCGCGTCGAGGTGGACGCCGCCGAGGTCGGCAGCCAGCCGGCGCTCGTCGAGCGTCTCGCCGCCCTCGCGGACCCCGACCTCGTCCTCGACGCCCGCGTCATCGGCGTCCGCCCCGACGACCTCGACCTGGTCCCCGACGAGGTGGAGCGGGAGCTCGGGGAGCGCTTCTTCCGCGTCCGCGTCCGCGACGCCTCCCTGGCCGCCCTGCCCGACGGCCCGCTGCCCCCGCCCGACACGATCGCCGGTGCCCTCGTGCGCGACCTGCAGGCGGAGATCGCCGGGGCCGAGGCGGCAGGCCGCGACGAGGAGGCCCACGAGACCCGCGAAGCCCTCCGCCTGGCTCGTCTCCTGCTCGACGGACGCGAGGTGGCCCTGTGAGGATCACCCGGCTCCGCCTCCGCGACCTCAAGGTTCACCGCGACCTGGATCTCGAGCTCTCGCCGGGCCTCACGATCGTCCGCGGGCCGAACGAGGCCGGCAAGAGCACGGTCCAGCGCGCCCTGGAGATCGCCCTCTTCCGCAAGGTCACCGCGAGCGGCGCGGAGATCGACGCCCTCCGCAGCTGGGGGACCGGCGACGACGGCCGGCCGTGGGTCGGCGTCGACTTCGTCCAGGAGGATCTCGACGGGACCCGGAGCGGCACGCTCGAGAAGGACTTCCGCGGCCCGAAGGGGACCGTTCGCCTGGTCCTGGACGGCGAGACCACGACCGATCCGACCCGCGCCGACGAGATCCTGGCCGACCTGACCGGCATCCCGAGCGAGAAGTTCTTCCGCTCGACGGCCTCCGTCCGGCACCACGAGGTGAGCGACCTCGCCCGCGACGAAGGCGCGCTCCGGGATCGCCTCCAGGCGTCGATCAGCGGCGCCGACCGCGGCACCAGCGCCGCGAAGCGCCGGCTGGAACGCGGGCTGCACGACCTCCAGGCGAAGGGGGACCGGAACCCCGGCCGCCTCCGCGTCGCCGAGCTTGCCGTCGCGCGTGCGGAAGCCGTCGTGACCGAGGGAGAGGCCCAGCTCGCCCAGCTCGAACGCGACCGCGACACCCTCGTCGCGGCCCGGGAGCGCCGGGCCGCCGCGGACCACGCCCTCGCCGAGCGGCGCTCCCTCCTCGAGAAGGCCCGCCAGGCGGAGCGCCTCACGGCGGAGCGGGCGGTTGCCCAGGAGCGCTTCGAGCGCTACCGCCAGGCGGTGACCGTGGCCGCCCAGATCACGGAGCTCGAGGGAGGCCACCCCTCGCCGAACCCCCTGCCGGTGCTCCGGCAGCTCGTCGAGCGGGTACGCGTGCTGGACCGGGAGATCGGCGAGCTGAAGGTGCAGCTGGGCGAGGAGCCGTCGGCGGTCGACTACCAGGTCGAGATCCCCGAGCCGCGCTACCGGCCGTTCGCCTGGCTGGGCGCGATCCTGGCCATCGGCGGGGTCGTCGCCGTTGCGCTGGGGGTCTTCGGCGTGGTCGACTCGTCGATCGCCGGCGTCGCGATCGTCGGCGGGGTCGTCGCCGCGATCGTCGCCGTCCTCCTGGCGGCCTACGCCCGGGCCCGGCGCCGCGCCGCCTTCGACTTCCGGCGCCAGAAGCAGCTCCGCGACGACGAGATCTCCCGCCGCCTGCGGGGCCGCTCCCAGCTCCAGGACGACCTCCGGCGCAGCGAGGCGGACCTCGCGGCCCAGCTGGCCACGATCGAGGTCGAGGATTCGGCCGCCGCGGAGGACCTCCTCGCCCGCGAGGACGCCCACGTCCAGGCGATCGAGCGGGCCCGGGCCCAGCTCGACGGGCTCGTCGGCAAGGAGCCCGTCTCGACGCTCCCGACGCTCCGCGACGCGGCGGCCCTGGAGATCGAGCAGAAGACCGGCGCCCTCGAGGCGCTGGGGCCGATCGCGAAGGAGCCCCGGGCGCGGGAGCGGCTGGAGGTCGAGGTGCGCGACCAGGAGGGCGCTCTCGAGCGGGCCCGCGACGACGAGGCCACGGCGCGTGCCCGCGTCGAGCAGAACCCGGTCGACGCCGAGCAGGTCGCCGGGGAGGCGGAGCGGCTGGCGGCCTGGCGCGAACAGCTGGCCACCCTGCAGCGCCGCCGGCGGATCTACCAGAAGTGCCTCGACGCGATCCAGGTGGCCGAGACGGCGACGATGCGCACGGCGACGCGCTACCTCGAGAAGCGCATGCGCGGCGACATGGCGCGCCTCACCGGCGGGCGCTACCGGCGCGTCGCGGTCGACGACACCTCGCTCGACATCTCGGTCTTCGCCCCCGAGCGGGGCGGCTGGGTCCGCCTCGACGATCTCTCGCAGGGAACCCTCGACGCCGGGTACCTCGCCGCCCGGCTGGGCCTCGTCCGGCTGGTGACGCAGGACCGCCGGCCGCCGCTCGTCTTCGACGACCCGTTCGTCACCTTCGACGACGACCGCGCGGCGCGGGCGATCACCGTCCTCCGCGAGCTCGCCGGCGACTTCCAGGTCATCTATCTGACGACATCGGATCGCTACGATCACGCCGCCGACCGGGTGGTGACGCTGCCCGGCCCGACGGCGACCGACGCCGCCGCCGACGAGGAGCCGGAGCCCGCTCCCGCGGCCGGCTGACGCCGGCCCGCCGGCCGCGTCCCGATGCCGCCGGACCTCCTCGCGGCCGCCGCCGGCCTGTTCGCCGCCGCCTCGTGGGGCGCCGGCGACTTCGGCGGCGGGATCGCCGCGAAGCGACTGCCGGTCTTCCTCGCCCTGCTGATCACCCAGGCCGTCGGTCTCGCCGGCGCGCTCCTCGCGGCGGGGCTGCTCGGCGAGGAGTTCCCTGCGCCCGTCGATGCGGCGTGGGCGGCGGTGGCCGCCGTCTTCGGGTCGCTGGGCCTGGCGGGGCTCTACCGGGCCCTCGCCGACGGTCGGATGGGGATCGTGGCCCCCATCACGGGCGTGCTCACGGCCGCCATCCCCGTTGCGGTGGGGATCGCCATGGCCGGCCTTCCCGGGCCGGTCCGCCTGGCCGGCTTCGGGCTCGCCATCGTGGCGATCCTGCTCGTCTCCTCCGCCGATGACGGCACCACCGGCCGCGGGGGGATCCTCCTCGCCGTGGCGGCGGGGGTGGGCTTCGGCCTCTACAGCACCTGCATCGGCCAGGTCCAGGCAGGCATCTTCGCCCCGCTCGCGGTCTCCCGGGCCACGGCCTCGGGGCTCGTCCTCCTCATCGTCCTCGTCAGCCGGGTCCCCGTCCGGGCATCCCTGCGGGGGAGGCCGCGGCTGGTCGGGCTCGTCGTGCTCGTCGGCGTCCTGGACCTGGCCGGCAACGCGTCGTTCCTGCTGGCGGCGCAGGCCGGAGGCCTCGCCCTGGCCGCCATCCTCGGCTCGCTCTACCCGGTTGGCACGGTGGTCCTCGCGGCGATCGTCCTGCGGGAGCCGATCGGCCGCGTCCACGCGGCCGGGATCGGCGCGGCCGCCCTGGCTGCCATGCTCATCGTGGGGGGCGCCTGAGAACCGGGCGACCCCACCCCTGGAACGGAGGAAGCGCATGTCCGACGAGATCCCCGCCGGCGTCGTCATGGAGCCCGTCTTCGTCATCGAGGCGACCTACGCGCCGGACGCCGCGGAGACGCGGCCGGCGCATCGGCCGACGCACCTGGCCCGCATCGCGGAGCTCCGCGCGGCGGGGGTGGTGCTGGAGGCCGGCGCCTTCCCCGACATGTCGAGCTCGCTTCTCCTGGTCCGGGCGCCCGACGCGGACGCTGCGCTCGCGATCGCCCGGGCCGACGTCTACTTGCGGGAGGGTGTCTGGGTTGAGGCCCGGGTCCGGCCGTTCGTGCGCGTGGCGCGGCCCGATGAGGTCGCCGCCCGGTGACGGCAGTGCCATCCGCGGGTCGCCACCGCGCGATGATGGGGGCGTGACCGCCACCGCCCGCCCCGCCGTCGCCGTCCTGTGGCTGCGCCGCGACATCCGCCTGCACGATCACCCCGCGCTCGCCGCCGCGCTGGAGGCGGCCGACGCCGTCGTCCCGGTCTACGTGCTGGACCCGCGGCTCCTCGACGGCCCCCGCTCCTCGGCCAACCGGACCTGGTTCCTCCTCGGGTCGCTCCGCGAGCTGGCGACCGACCTCGCCGCGCGCGGCGCGCCGCTGGTGGTCCGGAGCGGGCGTCCGGAGCTGGTCATCCCGGCGCTCGCCGCGGCGGCCGGGGCGGACGACGTCTTCGCCACGCGCGACGTGAGCCCGTTCGCCCGGGCCCGGGATCGGGCGGTGGGGGAGCTGCTCGCGGACGAAGGGCGACGGCTCCACCTGGAGCGCGGCCTGCTCGTGGCCGAGCCCGAGGAGGTCCACACGGATGACGGCCGGCCGGTCACCGTCTTCACGCCGTTCTCGCGGCGCTGGGCGGCCGTGCCGCGCCGGGCCCTGGTTCCGCCCCCGGACGCGATCCCGTCGCTCCCGGCGGGCACGCTGGCCGGCGAGGCTCTCCCCGAGCCGCCGCCGCCGACGGCCGACCCCGCGCTGCTCCCGGTCCCCGGCGAGGCGGCCGCGCGTGAGCGCCTGGCGAGCTGGGTCGCCTCGGCCGCCCTCCCCGCCTACGCCGACGGGCGCAACCGCCTCGACGTGGACGGGACGTCGCGCCTGTCGGCCGACCTCAAGTTCGGGACGCTCTCCCCGCTCGAGGTGCTCCTCGCGGCCGAGGGGCCGGGCGACGGCCGCCGCGCCTTCGTCTCCGAGCTCTGCTGGCGCGAGTTCTATGCCCACGTCCTGTGGCACTTCCCGCACGTCGTGCGGGGCGCCTACCGCCCCGCCTACGACGCGATCCCCTGGGCCGACGACCCGGCCGGCCTGGCGGCCTGGCGGGAGGGCCGGACCGGCTACCCGGTGGTCGACGCGGCGATGCGTCAGCTCGCGGCCGGCGGCTGGATGCACAACCGGGCCCGCATGATCGTGGCGAGCTTCCTGGCCAAGGACCTCCTCGTCGACTGGCGCCGGGGGGAGGATCACTTCATGGCCCATCTCGTCGACGGCGACGTGGCCGCCAACAACGGCGGCTGGCAGTGGACGGCGGGGACGGGGACGGATGCCGCGCCGTACTTCCGGGTCTTCAGCCCGGTGAGCCAGGGTCGCCGCTTCGATCCCGCGGGGGCCTACGTCCGCCGCTGGGTGCCGGAGCTGGCCCGCGTGCCCGACGCCTACGTGCACGAGCCGTGGTCGATGCCGCCCGACGTCCAGGCGGCGGCCGGGTGCGTCATCGGGCGCGACTACCCGGCCCCGATCGTCGATCACGGCGCCGCCCGGGATCGCGCCCTGGCCGCGTACGCGGTCGCGAAGGGCTGAACGGTGGCGGGCCAGCGACGCTCGGTCTCTCGCCGCCGCGGGCGAGCTCTGACGTCCGCGGTCGCCGGCCGTGCGACACTCGTGCCATGGGAGCCAAGCTGACGCCGAAGGTCATCCTCGAGGGGACCCGCCTCACCCACAAGACCGACCTCGCCTTCGCGCTCAACCGGCACCCCCGGATCGTCGGGGCCCGGAGGTACGAGTACCCTTCGCCGCTGATCTCGGCCGAGTGGTGCGCCTTCACCGACCATCCCTGGGGCCGCGGGCTCATCAACTACGCGCCCGACGAGGAGGGGCGGGCCATGGAGACCTACGCGACCTGGGCCCGCCTCTTCGAGCTCCTGCCCTACTACAGCTGGATCGTCGACCGCTTCCACCTGTCGACGCGCGCCGAGCAGGTTCGCCTCCACGGCCGCGACCCGGACCTCCGCTGGCTCGAGGAGCGCCTCCGCCCGCTCGGCTTCCGGGTCGTCCTCTGCACCCGCCGCGACGAGACGTTCCCAGCCGCCCGGGCGGAGCGCGTGATGGTCTCGGGCAAGCCCGACCAGTACGACGACCTCTCGATCTTCGTGCGCGAGCAGGCGCTCCTGCGCGAGCTGGCGGGGACGTCGATCCTGCCGGTTCTCGATCTCGACGTCTCCGACGACGACGTCCCGGCCGCCGCCGACCGAATCGCCGACTGGCTCAAAGCGACCGGCGGCCTCTCCTCGCCGTGGGGCGTGGCGGAGCGCCCGCCGTCCGGCTGACGGGCGCCGGGGCGGAGGCCCGGTGCGGGCCGGCGGGAGACGACCTCAGTCGAGGTCGAGCGAGAGGTAGTTGCCCGGGTCGTGGAAGCCCATCTCCAGGTGGAGCGGCCGGCCCGCGTCCGACGTGCGCAGGTAGACCCGTCGGAGCCTGAGCGCCCGCGCCTCGGCGACGAGCGCGTCCATGATTGCCCGCCCGACGCCGCGGCCGCGCCAGCGCGGCAGCGTGTAGACGTTGACGATGAATCCCTCCCCCGAGCGTCGCGAGCGCGGGTGCGGCGGCCGGTCGACGACGACGAGGCCGCCCATGCCGACGATTCGCCCGCCGTCCTCGGCGACCCACAAGCGGTACGTGTCGCCCTCGACGTGGGTCGCCAGGTAGTCGGCGACCTGCGAGCGGTGGGGCCCCACGCGGTCCGGGGGCAGGTCGCCGCCGAGGAGCTCTCGGTCGAAGTCGAGTCGCAGGTCCAGGATCACGGGGAGGTCGGCCCGCGTGGCGCGGCGCACGACGAGGTCCGGCGGCATCGTCGTGGTCGGGGGGCCCGGCTCGGTCACGCGCGGATCGTGCCACGGCGAGCGACTGCTCGCCGGCAGGCCCCGAGAGGCGTCGCCCCAGGCGATGGTCTTGCGTCCCGCGGACACGTCAGCCCTCGTCGAGGCCTCGCCGCGCGAGCGCCTCGCGCCAGTACCCGACCGATGCGACCAGGTCGTCGATCACGCCGGCGTCGTCCTGGGCCGACGGGGGATGGACCTCGAGCATCAGCACGACGTCCTCGGCACCGCCCTCGCCGAGCGCGTCGAGGACCGGGTCGGCGTGGATCCGGCCCAGCCGGTTCCACTCGTCGGTGAACGGCCAGTGACGATCCGCCGATGCGTCGCTCTGCTGCACCTGGACGATCGGGGCGACCCGGGCGAAGGCGCGCAGCCAGGCGTACGGATCCAGGTCGTCGCCGCTCGCGCCGGCCACCCACATGTGCCCGAGGTCCAGGCAGGCGCGCACGGGAGCGTGCAGGTCGTCGCCGTCGCGAAGCAGGTCGCGGACCACGGCCATCGTCGAGGCCTCGCGAGCCGAGGGCCGGTTCTCGACGACGAGGTACTCGAGGCCTGCCCGCCGGGCGTCGATCGCGAGCGAGGTGAGCGCCGCCCGGACGTCGCGCCAGCGCGCCGCCGTGGCCTCGTCGCCGTCGGCGTCGACCGAGGCCAGGGCCCCGAGATGGCCCCCCGTCGCGATCCCGCCGACCCGCTCGGTGAAGGCGATCGCCCGGTGGAACGAGAGGCGCGCCTCCGTGCGGACCTCCGGGTCGGGGTGGAGCAGCAGGCACCGCGCGGCGGCAGCGCGACCGGTGATCGTGGAGTGGATCTCGAGGTCGTGCTCGGCGATGGCCCGGCGGACGGCACCGGATCGGGTCACGACGCTTCCGACGCCGAGGGGCGGCTCGACGAGGTCGAGGGTGTGCTGGACGAGGCGGACGCCGAGTCGCCCGCGGATGATCGGCGCCCAGTCGGCTGGGCGCGGCCAGCGCTTCACCGCGAAGGTGGTGGCGATGCCGAGGCGGACGCGCACGAGGGCGATCTCCTGTTGAGCTGTGGCCCGGCGGTTCAGGCGCCCGCCGGCCGAACGACCATCGTGCCACACGGATCTGCTGCGCACCCCGGCCGCATGGCCCGCTCCAGGGTGGCCGTTGGGCGTGTTCGGTCAGGCGTCGCGGCTCCACTGGGGCCACTCGAGAGCCCGCCGGAAGCCGTGGGCCTCGTAGAGGCGGAGCGCGCGGGCGTTGGTGGCCGACACGGCGAGGGCGATCGTGGGCACGTCGACGCCCTGGAGGTGGCGGATCCCCCAGCGGAGCAGGGCGCGACCCAGGCCGCGGCCGCGCCAGGGCGGCAGGACCCCGATGAGCTTCACCTCGCCGTACGGCTCCTCCTCGTCGCGGTAGACGACCGCGCGGCAGAAGGCGACGGCGTGCTCCGGCTCCGCAGCCGGCGCCACGAGGAGGACGTCCGCGGGATCGAAGTCGGGCGCCTCGTGGCGGGCCCGGATCGCGGGCTCGGTCCACGAGACCGGGGTCGGGTGGTCGGCAAACGACGCGTTGAGGAGGTCGACGAACGGCCCGATGGTGTCGCGCGAGGGCCGCCAGGGCCGGACGACGAACCCGGGCGGGAAGTCGGGCCGTGGGCAGGGCTCGTCCTCCGGCCGCTCCATCCAGCAGAGGCTGGCGCGGTAGGCGAAGCCACGCGCCTCGGCGAACCGCCGCCCGGGCGTCTCGCCGGGCGGCACGTAGAGGAGCAGGTACGGGTGGCGCAGGACGTCCCGGACGAAGGGCAGGGCGGCCTCGACGAGCGCGGCTCCGTGGCCGCGTCGTCGCGCGCCGCTCGCGACGTAGAGGTCGTTGAGGCGCGGGGCGACGTAGCCGACGACGACACGGTCCTCGACCGCGACGAACGTCGAGGCGGGCTCGGCTGCGACGGAGGCCAGGTTCCGCTCCACCTCGCCGTGCGTCGCGTCGGGGTACTCCCGCAAGTCGACCGCGGCGTGGCCCAGGGCGGAGATCGCCCCCAGGTCGGCCGTCGTTGCCGGCCGGACCCCGCGCCGCACGGGCCCTGCTCCGTCGCCCCCCGCGCGCTACGGGAGGTCTCGCTCCTCGACGCCCACGAACCGGGCGTCGGGACGGATCAGCCGGTTGGCGGACGCCTGCTCCAGCACGTGGGCGGTCCACCCGGCGTGACGGGCCAGGGCGAAGGCGGCCGGGAAGAGGTCGGGGGTCAGGCCGACGCCCTGAAGGACGGCCGCCGCGTAGAACTCCACGTTCGTCTTGAGCGGGCGGTCGGGGTACTTCTCCTCGAGCACCTTGAGCGCGACGTCCTCGACCTTGATCGCGAGCTCCAGCCAGTCGGGCTTGGTGGACATGCCCTCGACCACCCTGCGGAGCGCCGCGGCCCGCGGGTCGTAGGCCCGGTAGACGCGGTGGCCGAAGCCCATCAGCCGCTCGCCGCGGGCAAGGGCGTCGCGGACCCATTCCTCGGCCCGCTCGGGCGAGCCCACGAGGTGGATCTGCTCCACCACCTCGGAGGGCGCCCCTCCGTGGAGCGGTCCCTTCATGGCCCCGATCGCCCCGCAGACCGCCGACGCGATGTCCGAGCGGGTGGAGGTGATCACCCGCGCCGCGAACGTGGAGGCGTTGAGGCCGTGCTCCGCGCCCACGATGAAGTAGGCGTCGAGGGCGCGCGTGGTCGCCCTGTCGGGCCGCTCGCCCGTGAGCTGGTAGAGGAAGCCCGAGACGAGGTCGAGCTTCGGGTCCGGGTCGATCGGCTCGAGGTCGTCGCGGAGGCGCACGAAGGCCGCCAGCGCCGACGGCGAGAACTCGGTGAGGGCGCGGGCCTGGACCTCGGTGGGCGGCCAGTCGAGCACCTGCGATGCGCCCCAGACGGAGACGGCCGTGCGCAGGGCATCCATCGGCTTCGTCGTGCGGGGGATCGCCCGGAGGGCCGACATGACCGCCGACGGAACGCGGCCGGCCGTCAGGCGGGCCTTCGGGTCCCAGATGCCGGTCCACAGGAGGTTGGCGACCGCGGCATACGAGCCGCGCGCGACGAGGTCGCCGATGCGATAGCCGCGGTACATGAGGCGCCCGTTGGCGCCGTCCACGAGGCCGAGCTCCGTCTCTGCCGCCAGCACGCCCTCGAGGCCGGGGGAGTACGGCCGCCCGTCCACCGTGTGCGCGGCCCGCGGCTCCGCCGGAGCGACGACGGGGACGACGGGGACGGCCGGGACGGTTGCGACGGCGGGCTCGGCGGGCGGCGTGCGCTTGGCGGTCATGGCGGATGGTCCTCGGAGGCTGGGGTGCGGGCCCGGGGAGGGTGGGAGGGGACGAGTGCCCATCGTACTCCGGGCCCAGGCCATGCGGAGCAATGCCGGTGGCCGCCAGGCGCTCCCCGCGCCGGCCGATAGCAGGGGTGTTGACATTGGTAAGTTGACGGTGGTAACTTGACATCGTCAACACCGCACCACCGAACCCGGACGACCCGCAGCCGCCCGAGATGAGACAGGAGCCGCCGATGCCGACCGCCGAGAAGCCCCCCCGCCACGAGGCACCGTCTCCGTACGGGACGCCCCCGCCCCCCGGGGCGACGGACACCTACCACCACGGCCACCTGCGCGCCGCGTGCGTGGAGGCCGGGGTCCGGCTCGTCGAAGATGAGGGACCCGACGCGGTCACCATCCGCGGCGTCGCCCGGATCGCCGGCGTCTCGCACACGGCCCCGCTCCACCACTTCCGCGATCGCCACGAGCTGCTCGATGCCGTCGCCGATCGCGGGTTCGACCTGCTCGTCGAGCGCCTCGACGCCTCGCTCGCGCCGGACGCCACCCCGACGGAGGCGCTCCGCGCCTACGGCCGCGCGTACGTCGACCACGCCGTCACGCATCGCGGCCTCTTCACCCTCATGTTCCGGCCGACCGGAGAGATCCAGGGCGAGGCTTCGTATCGCCGCCTCATCGACCTCTGCGCGGCGGCCCAGGCCGCCGGTGAGCTGCCCGGCGACGACCCGTTCCGGCTCGCCCTCCTCCTGTGGAGCAGCGTCCATGGCCTGGCCGCTCTGTACGCCACCTCGAACCTCGGCAGCGGTCACGTGACCGGCCAGCCCACCGACCCCGGCGTCGGCACCGACGCCGTCCTCGACGACCTGCTCGGTGCCCTCGGCGCCGCCGCGACCACCCCGAAGGAGACCTCCCGATGAGCCATCCCCAGCACGTCGTCCTCGGTGCCGGCACGATCGGCACCACGATCGCGGAGCAGCTCGCCGCCGCAGGTGAGCCCGTCCGCCTCGTGAGCCGCTCCGGGCGCAGCCCCGGGATCGCCGGCGTCGAGGCCGTGGCCGCGGACCTCACGAACGCGCTCGCGGTCCGGGCCGCGACGGCCGGTGCGCACGTCGCCTACTTCGCCTGCCAGCCGGCCTACACCGACTGGCCGAAGGGGTTCCCGCCCCTGGCCGAGGGCGTCCTCGGTGGGCTTGCCGGGTCCAGGGCCCGGCTCGCGGTCGTGGACAACACCTACATGTACGGCCCGACAGGCGGTCGACCGATGATCGAGGACCTGCCGTACGCGGCGACGACCCGCAAGGGGATCGCCCGCGCGAGGCTCGCGGAGCGGTTCATGGCCGCCCATCGCGCCGGCGACGTCCCCGTCGTGATCGCCCGCGCGTCGGACTACTTCGGGCCGCGCGGCGCCACGAGCAGCGTCGGCGACCGGTTCTTCCCGCCGCTCCTTGCCGGCAAGGCGGTCCAGGTCCTCGGCAACGTCGACGCGCCGCACTCGAATACGTACCTCCCGGACTTCGCCCGGACGCTGATCGAGCTCGGGCGGCGGGACGAGGCCCTCGGCGAGATCTGGCACGTTCCCACCGCCCCTGCCGTGTCACAGCGGCGCTTCGCGGAGATGGCAGCCGAGGCAGCCGGCCTGCCGGCTCCGAAGCTGAGGCGGCTCTCGAAGCCGATGCTCCTGCTCGCCGGCCTCTTCGTGCCCCCGGCCCGCGAGATGATCGAGATGGCATACGAGTTCGAGGAGCCGTTCATCCTCGACAGCTCGAAGATCGAGCGGGCCTTCGGCCTCCGGCCCACGCCGCTCGAGGAGGCGCTCGCCGAGACGGTCGCCTGGTGGCGCGAGGACGCCAGCGACGAGGGCGCCACCGAGGCGGCCGCGTGACCGCAAGCGGGGAGCTGGTCTCCGCGCCGGGGGCCGCCGTCGAGGTCCGCCTCTTGCGACTGCGCTGGTCGAACGCGTACCTGCTGCTCGGTGAGCGGCCCGTCGTCGTGGACGCCGGGTCGCCCGGTGACGAGGCGCCGATCCTCGCGGCGCTGGCGGCGGCCGGCCGAGGCCCGCGCGACCTCGCCGCGATCGTGCTGACTCACGGGCACGCCGACCACGCCGGTGCCGCCGCGGCGCTCAGGGCGGCGACGGGGGCGCCGGTCCTGCTGGGCGACGGCGACACGGCGATGGCGGCCGCAGGGCGGAACCTGCCGCTCGTGCCCACCGGGCTGGAGGCGCGCCTGGTGGCGCCGTTCGTGCCCCAGACATTCCCCGGCGTGGTGCCCGACGTGGTCGTCACGGAGCCGCTCAGCCTTGCCGCATACGGGATCCCCGCCACCCTGCGTCCCCTGGGGGGCCACACGCGGGGCTCGGCGATCGTCGAGCTGCAGTGGGGCGACGTGGTCGTCGGCGACCTCCTGCGGGGCGGCCACCTGGGCGGCCGCCTGCGGGCGAAGGTCCCGATGACCCACTACTACGAGGAGGAGCCGGCGGCCGTGACGGCGGTGGCCGGCCGGGTGCTGGACGCCGGGGCGCGCCGCCTCCTGGTGGGCCACGGAGGCCCGCTCGCGGCAGACGCGGTTGCCGCGTGGCGGGGGCGCCGG
>Ga0209253_10001798_pt1 | contig 18902 bp, 16 predicted proteins | sample FrelakmetBRP12BR_FD_187145 | JGI IMG/M metagenome (GOLD analysis project Ga0209253, IMG submission 187145) | Freshwater lake sediment microbial communities from the University of Notre Dame, USA, for methane emissions studies - BRP12 BR (SPAdes)... | ecosystem: Environmental > Aquatic >... | reverse complement strand
GAAGAGCACCAGGGCGATGCCCAGCATGGACTGGGCGGTGCGGGCGATCTGCATCGAGACCAGCACCCGCCCCAGGGTCGGGACCCGCAGCAGGGCGCGGTAAGAGCGGTTCGCGGCGACGTCGGTCACGAGGGGCGATGGTAGCCCCACGGAGCCCCTCGCGGTCGGACGATCGCGGACCGGCGCCGGTGAGCGCGTCCAGATACGTCCGTGACACCAGGCCTGGGCGCGGGGTGAGGCGGATCCGGGCCCGTGAATGAGGTGAGAGCCCTCGCTACGCTGGTGGTGTCAAGACATCAGCAGCAGGAGGACTCTCGATGCCGAAGTCTACGCGGCAGCGCGCCCATCCCCAGGGGACGAACGCCCGGAACCGCATGGTCCGCCGGCCGGCGTGGGGCGTCCCCCGCGAGGCCGCTCCCGACCTGTCGCGCACGGCCCGCGCCCGGCTCGAGATGCTCGACTGGCACCGTGCCCACGGGGAGAACGTGGCCCGCACCTCCCGCCACTTCGGCTTCTCCCGCCCGACCGTGTACCGCTGGCTCGGGCGCTACGACCGCCACCGTCTCGAGACGCTCGAGGACCGGCCGTCCCGCCCCGTGCGCCGGCGCCGGCCGACCTGGACGCTCGCCCAGCTCGTCGCGGTCCGCCGGATGCGCCTGGCCTACCCCCGCTGGGGCAAGGACAAGCTGCGGGTCCTGCTGCGCCGGGAGGGCCTCGTCCTCTCGACCTCCATGGTGGGGCGGATCCTTCTGCGCCTGCGGGCCACGGGTGAGCTCCGCGAGCCCGCCCGGCGCCTGATCAGCGCCCGGAAGCGGGCCTGGCGCCGACACCATGCCGTGCGCAAGCCCGCGGGCTTCGTCGCCGCGCGGCCGGGCGACCTCGTCCAGGTCGACACGCTCGACGTGCGGCCGCTGCCAGGCCTCGTGCTCAAGCAGTTCACCGCCCGCGACGTCGTCTCCCGCTGGGACGTCCTCGAGCTGCGGAGCACCGCCAGCGCCCGGTCCGCGGTCGCCATCCTCGACGCCCTCGCCGCCCGGATGCCCTTTCCGCTGCGGGCCCTCTCGGTCGACAACGGCTCGGAGTTCATGGCCGAGTTCGAGACCACCTGCGCCGAGCGGGGGATCGCCCTGCTCACCCTGCCGCCCCGGAGCCCCAAGCTCAACGGCGCGGTGGAGCGGGCAAACCGGACCCACACCGAGGAGTTCTACGAGGTCACCGACGCCGAGGCCACGCTCGCCGGCCTCCGGCCGGCGCTTCTGGACTGGGAGACCGTCTACAACACCGTCCGGCCCCACCAGGCCCTGGGCTACCTCACCCCGGCCGAATACCTGGCCTCGCTTCACCCAGATGTGTAACGGAGGTACTGAACGAGTACAGCGTGTTGACGGCGGCACGCCCCGTGGTATCCTCCGCCTATCCCACCGCACCGCCGCCGCGGATCTGATTCCGCGCCGGTGCGTCCAATCCCCTCGGCTCACGGGCCGAGCGCTCCCCGCAGGTGACCCCTACCCCGATGCCGAACGGACCCGATCCGCAGCGCAGCCGAAACCGCCGCCCGCGCCGCCGCATCCAGGGCCAGCGCCCGCCGGGCATGCCCGACTACGACGAGCTGAACGGCGCCGCCGACGAGGGCCCCGAGATCGGGGCGGCAGAGCTGCGCGGCATGAGCGCCGCGGAGCTGCGCGCCACCGCCCAGGAGCTCGAGGTCGAGACAGGCGGCGTCGAGCGCCGCGACGACCTCGTCGACGCCATCCTCCAGCGCCAGTCGGAGCGCCTCGGGCAGGCCTACGCCACGGGCATCCTCGACGTCGTCGACGAGGGCTACGGGTTCCTCCGCCGCCACGGGCTCATGCCCGGGCCCGACGACGTCTACGTCAGCTCCAGCCAGGTCCGCCGCTTCGGGCTGCGGATCGGCGACCGCGTCGGCGGCACGGTCCGCGCTCCCCGCGAGGGCGAGAAGTACTGGGGCATGCTCCGCGTCGACACGGTCAACGGCGTCGACCCCGACACCGCCCGTCGCCGGCCGCACTTCGCCGACCTGACGCCGATCCACCCCATCGAGCTGCTGAACCTCGAGTCGGACCCGAAGAACCTCTCCCAGCGCCTGGTCAACATCGTCAATCCGATCGGGAAGGGCCAGCGGGCGCTCATCGTGAGCCCGCCGAAGGCCGGCAAGACGATGCTCCTCAAGAACATCGCCAACGGGATCACGGCCAACTACCCCGACATCCTCCTCATGGTCGCCCTCATCGGCGAGCGCCCGGAGGAGGTCACCGACATGCGCCGTTCGGTCAAGGGCGAGGTCATCTCCTCGACCTTCGACGAGCCGACCGAGAACCACACCCACGTCGCCGAGATGGCCCTCGAGATCGCCAAGCGCCAGGTCGAGACCGGCCGCGACGTGGTGATCCTCCTCGACTCGGTCACCCGCCTGGCCCGCGCCTACAACCTGGCCCTGCCGCCGTCGGGGCGGACGCTCTCGGGCGGCATCGACCCGATCGCCCTCTACCCGCCCAAGCGCTTCTTCGGCGCCGCCCGCAAGATCGAGGAGGGCGGCTCGCTGACGATCATCGCCACCTGCCTCGTGGACACCGGCTCCCGCATGGACGATGTCATCTACGAAGAGTTCAAGGGGACCGGCAACAGCGAGCTGATCCTTGATCGCAAGCTCGCCGAGAAGCGGATCTTCCCCGCGATCGACGTGCAGCGGTCCGGGACCCGGCGCGAGGAGCTGCTCCTGGAGGAGCCGGTGCTCAAGATGGTCTGGACGATGCGCCGGATGCTCTCCGCCGTCGGGACCAACGAGGGGATCGAGCTCCTCCTGAACCGCCTGGCCAAGACCGACAACAACGCGATGTTCCTCGCCTCGCTCCAGAAGAGCGCCGACGCGACGACCGGTTAGGCGGGCGCGGCTCCGGCCCGTCCGGCGCCGGGATCCGCGGCCCGAGTGGGGCCCTTCGGCCCGCGAATCCGGGCCCTTCGGCAGGGGGTCCGCCGAGCGTGGGCCACGTTGCCGGATCCGGCGCCCTCTGATAACGTGCCGTCAACGCCCGCCCTGGTGACGGTGCGACACGCCGTGTCGAGACCCCAGCTCAATACCGCGTCCAAGCGGACGGTGGCTCGCCCCCCGGCTCACGTGAGCTGCGCCGCCGTCCATCCCAGGAGACCTCATTGCTGAACGCGACGGTCGCCGCGCGTCGACTTCGGTCGCGACTGCGCCGCGACGGCACCGGCCCGGATCCCCGGGTCGCACCCCCGCATCGTCCCGGCCTGGGCCTCGCCCGCCGCGCCGACGCCGCCCTGCAGGCCGCGGTCAACGCTCGGCCGCCGCGCCCCGCCGTCCCCTCGGCCGCCCGCCCGGTCCGCACGCCGGCCGCCCTCCTTCGGCGCCTCGAGGCTCCCGAGCGGATCGTCCCCGTCCTCGTAGCCGCGTTCCTCCTCGTCGCCTCGGTCACCGCCGTCCCGGGCCTCGCCGGGGCCGGCACCGGGTCGACGTCGGGCAGCGGGGCCGCGCCGCGCCTTGTCCTGGGCGGTGAGATCGGACCCTGGACGGGCACCGAGGTCACGGGCCCCAACGACGGGGCCGGCAGGATCGTGGACCCCGACTTTGTCGCCTACGAAGAGACGGCCGACCAGGGCGCCGTCGAGGGAGCCGAGTCCGAGACGGAGGGCGCCCCGGCGGGGGCCGACCAGTTCCTCGCGGACGGCACGCTGCTCAAGCCCGTGGTGGTGGACACGACGGTCGAGGACGGCAGGAGCCAGCTCCGGACGTACAAGGTCCGCTCCGGCGACACCCTGACCGGGATCGCGAGCCGCACCGGCGTCTCGATGATGACGATATGGTGGGCGAACAAGCTCAAGTCGAAGGACGACCTCAAGATCGGGCAGGTCCTCGTGATCCCGCCGGTCGACGGTCTCGTCGTGACCGTCAAGACGGGCGACACGCTCGACTCAATCGCCGCCGTCGCCCGCGTCGACGCCGCCGACATCGTCGAGACGAACACCCTGACGGACGAGACCCTCGTGATCGGCCAGGTCCTGATCCTCCCCGGGGCGCGCGGCAAGCCGATCCCGACGCCGAAGCCCACCAAGGCTCCCGCCATGCGGGTTGCCACGGTCAGTCGCCCGACCTCGGGCGGCCGCACGACGACCCGCCCGCCGGCGCAGTACACCGGTGGCGCCTTCGCCTGGCCGGTCGCGGGCGGCTACATCAGCCAGTACTCGCACTATGGACACGCGGCGATCGACATCGCGGCCGACTACGGGACCGCGGTGAGGGCCGCGGCGGGCGGGACGGTGATCTACGCCGGCTGGAAGAGCAACGGCGGCGGGTACCAGGTCTGGATCGCCCACGGGAGCGGCCTGTACACGACCTACAACCACCTCTCGTCGGTTGGGGTCTCCTACGGGGAGAGCGTCGGGCGGGGCGACTTCATCGGTCGCATCGGGACGAGCGGCTGGGCCACCGGGCCACACCTCCATTTCGAGGTCTGGCACGGGGACATCTGGGGCGGCGGCAGCCGGGTCAACCCGCTGGCCTACCTCTAGCGCGGGGATCGACGCCCGGGAGGCGCCCGGGGGCGATCGCCCGCGCCCGTGCGACAATCGCACCCGTGTTCCTCGACCTCGTCAAGATCTGGGTCCGCGCCGGAGACGGCGGCGATGGGGCCGCGACGTTCCGCCGGGAGGCCCACGTCCCGAGGGGCGGTCCCGACGGCGGCGACGGCGGCCGCGGCGGGAGCGTCGTGCTCCGCGTCGACCCCGGCCTCACGACGCTCCTCGACTTCCGCTTCAAGCACCACTTCAAGGCCGAGCCAGGCGGCCGGGGCACGGGCGCGAAGCGGCACGGGAAGGCCGGCCAGGACCTCATGCTGCTGGTGCCGCCCGGGACGGGCGTGCTGGACGACGCGACGGGCGAGCTGCTCGCCGACCTGGTCGCGACCGGCCAGTCGGCGACGATCGCGCGCGGCGGACGCGGCGGGCTCGGCAACGTCCACTTCGCGACGGCCACGCATCGCACGCCGAAGCACGCCCAGAAGGGCGAGCCGGGCGAGGAGCGCTGGCTGCGCCTGGAGCTGCGGCTGATCGCCGACGTCGGCCTCGTCGGGCTGCCGAACGCCGGGAAGTCGACCCTCCTGGCAGCGCTGACCGCGGCGCGGCCGAAGATCGCGGCGTACCCGTTCACCACGCTGGAGCCGAACCTCGGGGTGATGGACCTCGGGGACGCGGAGGACCGCCGCCCCACGATCGCCGACGTCCCCGGGCTCATCGAGGGTGCGTCGGCCGGCGCCGGCCTCGGGCACGCCTTCCTGCGCCACGTCGAGCGGACGCGGATCCTCGTCCACGTCGTCGACGGCGCCTCGCGCGACCCGGAGTGGGACCACGGCGTGATCCGCGAGGAGCTGCGGCTCCACGACCCGGCCCTCCTCGAGAAGCCGCTCGTCGTGGCGTTCAACAAGATCGACCTGCCCGCGGCGCGGGACGCCTGGCCGGCATTCGCCGCCGCCCGGCGGGGGGAGGGGCTGGCCTGCCTCGCCACGTCGGCGGAGACCGGCGATGGGCTCGCTGCGCTGCGCGACCTGCTGGCCGACCTCCTGCCCGACGCGGCCGGGCTGGCCGCCGAGCCGGAGCCGTCGGGCGTGGTGGTTCACCGCCTGGATGCCGCCGGGGACGGCTTCACCCTCGAGCGCGAGGGCGATGGGTTCCGCGTCCGCGGCCGGCGGATCGAGCGGATCGCGGTCCAGACGAACTTCGACGTCGAGGAATCCGCCGACCGCTTCCAGCGCGACCTCGCCCGCCTCGGCATCGATGACGCCCTCCGGCGCGCCGGTGTCGGGCCCGGCGACACCGTCCGCATCGGCCGCGTGGAGTTCGAGTGGGGCGCCGAGGCGTGGGCGGAGGAACGGTGACCGGGTCGGACCGCGGAGCGCCGCCGCCGACGCCGGCCGGACCCGCCGCCGGGAGCCTCCTGGGGATCCTCGGTGGCACCTTCGACCCGCCGCACATCGCCCACCTTGCCATCGCCGAAGAGGCGCGCGAGGTGCTGGGGCTGGCGCGAGTCCTCTTCGTCCCGGCGGGCCAGCCGTGGCAGAAGGCGGCCCGGGCCATCACGCCGGGGGGTGTCCGGCTGGCGATGGTCGAGCGGGCGATCGCCGGCAACGCGGCGTTCGCCGTCGATGGCCGGGAGATCGAGCGACCCGGCCCGAGCTACTCCGTGGAGACCCTGGCCGCGCTCGCTGCCGGGGGGGCGGGGCGGGACCCCTGGTTCGTCCTCTCCTCGGAAGCCCTCGCCGGCTTCGCCACCTGGCGCGAGCCGGAGCGCATCCTGGAGCTCGCCCGGCTGTGCGTCGTCCCCCGGGGGCCCGAGCCGACCGCCGCCGTGTCGGCGTTCCTGGCCCGCTTCCCGGGGGCCGCCGGCCGCCTCGCCGTCCTGGACGGCCCGCGCCTGGACATCTCGTCGACCGAGATCCGGGCCCGGGTCCGGGCCGGCCGCTCCATTCGCTACCTCGTCCCCGACGGGGTTGCGGCCCTGATCAGGGAGTACGCTCTCTACGTCGCCGACCCGGTGCCCGACCCGGCCCCGGCCGAAGCCTGAGGAGGCCCATGCCGATCGATCCCGTCCCCGACCCCGGCGATCCCGCCACCGACCCGCTCGCGACGCCGCGGAGCGCCGCCGATGTCGCCCCGGCGCCCCGGGCCGGGCTGCCGGCGCGCACGACGCCGCCCCCGGCCGGTGACCGCGCCCCCCTTGCGCTCGCCCGGCGGATCGTGGAGCTGACCGAGGACAAGAAGGCCGCCGACATCGTCCTCCTCGAGATCGCCCCCCTGACGACGGTTGCCGACTATCTCGTCATCTGCTCGGGTGGCTCGGAGCGGCAGCTCGACGCGATCGCCGACGGGATCACCGAGGGGCTCAAGGCGGAGGGGGTCCGTCTCCTCGCCCGCGAGGGCGAGGCGGTCTCCCACTGGGTCCTCCTCGACGCGGGCGCCGTCGTCGTGCACGTCTTCGCACCGCCGGAGCGCGAGTACTACGCCCTGGAGCGGCTCTGGTCCGAGGCGAAGACGGTTCTCCGCATCCAGTAGCCCGGTCGGCGGACCGGGTGGGGGACGACCGCCGCCCGGCGACGGTACCAGCGGCCCATCGCCCGCGGGCCCCGCCCGCCTCGACAATCCCGGACAGGCGGCCGAGTGGATCGGCGCCCCCTGTCGAGGTCCGTGGATCCCCGATGGCGAGCCACCGCGATCGATGTCCCGAGTGCAGCCGCCGCCTCGTCGTCTCGCGCTTCGACGCGACCTTCCGCGGGCCCGACCGCGTCGAGCGGCTCTGCTTCGCGATCCCCGGCGGCCTGTGCGAGGACTGCCACCAGCTCTACATCGACCCGGAGCTGATCGAGGTCCTCCATCTCGGGCGGGCCCGCTGCGTCTTCGCGATCGAGTCGGACCTCGTCCTTCAGGAGCAGGCCTGGTCGAGCGCCGACTGAGGTCGAGCGCCGGCCGGCTCCCACCGGTCAGGCGCGGGCCACCCGCTCCGCGAGCCACAGCGAGAAGGCGAGGCGCCGTCGGCGGACGTCGGCCGAGCGCTCGCCCTTGAGCGCGCTGTCGAGCTCCAGGAGCCCCTCGAGCGCGCCGACGAGCTCGTCGCCCCGCCAGGCGTGGCCCTGCTCCCACAGCTTTCGCGCCGGGTACTCCTTGAGCTTGAGGGCGCGGGCCGTCCCCTGGAGCGTCTCGCCGCGCTCGCGGTAGTCACCGACGAGGAGGAGATCCCGGATCCGCCGGTGGAGGACCGCCACGAGGACCGGCTCCGGCGTCGTCTCGAGGAGCCGCTCGAGGAGCGCGGCCGCCTCGCGCGCCCGACGCGAGCCGACGGCGTCGAGGAAGGCCCACGTCGATCCTGGGACCGCGTCCGCGACCAGGGCGTCCACGTCCTCCGCGCGGACCGGCGCATCGAGACGGTAGACCGCGAGCTTCTCCAGCTCGGCCACGGCGAGCCGCCCCTGGCGCCGGCGGTCCACGTCGCCCTCGCGCACGAACGCGCCGATCTTGCGGGCGAGCGCCTCGGCGGCGCCTCGCTCCAGCCGCATGCCCCGCTCCGTCGCCCGCTCCTCGATCCAGCGTGCCATCCCGCCTTCGCGGGGCGCGGCGACCTGGCGCACCTCGCCGCCCGCCGCGGCGACGGCCGCCGCGAGCTCCTCGAGCGACGTCGGGCGGCGGGCGGTCCCCTCCACCGGCTCGAGGAAGACGAGGGCGTTGCCGGGGGCGACGGCGGCCATCGCGGCGAGGAGCGCCTCCCGGTCGGCCTTCGCCCGGACGAGCGGGCCGGGATCCTCGACGATGGCGAGCGTGCCTCCGCCGAAGAGCGTCCCGGTGGCGACGCGCTCGCCGATCTCGGCGGCGCGGGTGGCCGCGCCGGTCGTGCGCCAGGCGACCGGTGGTTCCGCGCCCGGGTCGGCGCTCCGCCGTCCGAGAGCGACCGCGGCCGCCTCCAGGCCGTACTCGTCATCGCCCCAGTAGTAGCCGAGGGCCGGGCCGGTCACGCCGCGCCTCCCGGCCCCGGGGCGCGGCGTGCCGCGCGCAGAGCAGACCCCGTCCACGCCAGGCGGCCCACCGCGACGGGATCGATGCCGGCGCGGCGGCATACCTCCCGCTCCAGCCGGTCGGCCCGGGCCCGGGCGACCGCGTCCGCCTCGGCGCTCCACCCTCCGGGGTAGCGGCGCCGCCAGCCGGCGAACCGGGCGGCCATCGGCTCGAGCCGCTGGCCGGCCCGCTTGTCGGCGTAGGCGACGAGGAGCTCCTCCAGCGACGCCTTCGCCAGCCAGGCGTCCGCCCCGTCGCCGACGAGGCGCGTGACCGGGTGGGCCGCGGCCGCGGGGCCGAGCTCCGCCAGCCCCTGCCTCGCGAGCCAGGCGGCCGATCCATCCCCGTGCGGCAGCGCCGCCGCCGGATCCGTTGCCGGGAGGAGCTTGTCGACGTCGTGGAGGAGCGCGGCCGCCTCTACGAGGGCCCGGTTCACCGGCTCGCCGCGGGCCGCGCAGCGCGTCGCGAGGAAGCCGGCGATCTCGGCCACGGCGCGCGCGTGGCGGAGGTGCCATGCCGGTGGATCGAGCGAGAGGAGGAGGGCGGCGGCGGCCGCGCGCGACGGTACGGGCATCTCCTCGATCATACGAGAGCCCGGGCCGCGCGCTGGGGCGCGCCAGGACGGGGGATGGTCGGGCGTCGGCACTCGTCGGCGACGGCACCCGGGTCGCGGCCCGATGGGCGCCGGCCGTGCCCGCCTCCGGCGCCGGACGCGCCGTGCGCACCTCGACGCCGCGGGCGTCCAGGGCGACGTCGATCGTCCCGACCAGGTCGGTGCGGAGCACCGTCGCGCCGGCCGCGACGAGGCGCGCCAGCACCTCCCGCGACGGGTGTCCGTAGTCGTTCCCCGTGCCAACCGAGATCGCCGCCACCCGCGGCCGCGTCGCCGCCACGAGCGCGTCGGTCGTGGAGGTCCGGCTGCCGTGATGCCCCGCCTTGAGGAGGTCCACGGGGAGCACGCCGCGGGCGATCAGGCGCTGCTCGACGTCCGCCTCGGCGTCGCCCGCCAGGAGGAACCTCCGGCCCTCGAACGAGCCGAGCAGCACGATCGAGCTGTCGTTGACGACGCCCCCGTCGTCCGAGGGCTCGGGCGGGACCCGCGCCGCGTCCGGCCACAGGGCCTCGACGTCGATCCCGTCGAGGACGAAGCGGTCGCCCGTGGCGAGATGTGTCCGGCCGATCCGGCGTGTCGCGAGCGCGACCTTCATCGCCTCGTAGCTCGGCCCCCGGCCCGGCATGCCCGGCTCGGCCAGCTGTCCCACCCGATAGCGCTCCAGGAGGAGCGGGAGCCCCGCGATGTGGTCCTCGTGGGGGTGGGTGACGACGACGAGGTCGAGGCGACGATCCCAGGGCGGCAGCCGGCCGTCGAGGGCGACCAGGAGTCGATCCGGATCGGGGCCCCCGTCGACCAGCATCCGGCCGCCGGTCGGGCCGATGACGAGGATGGCGTCCCCCTGCCCGACGTCGAGGACGACCACGTGGACGCGCCCGTCGGGCCGCGTCGCGGCTCCCAGGACGAGGACCGCGATGGCCAGCGCGGCGAGCAGGCCGCCGGCGCGGAGGAGGCGCCGAGGGCCGTGACGCGGCGACCGTCGACCGTCGCCGGCGCGCGGCGTCCCGGGACGATCGGCTCCCTGGCCGGACCCCGGCTTCGCGCGCGGCGGTGCCCCTTCGCCGGGCCGTGCCCGCGCCCCCGGCTGCGCCCCGGCACGGGGCAGGGCCCCCACCCCCGCGGCCGGCCCCGGTCCGGCGAGCGCGCGGATTGCACCGAGCATCCGGCGCCGGAGGCGGATGGCCAGGAAGCTGCCGACGAGAATCGCCGCAGCGGCCACCCCGGCCGGCGGATCGAGCTGGATGCTGGCGAGCGGCACCGTCGCGGCCGCCCGCACGATGCCGATCAGCAGTCCGAGCGTGATCGCGCCCGGGAGCCCGGCGATCGTGGCGGCCAGCGCCGGTCCACCGACCGCGGCGACTGCGCCGCCGGCGAGGGCGAGGGCGCCGGTCGCCATGGCGAGCGGCACCAGCGGCACGACCGCCAGGTTGAGCGCGGGCGAGAGCGGCGCGACGCGCCCGAAGGACAGGAGGACGATCGGCAGCGTCGCGGCCTGCGCCGCCAGCGACACCCCGAGGCCCTCGCGGACCCACCCCGGCAGCCGAGGGACGCGCCGCTCGAGCGCGCGCGCGATCGGTGCCGACCAGGCGATGAGCCCTGCCGTGGCGGCGGCAGAGAGCTGGAGCCCGATGTCGGCCGCGTTCGCCGGGGCGACGACCACCAGGACCGCGACGGCCCACCCGAGGGCGGCGGCAGCGGTCCCCGGCCGCCCTGCCTCCCGCGCGAGGAGGGCGACCGCGGCCATCGCGGCGGCCCGGACCACCGACGCCGACGCGCCGGCCAGCACGGTGTACGCGACGATCGCGACGATGATGCCTCCCGACCGCGTGCGCCGGGCGCGCCCGGCGAGGAGGGCGCCGACGAGACCCGCGACGAGCGCGATGTTCCAGCCGGAGATCGCCACGACGTGCGACAGGCCGGTCGTCGTGAAGTCGGCCGCCAGCTCCCGATCGACGCGATCGCGGAGCCCGATGAGGATGCCCGCGGCGAGTCCGGCGGCGGGCTCCGGCAGGGCCACGGTGAGCGCGTCGCCGGCGGCCCGCCGCATCCTCTCGAGGAGGCCCGCCGGATCACCGGCGGAGCCCAGCAGCTCGAGCGACCGGGAGCGCACGGTGCCCGCCACGCCGGTCCGGCGAAGGTAGTCGCCGTACCCTCCCTCCGGCGGCTCGGCCGGGCTACCGTCGAATCGGACGAGGTCTCCGGGCTCCACGGCCGGGTAGCGCGGGGCGCTCACCGCCAGGAGCAGCCCCGAGGGACCGTCCAGCGTCACCGTGAGCCGCTGCGTGCCCTCACGCGGGGTGCCGATCGCGGTGACGCGCGCGGTCCACGGCCCGCTGCCGGCAGGAAGGTCGCCCGGCGGGGGTTCCGGCGCCCCTCCGACCAGCAGGAGGCGCGCCGTCACGAGCCACGCCCCGACCAGTGCCGCGCCGACGCCGCGCCCCGCCGATGGCCCGCCGATCGCCCGGTCCGCGATCAATCCCCCGGAGGCCGCGGCAAGCGCGGCGAGGAGCACGGGCGGGGCGAGTCCCGCGGCCGCGACGGCCAGCGCCGCGGCGAGGGCCCCGGCCCCGACCCGCGCCCCGGCCGGCATCACGGGCCGACGCTGACGAGGCCCTCCAGCTTGCGGAAGGTCGCCTCGCCGACGACGCCGCGGCTGCGGAGATCCCCGACCGTGCTGAACGGCGCCTCCTCCCGCGCCGCGATGATCTTGGCGGCGGTCACCGGCCCGACCCCGGGCAGCGTGTCGAGCTCGTCGGCCGTCGCGGTGTTCAGGTTGACCGGCCGCCGCCCGGCATCGCCGGACTCCGTCGCCGCCGGGCCGCCGGCCGTCGCGGGCGTCGTGGCACGCTCGGCCGGAGGGTCGTCGCGCGACGGGACCCGGACCTGCTCGCCGTCGCGGAGGGGAGCGGCGAGGTTGAGGCGGCTTGCCGCGTCGGCGTCGACGCGCGGCCCGTAGCCGCCCGCGGCGGCGATCGCATCGACGACGCGCGACCCGTCCGGCAGGCGGTAGACGCCGGGCCGGCGAACGGCGCCGGCGACGTCCACGACCACGATGGACGCGCCGGGAGCCGCGGCAGCGGGGCTCTCGGCAGGCGCCGCGCCGGCCGAGAGACGGCTCATCTCCATGGGCGGCGCGCTCGCCCCCGGCAGCACGAGGGCCGGTGACGATGTCCCCCCGAGAACCAGGGCCACCGCACCGACCACCACGGCCGACGCTGCGGCGGCCGCGAGTCCCAGCAGGCGCCGCGTGACCTCCGGCCCCTGCGCCACCGACGCGCCGCCCGGGCCGGATGGGCCGGCCGGCGCCGGCTGGGAAGGCAGGGCGGTCTCGGCGGCATCCTCGAGGACGCGCCACGGGTAGGGGCGTTCCACGCTCGGCTCCCCGGCGGGCATGCGGGCGGGTCGGCATGACGCCCGGCGCATCGGGGGCACAAGTCCGATGCGGCGGGCGTCGCGAGCGAGACTAGCCGGGGCGACTTACCGGCGACTTATCGCGGCCCCCGCGGCGGAAGGCGCGCCATCGCCGCAGGGCATAGACTCGACCCGGCCCCGGTGTTTCCCATCGGGGCCACCTGCCCCGGCGTGAGGTGGCGCGAGCGATGCGGATGACCGACCTGAAGCACGGCTGGGCCGTGGTCGGCAACGATGGGCGCCGGCTTGGCACCGTCAAGGACGTCGGCCAGAACTACGTCCTGACATCGCGCGGCGGCCGCGCGGATGACCTCTACGTCCCGGCCTCCGCGATCGCCAACGTCCGCGAGGAGACGCTGCACCTGAACCTCACGAAGCGGGACGCGGAGCAGATGGGCTGGGAGCAGGCGCCCCGCGACGAGGACGCGCTGGAGGCCGCTCCGGGGGGCGATCTCCACCGGCACGTCTGACCTGCCGCCGCGACGGCCCACCCGCGGACGTGTGCCACATGCGTCGCGCAGGAGCCGCTATGCGTCGCGCAGGAGCCGCTCGTTGCCCAGGTCGACGGCCACCCGGCCGTCGAGCCGGCGGGCGACGCGGGCGGCGGCCCGGCTGACCGAGGCCACCGCCCGGGCGGCGAGCGCCCGGCCACGGCCGGGCGCTCGGGCCGTGACCGGACGCCCGTTCGCCTCGTCCTGGCGCCGCCAGCGGCGCTCCCGTCCGGCCTCCTCGCGGAGCTGCTCCATGCGCAGCGCGTGCATCTCGTACTGGTGCTGCCACATCGTTCGATCCCTCCGGGAGCTCAGCGGCGGTGGTCGTCGGCGATGCCGTCGCGGCTGTCGACGCCGTACAGGACGGCCGCGACATCGAACAGGACGCGTCCCGCCATGAGGGCGAGGAGCGCGTCGAGCGCGGTGATCATCGGCGGGTTCCCCCCATGCGCTTCCGCCGAGCGGCTAACCGCTCTGACGGCTTTGAGTAGTTACCACATGCTACCCTCTTGCGCGTAACCCGTCAAGCCTCTAAAGTGGTTATCCATGGCAACCGCGACGCCCCCAGGGCACCGCCATGTGGCGGCCCTGGAGGACACCTTCGACTTCCTGAACACGGACGAGCTCGACGGGATGGGCCACCCGATCGAGTGGCTGTCGGCGCTCCCGGATGCCACGGGGTGGCTGGCGGATCACGGCCTCCTTCACGCCGACGGGCGCCGGACGATCGACGGAAGCTCGCCCGCCCGGGCGGGCGAGCTGCTCGGGCACGTGCACGCGGTGCGGGCGGCGCTGCGCGAGATCGTCGAGGCGCTGGTGGCCGATCGTCGCGCCGACCCGGCCGCCCTGGCCACGGTCAACGCGGTCCTGCGTGCCCGGAGCGTCGTGGAGCTCGTGCCCAGCGAGGGCTGCCTTGCGATCGGGCATCGCCACGTGGGCGACCCGCTCGACGACGCGCTGGCGGGGGTGGCAGAACCCCTGGTGTCGCTCGTCGCGGCCGGCGCGACCAACCGCCTGCGGATCTGCGCGAACGATGGTTGCCGCTGGGTCTTCGAGGACACGTCGCGGACCGGGCGGCGGCGCTGGTGCAGCATGGCCAGCTGCGGCAACCGGGCGAAGGCGGCCCGGCACCGGGCCCGGAAGCGCGCCTCGGCTCCGTCGGCCGCCGAGCCGGCCCCGGGCGGCCCCGCGCCCGCCTGATCTTCAGTCCGGCAGCCGCTCCCAGTCGACCCAGCGGGACCCGTCCCACCAGCGGTGCCACGTCGCGCCGTCGCGCCCCCGGGCGAAGACGTCGAGCCGCTCGGCGCCCCACGACGAGCAGGCCGGCGACGACCGCGGATCCAGCTTCCCACCCAGCGATTCCCAGGGGTGCCAGCTCGTCCCGTCCCAGAAGCGGTTCCAGAGCCCGCCGTCAGGGAAGATAGCGAACACCTCCGCCTGATCGACCGCCCACGCCACGGCGGTCGGAGCCGAGGCGAGCGTCCCGTCGAGATCCTCGTCGATCGCGAGCGCCCCGTCGACCCACGCCCGGTGGCGCAGCGTCGCCGTGTCGGTCGCCTCGAACAGGTCCCACCGGCCCGTTCCCCACGAGAACGCGGCCGCCCCTCGCGACCCGAGCGCCGCCGAGGTGGCGGCCCTCGCCGAACCGTCGCGGTGCATCCCCGCTCCGTCCATCAGCCCATCGCCTCCAGCATCGGCTTCACCTCGGTGACGAGACGCGTCATCGATTCCTCGTCGTACGTCGCCGGGACCCCGGCGATGAGGTGCCGGTACCCGATCTCGACGTACGGCGCCAGCATCTCCGCGACGTCCCCGGGCGTTCCGACCGGCTGGTCCTCCCAGGGCCGGGCGACGCGGTTCCGCTCGAACGCAGCGCGGAAGAGCCGCTCGGCCTCGGCGCGGTCGTCGCGGATGAAGACCGTTCCCACACCGGTCGTCCGCTCGATCTCCGCGGGATCCCGGCCGACCGCGGCACAGTGTTCGAGGAGGATCGCCTCCTTGCGCCTCACCGTCTCGACGCCGCCGCCGACGTTGTTCATGTCGCCGTGCTTCGCGACGAGCTTGAGGGTGACCTGCTCCCCGCCGCCCCCGATGCAGATCGGCAGGCGGGCCTGGACCGGCGCCGGCAGGTTGCGCGTCGTCCGGGAGGTGTAGCGCGGGCCGGTCGCCGTCGGCTCCGTCCCGTCGAGCATCCCGCGCATGATCGGGAGCGCCTCGCCGAGCCAGCGCAGCCGCTCGGGGAAGCCGGAGCCGAACTCGATCCCGAAGTCCTCGTGCTCCTCCTCGAACCATGCGCCGCCGATCCCGAGGATCGCCCGGCCGCCGCTGATGTGGTCGAGCGTGGTCGCCATCTTTGCCACGAGGGCCGGGTTGCGGAACGTGTTGGCCCCGACCATGAGCCCGATTCGGATCCGCTCGGTCGCCTGGGCCCAGGCCGCCAGCGTCAGCCAGCCCTCGTAGTTCGGCCCGTGCGAGTCGCCCACGATGGGGTAGAGGTGATCCCAGGTCCACAGGCTGTCGTAGCCGAGCCGGTCGGCGCGCAGGCCGGCGTCGAGCAGCGCGGGCCACTCGGTGTACTGGTTCCAGCAGAGCGCGCCGATCTTGACCTGGGCCATGGGTTCCTCCGGGATCGACGGATCGAGGACGCGCGGACGGTCGGAGGGTACGCCATCGGCGGACACCCGGCCCCCCCGATCGGGGATGGTCGGCCCTGCGCGGGCCGGGGCCGTTCGTGGCACGCTGGCGTCACCTTTCGCGACCCTCGCGACCCCTCGCGACCGCCGCCCGGTGGCCGCCGCTCCAGGAGCCCGATCCCGTGCCCGACTCCGCTCCCACCCGCCGGCCCCTCACGGCATCCGACGAGCCCAAGCCGCTTCCGCGGCCCGACCGGACCGCCCGCGACCGCGCCAGCGACGTCCTCGGCGCGACCCGGAACCCCCTCGAATCGTTCTTCTCGCCGCTCTCGGTCGCCGTCATCGGCGCCACCGAGAAGGCGGGGAGCGTCGGGCGGACCGTCTTCTGGAACCTCATCAGCAGCCCCTTCGGCGGCACGGTCTACCCCGTCAACCAGAAACGCGCCAGCATCCTCGGCGTGCGGGCGTACCCGAACCTCGCCGCGCTGCCCGAGAGTCCCGAGCTCGTCGTCATCGTGACGCCGGCGGTGACCATCCCGGCCACCGTCGAGGAGTGCGCCGCGGCCGGCGTGAAGGCGGTCGTCATCATCTCCGCCGGCTTCAAGGAGGTCGGTCCGGAGGGAGCCGAGCTCGAGCGCCAGGTCCTGGCGACCGCGCGGGCGAACGGCATGCGGATCGTCGGGCCGAACTGCCTCGGCGTCATGCGGCCGCCGACCGGGCTCAACGCCACCTTCGCCGCGGGGATGTCCACCCCCGGCTCAGTCGGCTTCGTGAGCCAGAGCGGCGCCCTGCTGACCGCGGTCCTCGACTGGAGCGCCACCGAGAAGGTCGGCTTCAGCGCCGTGGTCTCGCTCGGGTCGATGCTCGACGTCGGCTGGGGCGACATCATCAGCTACCTCGGCAACGACACCGCAACCCAGAGCATCGTCGTCTACATGGAGACGATCGGCGACGCCCGGGCCTTCCTCTCGGCGGCGCGCGAAGTGGCCCTCTCGAAGCCGATCATCGTCATCAAGCCGGGCCGCACCGCCCAGGCCGCCAAGGCGGCCGCCTCGCACACGGGCTCCCTGACGGGCTCGGACGAGGTGCTCGCCGCGGCCTTCCGGCGGGTCGGCGTCCTCCGCGTCGACGCGATCGCCGACCTCTTCAACGTCGCCGAGGTGCTGGCCAAGCAGCCCCGCCCGAGCGGGAAGCGCCTCACGATCCTCACGAACGCCGGTGGCCCCGGGGTCCTCGCGACCGACGCCCTGATCACCGGCGGCGGGGAGCTCAGCGAGATCTCCGACAGCACGATGGAGGAGCTCAACGGCTTCCTCCCGGGGCCGTGGAGCCATAACAACCCGATCGACATCATCGGGGACGCCGGCCCCGAGCGGTACGCCAGGGCGCTCGAGGTGGCGGCTCGCGACCAGGGGAGCGACGGGCTCCTGGTCATCCTCACGCCGCAGGCGATGACCGACCCCACCGCGACCGCCAGGGAGCTGATCCGCTTCGCGAGGATCGCCGGCAAGCCGGTCCTCGCGAGCTGGATGGGTGGCGAGGACGTGGCCGAGGGCGCCGCGATCCTCCGGGAGGCGGGGATTCCCACCTTCGACTACCCGGACGATGCGGTCGAGATCTTCAATGCCACGTGGCGGCTCGACAGCAACCTGCACCAGATCTACGAGACCCCGACCCTGCCGTCGGACGATGAGCACCCGGTCGACCGGGCGAAGGCGGGGGCGCTCATCTCGGCGGTCCGGGCCGAGGGCCGAACGCTCCTGACGGAGGACGAGTCGAAGGAGCTCCTGGCCACCTACGGGATCCCGATCACCGAGACGGTGGTCGCCCTCACGGTCGAGGAGGCCGTGGTCGCGGCGGACCGGATCGGCTACCCGGTGGTCGTGAAGCTCTACTCCCACACGATCAGCCACAAGACCGACGTCGGCGGCGTCCAGCTGAACCTGAAGGACGCGGCGGCCGTCCGCCAGGCCTACGCGTCGATCCAGGCCTCGGTGACCGAGAAGAGGGGCGCCGAGCACTTCGAGGGGGTGACCGTCCAGCCAATGGTCAACTGGACCGGCTACGAGCTCATTCTGGGCAGCTCGATCGACCCGCAGTTCGGGCCGGTCCTCCTCTTCGGGATGGGCGGTCAGCTCGTCGAGCTCTTCAAGGACCGGGCCCTCGGGCTCCCGCCGCTGACCACCACGCTGGCCCGCCGGATGATGGAGAGCACCCAGATCTACGGGGCCCTCAAGGGGATCCGGGGCCGCCAGGGGATCGACCTGGGCGAGCTCGAACAGCTCCTCGTCCGCTTCAGCCAGCTCGTGGTCGAGCAGCGCTGGATCGCCGAGCTCGACATCAACCCGCTCCTCGCCTCGCCGGAGCGGCTCATCGCCCTCGACGCGCGAGTCGTCCTCCACGACCCGGCCACCGACCCGAGGGACCTGCCCCGCCTGGCGATCCGGCCATATCCCCGGAAGTACACCAGCACGTGGACGGGCCCCGATGGGCAGGTCCTGAAGATGCGGCCGATCCGGCCGGAGGACGAGCCGCTGGTCGTCGAGTTCCATCGCTCGCTCTCGGAGAAGACGGTCTTCCAGCGGTACCTGCGATACCTCGGCTTCGATGAGCGGACAGCCCACGAGCGCCTGATCCGGATCTGCTTCCTCGACTACGACCGCGAGCTGGCCCTCGTCGCGGAGAGCGAGGACCCGAGGACGGGGATGCCCCAGATCGTCGGGATCGGCCGCCTCTCCCGCCTCTTCGGGACCGACGACGCGACGTTCGCCGTCCTCGTCACGGACGTGCGGCAGGGCAAGGGCGTCGGGATGGAGCTTCTTCGGCGCCTCGTGGAGATCGCCCGGGCCGAGGGCGTCGCGACGCTCGGGGCGGACATGCGGGCCGACAACGTCAGCATGCGGCGCGCGGCCGAGAAGGTCGGCTTCACGATCCGACGCGGCGCGACCGAGGATCTCATCCGCGCGGAGATGCGCCTAGCCTGACGGGGGGAGCCGGGGGCCGGGCTCCGCGTCACCAGCCGGCGATCCCGCGCCGGGCGCCGGACGGCCGGCCCGATGGCCGCCAGGGAGGCCCGGCGACGCTCAGTCGCAGGGCGGCAGCTCGGCGCCGGGGGCAGGCGGGGCGAGCGAGGGGCCGGGGTCGGGGTCGCCGGCCGTCATCGTGATGGCGCCGCACTCG
>Ga0209253_10001797_pt1 | contig 18911 bp, 15 predicted proteins | sample FrelakmetBRP12BR_FD_187145 | JGI IMG/M metagenome (GOLD analysis project Ga0209253, IMG submission 187145) | Freshwater lake sediment microbial communities from the University of Notre Dame, USA, for methane emissions studies - BRP12 BR (SPAdes)... | ecosystem: Environmental > Aquatic >... | reverse complement strand
GCGCAGGCCCGACGAGCGCATCGACTGGTGGTATCACAACATGGAGAGTGTCGCCGGCGCCGGCGTGGCTGAAGTCACGAACCAGCTGCTGTTCGACGATGAGGTTGGCTTCCACGCCGTGCGCGCGCTGCACGATGCAGCCCGTGCCGATGATGGACGACCGTTCCTTCACGTCGCCAGCTTCACGCACCCGCACGATCCGTACGTGACGCGCCAGGAGTACTGGGACCGCTACGAAAACGTCGACATTCCGTTGCCCGAGGTATCTGCGGCAGACGTGGCCGCAGATCCGCACACGCTGCGCCTGCGCGCGGTGTGCGCCATGGAACGCACACTCATCAATGACGACGACGTGCGTCGCGCGCGCCGCGCCTACCTGGGAAACATCTCGTACGTCGACGACTGGACTGGCCGGCTCCTGCGAACGCTCGAGTCGCTCGGGCTGGCGGACGATACCGTCGTCATCCTGCTCGCCGATCACGGCGACATGCTGGGCGAGCGGGGGCTCTGGTACAAAATGAACTTCTTCGAGGGCTCCGCGCGCATCCCGCTGGTCGTGCACGCACCCGGCCGCTTCAGCGCGCGCCGCGTGTCGACACCAGTCTCGCTGGTCGACGTGCTGCCGACCCTCATCGAGTTGTCAGGCAGCGCGGTGACCGACGCCGTCGAACCGCTGGCAGGCCACTCGCTGCTGCCGCTGTGCGCAGGCGTGACAGAAGACCGGACGGTCGTCGGCGAGTATGCGGCCGAGGGCGCCCGCGCCCCGATCGTCATGCTGCGCCGGGGCACTTTGAAGTTCGTGCACTGTCCCGTCGATCCGGACCAGTTGTACGACCTCGCGACAGATCCCGGTGAGCGGGTCAACCTTGCCGGTCGCACGGAATGGGCCGCGACCGTCGCCGGATTTCGCACCGATGTCGCGCGGCGGTGGGACCTGGCGCAGTTGCACGAGGACGTGCTGCAGGACCAGGCGCGGCGGCGGTTCGTGATGCAGGCATTGCGTTCAGGCACGCACACGCCGTGGGAGTTCGCGCCGCGACGCGATGCCGCGAACGAATACATGCGCAACCATCTCGATCTCAACGTCGTCGAGCGGAACGCGCGCTGGCCGCGCTGACCCGGCTGACACCAAGCCGGGACCGGCCGACCGGCAATTCGTGGTCTGCCCGCGATACAGGCGCGCTGCACGCAACCAGACAGCGTCGTGCAAGGCGCAGTTGCGGACATCGGCACGAGATCGGCTTCGACGTCATCTGCGGATGAGACCCGCCGAAACGACGTTGGCGCAATCGCCTGGGCAACGCAGCGACGCGCGAGGATGTGGTCGAACGTCGCTCGGGCAAGCTTGTCGCCCCGATGGGCGGCCTTGCCGCCAAAGACATCCACGGGCTTGAAGAACAGGCCCTTGCGCCGCTTCCAGAGATCGTCGGGCGCAGCGCGCTCGGCACACGACGTACAGCACCGGCTCGTCCGGGCCCCACGCAACGTCGAGGCCCATATGCAGGCCGTAAGCGCGCGCAGGAATTCAGATCGCCCGGGCGGTGTCGAGCATTGCCGGGCGCTCCACGGCCATGATCTCCGTCTCGTAGCGCCACACGCGGACGTCTTCTGCCCAGAAATCACCACTGAGCCCAGCCTTCTCCTTGAGTCGGCGCAGAAAGTCGTGCGGCCCGGTGACGTGTTCCCAGACCTTCGGCAGGAAGGTCGCTTTCATGCCACGCCATTCGAGCACCAGACCATCGCGCCCGGGGACCAGTTCGATCAGCAACTGCTGCTCCGTGCTGACCGCCATTCGCTCGCACGGCGTCAGCAGCGACACCTCCAGGCTCGACCAACCCCACTCGCGCGCGGTCAGCGGCGGGAAGCGGGGATCGCGGAACGCACTGGCCTGGGCATTGATCCAGACGTCGAGCAAAAGCGGTCGTACCGGCTCGAGCGTGCCGCAGCAACCGCGGAGCTCGCCCTCGATCGTCAGCGTGACGAAGCTCGCGCGCGGTTGGCCGAGCACCCCGCGTGTATCGGCCGCCTCCGGTGGCGTAGCCTCGACCAGCCCCAGCTTCGCCTCGATGGAAGTCGCGGCGGTTCGCAGCACCGCTTGCCGCACCGCGGGTTCAAGTTTCAATGAGCGCATAGCTGCCATAGCCCACCACCCGTGATCGATCACCGGCCGTGTCTCCCGAGTTGCGCTGGTCGAGCACTTCGACGGTCAGGCCGCGCCGGCGCGCGACCTGCATGAGCCCGTTGATTCCGCACGCACCGCAGGCCTGCTCAGCGGGCAGGTCGCTGCGTCGCTCGACGATCGCGCGCGTGGTTGCATCATCGAGCTGCCGCGCTTCATTCCAGGTGTGGTAGTGACTGAGATCGGAGCTGACCAGCACCAGCGTGTCGGACCCGCCCCACACCGCGTCGATCGCTCGCGCCACCTGCTCGCAGGGGGCGAACCCGATGGTGATCGGCAGGATGTCGAAATCCTCGAGCACGACTTGCAGGAACGGCAGCTGCACTTCCAGCGAATGTTCGGCGGCGTGCGCTGCATCGGAGATACCGACCAGCCCGAGCTCCAGCAGACGCGAGCGCCCGGCCGCGTCGATCGGCACGCTACCGAGCGGCGTCACGAACGTGCCGACTGACGGCACGGCAAGACCGCGTATCGCCACGCGATGGCTTGGACCGATCATCACCACGTGATGGATGTCCGCAGACCAGTCGCACAGCCGCCGATAAGCGAAACCGGCAACGGACCCGGAATACTGGTATCCCGCATGCGGGACGATCAGCGCCTTCGGACGATCCGCTACCGCAGCGCGCAGCGAAGCCTCGGCAATGTAGCCGTTCACAGCGTGTCGCAACTCGTTCGCATTCTCAGGATAGAACAGCCCGGCCACCGCTGGCGGCCGCATCCTTGACTTATCCTTGTCCAGTCTCAACATCGTAGTTCCGTGGGAGCTTGAGTGCTTCCGTATCTGGTGGCGCGCTGGAGCGAAACCAATATCCCGCCCGAGGACGATGGGCGCCAATCGTATGAATACCGACTTCCCCTCCATCCCCACGCGCTACTGGACGCGCCTCGACGACGGGCGCGTGCAATGCGACGTCTGCCCACGCCGTTGCCGGCTGCACGAGGGCCAGCGCGGGCTGTGCTTCGTGCGCGGCCGTGAGCGCGATGGCATCGAGCTGTACACCTATGGACGGTCCAGCGGCTTCTGCGTGGACCCGATCGAGAAGAAGCCGCTCAACCACTTCCTGCCCGGCTCGTCCGTACTTTCGTTCGGCACGGCCGGCTGCAACCTCGCCTGCAAGTTCTGCCAGAACTGGGACATGAGCAAGTCACGCGAGATGGACACGCTCGCGGATTCGGCCTCACCGTTGGAACTGGCGGCAACGGCGCAACGGCTCGGCTGCGCCAGCGTGGCGTTCACGTACAACGACCCGACCGTCTTCATGGAGTACGCAATCGATGTCGCAGCAGCCTGCCATGACGCCGGCGTGCGCACCGTGGCGGTGACGGCGGGTTACATCTGTCCGGAGCCGCGGGCCGAGTTCTTCGCGTCGATCGACGCCGCCAACGTGGACCTGAAGGCATTCACCGAACGCTTCTACCACAAGATCTGCGGGGCCGAACTGGCTGCAGTGCTCGAGACGCTCGAGTACCTGAAGCAGGAGACCCGCGTCTGGTTCGAGATCACGACGCTGCTGATCCCGGGCGAGAACGACTCGGACGCGGAACTGGAAGAGATGACGCAGTGGATTGCCGACAAGCTCGGCCCTGAAGTGCCGCTGCACTTCTCGGCGTTCCACCCTGACTGGAAGATGAGCGACCACGCGCCGACGCCTCCCGCCACGCTCACGCGTGCGCGCGCGATCGCGATGCGAAACGGATTGCGGTACGTGTACACGGGCAACGTTCACGACCGTGCCGGCGGCAGCACCTGGTGCCACCGCTGCCGCGCGCTGCTGATCGAACGCGACTGGTACGAACTCGGTCACTGGGGCCTCACGGCCGATGGCTGCTGCGCGACGTGCGGCGAGAAACTGCCTGGCGTGTTCGCGTCTCGACCGGGCACCTGGGGATCCAGGCGCCTGCCGGTGAGCCTGCACCGCGCCTGAATTCGGAACGGGGACCCGATCTCGCAAGGCGCCAGGACTTCGATCGCAGACCCAAGCCCTCGCTGGCGCATCAACGGCTCATGGACGATCTACGGGCCACGCGCGCAATTCGGCCAATGGCAGGCGCTTTTCAATACGCCGCGTTCCGCGCTGGTCCATGACGGACAGCGTCACCGTGGTCTGCGCGCCCTGCCAGTCGATTTCGATGAGCCCGAAGTTCGGCTCGCGAATCACGTCGCTCACCCGGTTGGCGTTCGGCGTGGCGGCGGGCCAGACTTCGGTGAGCCCGCTCGAAGTGAGGTCCCACAACGTGTAGGGCACATTGACGTCGAGCCGCGACAACTCGGCGTAGTGCATGTCACCGCTGAGGAACACGACGCCGTTTGCGCTCTTGCGCCGGATCAAGTCGATCAGCCTTTGCTGGTCGCGCGCGAACAGCGACCATCCTTCCCAACCCGGGAAATCGGCGAGCACCTGCAGGCTCGACCCGATCAAGCGCAGGTCGGCCGGAACTGCGAGTTGCCGCTCCAGCCACTGCCATTGCCGCTCGCCGAGCATCGTCGCCTTGGGATCAGGATTGCGCGCGTACGGACCGGGCACCTCGAGCCCTTTCCTGTGCCGGGCCCATGCCCAGGAACGATAGTTGCGGGCGCCGGGTTCCTGCCGCACGAGCGGCGTCCGGTTGTAGCGCAGGTCGAGCAAAATGACCTGCACGCGCCGGCCCGGCGGGCCGAACACATACGATGCGTACACACCGTCGCGATCCCGCCGCGGCGAGTCGACCGGCTCGCCCCAGAATTCGAAGAAGACCTGCCGGGAAGCTTCCTTCTGCGGATAGTCGCCGCCCGCGTCGTCCTCGCCGAAATCGTGGTCGTCCCAGGTCGCGGCGAGCGGCGTGGTGTCGCGCAGCTTCGCGAAGCCCGGCTGCCGCGCGAACTCTGCGTACTTTGCTCGAAGTACAGCCACGTCGCGAGTGTCGCCATAGACGTTGTCGCCCAGGAACAGGAAAAGCTCGGGCTTCGCCGCGAGCACCGCCTCCCAGATAGGCTGCTCCTTGCCGCCTTCGGCACAGGAGCCGAACCCGATCCGCGTGAGCGTGCGATCGAGCGCGGCGTGCGGATCGGACGGCTCGGGCGTGCCGGCACCAATCTCGGCGCGGGCCGTAGGCGCGATGGCGGTCATCGTCAAAGCACAGGCGATGGCGAGCGAGCGGTACAGCCATTGGCGGCGAGGTGATTTGCAGGAATCGGCGTTCGGCATCGAGCCAGTCACGCTGGAAGGGTCAGCACCGGCGCAAAGCCGCCGCCGACCGTTCGGAAGTTCGTCGTCTGCCCGCGGTAGAGGCGCGCTGCCCGCAACCAGGTTTCGCCTTGCATCGCGTAGTTGCGGACATCGACACGGAGATCGACTTCCGCGCCATCTGCGGAGTGGATGCGCCGGAACGACGTCGGAGCAATCGTCTGCGCAACGTAGTGATGCGCGAGGATGTGCTCGAACGTGGTTCGAGTGAGCTTGTCACCCCGATACGCGGCCTTGCTGCCAAAGCCGTCGACCGGCTTGAAGAACAGGCCCTTGCGTCGCGTCCACAGATCGTCGGCCGCGGCAGGCTCGACGACCTCCGTCGCCGGAATGGTCTGCCGCAGATGCAAGCGATCATCCGCATCGAGCCCCGCCTGCTGCAGCAGCGCTTCGTCGCCCAGCCATGCGAGGAGCCGCTTGTCTGCCCAGCGCGCATGCGCGGCCGGATGCGGCGTAATCACCGCGAGGCCCGCTTCGTAGGCGCGTCGCAGGACGGAGTGTCGCTCGTCCGCCAGATAGAAGTCGGTGACACGGTTGTAGATCAGGTCGATACGTTCGTCGGCGAAAAATACCGCCTCGTCCTTCAGCTCAAGGCTGCTGGCGTCGGCAATCACGACGCGCCATCCGGCGCGCTCGAGCAGGCGCTGATACAGCAGGAATTCGGGATAGAGATACTGGCTTTGCGGCTCGTCGTCGACGATGGCGATGGTCCGCAGTGGCGCTTCGCCGCGAACGCCGGTCCATTCCGCCCGGAAGCCATCAGCGATGCGCTGCCCCAGTCGACCGATCTCGACGCCAGCGGCGGCCAGCACGGACAACGGCTCGGTAAGGCAGTCGCAACCTGCGGTGGCGGCGCGCGCCAATTCGAGGCTGACGAGCAGGCCGCCCGGGTTGGTGTTGATCTCGATGAGCTGCGGAGCCGGACCGCCGAGATGGAAGTCGAAACCCAGGATACCGCCCGCGCTTGCCTGGGCACGTCGAGCCAGCTCGGGCGCGTTGCGCGCGATCCTCCGCTGGTAAGGGCCGCTGTTGAGCGCGAGCGTGATGAGCCGGATGGTCCGGTCCATGGCGGTTGCTTCGCCTGGCGCGAGAAACACGACGTTGCCCGAGACGAGCCCGGCCTGCGACTCGAGGAGGCTGGCCGCGTCACCGAGATTGGCACGCAGCTGGTCGCGCAATTTCGTGCGGTCGACCCAGATGCACTGGCATGCTGCGTTCAATCGTGCCGCCAGCGGCACTACCGAGGATTCGAGGACCTGCTCGATCACTGTGTACTCGTGCGTTCGTAGCCTGTGTTCAGAACAGACGCTTCGTCGATGTACATTAGCGCACCCGACACGGCGGCGAACAGGAGTACGTCCCCGATGCGTCATTCACCTCGCCGGACTCTAGCTGTCGCGCTCCTCGCCACCGTGTCGGCGCACTCCCCGGCAGGCGAGCCACGGCCCCTGCCCGACTTCACGGTGTCCGATCGGTTGATGCCGGTCGATCCCATGCCGGAACGCCAGACACATTGGTCGCACGGCGCGGTGACACTGACCGACGTGGTGTACTCGACGATCACCGGCTTTCGCCCGCTGCACCTCGACCTGTATCGGCAGACCGGTGTGGCGGCGCCGCGTCCGTTGATCGTGTTCGTGCACGGCGGCGGCTGGGCCTACTCCAACCCCCGGGCAGGCGCGGGATTCCGCGACTTTCCTGTCGTGCTCGCCAACCTTGCAGAGCGCGGTTACGTGGTGGCGTCGATCGCGTACCGCCTGAGCGGGGAGGCGCCGTTCCCCGCCCAGCTCGAAGACCTGCAGGCGGCAATCCGCTTCCTGCGCGGGAACGCGGAGCGCTTCGGCATCGACGGCGCCCAGGTCGGCCTGTGGGGGATGTCGGCGGGCGCGCAGCTGGCTGCGCTCAACGCGGTGAATTGCGCGGCCGGAACGTGCGTACAGGGCTTCGTCGGCTGGTTCGGGGCTTACGACATCGCCACCTATGCACGCGACCAGCGGGACGACACCAACGTCAGGACGCTCTTCCGCTGCGGGGCGGTCGCGTGTGCCGCCGAAGTCGTCGACAGGGCGAGCCCGATTCGCTACGCGGACGGAACCGACCCGCCAGCGTTGCTGATCCACGGCCAGGACGACACGAACGCGCGATCGTCGCAATCCGAACGCTTCGCCCAGCAGCTGCGTGCGGCAGGGTCAACCGCGGAACTGGTACTGATCCCGGGCGTTCAGCATGGATTCATCGGTCCGACCGAGGCGGCCACGAAGGACGCATTGCACCTCGCACTGACCGCTACCTTCGATTTCTTCGACCACGTGCTGAAGGAGTCGCCTGCCGCCACCCGCTGACGGCGATGCGTTCAGGTAAGATCCCGGCGAACCGAGTCACGCGCCCGAGCCTGAGGGAGTAGAACTTGGCGCATTGGATGCGGGGGGCAGCGCTCGCCGTCCTGATCACGGGGACCGGCAGTGCATCTGCGGACGAGCCCCTGCTCGAGGTCATCGTCGTCACCGGTTCGCGCATCGCACGCGCCGATTTCAATTCGCCCAGCCCGATCGTCACCGTGCCCGGGGAAGCGTTCGCGCAGACGGGCGCAATCTCGGTCGACCGTACGCTCGTTGCGTATCCGCAATTCGTGCCGACGGCTGGTGCCACGTCGAACGCGCCGTCGAACGACGGCCAGGCCAACGTGTCGCTGCGCGGCCTCGGCGCCAACCGGACGCTGGTGCTGCTCGACGGAAGGCGGCTGATGCCGGCCGATGGCAACGGGTCCGTGGACCTGAACATCCTGCCGCCGTCGTTGATCCGCAGCGTGCAGGTCCTCACGGGTGGTGCCTCCGCCGTCTACGGCTCCGACGCCGTCGCGGGCGTGGTCAACATTCAGTTCGTCGATGCCTTCGAAGGCGTGGAGTTCGAGGGCAGCGGGACGCTTACCGACCAGGGCGACGGCGAGGAGTATTTTGCCGGCCTCACCGCAGGCACGTCGTTTGCGGCCGACCGCGGTGCGATCGTCGGTCACGTGGGGTACTCAAGGCGCAAGGCGATCGAACAGTCGGACCGGAGGTTTTCGCGGTACCCGCTCGACTACGTTCCCGGCGTCACGGACGGCTTCGGGCCCGGCGGCGCATTCCTCGGGTCCGGCTCGGGCATCACGGAAGACGGTCTCAACGTCGTGTTCTCCAGCCGGCCGGTGTTCGACAGCGTGTTTGCGTCCTACGGGTACCCACCCGGCTCGGCGCCGTACCAGGCCGGAATCGGGGTCAACGCCGATGGCACCTTGTTCACGATCGGCAACGGCGCCGCAGGCAGCGTGGTGAACTTCCGCGGCGAACGCGATCCGGTCATGTTCAACGACCGGAACTTCAACGTCTACAACTTCGCTCCGGACACCGCGCTGCTGCTGCCGCTCGAGCGTTCGTCGGCGTTCCTGCGCGGCACGTTCGCGCTGACCGATGCCGTCGACGCGTACCTGCAGGCGCTGTACGCGGACTATTCCGTCGAGCGGCAGCTCGCACCGGCGGCCGCCGGCATCGCACTGATCCCGGTGACGAACCCGTTCATCCCGGCCGACCTCGCCACGCTGCTCGCATCGCGAACGGCGCCGTCGGCGCCGTACCGGTACTGGCGCCGCGCAGTTGAAGTCGGACCGCAGACGGCCGAGAACCAGCGCGACGTGCTGCAGGTGACCGCGGGCACGCGCGGCAAGTTCGCAGGCGAATGGGCATTCGACCTCTATGCTCAGTTCGGCCAGAACGATCGCAGCGAGCGTCAGACGAACAATGTAAGCCTGTCGCAGCTGCAGAACCTCGCGTTTGCACCGGATGGCGGCGCATCGATCTGCAGTGGCGGCTTCAATCCGTACGTCGCGGGCTCGCTGTCGAGCGACTGTGCACGGTACGTCGCCGTCGATGCCGCGAATGCGATCACGTTGCGTCAGAGCCTGGCCGAGGCTTCCGTGACCGGCCCGTTGTGGTCGCTGCCTGCAGGCGATCTCAGCGCCGCCTTTGGCCTGCTCTACAAGCGCGACGAGTTCGAGTACGACGCCGACGCAGCGCTCAGCAGGATGCTGCCGGGAGTGCCGGGCGTCATCGGACCACGACCCGACATCGCGGGTTTTCCCGCAGCGCCCGATCGAGCAGGTGACGCGAGCAACACGGACGCCTACCTCGAGCTGCGGGCGCCGGTGCTGAAGGAAAGGCCTGGCGCGCAGCTGCTGGAACTCGGGCTCGGCTATCGCTACTCGGATTACTCGCAGGTGGGCAGCGTCAATTCCTACAAGGCCGACCTGTTGTATCGACCGGTGAGTCCGCTGCGCTTGCGCGGGTCGTACCAGCACGCCGTGCGCGCACCGAGCATCGAGGAACTGTATTTTCCGCCCGTCTCCAACCAGTTCATCGTGCCGATGCCCGAACCTTGCGATGCGAACAGCCCGGCCCGAACAGGTCCCGATCGCGCACGGGTGGAGGCTCTCTGCCTTGCGCAGGGAGTGCCTGCTGCGCTGCTGCCGAACTTCGATTTCGAGCTGCGCCGGGTCGACGGCATCGCGGGTGGCAATCCGGACCTCGAGTCGGAGCAGGCGGACACCTACACCGTTGGATTCACCTTGACGTCGATGCTGGACAACCCGCGGATCCGTGACCTGCAGCTGTCCGTGGACTGGTACCAGATCACGATCGACGACGGCATCGGACGCTGGGATTCGGAGTCAGCCGTCGCGCGCTGCTTCGACCCGAAGTACAACCCGGCTTACGACGACGGCAATGTCTACTGCAGCTTCTTCACCCGCGATGTCATCACCGGCAATATCTTTGCGCAGATCCTCGATCGCAACATCGGCGGACTCGAGACGGCGGGGGTCGACGTGCAGTTCGACTGGGGATTCGCGGCCGGCCCGGGCAAGCTGGGCCTCAATGGGCTGCTGACCTACGTGGACTACTGGACTTACCTTGATCCCAGCGGCTTCGCCATCGACTACGCCGGCACCGTGGGCGGCGGCGGGCTTGGGCGCTCACTGCCGCGCTGGAAGTCGCTGCTCAACGTTTCCTATGCGCTCGGCGAGCTCGGCCTGATGGCACGCTGGCAGCACATCGACGGTATGCGCGACGTCGAGTACCGCGATTTCGAAGTGCCCGCGTACGACTATGTCGACGTCGGCGCGAGTTACGCGTTCGAGGCTGGCCCTTTGCACGGATTGCATGCACGCGTGGGCATCGACAACGTCTTCGACCAGGCGCCGCCGATCTTTCCGACCTGGCAGCAGGCCAACACCGACCCGTCGCTGTACGACGTGCTCGGGCGCCGCTACTACCTGCGGCTGACGTACGCATTTCGCTAGGGCAGGCGACCCTTGCCGATCGGCGCGAGTTGGTTCGCAGCCTCAACCCAGTCGCCGAGCTTCAGATCCACGTCACTTTGTACAGGACCTGTCTAATTTATTTTGACTTCTTGCAGCATATTGTATAGTTTATGTACAACTTTTTTGAGCCCAAATCGCCCGCACATGCCTACCCGGGAGCAGTTTCCGATACGCACCGTATCCGCCCTGACCGGCGTCAGCACCGTCACGCTGCGCGCCTGGGAGCGGCGTTATGGCTTGCTGCGCCCGGTGCGCACGCCGTCCGGTCATCGGCTCTACACGCACGCGAACGTCGAGGAGATCCGGCGGGTGCTGGCGCTCGTCGAACGGGGCATCCCGGTAAGTCGCGTGCGCCAGGTGCTCGACGCCGAGACCGCCGCGCGTGCACCGGATGCCAAGGGCAGCCCCTGGACCGGCTACCAGGACCGCATGGCGGCCGCCATCGCTCGCCTGGACGAACAGAGCCTCGACGACGTCTACGACGAAGCGCTGTCGCTGCATCCCATCGAGAGCGTGACCCGCCACGTCGTGCTGCCGCTGCTCGAGAGGCTCGGCGCACGCTGGGAGGAGATCGACGGCGCGATCGCGGAGGAGCACTTTTTCGCCACCTACCTGCGCAGCAAGCTCGGCGCGCGCCTGCAGTACCGCATGCGATACGCGTCCGGGCCCCGGCTCGTCATCGCCTGCGCACCTGGTGAGCAACACGAGGTGGGGTTGCTGCTCTTTGCGCTCGAGGCGCGCAACGCCGGGTTCCGGCCGGTGCTGCTCGGCGCGGACACGCCCTTCGCCGACATGGTCATCGCCCTGCGCCGCTCCGGCGGCGACGGCATCGTGATCTCCTCCTCCGTGGATCCGCACGACGGCGTCCTCGAGCGCGACCTGCGCGAACTCGTGTCGTCGGTCGCGGTGCCGGTCTTCGTCGGCGGCGCAACCTCGGTGCGGCACCGCCGCGCCATCACCACCGCCGGAGCGATCCCGCTTGGCGTCGACCTGGAGGACGGCGTGCGCCTCGTCGCAACGACACTTTCCTCCGAGGAGCACACCACATGAGTCAGGCCACCCGCCGCGCCATCAACTGGGTCGAACAGGGCCTGGTCCCGGACGCCGTCGTGCGCGCCGGCATCCGCCGGCTTTGCGAGCAGCGGCTGCGCGAGATCGCGGCCGGCGACTGCGAGCACGCCGCGGACGCAACCGAAGCCTTCGTCGCGGCCATGGACGCTGCCGAACTCGCACCCGTGCCGCATCTCGCAAACGAGCAGCACTACGAGGTACCCGCGAGCTTCTTCGATCTCGCGCTCGGACCGCACCTCAAGTACTCGAGCGCCTGGTGGCCGCAAGGCACGCAGACGCTCGAGGCGGCCGAGGCCCGCGCACTTGCGGCAACCTGCGAGCACGCCGGACTGGCGGACGGCCAGGACATCCTCGAGCTCGGCTGCGGCTGGGGCTCGCTCACGCTGTGGATGGCGGCGCATTACCGCGGCAGTCGCATCACGGCCGTCTCCAATTCAGCGTCGCAGCGCACCTGGATCGAATCCGAGGCGCGCCGCCGCAACCTGACGAACGTCCAGGTGATCACGGCCGACATGAACCTGTTCACCGCCCCCGGCCGCTACGATCGCATCGTGTCGGTCGAGATGTTCGAGCACATGCGCAACTGGCGCACGCTCTTCGGTCGCGCGCACGACTGGCTCGTGCCCGGCGGACGGTTCCTCATGCACGTGTTCTGCCATCGCTCGACGCCGTACGCGTTCGTGGACGGCGGGCCGTCCGACTGGATGAGCCGTCACTTCTTCTCCGGCGGCATGATGCCAAGCGACGAACTCGCCCTGCGCTTTCAGGACCGTCTGCGTTTCCTCGCCCGCTGGCGCTGGGACGGCACGCACTACGAGCGCACGGCGAACGCCTGGCTCGCGAACCTGGACGCGCGGCGCGAGGCCGTGCTCGAGGTGCTCGCTGCGACCTACGGGCAGGCCGCGCCGCAGTGGCTGCAGCGCTGGCGCGTGTTCTTCATGGCCTGCGCCGAACTCTTCGGCTATCGCGACGGCCAGGAGTGGTGGGTAAGCCACTACCTGTTCGAGCGCCCCGCAACGGAGGCCGCTAAGTGATGGCAACCTCGACCTGGCTCGCGCCGCTGCGCGGCATCGCGGTGCTCGCCACGCTGCTGGTCGTGGCCCCGACCGTCGCCTCGAGTCCGGCCGCGCCGGCGGCAGATGGCGAATGGAATTTCCGGGTGCTGCTCGACGGCAAGGAAGTCGGCTGGCACCGCTACAGCGTGCGCGGTGACGGCGCGGCGACCGAGGTGGAGAGCCGCGCGCAGTTCGACGTGCGGTTCCTGCTGCTGAACGCCTACAGCTACCGGCACACCGCGCGCGAGCGCTGGCGCGGCGCCTGCCTCGACCAACTCGAGTCCCGTACCGAGACCAATGGCCGAGTCGAGAAAGTGGCCGCAGTGGCGCGCGACGACGCGATGATGGTGGCCGGTCCTGGCGGGGAAGCGCGCCTGCCCGGCTGCGTCATGAGCTTTGCGTACTGGGACCCGCGCATCCTCGGCGCGACCCGTCTCCTCAACTCGCAGACGGGCGAGCTGATGCCCGTGAGCGTCGCGGAACGGGGGACGGAACGCGTCAACGTCGCGGGACGCAACGTCGCGGCGACTCGCCACCGGCTGTCGGCCCCCGACCTGCAGATCGATCTCTGGTATGCCGACGGCCGCTGGGTCGCCCTCGAGGCGCCGACGCCGGGCGGTCGGACGCTGCGTTACGAACTCTGATGAGCGTTTTTCCCATGCCCCACAGACAGCTCCTCATCGCCGTCGCGGCCCTCGCCCTTGCCGGCTGCAGCAGCGTGCCGCGTCCGCCGGTTCCCGTCGTGCAGCACGTCGATCTCGAGCGGTTCATGGGCGACTGGTACGTGATTGCGAGCATTCCCACGTACATCGAGCGGGACGCCTGGAACGCAATCGAGTCGTACAGGCTCGAGCCCGATGGCACCATCGCCACGACGTTCACGTTCAACGCAGGCGGTTACGACGGACCGGAGCGACTCTATACGCCGCGCGGATTCGTGGTGGACCGGAGCTCGAATGCGGTGTGGGGCATGCAGTTCGTGTGGCCGATCAAGGCCGACTACCGCATCGCCTACCTGTCCGACGACTACGGCCAGACCGTGATCGCTCGCGAGGCGCGCGATTACGTCTGGATCATGGCGCGCTCACCCCAGCTGAGCGAGGCTGACTACGCACGACTCACCGACTTCGTCGCTGGCATGGGCTACGACTTGTCGCAGCTGCGCAAGGTGCCGCAACGCTGGCCGGAACCTGCGCAAGCGCGCGGAGACAAGCCGTGAGCACCCGCCTCGCCGTGGCGCTGCGCCGCTGGGTGGACAGCTCGGCCGAGGGCGACCCGTCGCGCGGCGACCCGCGCGGCATCGACTGGCCGCGGGTCGTCCCGTTCGTCGCACTGCATCTCGGCTGCTTCGGCGCAATCTGGACCGGCTGGAGCCCGTTTGCAGCGGGGCTCGCCGTCGCCCTGTTCGCGGTGCGCATGTTCGCGATCACCGCCTTTTACCACCGCTACTTCTCGCATCGCGCGTTCCGCACGTCGCGCGGCTGGCAGTTCGTGTTTGCCGTGCTCGGCGCCTCCGCCGTGCAACGCGGACCACTGTGGTGGGCCGCGCACCATCGCCATCACCACGCGCACTCCGACCGGCCGGAAGATGTCCACTCGGCCCGGCAAGAAGGCTTCCTGCGGAGTCACATGGGCTGGTTCCTGGCGCGCGAGAACTTCGCCACGCGCATGCGCCTGGTCCGCGACCTCGCGCGATTTCCGGAACTCCGCTGGCTCGACCGCTACGACGTGGCGGTGCCGGCCGCGCTCTTCGTGGCGCTGTGGGCGCTCGGCGCATGGCTGGAGGCCGTCCACCCGTCGCTGGGCACCGGCCCGTGGCAACTCGTCGTGTGGGGCTTCTGCATCTCGACCGTGGTGCTGTTCCACTCGACTTTCGTCATCAACTCGCTGGCCCACTGCTGGGGCACGCAGCGCTATGCGACGAGCGACGATTCGCGCAACAATCCCCTGCTCGCACTCGTCACCTTTGGCGAGGGCTGGCACAACAACCACCATCGCTATCCCGGCGCCGCGCGCCAGGGCTTCTACTGGTGGGAACTCGACCTGAGCTGGTACGGCCTGAAGCTGCTCGCCGCGCTCGGCATCGTGCGTGACCTGCGGCCGGTGCCCACGTCGGTCCTCGAGGCTGGGCGCCGCAGCCGGCGGAGGCAGCCGTGAAAGTTGCGGTCGTCGGTGCCGGCATCGCGGGCAATGTCGCGGCACGCGAACTCCACCGTGAGCACGACGTCACGCTGTTCGAGGCGAGCCACCACGTCGGCGGCCACACGCACACGCACGCAGTCGAGATGCACGGCCGGACCTGGCACGTGGACACCGGCTTCATCGTCTTCAACGACCGCACCTACCCGAACTTCATCGCGCTCCTCGACGAGCTCGGCGTCGCGTCGCAGGAAAGCAGCATGAGCTTCTCGGTGCGCGACGAGGTCGCCGGGCTCGAGTACAACGGCACGTCGCTCAACACGCTGTTCGCGCAGCGACGCAACCTGCTGCGACCGTCGTTCCTCGGCATGGTGCGCGACATCCTGCGCTTCAACCGCGAGGCGCCGCGCCTGCTCGACGAGCCCGGCGGCGAGCTTCCGCTAGGCGAGTTCATCGCGCGCGGCCGCTACGGGCGCGCGTTCGTGGACCACTACGTAGTGCCGATGGGGGCCGCTATATGGTCCACCGACCCGGCGTCGATGCTGGAATTCCCGGCACGCTTCTTCGTGCGTTTCCTGCACAACCACGGCATGCTCTCCGTCGACGACCGGCCGATGTGGCGCACCATCAGCGGCGGCTCGGCGCGCTACGTCGAGAAGCTCACGGCGTCGTTCCGCAACCGCATCCACCTCGCGACCCCGGTGGAACAGGTTCGGCGCCTTCCGGGCGGCGTGCTGGTGAAGCCGCGCGGGCAGGAGCCGGTGCGCTTCGACGCCGTGTTCCTGGCCTGCCACAGCGACCAGGCGCTAGGGCTGCTCGCAGACCCGAGCGCTGCCGAGCGCGAGGTGCTGGGTGCCATTCCGTACCAGGCGAATGAGACGGTGCTGCATACCGACGTGCGCCTGCTGCCACGCCGCCGCCTTGCCTGGGCTGCCTGGAACTACCACGTGCGGCCCGACGGCGGCCCGGTGGCGCTAACCTACAACATGAACATCCTGCAGCGCCTCGACGCGCCGACGCCGTTCCTGGTGACGCTGAACCACACGGACGCCATCGACCCCGACCGCGTCATCAAGCGCATCACCTATCATCACCCGCTCTACACCCCGGCGTCGGTGACCGCCCAGGCCCGCCACCGCGAGATCGACGGCGCGCGCGGCACCTACTACTGCGGTGCATGGCTGCGCAACGGCTTCCATGAGGATGGCGTCGCGAGCGCGCTCGCCGCCGTCGCGCATTTCCGAGACGACCATGCACAGCGCGCTCTACACCGGTCGGCTTAGCCACCACCGGCGGCGCCCGGTGTCGCACGCGTTCGACTATCAACTCTGCTACGCGTGGCTCGACCTCGCGGAACTGGACGAGGTGTTCCGCGGCCGGTGGCTGTGGTCGACACGGCGTCCTGCGCTCGCATGGCTGCGCCGCGCCGACTACCTCGGCGACGCCACCGTCCCGCTCGACACTGCCCTGCGCGACCGCGTCGAGGCCGAGACCGGTCGGCGCCCCGCGGGGCCGGTGCGCCTCCTCACGCAGCTGCGCACCTGGGGACACTGCTTCAACCCGGTGAGCTTCTATTACTGTTACGACCCCGCTGGGCGGGCCGTCGAAACGGTCGTCGCCGAAATTACCAACACGCCCTGGGGCGAGCGCCACGCCTACGTGCTGCCCGCCACGACCGGTACCCGCGACGGCAATGGACTGCGCTTCTGCTTCGGCAAGCGTTTCCACGTATCGCCGTTCATGCCCATGGACCAGGACTACGACTGGACCTTCAACGAGCCCGGCGCAACCCTGCGGGTACGCATGGTGAACCGCCGGGACGGCGAGCGGGTGTTCGACGCGGCCCTCGCACTCGAGCGTCGCGAGATCAGCGGTGCGAGCCTCGCCTGGACATTGGCGCGGTACCCGTTCGCCACTCTCAATACTCTGCGCAGGATCTACTGGCAGGCCTTGCGGCTGTGGCTCAGGCGCATTCCCTTTCACGCCCACCCGGCCGCCCGGGCCGAGGAGCGACGCACATGAACGACACGACCCTGATCGAGCGCGCACCGACCGTGCCCCGCCCGAACCTGCTCGGTACGGCGGCGAAGCAGCTGGTGCTCCGGCGTCTCGCGGCCATTGAGTGCGGTACGCTGCGCGTGCACGAGGGAAACACCGTCCAGGAGTTTCGCGGCGCGGCCGCGGGCATGGCCGCCACCATCGAAGTGCGCGACCCGTCGTTCTACGCGGAACTCGCCTATGGCGGCTCGGTCGGCGCCGCCGAGTCGTACATGCTCGGCCACTGGGCAACGCCGGACCTCACAGCGCTCCTGCGCCTGATGCTCGCCAACCGAACGGCCCTCGATTCGCTCGAGGGCGGCCTCGCCAAGTTCTCCGCACCGCTGCGCCTCGCCGCGCACTGGCTGCACCGCAACACCCGGGCCGGCAGCCGGCGCAACATCTCCGCGCACTACGATCTCGGCAACGATTTCTTCCGGCTGATGCTCGACGAGACCATGATGTATTCGTGCGCGTTCTTCGAGCGCCCGGACATGTCGCTCGCCGACGCCTCGCGCGCCAAGCTCGATCTAGTCTGCCGCAAGCTCGAACTCGGCCCGGACAACCGCGTGCTCGAGATCGGCACCGGCTGGGGCGGCTTTGCCCTGCACGCCGCCGGTCGCTACGGCTGCCATGTGACGACGACCACGATCTCGCCCAGCCAGTACGAACTCGCGCGGGAACGGGTGCGAGCCGCCGGCCTCGAGGATCGAGTCACCGTCCTGCTCGAGGATTACCGCGACCTGCGGGGCCGTTACGACCGGCTCGTCTCCATCGAGATGATCGAGGCGATCGGTCACCGGCAGTTCGGCGAATTCTTCCGCCGGTCGGCGGACCTGCTGACGCGCGACGGGCGGATGGTGCTGCAGTCGATCACCATCGCCGACCGGCACTACGAACGCGCCCGCGACGAGGTCGACTTCATCAAGCGCCACGTCTTCCCGGGCAGTTGCATCCCGTCGGTCGGCGCGCTGACGGCCGCCATGGTCGCGGAGAGTGACCTTAGGCTCGTGCACCTCGAGGACATCGGCCCGCACTACGCGACGACGCTCGCGGCGTGGCGGCGCAACTTCCACGCCCGCCTCGACGCGGTGCGCAGGCTCGGCTACCCGGACACCTTCATCCGGATGTGGGAGTTCTACCTGTGCTACTGCGAGGCAGGCTTCGCCGAGCGCGCGCTCGGTGACGTGCACATGGTGATGACGCGCGAGGGCTGACTGGTCGCGGCGGCCGGCACTCGAACCCCCGCGGGGCCGGACTCCGTCAACCTGCAGCGGCGCCACACGCCCCAGACTGATGAACCGGGTGCGGAACAACTTCGGCTGGCGTGAAAGCCAACCCCGCTGCGAAAACACCCGTTCCAGCTCATCCACAGTCAGCACCTGTCTTGCCGATCCGCAAGAAAGCTGACGAAAATGGCAATATCTCCCGGCCTATAAGCCGGCATTTAGAACGCTCGCGTCACGGTCCCGATCCAAGGAAGCGTTTATGACCCGCCACCTGGCCATTGCCTCGGTCCTCCTCGCCGCCGTCGTGCTTGCTGCCTGCAGCAAGAAGCCTGCCGACACCACCCTCCCCGGCGCGGCCGCGGACCTTATCATCACGGGCGGGCCAATCGTCACGATGGAAGGCGATCAGCCCGTCAGCGTCGAAGCAATCGTCGTGGACGACGGCAAGATCACGTTCGTCGGCAGCAAGGCGGACGCGCTCACGCAGAAGGCCGAAGGCACGGTACTGAAGGACCTCGGCGGCAGGACGCTGCTGCCAGGCTTCATCGACGGCCATGCGCATGCCCAGCAGTTCGGAGCCCAGGCCGTTGGCGCCAACCTGCTCGCACCGCCGGACGGTACCGT
>Ga0209253_10001796_pt1 | contig 18917 bp, 3 predicted proteins | sample FrelakmetBRP12BR_FD_187145 | JGI IMG/M metagenome (GOLD analysis project Ga0209253, IMG submission 187145) | Freshwater lake sediment microbial communities from the University of Notre Dame, USA, for methane emissions studies - BRP12 BR (SPAdes)... | ecosystem: Environmental > Aquatic >... | reverse complement strand
TAAATGTATCTAATGAGAATGTAGCATATCTGTCACCATTAAGTCCTGATGTTCCAGAGGTTCCATCAACACCAGTTGTTCCACTGGTACCTGAACTTCCACTACTACCTGTTGTACCGCTAGTTCCTGCACTTCCGCTAGTTCCAGTAGTTCCACTAGATCCGCTTGTACCTGTGGAGCCACTTGTACCTGAAGATCCAGAACTTCCTGTAGTACCAGATGTACCACTGGTGCCTGAGCTACCAGAGGTTCCTTTAGTACCAGATGTTCCAGATGTAGCACTGGTTCCAGAACTACCATTACTTCCAGTTCCACCACTAGTACCACTACTACCAGATGTTCCAGTAGTCCCACTTGAGCCACTAGTACCAGTAGATCCACTTGTGCCAGAAGTTCCACTAGTGCCACTTCTACCACTAGTTCCAGATGTTCCACTCTGACCACCATTGCAAAGCAATGCATCAATTTTCTTTAATGCAGATTCAAGGGTTTCATTAGTAGTTATACCTGAACATACTAAGTTAGGTCCTTCGTAAAATACACAGGACGCACTTAATAATATTGGACAAGCACTAGGTGCACAGATTACACTCATTTGATTTTTTCTTTATTAATGAACGATTTTTAAAAGATCTCCTGTACGGTAGACCTGACCAACGCTTAGTCCTGCAAATAAAGCAGCTGCATTGTTTGCAAATTGAGGTGCTCCTGTAGCAGGAACTGATAATACAAGACTCCAATCAGTGGCTCCTGTATTAATCCCTTTAGCAAAATAAAACATAGACTTAGCTACATTTAGATAGGTTTGTCCTAAATATGTAGCAGGAATGGTTGGGGCTGTAGTACCTGTTTTAGATACTAAGTTAGTATTGATTTTACCTAATATAGTCTGTAAATCTTCTAAAGGATTAACATCTATATTGGTTAAGTAAGGGCCATTGTATATGATGCATAAAGCATTTTCATATGTGGCACACGTTGGGCAAATTGCAGCTGTTCTCATGTATGCAAAGTTATATATTAATTATGTGTTATAAAATCGATTATATTAAATATCTGATATAATATAGCGTTGTATTATCTTATTCCTGATTGCGATTGCATTTTTATTCCAAGGTCTTTGGCTAAGTCAGGATAAAACATTGGAAGCATACCAGCAGCTTGATTAGTTATAGGATTTGTTTTCATCCAATACTTGATAACATTAGTCTTTTCAACAAGTTCATCATCTCCTGTAGCAAGTCCGTAAGACTCTTTCAAAAAGTTTACCATTCCTTTCTCATAATTTTTTATAAGTCCCATTGCAGGGAATGCTCCTTGAGAAACTAAGTTTGTTAAACTTGTAGGATTATAGAAGTATCCAAGCTCATCCTTAAACTTATCTGTAGCTTTAAGCATAAACTTCCATTGGTTCTTAACCATAGGATCTTCATCATCATCTGGAGCTAAAGCTTTTAGTCCTAAGAAGATAGCCCATAATGTAGCATAGAATAATACATCAATTAACTGATTCTTAATGTTTTGTCTAACAAGTTCGATGAATTCATCTTCTGTCATCTCAAGTTCTTTATCAGTATCAGCTTTATAGTCAGCTTTCTTTTTCTCATACAGCTCTCTTATGTAAGCCATACCTTTATCGTTACCCTCTAATGAGTTTTTAAGATTACCAAGAGCTCCTCTAAAATCATCTGATATGATTCTAGCAATCATTCTAGTTCTTCCCCATTCATAAGCTTCTGATGCCGCATTGTATTTAACATTACCCATACGTACATCAACAAGTCTAGGAATCCAGTTCTTGAATACCATGAAAGAGTTTCCATATATATTCAAGTTCATTAGACGTTTGTTTTCTTCTGTCATAGATCCTAATGCATCAGCTGTAAAACTTTGCACCTTTCTTCTTAATTCTATTACAGAATCAGATTTTCTATCTACACCAGGAATAACAAGTTCTCCATCTACCACCTTACTTACATTCAGTACTCCTTTTTCTTTGATAAGTTCTTGGACATCTTTTTCAAACTTCTCAGCTCTAGCATCTCTTTCTGACTGTGTACCCTGATAGAAGTTTCTATATTCATCAGTAGTTCTTAGATATTCTCTAGCATTAACAACTTTATCATCTAATACAATTGTATTTTTCAAGAAGTAAAAGAAGTTAACTGTCTGAACAGCTTCATCTCCTTCTCTCATTAACACCATTAACCAATCTTGTATTGCTTGATCATCTAATTTATTTATAGATAATTGTGTTGCAGCACGTTTGTTATAGTTATCTGTGAATGGAACAAAGTATTCAAGTGCAGCTAATGCAGTCTTTTTATCTATGTCACCAGCCATCTTGTTACTTAATAACCATGCCCATGTAGATGCATAATCTTTTTTAGTACCATACTTACCAGCATTAATAAATCCTTGTGCTGTACCTCCAAAGTAGTTAGAGAAAGATGACAATACGTTAAGACCAAGTGCGTTCACTTGGAATGTATTATTCATGTGTGTAATAGCTTTGTTGATACTTATCTGTCTACCATCTAAGTTATCTGGTAACAAGTTGAATCCAAGCTTTTTATTAATTGTTGATCCAAAGTTTCCAAACTTACCAAGCAATTGATCATATGCTTCACTCTCTATATACTTTTGTTGGTATACGATTGCTTTAATCATATCCTCAAAAAGTTTAGAGTTTTCATCATTATTATTTATATACACTAGATCACCATTAGCATCCTTCTCTGTTTTACCAAACATAGATGTAGCAATAGCTTTCTTATTTTTCTCAAGTCTTAATAATGCTAATGCTTGATTCTCTATACTTGTTAAGTATTGGAACTTAATAGCAAACTCATTATACATAGCCATTGTTTTGAAAAGATCTTCTGAATAGTCTTCTTCAAATCGATTAGTTAAGTACTTAGGAATCTTATTAACTATCTTACCAGTTACTGGATCATATCTTCCCATTCCAACTTCATTCTCATCAACAGATATGTTTTTAAGAAATTGTTCTCCAATAGTTATTTTTCCACCAAAGACAAGTTTTTCAGTAAGTCCTTTTCTTAACCAAGGAAGAAACGTTCTAACTTGAGCATTTGATATATATCCTATATTAGCATACGCTTCGTTTCTCTCTATAATATAATTATAGAAATCAAGAGCAGGTTTGTTTACGTAATTACCAGCACCATCTTTTTTGTGTAATTCTTTCCACTCTTCAGATTGCCATTTGTCTTTAGGGAATTTTTTAGCTTCTCTATATAATAACCAACCAACAGATTTATCTCCTGCAATACTATATAACAACGCTACTTTATTTTTCTCAGCAGCTATGTCATATTCATTTTGTTCTTTGGTACCAAGTCTAGGAAGATTATCTATTCTATCGTATTCTTCTTGTCTTTTGTTTTCAAGATATTTTCCATAAGCATCTACATCAATGTTATCTTTTATCCATTTGATATCTTTAACATTTTTATCTGTAGCTTTTTTTAATTCAGTATAGAACTCAGGTTTGTACTCATCAATCAATTCGTTAGAATCTTTCTTCTTGATTACGTTAAACATGTTCTTAGCACCTAAGCCTTTATTAGAAGCCCACTTTTGGTATGCATCTTTCAATTGCTTTAGTCTTGCCACTTCAGTTTGTGTATCCATACCAGCACGTCCAAAAGCAGCATTGGCTTTTTGATACAATGCAGCCATTCCTTTTAACTGAATAGTAGAAGTGGTACCTAACCATTTAGAGAATATACCTTTTATAACTTTCTCTCCTTTTTCTGTACCACCAATTTGTTCAACAGTGAATTCAGTAAATATATCAGATAAGTTATCATTTATTTTTCTTGATTGATATGCTGTATCTCTTAACTCTTCTTTCAATTGCTTGTCATCATCTGATAGTTTTCCTTCAAATAAGAAGTCAAGATCTGTATCTAAGGTTAAGTAGTTTTGCAATGCATCTTCAGCAAGTCTTAATGATTTAACAAAGTCTTCTATCTCTTGTTCAGAGAATCCTTCTTTACCTTTAAACTTTTCATTGTAGGTATTAATAAGACTTTGTATCTGTACATTCAATATTTTAGACTGGTACAATAAAGGACCAATGTCTTGTCTCATTTGCAATTGTCTGATTGCAGAATACAAAGCATTTAATTGTTCAGCTTTATTTAATCTCTCAGATGGTAATGCTTTTTGATCAGCTAACTTCGCATATATGTCATTTAGTTTATCTAGAATAACATTAATTTTCTTAGTAGCAGATGCATCATTTTCAATAATAACTTTCTCACCAGCTACACCAACAGGAATCAAATAGTCTTGTTTAATGTTTTTAACATTAACATCTCCTATTTCTATTTCCAATAATCTAGGTAACACTTTTGTTTGTGGGTTTGCTTCAGAATAAACTGCTCTGATAGGAATCATTCTAGTTTGTTCAAAGTCTTTAATATCTACACCATAGTTATCTTTGATGATAGATTTATATTGTTTCATCTGTCTGTCCCAAGAAGCAACGTTGTACCAAGGAACATCTTGATATCTTTGTGTATCGAGTCCAATGAATTTCCAGTCAAGAATATTAACCTTTCCTTCAGGAGTAACAGCTAAGAAATCTACTGTACCAGCAACATCTCTTCTAGGATCAAAGATTGTCACCTCAGACATAAACACTGTACCTCCAGGAAAAGATTCCATACGTGCTCTAAGATTATCTCTTAGCATCTCATAGATAGTGTTATCATTTGGATCAATGAATGATACGTGATTGTCAGTTAGTATAGCACGATCTATTTCATCTTTGCTTCTCATCTTACCATTCTCATCTACAAATAGACTGAATGCATATTCAAAGTCTTTGTGACCTGCAGTACCTTTATCAGCTTTCAATGTGTTGATTGCTTTCTTGTATTCAGAATCAGTTAATGCATCTTGTGCACGTATTTCTTCATACCAAGTTTTGATGATGTTACTAACTCTGTTTTTGATTTGTTTACCATCAATGAAATACTTTTCCTCTTCACCACCAAGTTCATTCTTAACAGCTTTCTTTTCAATTCTGCTAGACACATCTTTGATACCATTAACAATCTTTTCTTGTTTAGATAATTGGAAGAACATCTCTCCTGCATTCTCTCTGATATCTTCAACTGTACCTATTGCTTCACCATTGATGATTTTCATAGCGGCCATATCAAAGCCACTAGTACTGAATAAGTTTTTCAAATAGTTAACAATCTGATCCCACCAAGATTCAGCATTTGCAATGCGCTCTGGTTGTTCTGTATTGTTCTCATTATTATTGATAATAGTTTCAACCAACACCTTAGCAATAGCTTCTTCTTTAAGCTTGATTACATTTGGTTTACCATCTATTTGATAAGCAGGGTTGTCTCCATATGATTGAAACACTTCATTCAGTATAGCATATCTATTGATTTCATTCATCAACTTCTTATACAATGCTGGATTAGTTTGTTTGATGATAGCAACAGCAAAGTGCATAGCCTCTTCTGGAAGAGCTGTTGCCTCTTTACCATTCACCACTTGGATAAGTTTTTGTGTAAGTAGAGCAACAGCATTAGCATCTTGCTTAACACCATTCACTACAATACTATCCATTGATTTTACATCTACACCAGTGTTCTTAAGAAAGTCTTTTATTAATGATAGAGTTTGTGGAGCAACAGCTGTTGGTATAGGTCCTTCTTCTTTTTGAAACATATACTCATCTGATATCTCTTCACCAGCTCTCTCAGCATCTTCTTGTTGAACACCACGAGCTTCATCTTCTTCAAGAGCCATTTCGTGATCATAATATCTATCAACTAGTTCTGGAGATACAATTATTTCTCTATCTATAAAGTCAACATCTTTCTGAACAAACCTTACTACAGTTGTTCCATATTGAGCATTAACATCTCTAGCCATAGATTGCGCTACAGCTAGAGGTTTATTAAATGCACTATTTGTTCTTTCCTCAATACTACGAGTAATGTTTTCTTTTATTTGAATTTTACAAGGCATAGCTTAACATGTTTCATTAGTTCTGTCAATAGGTGGAAGCCCATCAGGTTTGTTTTCTTGTGTAGGTACTTCTGCTGGTAAAGATACATTATTTTCTACAACTTCACCACCATAAAAGCTAACAATATCTGCATCATTTAACTCTCTTGTTGTTTTCAATGTACCATTGTCAATCACAGAAGGTCTGAAGTCTGTGTAGTTTTCTGTAGCTCTATTACCATCTCCATAAAGATTTATTAATTTGTATACAGATTGTGGATTTCCATCCTTGTCTGGTATTCTTAATGGCTGTCCTGTAGATAAGAACACTCTCTTATATCCAAGTACATCATTTAAAGAGTAGTCTCCTTTTTTCTTTCTAGCAGCGTAGTTAGCAGCAGTAACTGTGTTACCAGTTAATACATCGATTCTTATACCACTCTTCAATTTCACTACTCTTGGTACAGCAACATAGTCGCTGTTCATAGCTTTTTGATTATACTTATCTCCAATAATCAAGACTTGTCTGTCTATTGATTGAAGATTCATTGAATCAATCTTTGGAAAAGAAGGAGAGTAATAACCAGATGGATTACCTAATCCTAATATCATAGAAGCCATATCCTGACTCTTAGCTTTAAAGAAAGGTGTAACTCTAGGCATGATATTTACATCATTGAAATTATTTCTTTGGAACATCCCATCAACAAATGCTTGCAATGTTTCATCAGAAGAAATAGAATTAACAACAGGTGCCACTACAGCAGCATAGTCTTCTATAGGAATAATGTTCTTAATAGATATAGCTGATTGGTAACTTCCTTGTAGAATAGATAGAGCAATTAAATTTCTATATAACACTTTTGTTTCAGCATTATAATCTCTAAGTTCTCTCATCATATCTGTGTAAAGATCTTCATCATATGCATCTTTAATGTTAGCTCTAAGCATAACACTCTTAGCTCCGTTCTCTCTTTCAGAAGGAACAACTTGTAAGTCTTTTAACAATTGTATTTCAGGATATTTCTCTTTAGCAACTTCTAATTTATTAGCAACAGATGTTTTTGCATTAACAAGAAGATCTTCTGTTCTACCATTAAGACCTGTTTTGGTTTGTATAATGTAATCTAAGAATGCCATCTTAGCTTTGTTAGATATCTTACTAAAGTTATCTACACTAAGATATTTATTTCTACCGTAAGTTTTAACTATATCCTCTGTAATAATTCTAAGGTTGTCTTGCTCTAATTTAAATATAGCTCCCATTGCTTGCATAGATGCAGAAAGAAGCTTAGCTTGATTTCCAAGGAATGTATTATCAAGAATTTCTTTTGCAGAAGAAATAATGTTTACATCATTAGCTTTCTGTGTTTGTAATTCTTTTCTTGCAAACATATCTCCAGATCCATATCTACTTGTATCGTAGTTAGTAGCTTGTGTGAAATCAAAATTGTATTCAGCCATCTTAGCATACTTCAAGAACTCTTCAAGTATAGCATGTTGTTCACCATTCTCTTCTGTAGTTAATTTACCAGTAGCGTATTTAGATATGTTACCTTTTAATCCATCTACATTTATAACAGAATCAGCAATCTCTACAGCTGTTGTAGGGAATAATGATCTAGCAGCTTGAATGTTATCTTCATAGAAAAGATTAGAAGAATTAGTAGCATTTACAATTCTTAAATATTCTGAAATGATTGGTTGGTTCAAGAAGTATATAGATTGTTCTCCTGCACCAATATTCTCTAAGAACATGAATGTTCCAATAACAAGATTTGATTGAATGATTCTTGTAATAAAGTCATCCTTAGCTACGTCCACTACAGCAGTTGCATATCCAGATAGTCTATTAGATATTAATTGATTAGATCCATCAGCAGTTCTTGTACCACCTAAAGATATTCTATCTACACCATTTACCTTTGTAGTGTTATGTTTTAATACAACAGTTCCATCACCTAATAGTTCTTGGTCCTCTTTAGATAAACCAGCAAACTTAGTAGGGTCAATATATGATTGTATCTTCTGTCTTAATGAAAGATTTGTAATATTTACAGCTACAACACCAACCCATCTCTTACCCATAAGGAATGAGTTTCTTAAGTTAGTCATGTAGTTTCTATTAAGAATTCTATTTGGAATCTTATTCTCATCCACACCTCTTAATTTATCTAATTCTCCAGCAGTATCTTTTAATCCAGCATCACCAACAGGAGTTACAAGTCTTTCAAAGTTTTCAGGAAGTGTAATAAGTTTCTCAAGAGAATCATAGTATTCATTCTCAAGAGCTTTCTTGTACATATCTTTTACATACTGAGAACGTAACTCAGCTTGTAAGTTTTCATTTGTCAACTTGTTAAGATCTTTCTCAATTAAATCTCTGAACTCATATGGATTTTCATATTGCTCTTCTTTAGATTTAATATAATCTCCATATACATTAAGTAATCCTTTAGGATCTTCTAATCCATAAACAACTATATCCAATGCTTCTAAAAGATCAGCTTTCTTCATTTGTTTAATACCAAGAGTATCATCAAAAACTTTACCATAGAACTCTTTTGTGTTCTCTTCGTTACCTTGTAATCTAACAAGTTTAATGTTACCTGTTCTATCTGCATACACAGACTTAAGGTACATGTTTAACTTATCGATATCAAAATCCGATCCTGATTTAGTAGTGATCTCTGAAGGTACTACCACTGTAGCTCCCATGTATTGTGGAAGGAATCCTTTCACTCTAAATACCTCAGCAGAAGAAAGAGCCTGTGTAGGAATTCTAAATCCAATACCAGATAAAATTGATCTTCCTTCTTCTGTACTATTTAGATATTTCAATAACTCTTTATCAGTTTTGAATTTGTTTTTGAATTTATCTTTAAACCAATGAGGAAGTAACACTTCACAATATGGTTCTTCTTTAGTATAGAACTTAAGACTATCGTCTGTAAGCATTACACCAGCTTTTTCTGCATCAGTTAATGTTTCATACTTCTCTTTAGTGATCTTCTCCCAAACACCTTTCTCATTCTTCATAGCAATGCTTCTACCTTTATTCATAGACTCAAGCATTGTTGCAGGCATTTGTACATGTGACCCACCATTCACTTTAGGAGAAACAATTGCTTTATCAATCATTGAATAAAGGATGCTTCTAATCTGTACATAAGAAGGCGAAGCTTCAAATGGAATCATGAATTGATCTTCAGTATTAAGCTTAATGGTTTGTTTTGTATTACTAGAAACTTCTCTTCTCATCATCTCTCTCATTAATGTTTCAGATACGTTTCTACCATTCTTCATTATGAAACCATTATTAAGATCTTCCAATCCTAAATTGTTAAGAAGCTCATTGTATGCATTTTGATGCATTCTATTAAGAAGGTCTGTGTTACGTTTGTATTCTTCTGCAGCTCTAGGACTTGTTGGAACACCATTGTCAAATAAATCTATACTTGCAATCTTAGTAATTTGAGATCCTCTAGTTTGTGACTTGTTATCACTACTAGCTGTTTCTACTTGAATACCATAAGCTTTCCAAGGAACCTGTACAATAGATGCATCAGAGAAAGCTTCATTATTAAATGAACCATCTCCATTATAAAGACTGTGTAACTCTTGTGCTCCTACCTTTCTACCTGATTCAACAATAGCATAACCTATTCCTTGTTTCTTCATTTGAACATATAGCTTCTCAAGGTTAGTTCCTTTCACCATACTAAAGTAGATAGGCACTTGAGAGAACTTATCTAGTACAAGATCAAAGTTATTCTTGTTTGCTTTGTTTCCAGATACAATAGGTTTTAATATCTCTGTTGTATATTTAGGACGATCAGTTAATACAAGCTCAGCATCTTGTGCTTTTAAAGCTTCATTAGTATATTCATACCCAGGGAAGTTTTGTCTTGTGTAAGCCATCTCCCATTGGAACCATTTTTCTTCTGCTCCTTGTAAATCCCACTGTCCGTTCTTAAGTTTAATCTCTCTGTGTGTTGTATCCATTAACCATGAAACAGCATCTGCCTCATTTGTATCTCCATACAATTGATTGATAGCAGAAAGACTACCTGCCACCTTAACATCTTTCACAGTGATAGTGTCAGTGTGAGATTTATGTAAGTGATATCCAGGATCATTTTCTGTTAACTTAATACCATTAGCACTGTTTACATTATTGTTTAAATACGTATTGTATTCAGCACTATCAAATGTTGTTCTTCTTGGAGACAAGAAAGACTTGATACGTTTAGTTTCATCTAACGCACCGTTTTTCTTAATAGCAAACTGATATGGATCACCAAATAATATTTTATGGAATTCTATGTTAGCAATAATGTAATTAGCATTAACATAAGTTAGAATGTTATTGATATCATTATTAGATAAAGCATTCTTTTTAAATGATTCAGCTTTAAGGAAGTTGTCATCAAGATCTTCATAAGCATATGTATCTTCTCCCATCACTGATATCTTTTCATTTGCCTTAAGAATGTTTCTTGTTTCTACAGTCATTGTGTCAATGAATCCTTTTATAGAATCATTAATATCAGATATGTTATCGTTTACATATTTTGTAATTTCTTCAAGAGTATTTCCATCTTCAATCATTTGATTGATTGCTTCTAGATTATCAGATGCAAGGATGTCTTTAAAGAAACGTAATTCTTTTGCTTTACCAAGGTTTTCAAAATTATCAGTAACGTTTAATAGCTTCTCTCTATTTGTATAATCTAAAGCTAAGTTAATGTCATCCATTAAATATCCTTTGAAGATAGCATTGATATCTTTGTAAGAATTTTTTGCTATTGAATCGAATGAAACATTGTTACCAATGTTCATCATCCATTCTGTAGATCCATCTGCAGGGATAAGAATATAATAGTTACCATTAAGGTTTTGATTAATCTCCATTGTAAATCTATCACCTATTGTCAATTTAGATGTAGAAGTTCCTTTGTCAGTATCTTGATTTTCTTCTCCTTGTATATAAGAAACTTTGAAGTCTTTTATCTTGTTTCCATCTTTGTCATAGAACAACCCACCTTGCTTCAAGACTTGACTACCTGTAGAGAATGTATCATTCAATTCAGGTCTTGATTGTTTTAATTGATCAATATTTGCTGATTCATTAAATTCATTCTCAAATACAGATGGTGTATTGTTTTCAGAGAAAGCACCAATACGTTGTCCCTCTACACCAAAGTATGTACTCTCTTGTGAAGGATTATTAACTTTATTGTATAGTTCAGCCAATGTAGATAATGGTCCACCGATATCTAATGTCTTACCAGAAATAGTCATTAAATCATTATTACTTCCGAAGTAACCATATATACTTTCTACTTGTTCAGCAAACTTAAGTTTATCATCTTTCTTTAACTTAACGTATGTATTATAATCAAACGTAACACCAATAGCATTCAACATGTTTATCATTGGTTTAGGTTTTCTTATAGGCATAGCTCTAAGTTCATCCTGATCTATTACATATGTATTGTTTACATACTTAACTATTTTACCATCTCCTTTAGCTAATGTTTGAATATTAGTCATCCATTCATTCTCTGTTTGTTGGATAGCTGTAAATAAATTAGCAGCTCCTGTGTGAACACTATCAGAAGATTTATATTGGATTAATGCATTTGGTTTTTGTCTAGCAAATGTTTGAACAAACTGAACAAATAATCTCCAGTCATTATCATTGAATTCACTAAATGGAACCACCTTATCTTTACCACCTATCTTTTGGAATACACTAACATAGTTAGCATCATTTTGTGCTAGATCAAATAATTTATTTGTGAATGCACCAACACTAGATGTATTAGAAAGTTTATCTAATAGAGTAGCAAACACTCTACTGAAGTTCATAAGTTTATATCCTTCGATCTTATTACCATCAATAGTCATTTCAGAAAACTTAGATTCAAGAGGAGTACTTAATGTGATAGCACTTTCTTGATTAGTAGGTTTTCTTTCAATCACTGTAGAACATAAGAACTTAACTGCAGGAGCAGCATTCTTTTTAGTATCTAATGTGAATGGTTCAGCAGCGTAATCATTTCTATTTGACTCTTCATCATTGATGTTATGTACATCTTCATCATTGAAGTTGATACCTCTTGTACGTAATTGATCTCTCACTTCTTGTTTAAGATCTTCCCATGTCTTATCACTTAGTAATTGTCTTCTTCCTTCTTCAAGAAACATATCCTCAATCTTACCAAACATTTGTGTTCCAGTGATTTTTTCAGGATTAAATAAAAGACTCTTATCTCCTTCTCTAAATAATATACCAGCAGCTCTTGCTGTCATATCCTGTACAAAGTTATTAGCTTGTTGTGCAGATAGTTGAGACACTCTACTGTATTCAGAGAATGGATTGATTGATTCTTCAGATAATGTTTTTTCTTTGAACTTACCTTCGTTAATCGATTTGAATAAACTTTCTTTCAAAGATGGTCTACCTACAAATGATTTGAAGAAGTCCATTATTCTTTTGAATAAATTACGAACTCTTTCTCCTAATGATCTAGCAGGAAGTTTACCTTTTCTGAAATCAGAGAAGTCATCAGCTATTCTTTCTTTAGCTTCAAGATCTGTAGCATCTGCATAAGCAATCTTCTTACCAGAAGCTCTGTCTGTGAATGTACCAGATTTAGATTTAAACTCATCTAACAAAGCTTGTTGTTCTTCTTCAGACAACATACCTTTATATATACCTTCAAATACCTCATGGTATTCTGTACCTCTTAATCCACCTCTAACAAACTTAGCTACACCATTTTCAAATACACCCCAAGCTTTCTCTCCATCATATGTATCAATAAGATTTTCTAACACTTCAAAAGGAATGTTAGGAACATTTTCTGCATGCCATTCTTTGAACAATTCTAGTTCAACCTCTGTCATTCTTTCATTTACATCAAGTCCTACCTTTCTGAAATCACCACCTGGTTTTCTTTGAACAGGAGTAGTAGGTTTTTCTACAGGAGCTTCTTCTGTTATTTCTTCAGCTGCAGGAGCTGCTTGTGCAGGAGCTTCTGCTTTTAACTTACTTAACTCTGCTGAAATTCTAAGAGCTAAATAATCTGTAACATATTTCTCTTCTTCTTCTAAAGGAATAGAAGCATCAAATCTATTAGATGCTTTTAGTGCATCTTTAATACTCTCAAATGTTTTCTTATCTTCAAAAAGTTTTGCAGTTGTTTCATTACTCTCTACCTCTACATTGAAATTACCATCAGCATCTTCTACTGCTGTAAATTGTACAGGACCATTCTGAAGAACAAATGGATTTGATGTTTTACCATCAACTACATATTCTCCTAACGTAGGAACTTCAACACCAGCAGGTGCTTCTGCTTTAGCTTTCTGTACAGGTGTAATCACTTGTACATTAAAGTTATCTGGTTCTGCTATTGTAGCATATCTTTGTTTGAAAGAATAAGGTCTTCCAGGGATAGGCTTAGCAATAGATGTAGACAAAGGAGTATCTCCCATAGGTCTAGCTTTACCACTAGGATATTTATTAGCTAATAGGAATGTTTGGTAGTTTGCCCATTTACTAGATACAAACTGACCATCTTGATTAATGTACCACTCTTCAAACGGAGCTTGTGCAAAATCTTTTAATGTTTTATTATTAACACTGATGAATGCTTTCTGAGTTAAGTGATCTTTTATCTGTGTCTCATACTGAGCAATTTCTGATAAAGGATAATTCTTATCACCAAGTTTCAAACTCATTGATTCAATATCAATACGTATTTGATTAGGAGAAGTTGTAGCATCTTTTAATTTCCAGTATAATACATTCTGTAAGAACGTTCTAAACTGTCTGTTTAATGTTACTGTTTGTCCTGAGTTAGCTTGTTGTACAGCAGCATCAGAAAGTCTTTTAATCACTTCATATACACCAGCTGCTTCTCTATTGTTAAACATTCTATTGTTTAAGAATGCAATAGTGTCTCCATATTGTAATACAGGAACTCCATTAGGTGTCTTTTGTATCTCACCTTTACTATTAACAATAGTTCCTGTTGTAGGAATAATAATTAAGTTTGCTTGGTTAGGAATAAGAGATTCATCAATCAATACATCACCTACATGGTTTTTCTCTTTAAGACCATTAGCATCTCTTAATTCAATAGGAATACCGTTTGATACAGAGAATTCAAATGTAGGAAACTCTGTAGCTCCAGCTTCAAATAATGTTTTTCTATATTGACCCCAAGCTCTTGAATAAGCTTCAGCTTCAGCTTGTTGTTCACTTCTATATCTAGGCTCACCTTTTCTATTAAGTAAAGATGTTGTACGCATAGTTTGGAACACAATCTTATTAAGATCAGTTCCTGCTTCACCTACTTTACCAATTCTATTTCCATCTTTGTCTATGAAGAATAAACCATCTACATCTTGTTCTACAAATACTTGTAAAACTAATCCAGAGTTAACATCATTAACTTCTTCAATAGCATCAACATTAGTAGAAAGATCTTTTCCATAAGACATCTGAACTATTCCATCAAGTTGTAATCCAGCTGCTTGTTTAGATGTAATCAATATAGATCTTAATTTAGATCTATTAGACATACCTGCAACATTGTTTAAAAACTCTCTTGAGTTTGTAATATGTGGAGGATCTGGTACAGCACTATTTTCATCTTCTGATGGTGATGTACTAGAAAGGAATAATATCTCAGCATCTGGAAGACGTGATTCTTTAACAGTATCTGCTATTTCTGAATTAACTGAGGCAATAGTTCCTGAATTATGTTCAAGTTCTGTTTGCTCTCTAGCTATATCTTCTTTATTCTTTTGTAATTTCTCTTGGTCTGTCTCAAGTCTTTTGTATCCTCTAAGTCTTTTAGGATCAATGTTTAATATGTCTCCATTAACATCTTCCACCTTCACTGTACCATCATCATTCAATGCTAACACCTTCACCTTAGATAGGTTAGTGTTCTCGTCAGTTAAGTCTTTAGATTCCTCTACAGCTTCTTTTCTTGTCTTATAGAAAGACTTAGTTCCATCAGGAGCTGTTACTTGATATCTGTCATCAGCAATCTTTTTGATAGAAGCTTTCTTTGTAGCTCTCACTTCATATTCTCTACCAACTTCTAATCTTTCTTTTTGTTTATCTTCATTAACAAATGAAGGTTGAGCTGTTCCTTTGTTTAAATTTTCTAATGAAACTTCTTCATCAACTTCTTCTGCTTCTTTGAAATATTTATCAAATCCTTCTTCTGTAGAAAGCTTATCAAATGCATCAGATGCATTCTTCTTATGTCTGTTTAAGTTATTAATGTCAGCACCATAAGTATATAACTGTGAAGAATTTTCAAGTCCTACAACATCATCTTTTGTAGAGTATTGATTGTTCAATTCAAAGTTTAATAATGAATTGAATGTTTTTAAATCAAGTTGTCCATTGTTTATGGCCATGTTGATTTTTTCAGACTCAGTACGTAAAGCTTTAACCTGTGCTCTGATAGCTTTCTTATCAGCAGGTGTAGTGTAATCAGTGATTGTATTTAATAACTGATTAGCTTGCTCTTCGTATGATCTAGATAATTCTTGTAATGATTCTTTATCAGTAAGATTAGCTAACATATCATTAGTTACAAGAGGATTAATTCCTGTAACGTTATCTTGTATAGAACCAAGTCTTTGATTTACATCATCTTTAATTGTAGCAAAGTAAGTAAGATCTGTTTTCCAACTTTCAAATGTATCATAGTTGAAATTCTCTTTCTCTTGTTCAGGAGTAGGATCTATGTAATTTTTAAAAGGATTCTGGAATGTACTGTTAACAGCATCTGATGTTTTCTTAATCTCATTAGCTTTATTAATCAATGAATCTACATAACCGTTTACAGTTTTTTGAGTAGATGTATTGAAATCCATTCCAAAAGTTTTTTCAAAATCTTCTTTGCTAAGATCTTTTAACATGTTTAATTGTTCAATTGTAACATCATGCATTCCTGATGGAATACGTGATTGTACAAAATTGTAGAACATATCATGTTTAAGATTTTTATAATTGAATACATTACCGCTTGCAGCAGCTTCTTCCATCTCCTTAGCTATACCAATAGAGTTTAATGTATTATCATATTTGTTAGAAAGGATGCCTGTCATTCCATATCTATTAAGCATGTTAATAGAAGAGTTTAAACGTTTATCGCTATCTTGTCCTTTTATCTTATCATACCCACGTTGTCCTCCACCTACTAATGCAGCAGTAATACCACCAATAATCATACTGGTAATACCTTCTGTAGTATTAAATTGTTCAGCTAATCCGTAAGTAGTAGACTCAGTAACTTCTTTTAAAGTATCCCAGTTTTGTTTGTTTACTGGGTTATTTAAATTTTTATATTTTCTAGTGTAGTAATCATACGTTCCTCTCTCAGCAGCAAACTGTCCACCTTCTTCATATATACCCTCAGCAAATATATTAGGTAAGACTGGTTTAACTTTGTCCCACATTCTATTACCAAGACCTGATACAGCTTTTTTCTCAAATGTATCAAGACTTCCCTCTTTTAATCCTATCTTACCAGCCTCAGTTATGTTTCTTGTAAGACTTCCTGTAACTCCTCTTTGTGCTGTAGTGACAGATTTAAATAAGTTATCAAACTGTATACCATTGGATACAGTTAGTAATGCCATGTTAATACCAAATCTAGTATTCATAGCATCAGTAGAATAGTCTTCTATTTGTTGAAGATCTGCACCTATAGGTTCTTGACCAAAATTAGTATCTTTATAGTTTTGTATTAATGTTTCTTTAACTTGTCTGTATCCATCTCTAGCTTCAACACCTGCTTCTGTTTGAGCAGCTCCCCAACTAACAATACCATATCGTGTACCATTTACCATTTTCTGTGCTTGAGCCAATTGCCCTAACTGTTGTATCTTTAAAAGTTGTCTTTCGCTTTTACCTAGTGTTTGTGCTAAGTTTAAAACATCGTCAACTTTATTAGTACCACCAGCAATTTTATTTAACCATAAAGAAGCTCTACCAAGTTGTGAAGCAATTAATGGAATCTCACCAATACCTTCTGTAACAAATGCAATTGCTGCATCTTGTACAACAGCACCAGCAATAGAACCAGCCATGAATCCAAGGTTCTTAATAACAGAGTTACCCCAGAAGTTTGCAGATCCTGCAAATCCAGGAATCATTGCTTTATAAGGATGAAGCTTTTCTTCTCTAGTTATATAGTTTGGAAGATAGTCTTCCATGTTTTTTAACCAGTTATCTATACCTCCTTCATATCCATCAGGATCTCCAGCAAGATCAGACATGTTACCATTTCTAAGAGCAGAGATTGTGTTTGGAATATTTGTAAAAGATTGTGCAAATGTACCAACTGCATTTATACCCATCTTAGCTATACCATTTCCTAACGATGAATACCATGATTGTTGTAACCCATATATGTTTTCAAGATCTACATCTCTTTCATACATAGGATAACGTTGATTATCTAATAATGTCTTTCTACTAACAGAACTAAATGGAGCATCGAAGGATATTTGATCTGGAGCTTGCACCTTAGCAAGTTCATCCATACTCAATCCTCTATTAGATTTATCAAATCCTAAGTCCCAGTTACCACCCATATTGGTATTTATCTCCATTGTTGCAGGAGATGCTATAGGTACTTGTGGCAATCTAATTTCGTTGTCTAATCTATTAGATACATTATCTATAAGTTCATTGTCAAAGATTGGCATATTGGTATTTTTTATTTATTAATTTTTAAAAAATCTGAAACAGTTCCAGGACCAATTTGTTTTACTTGTTCCTCTACGCTAGCAAGAGATATAAATCTACTTCCTACATATCCAGTTTTCCAAATTCCATTATTATTTACATACATTTTTAAGATGAATGAATCGCTTTCTCCTCCATCATTATCAGCAGCTCCTTCAACATCAAATCTAACTAATGGTGCCAATGCTGTATTAGCTAAATGAGGTGCAATGTATCCACTTAATCTAGCATTAACTGCAAGAGTACTATCATCACCAGTACCTGATATGTTTGTTGTATGAGAAGGTGAAGCTAACACTTCATTTTTAATATCACTCCAAGGATTAGTTTGAGCTATCCTTGGATAAAATTTACTTAACTCTCCAGCTGTCATAGGAATAGTTTGTTTGTTTACTCCATCTGTTACAACTAGCTTACCAGTTCCATCATAACTTTTTTCAATTGTGTATGAAACGTTTTTACTTTCTCTAAGTTTATTTAATGCTTCAGGACTAAAGTCTCCCCACTTATTAACATCCACTTGTCCAAGTTTACCAAACTCATTTATCTTGTTTCCAATTAATTCTTTAGTACGTGACTGGTCAACTTTGTTACCATCATAATCAAGTGTTCCAACTTGTACTTGTCTTTCAGGCATACGAGCTCCTAAAAAATTAGTTTCAAATTTTTGTTTATCCGCATGTATTTTAGATATCAATGGATCAAACTTAAATTTAATTTGCTGTGATCTATCAACTAATATTTTTTCTGTTGCACTTAATGGTTGACCATAATAACGTTTCACAAAAGCTTTAGCAATAGCTTCTTCTTTTCTTCCTTTGTACGCATTCAATAATCCTTTTGCATCAAATGAAGTTTGTGATGCAGAAGCTCCTGTAGTAGGACTTGCATTTCCACCACCAGTAGTCTTATAATAGTTTCCTAAATCTTTATTGAAACTATATAATTCATTTGCTGTATACATTGTCTTACCATTAGCATAAGTCACTCCTCCATAACTACCAAGTAATTTTCGTGCTTGATCATCATATACACTTGATGCTTTTTGTGTAGATGTATACAAAGCTTGTTTCTGAGCTGCTGTAATTTCAAGTGCTCTTCTCTTTTCTAAGTATTGAGC
>Ga0209253_10001795_pt1 | contig 18920 bp, 19 predicted proteins | sample FrelakmetBRP12BR_FD_187145 | JGI IMG/M metagenome (GOLD analysis project Ga0209253, IMG submission 187145) | Freshwater lake sediment microbial communities from the University of Notre Dame, USA, for methane emissions studies - BRP12 BR (SPAdes)... | ecosystem: Environmental > Aquatic >... | reverse complement strand
GCCGGCACGTGGAGTGGTGCGCGGCTTCGATACCGGACCGGGCAATGTCCTGCTCGACCTCTGGCACAAGCGGCATCGCGGCGGCCCGTTCGATCGCGACGGCGCCTGGGCGCGATCCGGGCGCGTCGATCATGACCTGCTGGCCGTCTTCCTCGCTGAACCGTTTTTTGCCCGACGGCCGCCGAAGAGTACGGGCCGCGACCTGTTCCATGCCGGCTGGCTCGATGCCAGGCTCGCGGATCGCCGCTTCGCACCCGAAGACGTGCAGGCGACATTGGCGGCGTTGACCGCGCAGACCGTCGCGGATGCCGTTTTCACCCATTGCGCGGACGCGATGGAAGCGCTGGTCTGCGGTGGCGGGGCAAAGAATGCGGCGATCATGGACGCGCTCGCGTTCGCGCTCGCGCCGCGCGTCGTGACGACGACGGCGGAACGGGGCGTCGCCGTCGAGCATGTCGAGGCCCTGGCGTTCGCCTGGCTCGCCCGCGAGACGCTTGCCGGGCGCCCGGGCAATCTGCCCGCCGTCACCGGCGCACGCGGCCTCCGCGTGCTGGGCGCGATCCATCCGCGCTGAGCGTCCCCGGTGTCGCGCGGCCCGCTCTGCCAAAGCAAACGGGGCCCGCAGGCCCCGTTGTCTTCAATGCGGAAATTCGCTCAGGCCGAGAAGGACGAGCCGCACCCGCAGGTGGTCTGGGCGTTCGGGTTCTTGATCACGAACTGAGCGCCTTCGAGGCCTTCCTGGTAATCGATCTCGGCGCCGACCAGGTACTGGTAGCTCATCGGGTCGATCAGCAGGGTCACGCCGTTCTTCACCATCGACGTGTCGTCGTCGTTCACGGCCTCGTCGAACGTGAAGCCGTACTGGAAGCCCGAGCAGCCGCCGCCGGTGACGAATACGCGCAGCTTGAGCTCGGGATTGCCTTCCTCTTCGATGAGGAGCCTCACCTTCTCCGCGGCGTTGTCGGTGAAGATGAGCGGGGCGGGCATTTCGGTCATTGAGTTCATTGAAGCTCCTGTTGTCGCTTGACGTTGATTATCGGCCGGCCTGCCGCTTGCTGCAACCCTGCTGCCAGCAGGGTGCCCACGGGTATCCGGCCCCGCGGCGGAGCGACCGCCTACTCGGAAACCGCCCGTTTCATTTCGACCACGGATGCGGTGCCGGGTTCGGCATGGTTCAGCCGTCCCTGGACCACCGCGCCGACGTGCATTTCCAGCGTCTTGTAGGTCACATCACCCAGAATCCTGGCCTTGGGCTGCAGCTCGAGGTAATCGTTGGCGATCAGAGGGCCGTTGACGGTGCCGTTGACCACCATGTGCGACACCCGGATTTCACCGTCGACCTTCGCCTGCTCGCTGATGACGAGGGTGCTGGGCTCGCCGTTGGCAGCGACCACATTGCCCTGGACCCGGCCGTCGATGCGCAGCCCGCCGGTGAACGTCACATCTCCGTTCACGACCGTGCCGGCTCCGATAAGGCTGTCGATGCGCTTTTGCGGTGTCGAATGTTTCTTATGTCCCCACATGGGTCCTCCTCACGGGATCACAAGACTGCGCGCGGCCCGCGGATTGGGCTGTCCGGACTCGAACGCGCGAGCCGTGACGGCACGCACCACGCCACCATTCGGGACCCCGAAGGTCCCTTCAAGTCGCTGATAATACTTGAACTTGAGCTTGAGTGCGGCCGCGGTGCCGGGTTGCTCGTCAGGGAGCGTCACGATGGTTGCCCGCGCCGCCGCCCCGCTCGCGCCGACCGGCTGCACGGTCACCTGGAGCGTGACGTTCCCCTCGAATTCGTCCTTCGGGTTGCCCCCGCGCACCAGCAGCACGCTGTAGTGCCAGGCGTCGTCGCGCTCGCGCTCGACGACGAGGCGCTGGATCGACAACCCGACCTGCTTGTTGGAGTCGGCGACGAGCTTCTGCAGGAAGGCGAGTTCCTCCTTGATCTGCGAATTCTCGTTCTGCAGTTCGTTGGCCTGCTTCGAGAGCGTAGCCTGCGCACCCGTCGTGATCGCGAGTTCGCTTTCCTGCTGCATGTTCTTCGCGTGTAGCTCGGCGTTCTCGGCTCGCAGCTGCGAATTCTCGGATTCGAGCGACGCGAGTCTGCTCCTGACTTCGTTGCGATCGAATCCACCGAAGATCTGGCCGAAGTCGTAGCCCCACCACCACATGCCGGCGACAACGGCGAACAGTGTGACCACGGAGACCACCCGCCACGGCCACGGCAGAAGCGTGCGCACCGCCATCCTCGGTGCGTCGATGGAAAAATGCTGGCGCGCGCGGCGCCACCAGATGGACAGGGCCAATGCAGAACCCCTACGGCAGCACCGGTAGTGCGGTAAGCCCCGTGGTTTCCGGCAGGCCGAACATCAGGTTCATGTTCTGGATCGCCTGACCCGCCGCTCCCTTGACGAGGTTGTCCTCGACGGCAAGGACGAGCGCCATGTCGCCGCCCTGTGGCCGGTGGACGGCGATCCGGCAGACGTTGGCCGCGCGGACCGACCGTGTGTCCGGCATGGAACCCGGCGGCATCACGTCGACGAACGGCTCCCCGGCGTAGCGCTTTTCGAAGAGCGCCTGCAGATCGACGCTCGTGTCCGAGAGCCGCGCATAGAGCGTCGCGTGGATTCCGCGGATCATCGGCACGAGATGTGGCGTGAACACGAGGCTCACCGGCGACTTGCTGGCGGCATTGAGGCCCTGGACGATTTCCGGATGGTGCCGGTGGCCCTTGACGCTGTAGGCCTTGAAATTGTCGGATGCTTCGGCGAAGAGCAGGCTCATCTCCTCTTTGCGCCCCGCGCCGGAGACGCCGGACTTGCAGTCGGCGACGAGGTGCGCTGCGTCCACGATCCCCGCTTCCAGCAGAGGCAGGAAGCCCAGCTGCACGGCGGTCGGGTAGCAGCCCGGATTGCCGACGATCCTGGCACCGCGAATCGCTTCACGGTTCACCTCGGGCAGGCCGTAGACCGATTCGGCAAGCAGGTCGGGGCACGTGTGCGGGATCCCGTACCACTTTTCGAACACCGCCGGATCCTTCAGGCGAAAGTCCGCGGCGAGGTCGATGATCTTCACGCCGGCCGCAAGAAGTCCGCGTGCCTGTGCCATGGCGACTCCGTGCGGGGTCGCGAAGAACACGGCATCACAGGAATCGAGGCCGGCGCCGGCCGGTTCGCTGAATGCGAGGGCGTACCTCCCACGCAGGCTCGGGAACATGTCGGCGACCCTCGTGCCCGCGTCCTTGCGCGACGTGATCGCACGGACATCCGCCTCTGGATGCTGCGCCAGCAGGCGGAGCAATTCGACGCCCGTATAGCCTGTGCCGCCGACGATGCCCACCTTGATCATGAGGTCCTCGTTCGCGTTGCGTTTTCTGTTTCGATTCTAGCACCGGGGTTCCGGCGCTCGTTCGGGGCGGTGCGGCCGGGGATCGGGCCAGGAGCGGGGCGCTCCGGCGAAACGGCCCCCGAAAATGCGAAAGCCGCCTCGCGGGCGGCCTTCGCGGAGGAGGCGCGGCGACTGCTAGCGCTTCGAGAACTGCTTGCGCTTGCGCGCCTTGTGGAGGCCGACCTTCTTTCGCTCCACTTCGCGGGCGTCGCGCGTCACGAGGCCCGCCTTCGACAGCGTGGGCTTCAGCGCCGCATCGTAGTCGATCAGCGCGCGGGTGATGCCGTGGCGCACCGCGCCGGCCTGGCCGGATTCGCCGCCGCCCTCGACGTTGATCATGATGTCGAAAGTCGCTTCGTGGCTGGTGAGCTTCAACGGCTGGCGGATGACCATGCGACCGGTGTCGCGGGAGAAGAACTCGTCCGCCGGCTTCTCGTTGACGACGATCTTGCCGGTGCCCTTCTTCAGGAACACGCGGGCGACTGCGCTCTTGCGACGGCCCGTGCCGTAATAGTAGTTGCCGATCATGAGTGTCAGATATCCAGGTTCTTGGGTTGCTGTGCCGAATGCGGGTGCGCGTCGCCCGCGTAGCATTTGAGCTTCTTCAGCATCTTGTAGCCGAGCGGGCCCTTGGGAAGCATGCCCTTGACCGCCTTTTCGAGAGCCCGGCCGGGGAAGCGCGCCTGCATCTTCGAGAAATTCGTGGTCGAGATGCCCCCCGGGTAGCCGCTGTGCCGGTGGTAGAGCTTGTCTTCGGCCTTGTTGCCGGTCACGCGGATCTTCTCGACGTTGGTGACGACGATGAAATCGCCGGTGTCCATGTGGGGCGTGAAGATCGGTTTGTGCTTGCCGCGAAGGCGCAGCGCAATCTGGCTCGCAAGGCGGCCGAGCACTTTGTCCGTGGCGTCCACCACGAACCAGTCGCGCGTGATGTCCTGCGGCTTGGCGGAGAAGGTCTTCATCGGGGAGTTCAAATTTGGGTCAAATCAGCAAAGTCTTAAATCTTAATTCATTTTTGCCCCTCCGGTCAAGGCGCGCCGGGCGCTCGGGTGGTGTTTCGGCCAGCCACGGCCGCCACGCCGCCGCACCACCCGCGACGGAAGACCGCGGCACCGAAGCCCGCCGCCAACCCTCATACCCCGCCATTCGATCGGCAGATTAGCGCGGCTAAGGGCACCGAAGCCCGCGCCCGACGCGTTCGCCTCGTGCACCTGCCGCGAATTGGGCGGGCCCCCATGGTTCGCGGTCGCACCGGATCGGTGAACAGTCAAAAAAAACGCGGCCGGTGCACGGGCCGCGCTTCGAGGGTTCCGCCCTCGGAGGAGGAAGGGAGGAAGTAACCGCCGGGAGAAAGGGGGGGGTCTTTCTCCGCATGCGGCTGTTATGATATTGGCATATTGTGTGGCCCGACGCAAGCGGTTAATCGTCGAATGATTCTACGTCCCGGCCTGGGTGTGGCGCCGACGCTCGTTAGTAAACGCTCACACTTGGGGTCGAATTGAGGCCAATTGCATGCGATGGGAGAAAATGGTCGCCCGTTCGCCGAGTGTGGGGTGCAAATGAGGGTGCGAGCAAAATGGGCCGAGGGCATGAGCTTCGTCGGCGAATCGGAGAGCGGTCATGCGGTCGTCATCGACGGCGCGCCGGAATACGGTGGCCGCAATCGCGGCATGCGGCCGATGGAAATGGTGCTGCTCGGAGCGGCTGCCTGCACCGCGTTCGACGTCGTGCTCATCCTGAAGAAGGGGCGCCAGCCGATTGCGGACTGTGCAGTCGAGGCCGATGCCGATCGGGCCGCCACCGACCCCAAGGTCTTCACCAGGATCCATCTCCGGTATACCGTGGCCGGGCGCGGACTCGATCCGGCCCACGTCGAGCGCGCCGTCAAGCTGTCGAAGGAAAAGTACTGCTCGGCGACATGGATGCTCGCGAAGACCGCCGAGATCACGTTCGAGATCGCAATCGTCGAGGGCGACCGGCTGCCTGTGCCGGTCGGTTGATTGCCGGGCGGGGCCCGGGTCGCCGCGGCCGTCGCGATGACGAGGGCGTTTGCGGACGACCCCGGCGAACCCGCAAAGCGACGAGCCTGCGATTACCTGCTGTCGCGCAGCACGCGAATGAGGCTCGACGAGTCCCATCGCCCGCCGCCCTGTGCCTGGACCCGCGCGTAGAACTGATCGACGAGTGCGGTCACCGGGAGCGCCGCGCCGCGCGCGCGCGCTTCGGCAAGGCAGAGACCGAGATCCTTGCGCATCCAGTCGACCGCAAAACCGAAGTCGAATTTGTCCGCCACCATCGTTCGGCCCCGGTTCTCCATCTGCCAGGACTGCGCTGCGCCCTTGCTGATGACGTCGAGCGCGCGCTCGACGTCGAGTCCGGCCTTCTCGGCGAAGCTGATGCCTTCGGCAAGCGCCTGGACGAGTCCGGCGATGCAGATCTGGTTGAACATCTTCGTGATCTGGCCGCTGCCGGGCCCGCCCATCAGCGTCACTGCGCGGGCGTAATGCGCGAGCGCGTCCTCGGCGCGCGCGAACACGTCCGCATCGCCGCCGACCATGATCGTCAGCTTGCCGTTCTCGGCGCCCGCCTGTCCGCCCGAAACGGGTGCGTCGAGAAAGCCGACCTGACGTGCCTTGGCGGCTGCGTGAATTTCCCGCGCGATCTGCGCCGACGCGGTCGTGTGGTCGACGAGGATCGAGCCCGCGCGCATTGCCGCGAGCGCGCCGTCCGGGCCCAGGACGACGGCACGGACATCGGCATCGTTGCCGACGCACATCATCACGAGGTCGGCGCCGGCCGCCGCCGCTGCCGGCGTTCCCGCCCTCGCGCCACCGTGCTGCTCGGTCCAGCGCTGCGCGGTCGCGCCCGTGCGGTTGTAGACGGTGACGCGGTGTCCGGCCCGCGCGAGGTGCCCGGCCATCGGATAGCCCATCACGCCGAGGCCGAGAAATGCGATGTTCGTTGCTTTCGAGGTGTCCATTGGGGTCGCGTCGATGAGTGGGTGATGGATTGCCAACCGGCGCCACCGCAGATGCGGCGAGCCGTTGGTCCTGGGTCAACGTTGCTGGATCGTTGGGCTTGCGGCGCCGGTGGCGACCGGCGGACCTGCCTCGGCAGCGAGCGCCGCGCGTGCGGCGATGGCCGCCGCGCGCACCTGCACGGGGGCTGTGCCGCCGGGGTGGCTGCGGCTTGCCACCGAGCCTTCGAGGGTCAGCACGGCGAAGACGTCGGCATTGACGAGCGGGGCGTACGATTGCAGTTCGGCGAGCGTCAGGTCGGCGAGTTCGCGGCCGCTCTGCTCGGCGTGGCGCACGGCGCGCGCCACCGCCTCGTGGGCGTCGCGGAACGGCACGCCCTTCCTGACGAGGTAATCGGCGAGGTCGGTGGCCGTCGCATGTCCCTCCGCTGCCGCGGCGCGCATCCGCGCTGCATCCACGGTGATGCCGGTCGCGACGAGGTCGGACATGATCGCCAGCGTGTCGGCGAGCGTATCGACGGTGTCGAACAGCGGCTCCTTGTCTTCCTGGTTGTCGCGGTTGTACGCGAGCGGTTGGCCCTTCATCAGCGTGAGAAGGGCCACCAGGTGCCCGTTCACGCGCCCGGTCTTGCCGCGGGCGAGTTCCGCCACATCCGGGTTCTTCTTCTGGGGCATGATCGACGAGCCCGTGCAGAAGCGGTCAGCGAGCGTGATGTAGGCAAAACGGGGATTCATCCACCACACGAGTTCTTCGGCAAACCGCGACATGTGGGTCATCGCCATGGCGGCGGCAGCCGTGAATTCGATGGCGAAATCGCGGTCGGATACGCCGTCGAGCGAATTCGTGCAAAGGGCTTCGAAGCCCAGCTCGCGCGCAACGCGCGCCCGATCGATCGGAAAGCTGGTGCCGGCGAGCGCGGCGCTCCCGAGCGGCAGCCGGTTGACACGCCTGCGGCAATCCCGAAGCCGTTCCGCATCGCGCGCGAACATGGCCTCGTAGGCGAGCAGATGGTGGCCGAACACGACAGGCTGCGCCACCTGCAGATGGGTGTAGCCCGGCATGATCGTCTCGGCGTGCCGCTCGGCCAGGTCGATGAACGCGCGCCGGAGTCCGGCCAGTTCCTGCAGCAGCGCGTCGATCGAGTGGCGCAGCCAGAGCCGCATGTCGGTGGCGACCTGGTCATTGCGCGATCGACCGGAGTGCAGCCGCTTGCCCGCGTCGCCGACGAGCGCGGTCAGCCGTTTCTCGATGTTGAAGTGGACATCCTCGAGGTCGCGCGACCAGGGAAACGCTCCGCGCGCGATTTCGCCGCGAATCGTCTCCATCCCGCGCTCGATGGCCGCCAGGTCCACGTTCGTCAGAACGCCGACGGCGGCCAGCATTCGCGCATGGGCCAGCGAGCCGGTGATGTCGACGTCGGCGAGACGGCGATCGAAATCCACCGACGCGGTGTACCGCTTGACGAGTTCGGACACGGGCTCGCCGAAACGACCGGACCATCCGCCAGCGGAAGGGACGTCGACAGGTCGCTTGGAGTCGGGCATGGCAAACGGTTCGGTTTCTCGGCGGGTCAGGGACGAAGAAGCGTCAAAAGACCTCAAAACCGACCCTCGCGGCGCCGGTTGTCCGGCGGCCGCATCCGGTTGACCTTGCCTCGCCCGCGGGGGTTGCCGACAATAGCTGACGAAACCGGTCATGCCGCGGCGGGGTCTGGCACAGTCCCCGGGCACAATGCTTGCATGCCGGTATCTCTGTGGAAATGATTATAAGGCAAAACACCATCGCTCTCGAACTGCCCGATTTTCGCAATCTCGGTACGATCCTGCGCATCGTGCTCGCCGTGAACGTGCTGACGGCGGTCGCTGCGCTCGTGCGCGAGCCGCAGCTCGCGCTCTGGGCCGCGCAATGGCTCGACATGTCGGCGGCGGTCGAGCCGCATCTGATCTTCCAGCTCGCCGTGCTCTACGCGATCGCGCCGTGGCTCACGCGACAATCGCCGCCGACCGGCGCCCTGGTGATCGCGGCACTGACGGTCGCGGTCGGGATCGCCGTGCAGGCGCTCATCTCCAGCCAGATTCCGCGGCCCCCGTTCGCGCTGCTGCGGCACCTGCTGTTCGCATTGGGTGTCGCCGGCGTGCTGGTCGCGTACTTTGCGCTGCGGGCCAAGGCATTGTCGCCGGCGATCGCCGAGTCGCGGCTGCAGGCGCTGCAGGCGCGCATACGCCCGCACTTCCTGTTCAACAGCATCAATGCCGTGCTGTCGCTCATACGCTCCGACCCGAAGCAGGCGGAGACCGCGCTCGTCGACATGGCCGATCTTTTTCGCGTGTTGATGCGCGACAACCGGGAGCTCGTGCCGCTGACCGACGAGATCGAGCTCTGCCGCCAGTATCTCGCGCTGGAGAAGCTCCGGCTCACCGACCGGTTGAACGTCGAGTGGCATCTGAACAGCATGCCGGGCGACGCCCTGGTCCCGCCGCTCGTGCTGCAGCCGCTGCTCGAGAACGCCGTCTACCACGGCATCGAGCCGTCGAGCGCGCCCGGCGTCGTGTCGATCAACATCTTCTACAAGGGCGGCGAGGTCCATGCGATCCTGCGCAACCCCTACCAGGCCGTCGGCGGCCGGCATCACGCGGGAAACAAGATGGCTCTGGCCAACATTCGCGAGCGGCTCAAGCTGCACTTCGATGCCGAAGGCTCGCTGGAGTCGCGGGTACGCGACGCCATCTACGAAGTGCACATCCGGATGCCTTACCGCTCGACGAAGGCGGCGGCGCAGGCGAAGACCACGGTGGCCACGGACGAACGCGGAAGAGTGAGCCGCGACGTGGCCGCGCCGGGGACGCCGGCGCGTGCGGAGGGGCCGGCGCTCGCCAATGGGCATCCCGGGACACCGCATGGCTGACGCGCCGCTTCGTGTGCTGATCGTCGATGACGAGGCGCCGGCACGTCGCCGGCTGCGCGAGTTGCTGGACGACTGCACCGGGGCGTTGCCGCTCGTGGTCGTCGGCGAGGCGGCCAGCGGCCGCGAGGCGCTGGACCTGCTCCACACGGTGAGCGCGGACCTCGTCCTGACCGACATCAAGATGCCGGAAATGGGTGGACTCGAGCTTGCGCGGCACGTACTGAAGCTGCCGCAGCCGCCGGTCGTGATCTTCACGACGGCGCACGACGAGCACGCACTGCAGGCGTTCGAGGTGAACGCGGTCGACTATCTGATGAAGCCGGTGCGCGTGCAGCGGCTGCTGGCCGCGCTGGAGAAAGTGCCTCGGTTGAAGCCCGTTGCGGGGACGAAGCTCGATCAGCTTCCCGGCTCCGCGCGCCGATTCCTGTCGGTGACGGAGCGCTCGCGCGTGGTCCTGGTCCCGGTCGAGGAGATCGTCTACCTCAAGGCGGAGCTCAAGTACATCACGATCCGCACGGCGCAGCGCGAGTACCTTCTCGAAGAATCGCTGACCAAGCTGGAGGAGGAGTTCGCCCAGCGCCTCGTACGCGTCCATCGCAACTGTCTCGTCGCGCGCGATTTCATCCGCGGCTTCGAGCGCCGCGTCGGCGACGGCGGCGATGCGCATTGGGAGGTGTTGCTGAAGGATGTCCCCGAAACGCTGCCGGTGTCGCGCCGCCAGCAATCGATCGTCCGCGAGATCGGACGGGAAAGTCAGTAAATGTCACTTCGCACGCTCATCTGCGGCTCGCTCGCCTACGACACGATCATGGTGTTCCCCGACCGCTTCGCGCGGCATATCCTGCCGGAGCAGACGCACATGCTGTCGGTGTCGTTCCAGATCGGCGAGATGCGCCGCGAGTGGGGCGGCTGCGCCGGGAACATCGCCTACAACCTGAAGGCACTGGGCGGCGAGCCGGTCGTGATGGCGACCCTCGGCGATGACGGCACGCCTTACCGGGAGCGCCTCGGCGCACTGGGAATCGCCAGCGACGGCGTGCGCACGATGCCGGGGACGTACACCGCGCAGGCGTTCATCATCACCGATCTCGACGACAATCAGATCACGGCATTTCATCCGGGCGCGATGAACGCCTCGCACGAAAATCGCGTCGGTGACGTCGAACGCATCGCGCTCGGCATCGTCGCCCCCGACGGCCGTGAGGGGATGCGCGCGCACGTCGAGCAATTCGCGAGCGCCGGGATTCCGTTCGTCTTCGATCCTGGCCAGGGCCTGCCCCTGTTTTCGGGTCCGGAATTGGTCGAGATGATCGACGCCGCGACGTTTCTCGCCGTCAACGATTACGAAGGGAGCCTGCTCGCCGAGCGCACCGGACTCGAGCTCGACGCGCTTGCCGAGCGCGTCGACGCGCTGATCGTGACGCGCGGCGCCGACGGTTCGCGCATCCACGCCGAAGGTCGCACATTGGACCTGCCGGCGGTGAAGGCGGCCTCGCTCGTGGATCCGACTGGCTGCGGCGATGCCTACCGGGCAGGCCTGCTGTACGGCATCGTTCACGACTGGGATTGGGAGCGCACGGGGCGCCTCGCAGCGACACTCGGATCGCTCAAGATCGCAAGCCGCGGCGGCCAGAACCACGTCGTCAGCCGCGACGCGGTCGGCGCGCTCTACCACGAGCAGTTTGCCGCCTATCCCTGGTGACCGAGCAATTATGTCGACTGGTGCACGCGCCCTTGCGACGAACCGCAGCGAAATCCCGCGGTCGCGCCGGCATCGCCCGACAACGTTTCCGGTGCGGATCGTGCGCTCGGCACGTGTCACCGCGCACTTCGTCGGCGGACTCGCGACGACGGTGTTCGTGTTCCCGTGGATCGGTCCGCGGAAGAAGAATGCGCTGATCCGCCAGTGGTCGCGGCAGCTCCTGCGAATGCTCGGCATCGAGACGCGCGTGCAGTGGCGTCACGACGGCGGACTTCCGGGGAACCTGCTGATCGTCGCCAATCACATTTCGTGGCTCGACATCTTCGTGCTCAATACGCTGCAGCCGGCGCGGTTCATCGCCAAGGCCGACCTCAAGCGCATGCCGATCGTCGGTCGTCTGATCGCCAATGTGGGCACGCTGTTCATCGAGCGCGAGCGGCGGCGAGACACGCACACGGTCAATCGCCACACCGTCGAGGCGCTGGCACGCGGCGATCTGGTCGCGGTTTTCCCGGAAGGCACGACGAGCGACGGCAGGGGCCTCCTGAAGTTCCACAGCTCGCTGCTGCAATCGATAGTCGACGCGGAGGGCCACGTGCAGCCGGTCGCTATCCGCTACCGGACGCCGGCGAACGAATATTCCGGGGCGCCGGCGTACGTCGGCGAGCTGAGCCTGATGGAGTCGTTCTGGCGCGTGACCGGCGAGCGCGCCCTCGTCGCCGAACTCCACCTGATGCCGCCGTTGCCGGCCCAGGCCAGCCACCGCCGCGAATTGTCGCGTGCGGCGGCGGAGGCTATCCGAACGGTTTTGGAGTCACTGGACGCCGCCCCGGCACCTGATACACGCGGCGATCGTCGAGTCTGATCGCGGTCAGCGCGCCGCCCCAGAGGCAGCCCGAGTCCAGCATCAGCAGATTCGGCGCGAGCTTCAGTTCGAGCGTCGACCAATGGCCACAGACTATGGTCCTGCCCGCCGAAGCGCGGTGCTCGTGCTCGAACCAGGGCCGGAAGCCCTCGGGCGCCGCGTGCGGACCGCGCTTCTCCCGGAACTCCATCGTCCCGTCGGCGGTGCAGAAGCGGAGCCGGGTGCACGCATTGACGACAACGCGGAGCCGGTCGAAGCCGGAGAGGTCGTCGCTCCACGCACGCGGTTCGTCGCCGTACAGCTCGCGCAGGAAAGGGTCGGCGCGCTCGCTCGCGAGCATCGCTTGCACCTCCCGCGATAGCGCGAGGGCGTTGGCGGGCGTCCATGCGGGCAGCAACCCGGCGTGGACGAGCAGACGATCGCCGTCTTCGACGACCAGCGGCCGGCGCTGAAGCCAGCCGAGCAGCTCGTCGCGATCGGGCGCCTCGAGGATCGGCGCGATCGTGTCCTGCCGGTGCGGCCTCGTGTGCCCGGCGGCGACGGTCAGCAGATGAAAGTCGTGGTTGCCGAGCACCGTCACCGCGCAATCGCCGAGCGCCTTCACCTCGCGCAGCACCGCCAGCGACTCGGGGCCGCGGTTCACGAGATCGCCGACGAGCCAGAGCCGGTCGGTGGCCGGCGCGAAGCCGACGAGATCGAGCAGCTGGCAGAACTCCGCGTGGCAGCCCTGGATGTCGCCGATCGCATAAAGGCTCATGGGTCGATTGCGAAGCGCGCGATCGTTGGTCGAAACGCATGAACAACACAGGGAATCGGCGTAGGCGCCGATGCTAGAATCGCGGTCGATTCTAACATCCGCCAGCGTCGCCTCCCTTTCACTCCCGATGTCGTTCCCGCTCAATCCCGCGCAGCGCGAGGCGGTGCGATATCTCGACGGTCCGCTGCTGGTGCTCGCGGGCGCCGGCAGCGGCAAGACGCGTGTCATCGCCGCGAAAATCGGTCATCTCATCGAACGGGGCCACGACCCGAAGCGGATTGCGGCGATCACGTTCACGAACCGCGCTGCGCGCGAGATGCGCGGTCGCACCGCCCAGTTGCTCGAAGCGGGCGGCCGGCGCGGGCATGCGGACGACGTCACGATCTGCACGTTCCACGCACTGGGCCTCAAGATCATCCGCAGCGATGCCGCGGCGCTCGGCTTGAAGCCGGGCTTCTCCATCCTCGATCCCGGCGACATCGAGCCGATCGTCGCCGAATTGATGCAGACCGTGGATCGTGCCCGTGCGCGCGCCGCGCAATGGCGGATCAGCGCCTGGAAGAATGCGCTGGTGTCGCCCACCGCTGCGGCGAAGACGGTGCAGAGCGACGACGAGGCGGCCGCGGCCCAGGCCTACGGCCGCTACGACGACACGCTGCGCGCGTATCAGGCCGTGGATTTCGACGACCTGATCGCCTTGCCGATCGGACTTCTCGCGACGAACGACGCGGCGATCGCGAAATGGCGCGAGCGTTGCGGCCACCTGCTCGTCGACGAGTACCAGGACACCAACCCCGCGCAGTACCGGCTGTTCAAGCTGTTGGTCGGCGGACGCGCAGCGTTCACCGTCGTCGGCGACGACGATCAGGCGATCTACGGCTGGCGCGGCGCATCGCTCGACAATCTTGCGGAGCTGCCGAAGGACTTTCCGGCGCTCAATGTCGTGAAACTCGAGCAGAATTACCGTTCGACCGTGCGGATCCTGCGCTCGGCGAACGCGTTGATCGGGAACAACCCGAAGCTCTTCGAGAAGAGGCTCTGGAGCGAGCACGGCCACGGCGACACGATCCGCGTGACGCCGGCGGCGGACGACGAGGCGGAGGCCGAAGGAGTCGTTCGGCGCCTGCTCGCGCATCGCTTCGAGCATCGTGGCCGCTATGCCGACTATGCGATTCTCTATCGCGGCAACCACCAGGCGAAGGTGTTCGAGCAGCAGCTCCGAGCGCAGAGCGTTCCCTACGAGATCTCCGGCGGCCAATCGTATTTCGAGCGCGCGGAGATCAAGGACATCGTCGCCTACCTGCGCCTGATCGCCAACGACGACGACGATCCGGCGTTCATCCGTGCGGTGACCACACCGAAGCGCGGTGTCGGTGCGACGACACTGGAGAAGCTGGGTGCGATCGGCGGCGCGCGGCACGAGAGCCTGTTCGCCGCCGTGTTCGCCGAGGAGACCGTCGAAGCGATCCCGGCGCGCCAGCGCGAGATCCTCGATGGGTTCTGCAAGATGATCAACGGGCTGCGCTTCCGCGCGGCGCGGGAGCCGGCCGCGCGCCTGCTCGACGAACTGGTCGCGGCGATCGGCTACGAGGATTTTCTGGCTTCCACCTGCGATCGCAAGCAGGCGGAGGCGCGCTGGCGCAGCGTCCGCGATTTCGTCCTCTGGCTTTCGACCAAGGGCGAGGCCGACCGCAAGAATCTTCTCGAGCTGACGCAGACGATCGCTCTGATCACGATGCTCGAGGGGCAGGAGGAACGCGCGGCCGATGCCGTGCGGCTGTCGACGCTGCACGCAGCGAAGGGTCTCGAGTTTCCGCACGTGTTCCTGGTCGGGCTGGAGGAGGGGTTGCTGCCCCACCGCGAGTCGGTCGCGAAGGGCAACGTCGAGGAGGAGCGACGGCTGCTGTATGTCGGCGTCACCCGCGCACAGCGGAGCTTGCACCTGTCGTTTTGCCGCAGGCGCCGGCGCGCGGGCGAACCGGTCGAATGCCAGCCGTCGCGGTTCCTGAGCGAGCTCGCGCAGGAAGACCTGCGCTGGTCCGGTGAGCCGGTTCCCGCCGATGAGGCCGCGAAGGAGAAGTCCGCCGGCAGCGAGCGGCTGAAGCAGCTGAAGGCGGCGCTCGCCGCGAAGTAGTGCGCGGCGAGCGCACGGATCGACGGTGGCGCCGCGTCCCCGGAACGACGGCCTTCGCCTGCAGGGTGGCCTGGTCACGGTGGCAATTGACGAACGTGCGCACCCCGGTGATAATTTGAACCGCGCCGATTTGAGCTTCAGCTTGCGGGCGCATGACAAATGCCGCTAAAGCGAGGTTAGGCTGCTAACCGGGGATGCGCCCGGTTGCACGCGCCAAACCCGTTCGGCGGATGTCGAACGGGTTTTTTGTTTTCGAGGCGCCCATGAGCACGAACAAGCCGCCGCGGGGGTTCACGACCGCGATACTTCACTCCGACCGCGATGCCGGGATCGAACACGGCGCGCTGCACAAGCCGTTGCACGTGTCGGTTGCCTATGGCTACCGCGACGCGCGCGACCTTGCCGCGGTCTTCCAGGGCCGCGCGCAGGGCTACGCGTACGGACGGCAGGGCAATCCGACCACCGCCGCGCTCGAGTCCAAGGTGACGAAGATGGAGGACGGTGTGGCCACCGTCTGCTTCGCGACTGGCATGGCGGCGATCGGCGCGACGATGCTCGCGCTGCTGCGCGAAGGCGATCACGTCGTGGCGAGCCAGTTCCTCTTCGGCAACACCGTGAGCCAGTTCAACACGCTTGCGGCGATCGGCACGAAGTTCACGTTCGTCGACGCGACCGATGCCGCCAATGTCGAGCGCGCGTTGACGCCCGAGACGAGGCTCGTGTTCGTCGAGACGATTGCCAACCCGCGCACGCAGGTCGCGGATCTCGCGCGCATCGGTGCGCTCGCGAGGGATCGCGGGATCCTCTACGTCGTGGACAACACGATGACGTCGCCGGCGTTGTTCCGTCCGAAGGCGGTGGGCGCGGGCCTCGTTGTCAACGCCTTGACCAAGTACATCGGCGGGCACGGAAATGCGCTCGCCGGCAGCACCACGGATACCGGGCTCTTCGACTGGACGCGCTTCCCGAACATCGCCGAGAACTACAAGGCGCAGCCGCCGGCGCTGTGGGGCGTCCAGCAGATTCGCAAGAAGGGGCTGCGCGACTGGGGGGGGACGCTGGCCGCCGGGGAGGCGCACCACATCGCGGTCGGCGCCGAGACGCTCGCGCTGCGGATGGAGCGCACCTGCGCGAATGCGCAGGCGCTCGCGGAGCTTCTCGCGTCGCATCCGAAGGTGCGCGCCGTCTACTACCCGGGGCTGCCGTCGCACCCCCAGCATGCGCTCGCGCGGTCGCTGTTCTGCGGGTTCGGCGGACTGTTCTCGTTCGAGCTTGCCGATGGCGTCGACTGCTTCGACTTCCTGAACCGCCTCGGCATCGTCGTGTCGTCGTCGAACCTTGGCGACAACCGGACGCTTGCGATACCGGTCGCGCACACGATCTTCTGGGAGATGGGCGCCGAGCGCCGCGCGGCGATGGGCATCGCCGATGCGTTGATCCGCGTCTCGGTCGGCATCGAAGATCGCGAGGATCTCATCGGCGATTTCACGCAGGCGCTCGCCCGACCCTAGGTCCGCGACCGCCAATGCGGATTCCGGCAGCGCCCCCGTGGCTGACGGGACGTCCGCTGTGCCCCGGTATTCGCTACGGCAACGTGGTGCTCCCGGCGGTTTCCACGTCGCGCCTTCGCCCGCCGTTCGCGTCGACTTCGAGGTAGCTGCCGCGGCCGTACCAATCGGCGAGCACCCAGCGCTCGCACGCGCGGCCGTCGACGACGAGCTGGTGGTGCGCCGGACGGTGCGTGTGGCCGTGGATCATCCGCGAGACATTCGCTGCGCGGAACGCCGCTTCGACAGCGTGCTGTTCGACGTCGAGAATCGTCTCGGACTTGACGGCGGTCGCCGCGCGGCTCTTGCGCCGCAGCCAGTCGCCGATGCCGCGGCGCAGCGCGTACGGCAACGCGAGAAAGCCGCGCTGCCACCGCGGATCGTGCGAGATCGCGCGGAATCGCTGGTACGCAATGTCCGAAGTGCACAGCTCGTCGCCGTGCATCAGCAGCGTGGGAGTCCCGGCGACGTCGACGACGATCTGTTCGGGAAGCAGCATCGCGCCGGCTGCGTCCGCGAAGCGCCGGCCAAGCAGAAAATCGCGGTTGCCCACCACGAAGCCGACCGGCACGCCGGCCCCGGCCACGCCGGAGAGCGCCGACGCCACGCGCTGCGCCAGCGGCTCGCGCAGCTGATCGTCGCCGATCCATTGATCGAACAGGTCGCCGAGCACATACAGGGCCGCGCCCGCGCGCGCCGGGGCGGCGCAGAACGCTTCGAACGCCGCCACGAGCGCCGGCCGCGCCGGCGACAGGTGGAGGTCCGAGATGAACAGCGTCGGCTTTATGCGACTTCCTCGGCGCGCTGGATGACGACGTCCTCCTTCGGCACGTTCTGGTGGAAACCGCTGTTGGCCGTCGGGACACCCTTGATCCGGTCGACGACGTCCTGTCCTGCACCGACCTTGGCGAACACGCAGTAGCCCCAGCCCTGCGGGCTCGGCCCCTTGTAGTCCAGGAAGTCGTTGTCGGCGACGTTGATGAAGAACTGCGCGGTTGCCGAATGCGGCTCGGACGTACGCGCCATCGCGACGGTGTAGCGCTTGTTCTTGAGGCCGTTGCCGGCTTCGTTGGCGACCGGCGCGCGCGTGGCCTTTTCCTTCATCCCGGGACCCATGCCGCCGCCCTGGATCATGAAGCCGTCGATCACGCGGTGGAAGATCGTGTTGTCGTAGTGGCCGTCACGCACGTACTGGAGAAAATTGGCGACGGTCGCCGGTGCGTTCGCGGCATCGAGCTCGAGCGTGATGTCGCCGTGGCTGGTGTGGAGAATGACCATGAACGAAGTCCCTATTTGGCGGCGTCGACGACGACAGCCGAGTTGATGACGACCTTGTCAGCCGGAACGTCCTTCGGGAAGGGGCCGCCGGCACCGGTCGGAGCCTTGGCGATCTTGTCGACGACGTCCATTCCCGCGACGACCTTGCCGAACACCGTGTAACCGTAGCCCTGCGGATCCGCCGAGCGGAAGTTCAGGAACTTGTTGTCGGCGACGTTGATGAAGAACTGCGCGGTGGCCGAATTGGGATCGCCGGTCCGTGCCATGGCCAGCGTTCCAGGGACGTTCATGAAGCCCGCCTTGCTCGATTGCTCGGACTCGATCGCAATCGGCGGCTTCGTCGGTTTCTGCTTGAAGTCGGGCGTGAAGCCGCCGCCCTGGACCATGAACCCCGGGATTACGCGGTGAAATTGCGTGCCGTCGTAATGCTTCGCCTTGACGTAATCGAGAAAGTTGGCGACGGTCTTCGGCGCGGCATCAGGGTAGAGCTCGACGCGGATCTTGCCGGCAGTCGTGTCGAATTCGACCTGCGGATTGGCGGCGAATGCGGGCAGCGCGAAAGCGGCGGCGAGCGCGGTAGCGGCGATCAGGAACGGGTGGCGCAACATCGGAATGCTCCTCTGGGGTGGTCGGGAATCGAAGGTGCCGCGGTTACGACCTGGGCTTGCCCGGTGTGCCCGGCGCGAGCAGATCGAGCCCCGGCCCGTACGACGAGAACAGCGTGCGCCGGTCGTTCTCGTCACTGGCGCCCACCTGCAGGCACAGCCCGTCGGCGGCGAGTGCAATGCGCCGGTATTCCGGATAGGCCTGCAACGACACACCGCCGCGCCCGGCAAAATCGAGCACCCAGTCCCACTCGTCCTCGGCGAGCGCTGCGAAGCTGGCGGTGTCGCGCACCTCGGCCAGCAGTTCGGCGGGCACGAAGCCTGTGCCGAGCGCCACCGTCACCACGTGCTGCACCAGCACGTCGAGCGGCGTGGCGGGCGCACGGCGCGCCTCGACACGACCCGCGACGGCGGCTTTGCGCGCCGCGGACGCCTCGATCAATTCGAGCGCGTTGGTCGGCACCAGGGTCGCCCGCGACACCCGCCCCGGCGCGTGGCCACTGCGCCCAGCGCGCTGCAGCAGCCGCGCCACCCCCTTGGCGCTGCCCACCTGCAGCACGCGCTGCACCGGCAGGAAATCGACGCCGAGGTCGAGGCTGCTGGTGGCGACCACCGCCTTCAGCCGGCCTTCTTTCAGCCCCGCTTCGACCCAGTCGCGCACCTCGCGGTCAAGCGAGCCGTGATGCAGGGCGATCAGTCCCGCCCACTGCGGCCGCGCCTGCAGGATCGCCTGGTACCAGATCTCCGCCTGCGAGCGGGTGTTGG
>Ga0209253_10001794_pt1 | contig 18921 bp, 16 predicted proteins | sample FrelakmetBRP12BR_FD_187145 | JGI IMG/M metagenome (GOLD analysis project Ga0209253, IMG submission 187145) | Freshwater lake sediment microbial communities from the University of Notre Dame, USA, for methane emissions studies - BRP12 BR (SPAdes)... | ecosystem: Environmental > Aquatic >... | reverse complement strand
AGACTTTCTGATTTCCGGAAATGTCCTGAATGGCTGGTTCATTACCGGTTTCATTATGAACAGCCTTCACATCCATATTCCTTTCCTCATTACCTTGGTCGCTGGAGACATGGTTTCAGGGGAAGCGACTTCAGGCACCGTGAGGCTTCTCCTCATCCGACCGCCTTCCAGGGGTAAGATCCTAACAGCCAAATACCTGACAGCCCTCTTTTACACAGCAGGACTCGTTCTGTTCTTCGCCGGGATGTGCACTTTCTTGGGGCTTGCCCTTTTTGGCACCGGTGACTTGATCGTTCATCACTATGGAAAGTTCGGCATTGTTCTAATTCCTGAAGCCCAGATTCCCCTCCGGATGCTCCTTGCCTTTGCGGCCGCCGTCTGGTCCATGACCGTCGTCGCCTCCCTGGCGTTCCTTTTTTCGGCCTTGGCGGAAAACTCTGTCGGCCCCATCATTGGTTCAATGGCCGTCGTCATCGTCTTCCTCGTTTTTGGAAATCTGCCCTTGGACTTTTTTCGAAATCTCAGTCCCTATCTCTTCACCAGCTACATGAACCTCTGGCAGCGGTCTTTCGATATTCCCATCCCTTGGGGCAGCATCGCAAGATCAGCCATTATTCTTGGCCTTCACAATATCGGGTTATTTTTGATCGCCCTGATAATTTACAGGAGAAAGGATATTAAGAGTTGAGAAAGATCTTTCTGTGGCTTTTCATTCTCTTTTGCTTGTCACCCCCTTGGATTCGGGCGGATGAGGAAGCGGTTCGGTATCTGGATGCCATCGAAAAGAAATATTCTGGACTCAAGGATTACATTGCCGATGTCAATGTCCATTTTGACATGGAGACGTTTAAAACCCCTGATATGAAGGCGAAACTCTATTTCAAAGCCCCGGACAAAATGAAAGTTGAATCGAAGGGCGTCTTTTTCTTTCCGAGAGAAGGTGGGTATTTCAATCCAGCCCTTTTCAAGAAGGACGATTTTGAGATCAGGATCCTTGAACCCGTGGCCGAAGGGAAGAAGGATATTAAACTGAAAATCGTTCCCAAGAAGAAGGAGAAGATGGGTAGGGAATTTGTATTATTGATCGACCGGAATGACAACCTGGTAAGGGAGATTCACACCTCACAGTTTGATGGGAGAGAGACCAAGGCGAAAATTGAATATGGAAGGTATGGATCTTTCGAACTTCCGAGATATATCCTCCTCACCCTTGATCTCCCCTCCGTGGATCCGGGTGAGAAAAGGGGGTTTGGCCCCTTTGAGCAGAAATCGGAACGCGTTACGGGCACGATTGAAATTACCTACGCGAATTACAAGGTGAACACAGGACTGAAGGACGAAATTTTCAATCCCAGGGAAACGAAAAAATAACTTCCTCCCTCCACGGTGCCTGCCTACCGGCAGGCAGGGGGAGGATTTAGGTGGGGGGGCAAGAGGTCCATCCCCCATCCCGACCTTCCCCCGAAGGTGTGAAAAAATGAGCGGCCAGTCCTCATCTTCAAGGATGGCTGGGTTTCCGAAGCTTTCGAACGCGGCTCGTTTTGACCGTATGTGTGACTTTCCGTGGAATGAGAAGTTATGTGTTTAAGCAAAGTTATGCCATCGCAGCTGAATCACAAAAGGTTCCGCTCGAAATCTTCTCCAACCCAACCATCCTCTCAGATGAGAATTTGTTTTCGGAGTTCTCCGATTTTTTCACACCTTCCCCATCGTTAGGGGGAAGGACATGAGATGGGGTATTTTTCGGGCAATTGGGGTTCAAGTCGAAGTGAATTTTCTTGTCTTCCCTGAGACGACCAGTGTGATCTCCCCCTTGAGCGTCCGGTCTCCAACCTGATTCAGGATTTCGCTTACTTTTCCCCTCAAGATTTCCTCATAAACCTTTGTTAACTCCCGGGTGAGAACGATTTGTCTGTCTCCGAGGATTTCGAGGATATCTCTTACAGTCTCGGAGATCCGATGGGGAGATTCGTAAAAGATGAGCGTTTCCCGTACCTCCTCCAATTCTTTTAAGAGATCTCTTCTCTTTTTCGATTTGTGAGGAAGAAACCCCTTAAAGAGAAAGGCATCCGTTGGAAGGCCGGAGACGCTGAGGGCTGTGATGGCTGCTGAAGGGCCCGGGATGGGGACAATTGGAAGTTGGTTTTCAATGGCCAATTGGATGAGACGAAATCCAGGGTCTGAAACACCCGGGGTCCCGGCATCTGATACGAGAGCGACATTCTTTCCCTCTTTCAATTTTGCAAGAATGAATTCCTTTTTTTTTAACTCATTCCCCTCAAAATAACTGGTGAGAGGGGCCTGGATTCCGAAGTGCTTGAGCAACAGGCCAGTCCGTCGCGTATCCTCTGCTGCAATCAGGTCCACCTCCTTCAAGATGCGGAGGGCCCTTAAAGTGATGTCCTCCATATTCCCGATCGGGGTGGAGACGATGTAAAGTGTCCCTTTTTCAGGATTCAAATGAGAGGAGACCATAACTTTACCCGAATCTTCATTTCGTTAAAATTAGTTCAAAGCATATCACCGGATCAGGAAATGATCAAGGACAGTGCAAATTTGTAATCTGGAGACTAAAAATATATTGACAAATCGTGTCAAAAGCCGTAAAAAAAGAATTATATTAAGAAATTATTTACAGGAGTCCTATGCCTGACGAAGTATCTGGGGAGAAGAGGCCTGTCGATCTCACACCGGAGATGCCACCCATTGAGGGCCTCGAGACGGATGAAGAGCTTCTTTTGGCCAGGGATTTAACCAGTTCCTTCATTAAGGCGATTAAGGCATTCCGATTTTATCCTCCTGATAATCCCACCCTGAAGGGGTTTCGTGACAACGTCCTTAAGAAATTCCAATTCTTCCTCAACAAATATAATATCTTCACCCTCCAAATAGGGGAGTATGATTTTTCGTATAACGGGAAGGTTTTGTATGAAAACAGGGATGTAAAGGCAAGTTTAGCCTTCCTCTTTTACAAGGATGGATTGAGAGAACTGCGGTTCTTGAAGGGTTTGGAGGATTGGGAGATTGAGGGATTGCTTGACCTCATCAAACGGAGTGACAACATCAATGAATTGGAAGATGACCTTGTCACTATGGTCTGGGAAAAAGATTTTTCTCATATCACCTATCTGGCCACGGATGAATTTCTTGACGAGAATCCCGTTCCCATCCCGGACAATGTCGACCAATTCAGAAAAAACCTGGTCACCGCTCCTCCTGCTCACAATATCGCCGTGGACCTTTTTGAAGAGGATACAGAAGAAGGAATCGAGCTAGACCGGATTTTATCCAAGGGTATTGAAGAGCCTCCTCCCTTTTTATCAAACCGGGGGGTCTATTTTCTCACTCCGGAAGAATTGGAGGGGTTGAAAAAGGAAGTCGACTCAGAGACCCACTCCACTTTCGTCTTCAATGTGGTGGACATCCTTTTCGAGATCCTGGCTTTGGAAAAAGAACAGGATCCTTATAAAGATGCCATCAACTATTTTAGTAAAATACTGGATGCCCTTCTAACCCTTGGAGAATTTCAGAAAGCCGGTGACCTGCTCAAACGCTTCTATATCATCCTCAAAACCTACCAACTGAACGAGTGGCAGAAAGAGATGATCCAAAAGTTCATTCTCGGGGCCGGTGAAAGCCAACGGGTCGAGCTCATCGGGAAAATCTTAGAAAGGGAAGAAGGGATTCGGTTGGAAGAGGTAAACAACTTTCTCGTCCTTCTCCAGCGGAACTCCATCCAGCCCCTGATCAAACTGCTGGGGGAGCTCAAGAATTCAAAGACGAGAAGGGTGCTCTGTGATTCCCTCTCCGAAATCGGGAAAAACGCCATTGACATCATTTCTCCCTTTATTGATGATAAACGCTGGTTTCTGGTGCGAAATATTACCTATATCCTCGGCCGCATTGGAAAGGAGCAGGCATTTCCGTACCTGCAGAAGTCATTCAATCATAATGAACTCCGCGTCAGAAGAGAAGCGATTCAGGCGCTGGGGTTGATCGGGGGACCCAAGGCTGTGGGACTGTTGATCCGGGCCCTGACGGATGTCGATGTCCGTATTCGGGCCATGGCTGCCATCAATCTCGGAAAGATAGGGAAGACCTCGGGTCTGGCCTCGCTTTTAGAACTCGTTCAGTCCAAGGACTTTCCCAAAAAGGACCCCACGGAGATCAAGGCCTTCTTTGATGCAATCGGAATGATAGGCTCCAATGAAGCCACTCCTGTGCTGCAGGAAATTCTGGAACGGAAGAGCCTCTTCGGGCGAGGAAAGACAGATGGGATGCGAAACGGGGCAGCCAATGCACTGGCCATGATTGGAAGCGCAGAGGCCAAGGCGATCCTGGAGGAAGGAAGGGATTCAAAAGACGAGTCCATTCGAAATGCCTGTGCCCAGGCCATGAAGAGTCAAGGCCTTTAGAGATTTCTGGGAAAGGCGAGAAATCTTGAGAATGATGGTCCTGTAAAAAGCCCCAATCTGTCACCCTGAACTCGTTTCAGGGTCTCGTAAGTCGATGTCTTTGATAGATGCTGAAACAAGTTCAGCATGACATTTTTTCCGGTTTTTGTTTTTTAGGAATTCATCAAGAATGTGTTAACTAATTTTTCAGAGCTTTTCTCTAAGGAGTTGGAAGTCCGATGGTGGATAGAAGAAGGGAAGGGGTGAAGCAAGAAGCACCGAGGGAGGAAAAGATTCCCTCCGATCGGGATCATCTCCCTACCCAGACGGGCGTAGAGTTTATCATCCGGTTCTATCGTCTTCTTAAGGGTGCCACCATTTATGACCGGAAGAACTTCATCATCGATCGCCTCACCCAGGATTGTCTCCAGCTCATCCACGATATCTTAAAATTAGATAAACAGCTTCTCTTGAAAATCGTGCGGGACAATCTATTCTTCAATAATATCCGGATCCAGATGAAGGCCGACAAATATGCCATTCTCAGAGCCTTTTTACAGGAGATGAGAAAGCGGTGGATCGGAGAGCTGGAATTCATGGAAGGGGTCGGGCTGGAGGACATGAAGGATTTTGTCTATCTCCTTATCGGACTGGAGGAGAATGTGGAGAGCAATTATCTCTACATGAAGAAGCAGTTGGAAACCCGGGGCCTCCGGGCTTTCAATGTGGGAAAGCTGGAGGCTTACAAGGATGAGGAGATCTATGTCGATTCCGAAGATCAGAAACGACAATCAAAAGAGGTCTATTTTAAGTCGATCAATCTTGTCAAAGAGGTGATGGAGGGGGTCAAGAGCCAGAAGATGCTCAATACCCGAAAGGCCAAACGGCTCATGCAGAATGCCGTCAATGCCATCATTCAGGATGAGTCGACGCTACTGGGATTGGCCAACATCAAGAATTACGATGATTACACGTTCAACCACTCTGTCAATGTCGCCATTTATGCCATTTCTCTGGGACAGAGGGCTGGAATTCCGAAAAAACATCTCTCCCATCTGGGGATGGCAGGGCTGTTCCATGACATTGGAAAGACACGCATTCCAAAAGAGATTCTGAATAAGAGCGGGAAATTGACGGCGGAGGAATGGACCGTGATGAGGCTCCATGCCCTGCTCGGAACGGAAATCGTCTTGAGTATGAAGGAGTGGGGGGAACTTTCCACGCGCCTGGTGGACGGCACCTTCGAGCACCACCTCAAATACGACCTGACGGGTTACCCGAAACTGACCCGTAAGAAGAAGGTCTCGCTCTTCGGCAGGATCATTGCTCTTGCCGATTTTTACGATGCCCTGGTGCGTCCAAGGGTCTATAATCGGTTTCCCTTCGTTTCGGAGAAGATCTTGGGATTCATGCTGGAGCGGAGCGGAAAGGATTTCGATCCTGCCTTGGTCAAGGTTTTTGTGAACATGCTCGGGATCTTCCCTCTGGGGACCCTGGTCTTATTGAACACCAACGAAATGGGGATTGTCGTCCAGACGTCCGAGGATACTGAATTGATCGATCGACCCAAGATCTGTATCCTGTATTACAGCGATGGAGATTACAAGAAGACGGAGGTCGTCGATCTTAGAGAGGTCGATGAGGGGACTCGAGACTTCAAGCGGACGATTGTGAAGACCCTTGATCCCAACGAGTACAACCTCAATGTCGCGGAATTCCTGATGTAAGTAGCCTCTCCTAAGGGATCGGCTCAAATCCGAAATTCGAATATCGAAACTCGAAACAAATCCGAAATTCGAATTTTCGAAATCCTAAACTCTTCTCTTTGGAACATTTGTATTTTGGACATTCGTGCTTGTTTCGGATTTCGAATTTCGTGCTTCGAGTTTAGAATGCCAGGGTCCCCTTATCTCTCCTTAAACGATTCGTTTTAAGTTCTGCGGTTCGTTACCTACGGGGGTGCCTCTTCTTGGCTTCTCCCCACAAACGGTCCATTTCCAAAGGGTTGGATTCCTGGAGGGTCTTTCCCCTTTTTTGGAGGGATCTCTCGATATAATGGAAACGGGAGGTAAATTTTTCAATGGTCCTTCTCAAGGCTGCCTCAGGGTCGATCTCTAAGAATCGAGCGATGTTTACAATGACAAAGAGGAGGTCTCCGATCTCTTCTCGGATTCTATTTCGTTTCTGAAGGGAGAGGGCCTCTCTGAGTTCTTTCATTTCCTCGTCCAGCTTCTTCAAGATCCCTTTCACATCCGGCCAATCGAATCCAACGCCTGAAGCCTTTTCCGTCAAACGATATGCCAGGGAAAGGGAGGAAAGGCCTCCGGGGACTCCTTCGAGGATGGAATCCTTCTTTTTTTGATGGGTGAGGCTGGTCCGAACTGGCTTTTTCTTCTCTTTCATCTAGACCTCCGAGTCATCCAAGAGCTTGATAAGTCCATCTTTTTATGTTATTTGTATATCCTTAAAAATAAAGGATTTTCGAATTTTATTCAATCCAGAGCACCATTTCCCACATCGATAGAAAACAGAAAGGAAAGACCATGGATTATCGCGCCACATTGAACCTTCCCCAGACTGATTTTCCTATGAAGGCCAACCTGGCAAAGAGAGAGCCTGAGATGTTGAAGATGTGGGAAGAGAAGGGGATTTACCGTCAGCTGAGTCTGCAGGCAAAAGGGAAGCCAAAGTACATTCTTCACGATGGTCCGCCCTATGCGAATGGCCACATCCACATCGGAACGGCACTGAATAAGATTCTGAAAGATTTCATCGTAAAATCCAAATACATGGCAGGATTCGATAGCCACTATGTGCCGGGGTGGGACTGTCATGGGTTACCTGTGGAGCATGAGGTGGAAAAAAGCCTCGGTGCGAAGAAGGGAAAACTTTCCCTTGTGGAGATTCGGAAACGATGCCGGGAATATGCGACGCAATTCATCGATATCCAGAGAGAGGAGTTTAAGCGCCTTGGCGTCTTTGGCGAATGGGAGAATCCCTACCTCACCATGAATTTTGAATACCAGGCCACCATTGTCAAAGAATTTGGAAAGTTCCTTTTGAAGGGTTCGGTTTACAAAGGGAAAAAACCGGTCCATTGGTGTCCGACCTGTAAAACCGCCTTGGCTGAGGCTGAGGTGAAGTATGAGGATCACCGGTCTCCATCGATCTATGTCAAATTCAAGATGATCTCCGATATTGGGGAACTCTTTCCAAGCCTGAGAGGAAAGCCTGTCTCTGTCATTATCTGGACGACCACTCCCTGGACCATGCCGGCCAATCTGGCCATTGCACTCCATCCGGATTTCACTTACGTCGCTGCCGACGTAGGAGGGGAGGTCTACATCCTCGCCGAGGCCCTCCTGGAAACCGCCATGGAGAAATTTGGAATCAAGACATACCAGGTTCTGGAAAAATTTTCGGGAAGAAGACTGGAGGGGCTCAAATGCCGGCATCCCTTCATCGATCGAGATTCCATCCTTATTCTCGCCTCCTATGTCACCCTGGATGCAGGGACAGGCTGCGTTCACACGGCTCCAGGCCATGGACAGGAAGACTATGAGAGTGGAATTCAGTATGGCTTGGATATCTACAGTCCGGTCGATGATGACGGCCGGTTTACCCAGGAGGTTGCCTTCTTTGCCGGCCAATTCGTCTTCGATGCGAATGGTGCGGTGAATCAGAAATTGAAAGAGGTGGGAGCCCTCCTGAGGGAAGAGATGATGGTCCATTCCTATCCCCATTGCTGGCGGACCAATGACCCGATCATTTTTCGGGCTACCGAGCAGTGGTTCATCTCGATGGAAAAGAACGATTTGAGGAAGAATGCCCTCCGGTCGATCAATGAGGTGACCTGGATTCCCCCCTGGGGAAGAGATCGAATCTACGGGATGATTGAGAACCGGCCGGACTGGTGTGTCTCCAGGCAAAGGGCCTGGGGGATTCCCATTACCGTCTTTTACTGTTCTGACTGCAAAGAACTCCTGGTCACTCAGCGGACGGTTGATCATATGGTCGCCCTTATTGAGGAGAAAGGAGCGGATGTGTGGTTTGCCGAGGACGCCAATCGCCTCCTGCCGGAAGGGATTCAATGTGGCCGGTGTGGTGGAAAGAGGTTTACCAAGGAGACGGATATTCTCGACGTCTGGTTCGATTCAGGGGTCTCCTATGCTGCCGTGCTGGAAAAACGGACTGATCTTGAGTTTCCAGCCAGTCTCTATCTTGAGGGAAGTGACCAACACCGGGGATGGTTCCACAGTTCGCTCCTGACCTCGGTAGGGACGAGAGGACATGCTCCTTATGTTTCCGTTCTCACCCATGGATTCGTTGTAGACGGAGAAGGCAAGAAGATGTCGAAATCCTCAGGAAATGTGATCGTTCCCGATGAAGTGATCAGCAAACTGGGGGCGGATGTTCTGAGGCTCTGGGTGTCGGCCGAAGATTATAAGGATGACATCAAGATCTCAAATGAGATTCTGAAACGATTGGCGGATGCCTACTTTAGGATCAGGAATACATACCGTTTCCTTCTGGGGAACCTCTATGACTTCGATCCTGAAAAAGACCGAATCCCTTACCAGGAACTTTATGAAATTGACCGGTGGGCCCTCCATCAGCTCCAGAAACTGATTTCCAGAGTTCGGGAAGCCTACGATCGTTTTGAGTTCCATACGGTTTACCACAGCGTTCAGAATTTCTGTGCCGTTGAGATGAGTGCCCTCTACTTCGATATCTTGAAAGATCGGCTTTATACTTTCCCCACCCGATCCCCAGGCCGGAGGTCTGCCCAGACGGCTCTTTATGAGATCTTAAAAGCCTTGGCCAGCCTGATGGCTCCCATCCTCTCCTTCACGGCAGAAGAGGTGTGGAAACATCTTCCGGAAGGAGGAGGAGAGAAGGGGAGCGTTCACCTGAAGCTCTTTCCTGAAGCGCAAAGGGATTACTTGGATGAAGCCTTAAATGAACGATGGGAGAAGATCTTGGAAATCCGAACGGTCGTCACCAAGGCCTTGGAGGAGGCGCGGAAGGAGAAAAAGATCGGGCTCTCTCTGGATGCTCAGGTCCATCTCCATCTTCCGGAAAAGGTCTATCAGTTTCTCCAGCCTTTTCAGAAGGAATTGAAATCGATCTTTATCGTATCCTCGGTCACGCTCCATCTCGGGGGAAAAGATGAGAAAGAAGTGACGGTAGAGGTCCTCCGGGCGGAAGGACAGAAATGCGAACGGTGCTGGAACTATGATGTCAGCGTGGGGCAGCATCCCGAGCATCAGACCGTCTGCCAGAGGTGCGTGGAAGCGATCCAAAAGTAGCATAGAGCATAGAGCATAGAGCATAGAGCATAGAGCATAGAGCATAGAGCATAGAGTTTGTTCCTCTTAGATTTCCCCATGCCCTCAGCCCTATGCTCTTTGCCAGAATTTGAGGGTAGGCCAGCGATGAAAAAAAAGTACAGGGTTCTTTTGATCATTCTTCTCTGGATTCTATCTGTAGATCAATGGACCAAGTATTCCATCCAATCGCGATTGGCCCTTCACCACACGGTGCCGGTGGTGAAAGGGTTCTTAAATCTCACCCATGTGCGAAACCCAGGGGGGGCTTTTGGGGTGCTGGGAGGAATGAAGGGAGGGTTTGGTTCTTCCTTCTTTCTCATTTTCTCTTTGCTGGCCATCGGGATCATCCTCTACTTCTTTTTCAAAACGAGGGATGATGAGGATATTCTTTATCTCGCCTTCTCCTTGGTTCTGGCCGGGGCCATTGGAAACCTGATCGACCGCTTTCGGTTTGGGGAGGTGATCGATTTCTTCGACTTCTATGTTTTCTCTTTCCACTGGCCTGCTTTCAATATTGCAGATTCAGCCATCTGTGTCGGTATGGGGCTGATCGTTCTGGAGATCTTTCTTCGCGATCATAAGAAAAAAACTGTTTAGGGATTCGTATTCGTGACTCGTGAATCATTTGAAAACATTTTAACTCATAACTCCGAACTCCGAACTCGCAACTTTTAGTTATGTCCCCCATTCTTTTCCGACTGGGCAGCCTGAGCATCTATGCTTACGGTTTCTTTCTCGCCCTCGGCTTTGTCGCTGGGTTGATCCTCGCCGTTCTGAAAACACAAAAAGAAGGGGTTGCTTTTGAACATGTGGCGAACCTCTTCTTCTACACCGTCCTTTCGGCCATCCTTGGGTCGCGACTTCTCTTCATTCTGGTCAACGTTGATCTCTATCGTCAGAATCCTCTCCAGATGTTTAAGATATGGGAGGGAGGATTGGTCTTTTACGGTGGCCTGATCCTGGCTGTTGGAGTTTCGATCGGCTATATGAGGTGGCACCGGTTGCCCCTCTGGAAGATGGCCGACTTATTTTCCCCCTCCATTGCGATCGGTCTCTTCTTCGGTCGATTAGGCTGTTTCTTCGCTGGGTGCTGTTATGGAAAGGAAACATCCCTTCCCTGGGGGGTTGTCTTCACAGATCCAAACTCTCTAGCTCCGCTTCATGTCTTCCTCCACCCCGTTCAGCTTTATGAGGCGGGGAGTAACCTAGCCCTCTTTTTCTTTTTAAAATGGAGGGAGAAGAAAAAGGCCTTCGACGGTGAAATCTTCTGGCTCCTGATCCTCCTCTATGCCATGATCCGTTTCTTTGTAGAAATGGTGCGGGGTGACCCACGGGGGTCTCTCTTTTACGGTCTCCTCTCCACTTCTCAGGGGATAGGAATTTTTTTGGGCATCCTCTCCTTTTTCATGTTATTCTATTTAAGAAAAAAACAAAGGGGATAGAAGATGGCTATTCGGGAGATCCTAAAATATCCGCATCCTCTCTTGAAGAAACGGTCCCGGGAAGTGGGCCAGATAGATGGAGAATTAAAGAAATTGATTCAGGATATGACCGAGACCATGTATGATGCTGGCGGAGTCGGATTGGCTGCTCCCCAGGTTGGAATTTCAAAAAGGGTCATTGTGGTCGATGTGAGCCCGATCGATCCTCAGCAGACCTTCTTTGTCATGATCAATCCAGAAATCGTTTTAGAGGGGGAAGACCTTGATCATGAGGAGGGATGTCTGAGCGTCCCCGACTGTCTGGAAAAGGTGAAGAGAAGAGAAAAGGTTCAAGTGCGGGGAATCTCTCCGGAGGGGAGGAAGGTGGAAATTTCAGGAGAGGGGATATTGGCCTTCGCCCTTCAACACGAAATCGATCATCTCAATGGTGTCCTCATCCTGGATAGGGTCAGTCCATTGAAGAGGGATGTTTACCGTAGGAAGGTGAAGAAGGAAAGAAGGAAGGAAGACAGGCCTTGAGCAACCCGTCATGGCGAATCGTTTTTTTTGGAACACCCTCCTTCGCCCTTCCGCCCCTGGAGACATTAATCCAGGGATCTGATGAAGTCGTTGCCGTGGTGACCCAGCCTGACCGAGAAAAGGGAAGAGGGCGAAAAGTGATTGCTTCTCCGGTAAAAGAAGTTGCTCTTCAGAAAGGGTTCTCCATTCTCCAACCGGAAAAAGTGAAAGAGGTGTCTTTCCAGGAGAAGCTAAAAGGTTTTGAAGCCGATCTTTTTGTGGTCGCCGCCTATGGTCAGATCCTTCCCAAGACTGTTCTGAGCCTTCCCAAATACGGAGCGATGAATATCCATGCCTCCCTTCTGCCAAAATATCGTGGCTCTGCCCCCATTGCCTGGGCCATCCTCAACGGAGAGAAGAAGACAGGCATCACCACAATGCTCATGGACGAGGGCATGGATACCGGAGATATTCTTTTACAATCCGAGATCCCAATCCATGAAGATGAGACCACCGAGACGTTACATGATCGCTTGGCGTCCTTGGGGGCTCAGTTGTTGTCAGAAACATTGGAGAAGATGAAAAAAGGCGAGATTCATCCCACGCCACAGGATCATGCAAAGGCGACCTATGCGCCCATGCTTAAGAAAGAGGACGGGCAGATTGATTGGACAAAAGGGGCTGCAGAGATTGACCGTCAGGTCCGGGCCTTCCATGCATGGCCAGGGGCTTATACGGAGTGGCAAGGCCAAATACTAAAGATTTACAAAGGGGAGGTCAGGAAGGGGAAGGCAACCGGAAAGGCGGGAACAGTCCTCTGGGTAGGAACGGATCTTATTGAGATCGAGACGGGAAAGGATTCCTACCTTCTCAAGGAAGTCCAATTGGAAGGTAAGAGAAGGATGAGCGTAAGGGATTTCTTGTCCGGACACCCTGTTTCGGCTGGTACAGTCTTTCATTAACGTCCTAGTAATGAGTTCGGAGTTCAGAGTTCGGAGATTTTAGAAATTACTCCGAACTCCGAACTAAATTACTCCGAACTATTTTCGGAAGGTCACTTTGGACAATCAACCTAAGAAGAGAATCTTCATCGGACTTCTGGTCATCACCTGTTTGATCCTCTTCTTTTTGATCTTTATGCTCTGGTATGTCCCCATGGTGGGGCTGAGGAACATCCATCCCTCTCTTCCTCTCTTCTTCACTCTCGTCCTCGCCGTTCTGGTCTTTCTCATGCTCTCCGGAGGGCTCCTCCTCGTCTTCACCATTCTTCGAGGAAAGGACATCTTCCTTTCTCAAAAGCTAAGGGGACTTGTGGCCAAGGTCCTTTTCCCCTTTATGATTTTGATGGGGAGGCTGTTAGGGGTATCAAAAGAGAAAGTCAAGCAGTCCTTCATCGAGTTAAATAATCATCTCGTTCGATCGAATACCAACAGAACTCGCCCCAATCGGCTTTTGGTTCTACTCCCTCACTGTATCCAGGATTTTGAATGTCAGATCAAGATCACAGGAAATGTGAAGAACTGCAAAGGATGCGGGAAATGTGAAATCAAAGATCTGATTGAACTCGCTGACCAATATGAGGTAAGGATCGCTGTGGCGACGGGCGGGACCTTGGCAAGAAGAATCATCGTGGAAAATAAACCGGAAGCGATCGTGGCTGTGGCCTGTGAACTTGATCTCACCAGCGGGATACAAGACAGCTACCCGATTCCCGTGATCGGCATCCTGAACGAACGGCCTCACGGCCCGTGCATCAATACGAAGGTCGATATTGAAAAAGTAAAGGGTGCTATTTTGGATTTTCTGGAACCTCAGAATGCTCATAGCAATTGACAAATCGTTGCTTTGTGATTATATTTCATCGTCGAAAAGGAGGTTGATGAACCGATGAATCGTTTTAAGACATTTCTTTTGATGCTCGTTTTGACCGTTCTGTTCGTTCTGGTCGGATCCGCGATCGGAGGAAGGAACGGGGCCATCACTGCTTTTGTCTTTGCCGCCCTGATGAATTTCGTGACCTACTGGTTCAGCGACAAGATTGTCCTCCGGATGTACGGAGCTCGGCAAGTCACGCAGAGTGAAGCCCCTGAACTCTATCAGGTCGTTGCAGACTTGACGAGCAAGGCCAGCATGCCCATGCCAAAGGTCTACGTCATGGAGAATGATACCCCCAACGCCTTTGCCACGGGAAGAAATCCGGAGCATGCAGCCGTTGCCGTGACCACAGGCATTCTGAGAATGCTATCAAAGGAAGAACTGATGGGAGTGATCGGCCATGAGCTTTCCCATATCCGTCACCGGGATATCCTTATCAGTACGATTGCGGCCACCATTGCGGGGGCCATCAGCATGCTGGCTACCATGGCCCGCTGGGGTGCCATCTTTGGTGGAGGGCGATCCGATGAGGAAGGAGGAGGGGGAGGCGGAAACATCATTTTCACCCTCATCTTCTCGACGATTGCCGCGTTTGCAGCCATGCTGATTCAGATGGCCATCTCTCGCTCGAGGGAATACATGGCCGATGAGGGTGGAGCCCATCTCAGCCATCCTTCCTACCTGGCAAAAGCCCTGGGCAAGCTGGATATGGCTGCCCATAAAATTCCTATGCAAGCGAATCCTTCCACGGCCCATATGTTCATTGTCAACCCATTAACCGGAAAGGGCGTTCTTTCTTGGTTCAGCACTCACCCGCCTATTGAAGAACGGATTGCCAAGCTTGAGGAGATGGGAAGGACAGGAAAGTTTTGAAAAGGAAACATCCAAGGGCGATCAGCCTCGACCTCCTGAATCAGGTTGACGAGACTGATCGCCATCCTGACGATCTCCTCAGTGATTCTTTCAAGCGATATCGGCATCTCACCTCTCTCGATCGAGCCTTCCTTACCGAATTGACCTATGGTGTCCTCCGGTGGAGAGGGAGGCTTGACTGGATCATCCGCCATTTTGCAAAACTCCCATTTGAAAAGATCGAATCAGAAGTGTTGAATACCCTCCGCCTCGGACTCTACCAGATCTTCTTCTTAACAAAGACTCCGGCCTCAGCCGCTGTGAATGAGTCTGTGGAACTGGCCAAAAAGACTCGAGGGAAAGGCGGGGGAGGTTTCGTGAATGCTATTCTCCGCTCCGCCTTAAGAGAAAAAGAAACGATTCCCTATCCGGATAAGCGTGAGGACCCAGCGCTGCACATTGCGATTATCCAGTCGCATCCCTTGTGGTTGGTTCAAAGATGGATAGAAGAATTGGACGTAGAGAAGACCCTGAAGATCTGTGCGGCCAATAATCGGATTCCGGCCCTGACGCTCCGAACGAATACCCTGAAGATCAAACGAGAAGGCTTGATTGAGAAGTTGAGAGAAAAAGGATTATTTTCGGCTCCCACCCCTTTTTCAGACGACGGCATCTTGTTAAAAGATGGACCTCCCACTTCAGAGCTTCCCTTTCTGAAAGAAGGTCTTTTTGTCATTCAGGACGAAGCCTCCCAACTGATGACCCTCATCCTTGATCCGAAACCGGGAGAGAAAATTCTCGATGCCTGTGCCGCACCCGGAGGAAAGACGACCCACATCGCACAAAAGATGGAGAATCTGGGAGAGATCTATGCCTTCGATCTTCATCAAGAGAAGCTGAAGCAGATTGAAGAGGGGTGTAAGAGACTGGGAATAAAGATTGTCAGGACGAAGATTGGGGATGCGGTCAACACCCTGCCAGGTCCCGGAGAGATAAAGTTCGACCGTGTCTTGGCCGATGTTCCCTGTTCCGGATTCGGGACGCTCAGGAGAAACCCGGACCTAAAATGGAGAAAGGGAAAAGAGGACATTAAACGATTGAGCCAGCTTCAACTCTCCATATTGAAGAACCTTTCAGGGTATGTGAGCGAAGGAGGGCTCTTGGTTTATAGCACCTGCACCGTTTTTCATGAGGAGAATGAGGATGTGGTAGAGAGATTTCTATCCGAGCATCGAGCATTTAAATTAGATTCCTTAGTTGAAGTTCTTCCGGAGAAATGTCACCCTTTTATCAAGAAGGGCTATTTCAAAACCTTTCCTCCTGCAGGTGAGTTGGATGGTTTTTTTGCAGCCCGCTTGAGGAAGGCCTCCTAAGAAAGAGAAGGTGGAATGGGGGAGATCTACTATTTCATCAAGGGAGTAATTATCGGATTATCTATCGCCGTGCCGGTGGGACCCATCGGCATCTTATGCATCCGAAGGACTCTGACCCAGGGGCGAGTCATCGGCTTCCTGTCGGGTCTGGGAGCGGCAACGGCGGATGCCTTCTATGGGGCCATTGCCGGGTTCGGGCTCACCTTTCTTTCAAACCTTCTAGTCGGGCAGCAGACAGGCCTTCGTCTGATTGGAGGAGGATTGCTCTGCATCATAGGCGTTAAGACTTTTCTGTCCAAACCTGCTGAACAGGCGGGCTCCGTCGAGGGGAATACCCGCTGGCGCGCCTACGTGTCAACATTTATTCTGACCCTCACCAATCCCATGACGATTCTCTTCTTCGCTGCGGTCTTTGCCGGGCTCGGAGTGGGGAGTGGAGGCGATCATTATCTTTCAGCAAGCATTTTGGTCTTAGGCGTTTTTATGGGGTCCGCTTCATGGTGGCTGATCCTGAGCGGGTTTACCGGCTTGTTGCGTGGGATGTTCAATTTCAGAAGGATGCAGTGGTTAAACAGAATTTCAGGCCTGATCATCATGGGATTTGGCCTCGTCGCATTTTTAAGCCTTGTGAGATGAGTGAGTTAACCCCAATGTTGCAATATCGGACCCCGATCGGGGGTATTTTCAAACCCTTGCAATTGCGGTGGGTAGGGGAGGCTTTAGCCTCCCTATTTAAGGCCGGTTTCAATACTGTTTTTTTGCAACTGGCGGGTTAATTTTATTGAATAGATTCTGGGAATCTATTAGTATTGTGACATGGATGTAGCGTGCGGTTCAGGTTCATCGAGGTGTCCATGAAAAAGATAGCGCCCTCCATTTTATCCGCCGATTTCAGCCGCCTCGGGGAAGAGGTGAGGGCTGTCGAAGAAGCGGGAGCAGATGTGATCCATGTGGATGTGATGGATGGCCATTTCGTCCCCAATATTACGATTGGGCCGCTCGTCGTCGAAGGGTTAAAAAAGCTGACCTCCTTGCCCTTGGATGTCCATCTGATGATTGAAAAGCCGGAGCGATATATCGAACCCTTTGCACAGGCGGGAAGCACCTGGCTTACCTTTCATGCCGAAGTGTGTTCTCGCCTCCGTTCGGTGATCAAAAAGGTCCGTGAATTGAATGTAAGGCCAGGGGTTGTGCTCAATCCGTCGACTCCATTAAAGACCCTTTATCCCATTCTGGAAGAGATCGGTCTCGTCCTTCTGATGTCAGTTAATCCTGGTTTTGCAGGTCAGTCCTTTATCCCGGCCACTTTGAAAAAGATTGAACGGTTGAGAAAGATCATCGATCAAAACCGTTATCCCCTGGAGATCGAGGTGGACGGAGGCATCAAAGCCGAGAATATCGGAGAGGTTTCCAGAGCAGGTGGGGATATCTTCGTCCTGGGCACAGGGATCTTCAAAACCAAAGACTACAGGGAAACGATCAGTCAATTAAGGCAAATCATCGCCCCTCACCCCACCCTCTCCCCAGCGGGGAGAGGGAAAGGGTGAGGGGGCATCGCTATGCCCTATGCCCTTTGCTCTCTGCGGCTAGAGGTTGGATGGAACTCACCAAGCAGAAGAATTATTCACAGTCTTTTAACCTGGCCTCCGTCACAATAAAAGGGATGGTTTTGGAAGAGAGGGCAAGGAAAGCAGGAGCGGATTATCAGCGAGCGGGGAATGAAGAAAAGATCATTCTAAATTTTTTTTCTGAGCCTCATCAGATTTCCTTCCCTCAGATTGAATTCTATTCCCCATCGAAGAAGACCGTTTCCTTGGTCACCCGTATCCTCCTTCTCCATTACCTGATCCGGGCGGATGGAAGTCCGATGACCGGCAAGTGGGTGGGATACAAAGACATTCCAGGAGGACTTCTCTATGCCTCGGTTTTTGCAAGAAGGGTGACGGATCCCCTGGTGCGGAGATTCGGCAGGTCAGCCAAATGGTTTCAGGAGGCTGGCATTCAATTGGGAGGAGAGACGGGGGAGGTTGGAGGTGCTTCCTTTATCCTTAAGGCCTTTCCTTTTATTCCTCTACAGTATGTCCTCTGGGAAGGAGATGATGAGTTCCCTCCAGCGGCACAGCTCCTCTTCGATGCCTCCGTGGATCATTATCTTTCCCTGGAAGATATTGTGGTGCTCGGCCAGATAACCACCGGGAGGTTGATTCAACGGGCGACGGTCAATCAAAAGACGCTGGACGCTCAGGGCTTGGGCGCGTAGCGAAAAAAAAAGGAGAGACCCTATGGTAAAAAGAATTTTTTTCGGGACATTGTGTCTCATGCTTCTATCCTGGGTTCTCATTTCCCAGGGATTTGCGCAGGAAGATAAACTTGTTCAGGTAGCCATCGACACGTTCAAAAGTCAGGTTCGTCTGCCCAAGGAGGCTGAGGTCAAATTTATAGAAAAGAAGGACAGCCCCATCCCTGGTTTTTATTCCGTGAAATTGACCATCTTGACTGTCAACAAAGAAGTTCCTGTCGTCCTCTATGTCGATTCGAAGGGTGAGATGGTCATTCTTGGGAATCTCATCATCAAGGGAGAGAATGTGACCAGGAAAGAGGCTGGGGAGCCGAAAGCTCGAAAGATTGATATGGCACGACTGGGGATGGATAAATCTCCTTTGAGGGGAGGGGTCCAGGCCAAGATGACCATCGTGGAATTCTCAAACTTTCAATGTCCCTATTGCGTGAAGTCATGGAAAAAGATGAAGGAATTACTGGGAAGATATCCTGAGGAGATCCGATACGTCTTCAAACACTTCCCGTTGCAGCCCAAGGGCATCCAGTTTGAACTCTCGGAAATGGCCGCTGCTACACAGGAGGTCAGCCAGGAAGCTTTCTGGGCTGTTCATGATTTCTTTTTCTCGGATGAAGGCCAGACCCTCGTCAATAAGGAGAAGGAGGTTTTGAAAAAGAAGATTGAAGAAATTTTGAAAGAGAAGGGCTATGACGAGAAGCTTTTCCAGACAGCCCTTGAGACAGGGAAAGGAAAAAAGAGGGTTGAAGAGGATATCCTTACCGGAAATAAGATTGGAGTGGGGGGAACCCCCTCCATTGTCATCAACGGCGATTTCATCGGGAGTTCGATCACGGATAAGATGGTCGAACAATATTTGAA
>Ga0209253_10001793_pt1 | contig 18922 bp, 20 predicted proteins | sample FrelakmetBRP12BR_FD_187145 | JGI IMG/M metagenome (GOLD analysis project Ga0209253, IMG submission 187145) | Freshwater lake sediment microbial communities from the University of Notre Dame, USA, for methane emissions studies - BRP12 BR (SPAdes)... | ecosystem: Environmental > Aquatic >... | reverse complement strand
CAGCGCGTCGTTCTTGATCACGCCGCCGAACTTCGGATCGGGCGGTGGGAGTTGCTTGCCGCTGATGGTGGTGGTGGCGCTGGGCGAGCCCAGGGTGCCGGTGACCTGCTGCGCGGACGCCGGGCCAGCGGCCAATAGCGCACCGAAAAGGAAGGAAAGGGCCTCGGCCAAGCCTCGCATCATGTGCATGGGTGTCTTCTCCATTCTCCGATTACCGCAAAAAGTGCGTACTCTACCCAACTTACTTAACTTCGCATCGATACCAGCGTCGCACTCACCGGTCTTCGGCACTCTCCGAGCGGCGCAGGTGCGGCCCCACGAGCTGCGCGACCACGACCGCGATATAGAACTGGCCGAACAGCGACTCGAGGGGAACGAATGCCGTGGCGGGTGGAAGCACGGGCGATACGACACCGGAGCCGACGCTCGTCAGGGTCCCGAGGCTCACGTAATTGAATACCGCGAGACGCCAGTGCCACGCGCTGTACTGGCCGTCGAGGAGGCCCCCCATCGAGAACGACCCGGGGTTGAGGATCTCGGTGAACGAGTACAGGTTCGACCACGCGCCTGCGGCAAGCAGATAGCCGCAAGCCGCGCCCAGGACGTCGTCCGCCGCAACGACACGCTGCTGGAAGATGTTCCGCAGGATCACGAACGTCGCGAAGCCGCTCATCAGCAACAGTGCGGCGTGATACACGAGTGCCAGCGCCGTTTCGTACGTACTCAGCGAAGCGACGTGGCGAGCCCAGTCGACACCGAGCGCCGTAATGATGGCAACTAGCGCGATCAAACGATTGCGACGCCGCTCGAACACGACGAGGAAGACGAGGAACAGCACTGCGGTAATGAGGACATCGGACGCGACCGGTCCGAGCAGCAGGCGGTGCGGGAACGACTCGACCAGGAACACAGCGAGCAGCGCAAGGAGCAGGACTCCGTGCTTGTGCCGCTGGATGCGTTCCAGAGTCAACGGCGCTGCCCATTCTTCACCCGCGGCCTGCGTGCGAACGCGGCGGGTCCGTGGACCATGGGAAGGCATAGCGATGGCGATTGCCGCACAAGCAAGCTGCGCCGGTACGAATGACTTCCGGCGGTCGCCCAGGCGGACGACCGCCGGCAGCTCTTTCGCGCGCTATTTCGCCCGCTCGATGCCGACGGCCACGGCCTGGGTGAACGTGACCTTCATCTGGTCTCCGACCTTCACGCCGCTCAGCATCCCGGGATCCTTGAGCTTCACCTCCGCGAAGTGGCCATACGGGCCGCGCACCAGGACCGTCCCCTTGGCCTGGTTGACGGCCCAGATGTTCGAGACCACGGTCACGCGCGTCAGCGCGGCCGCCCCCGGCAGCTGGCCCGCCTTCGCCCGCGCGGAGTCGTCGAGCACCGTCATCATGCGGATGCCGTCGCCTTTCTGGAAGTCGAGCGCGACCGATTGGAAGTACTCGACCGCGAGCATGTCACCGACCTTGACCTGGGCGAAGTTCTTGACGCGCGGATCCACGAGCACCGCGAACTCGTTCCCTTCCGGACCCTTGAGCGTCATGATGCGGTTCTTCTGGTCCACGGCGGTGACGAGCGCGGTGATGCGCAGCGCCTCCATGACGCCTTCCGCGTCCTTGATCTGAAGGGGCGGATTGCTCGGGGTTCCCTTCGGTTGCGCACCTACGGGCGCAGCCACGGACAGGGCGACGGCGAGCGCGCCCAAAGCAGCGAGATGCTTCTTCATTCAGTAGCTCCTTTCACGTTGAGGCGCCTTGCGGCGCGGGATCTAGCAGTTTGTCACAGATCGACCCGTCACCGGACCCGGATGGCGGCGGCGATGTCCTGACTCACGCGCGCCAGTGCGCGGCTTTGCGCGGCCGCGAGCGCGTCGAAACCAGCGCCCGACGCCGGCTCGCGCACCGACGAGCGTCCGGTCTTCGACTCGGCGCCGTCCGCGGGGCGAATCGTCCAGAGCGCATCGACCGCCACCGAGTCGCCGAGCGTGGCGTCGAAGCGCTGGACATCGACGAGCACCTGATAGTCGGGCTTCGGCAGCGTGGCCTGCGCGTACGACCAGACGCGCGCGGTGCCCAACTCCTCGCCCAAGTTCGCCGCGATCACGCGCGCGATCTCGTCTTTGAGCGGGCTCGCCCAGCGGTGGTACTCGTGCATCGCGACCTGGTTGGCGTCGATACGCGCCACGATCTGCGGCTGATCGATCATCGCCGGCACGCTCACCGGCCCTACCGCGATGCTGGACGCGAACGCGGCAGCCCCGGCGCGCGCCGGCGGGCTCTCCGGCGCGCTGAGGGTGTAGTAGCGCTCCTTGGGCGAGCTGCCGCAGGCCGCGAGCAGGAAGATAGCGACGCAGGCCGCCGCGAAGGTGGGACGCATCATCACTTGGACTCCTCCGCCGGCTTGCCGCGGATCAGGGATTGCGGCTGACGCTCGAGATAATCCGTCAGCGCGCGGATCGAGGCCGCGGCGCGCGTGATCTCGCGCAGCGTCTCGCGCAGATCGGTGACGGTCGCCGAGTCGGGGTCGAGCGTGCCCTCGGCGCTCTTGAGCGCCTTGCGCCCCGCTTCGAGTGCCCGGTCCAACGCCGGCACCGATTCGGCATCGAGCCGCTTCACGAGCGCGTCGGTGTCCTTGAGCGTCTGGTCGAGCGTCCCGATCGCCTTGCGGAGGTCCGCGTCGATCTTCTCGTATTGGACCCGGTCGAGCTTCTTGATGATGCTCGCGACGGACGTCTCCAGTTCCTCGAACTCGCCCGGGACGGTCGGAATCTCGAGCGGGACCTTCGAGGTGTCCAGCTTCACTTTCGGCGCTTTGGGGAAGATGTCGACGCCGACGTACGACTGCCCGGTGAGCAGGCTGCCGGTCCGAAGCTGCGCGCGGAACCCTCGGTCCACCATGAGTTGCGCGCGCTTCAGGCGCTCCTCGGCGGTCTTGGGCGGCGGCAGCGTCGCACCCGAGTCGAGGGAGCGCGCCCGCAACCGGTCCGGATAGAAGCGGATGTCGACCGGCTGCACGAAATTGAACGTTTTCGGATCGAACTCGACGCCGATCCGGGTCACCTCGCCGATGTTCACGCCGCGGAACTCCACCGGCGCGCCCACCGAGAGTCCGCGCACCGACTGCCTGAAGACGAGGACGTAGTGCTCGACGTCGAGGTCCGGTCCTTTCATTGCCGCATCCCGCGTCGCGAAGAGCTGGAACACCGCGTTCGCGTCGGCGGCAGGCCCTGCGCCGGCGCCGGGCGGCGCCTCGAACGCGATCCCGCCGATGAGGAGCGCGATGAGCGACTCGGTCTGCACCTGGAACCCGGACGCGTTGAGCGACACGTCGACGCCGCTCGCGTTCCAGAACTGTGTGTCGGTGGTGACGAACTGGTCGTACGGCGCGCGGACGAAGATCCTGATCGACACGCCCTTGCCGTCTTTGTCGAGCTCCGCGGCGATTACTTCTCCCACAAGCAACCGGCGGAAGTAGACCGGCACGCCCACGTCGTGCGATCCGAGGGTCGCGGCGCGCAGGACGAATTCCCGCCCGCGCTCTTCGGGAGTCACGACCGGCTGCTCGTCCAGACCGACGAATTCGCGCGCCTTCTTCGTCGAACTGCCAGCTCCGAACCCGATGTAGTTGCCCGATAGCAGGGTCCCGAGCCCGGAAACGCCGGTCAGGCTGATGCGCGGCTCGACGATCCAGAACTTGGCATCCTCGACCATCAGGCCCGCCGCGCTCTTCGCGATCTTCGCCTTCACGGTGACGCGGGTGAAGTCGTTCGAGAGCTCTACCGCCGACACCTGCCCGATGTTCACGTCCTTGTACTTCACGAAGGTCTTGCCGGGCTCGATGCCTGCGGCCGCCTTGAACACGATGGTGATCGTCGGGCCCTCACTGAGGATGCGCTGAATCGCGATGCCGATGGCGACCGCGGCGGCGAGGACCGGAATGATCCAGACTACGGAGATCCGCGTTCGCCGCTTCGGCACGACAGTCGCCTGCGGGAGGTCATTTCGATCGGTGTTCTCAGCCACGCTGGCGCTCCCCTTGGCTACCGGCATCCCAAATCAGGCGAGGGTCGAAAGTCTCCGCGGCGATCATGGTCAGAACGACGACGGCCGCGAAGAACAACACCCCGGGACCAGGCGCCACCGACATCAGCGGCTGCAGCTGCACGAGGGCGACGGTGAACGTGTCGACGAAGACGTCGAGCATCGACCAGCGCCCGATGAATTCCACCATTCGGTACAAGCGCGTGCGCTCCCGGCCGCCCCCGGGGACGCCGCGCTGCACCGTGATCAGCAGATAACCAAGCGCAATCAGCTTTGCGAGCGGCACCATCACGCTCGCGATCAGCACGATGAGCGCGAGCGGCCACGATCCCGAGGTGTACAGGAACACGACCCCGCCCATGATGGTGTCCGGCTCGGTCGACCCGAACGCGGTCGTGTTCATCACCGGGAGCAGGTTCGCGGGGATGTAGCAGATGGCCGCCGCGATGACGAGCGCCCAGGTGTACTGGATCGAATTGGCGCGGCGGGACTCCAGCTCCGCGCCGCAGCGCGGGCAGTGTCCGGCGTGGTCGGGATGGACCGGGCGCGAGAGGAGCTTGCAGGTCTCGCAGGACACGAGGCCCGCTCGTGCTGCCGTGAGTGCCGCCGCGGTCATCGCGTTGCCTCTGCGCGCATCGTCTCGCTACCGGGCGGCGCGGAGGGCATCTCGCCCTCCGCCCATTCCACGCGATTCCATACTTCGCGCGGATCGAAGGTGACCGCGATCGCGGGAAACAGCACCACGAGGACGCCGAGCGCGTACATCCCGATGCCGGGATCCACCGTCGCGAGCTCGGCGATCTTGATCAACGCGACGAGGACGCCGAGCAGCATCACCTCGAACATCGACCAGGGCTGCATGTGCAGCCCCCAGCGCAGGACCTCGCCGACCCAGTACGGAACGGGTGGCCGCCGCGCGGCGACGAGCACCGTCAGCATGAACAGGATGTAGCAGGCTGGCGCGATCACCGCGCAGAACGCTACGATCGCGGCAGTGATCGGCTCGCCCTGCAGCCACATCTCGTACGCGCCGCCGATGATCGTCGTGCTCGCGCGGCGCCCGACCGCCGACAACCCCATCATCGGCGCGGCGTTGGCGACGACGAAGATGATCGCGGCGGTGACTGTGAGCGCGAGGGGCAGGTCGATCGGGTCGGACGGCCGCGTCGCGAGGGTGGAGCCGCAGCGCGGGCAGCGCGCCTTCGCGCCGATTGGCAACGGTGGAACGCGCTGCAGCAGGTCGCATTCGTCGCAGGCGATGAGCGGGTCCGCGGACGCGTCTGGATTAACCTTGCTGGCCATGATTCCGTGCGTCCCGAACGCAGTTTGCGCCGCGCTAGCGGCTCAAGGTGGGGCGGTTTCCGGCTGCGCCGGGCTGGTTGACGCCTGGATCCCGCCCAACGCTTCCGACCGCCCCGGGTTGATTTAGGAAGATCCCGCGGGTCGCGTGCTTGCCGACACAGCACGAGTATTGGCTGCGAACGCGCGGCGCGGAATACGACCTTAGTATTACGGGCTCGGGGCCAAAACCGGGCGACGCGGCCGGCACCGGGCGCGAGGCATTTCGACTCGAGCACGGCCCCGTGGACGCTAAAGCGCGATCGTTTCGCCGCGGCGCAGGCGCGCGCGACGCTCGCGCGTCGCGGGCGTCTCGGCAAGCAGCGTGAAGCGGCGCGCCTCATCGAGCCAGCGCAACCGGTCAAGTGCCGAGAGGCGGCCGAAGGCGGCGAGCTGTTCCTCGCTGACCCAATAGCCGAAGCCGCCCTGCGCCGCGGCTGCAGCCGGTCTTGCGCCGTCGTTCACGGCTTCAGCCGTCGCAGGTGCTCGACGTCGTCCCGATCCTGACGACGCCCGGTCTCCTGCTTGAGCGCGATCATGTCCGCGATCGACGCCACGTCGACCTCGATATCGGCGACACGCCTGCGCTCGCGGCGTGCGAACGCCGCCTCGAAGTCGAGCGGGTGCGAGATGAGCACATCGACGGTCGGTGCGGCCGGGTCCGCGGACACGAGCGGAAACGCAATCATGTTGCGGCGCTCCATCCACTCGCGCCGCGCGGCAGGGTCCTTGAGCGACTCGATCGCAACCGGAATCGAGGGCTTCAATCCGAGCTCCCGGGTGACTGCGAGGAAGCCGTCCAGGTTCGCGTCGTCCAGCGCCAGCACGAGATCGACATCCATCGTCAGCCTCGGGACCCCGAGTAAGTTCATTGCGACTCCGCCCACCAGGAGGTATCGCACCCGGCGGGATTGCAGAGAGCGAAGGAGGTCGAGGTAGAACATCTCAGGGGACCGCTTGGACCCGGACGCTGGTCCGTCCCCTGCGCTCGCGCCATATACGGGCCAGCCATCGGCTCGCGAGCAGCTGCTTGACCGGCTCGCCGGCATCGCGGGCGTAGAGCAGGACGTTGGTATCAACGAAGACGGGCGTGGTCATGCAGTTCGTCCCGCCGAAGCGCGCCCGCAATGACGTGTGCGATCGCCGCCCTCGCGCGGGCCGGTTGGGGCATTTCTTGTCAGCGCCACATGACAGCGCGCCGGTAGCTGCGGCGAGCGACGCCCGCATAGGACACCGGCGTGAGCGGCATGCCTATGATGTCGATGAACACCGAGACATCCGCGGCCTTCGTGGGCATGTCGCCCTGAAAGACTTTCACCGTGTAGCTGAGGTTGTCGCCCTCGAGCACCGGGTCCTGCAGCACCGCGACCACCTGCTTCAGCGATTCACCTTCGAGGAGCGAGATGTCGGCGTTGGGCGGGTCGGCGAGAAAGCTGTCCTTGCCTTTGCTCCAGAACGGCACGAACGCGGCCGTCCTCATGTTGCCCGCGATGCGCTCGGGACGGTCGGAGAAGAACAACGTGAGCGGGCTGACCCCGGTCAAGGTGAGCTTGCTGGTGGCGGGGTCGAAGGTCATGCCCTTGGCGGTTTGCACGAACAGGAAGTCGGCCTGCTTCGCCCCTTCCGTAGCCTGGGCAATCGCATGTTTGAACGGCAGCGCCGACGCGGCGAGCGTAGCGGCGGCGATGAACGAACGGCGTGTGGTCATGGTTGACTTCTCACTGTACGAAACTGTACGAGTTGATTAAGAATCTGTTGCGACTCGGCCTGGTATTGCCCCCTGCGTGCGGTGCCGGCCGGCACCGATAAAGTGATGGCCCCCGAATAATACGCGACGCCGAATTGGGGGCGGCGGGCGCGTTGCAGCTCTCGTCCCGCACCGGGGTCACTGCAGCGTCACCGCGATCCGGTGCAACCCCTCGAGCACGAGGTTCTCGGTCAGCCGGAAGGGGATCGAGAGCCGCGGTGCGAGCGCCTTGCTAGCGCCGCCCGAGATCAGGCAGATGAGCCCTGCGTGCGAGCCCTCGTGAAGACGATAGATGCGCTCGACGGCGCCCGCCTGTGCGTGCTGGCAGCCCGAGACGATGGCATCCACGGTCTGCTGCGGGTGGTCGGTGTACTGGCCGTCGGCATCGGGTAGAGCGGCCGTGCCTTCGTGAAGGGACCGGATCATCATTCCGATGCCGGGCATGATCACCCCGCCGGTGAATTCGCCCGTCGCGGTCACGAAGTCGATCGTCGTTGCGGTGCCGCACACCACGACCAGCACCGGGTTCTCGCCGACGATCCTGCGGGCGGCGATCATCGCGGCCCAGCGGTCGGGGCCGAGCTGCGCCGGGTTGCGGTAGCCGTTCCTCACGCCGCACTGGACCCGCTCCGAGACGACCCAGTGCTGGGGCGCGTTCGGCCAGATCTCGAGCACACGGATCATCGTCGCGCGCGCGCGCGTTCCCCCTACGTTTGCGATCACCGCGCGGTGCGGGGGCGGGTGGCGGCTCCAGACGCCGGCGAGCGACGGCATCTCCCCCAGCAGCGCATGGCCCGATTCGATGCAGTTGTCGTCGGCCGAGCCGTTGCCGGACACGCGGTAGCGGCCCCACTTGATGAACGTGTTGCCGATGTCGACGAGCAGGTTGTAGCGGGAGGGCATTTTGGCGGAGCGGGGCTTACATCGGGTCGAGAGGATAGATCGGCCGCTTGAGCTTCGTATAGGGATAAACGGAAAGGTCGGCGTTGGTCACGCCCTCGCCCTGGCACTCGACGATTGCCGACGCGATCGGTTTGAAGCCGGCGCGGTAGTGAATACGCGACTTGAGCATGATGAAGCGCTTTGCAGCCGGCTCGATGCCGCAGTGGCGGAAGATGACGAGATCGAACGGCTCGTGCGCGCGCTCGGTGACGACGATCTCGGCGCGGCCGCGCAGGCTCGTCACCTCGAGCACCGCGGAGCGGCCGAGATGCGATTTCACGCCCGTGTACATCGGCCCCCGGAACACGATCTCGCCGTCGGTGATGACGCGCACGCGACCCGAGACGGTGATCGGGCGCCCGGCGAGACCGATCGACGGCATGTCGGTCTTGCCGCCCAGGGCGAGCGTCACATTCGCGCCGACGCCGGCGTCGCAGATCTTGGCGACCGCGTCCGGATCGCGAATCGGCGCGATCGCGACATCCTCGAGCCCCTGCCGGAGAATCTCCTCGACCACCGTCATCACGTCCTGCGCGCCGCCCGAGCCGCAGTTGTCGCAGTGGTCGATGAGAAGTACGGGCCCGTTCGCACCCATGTCGCCGATGCGCTTCGCAGCGGCGACCGACTCGGCCAGGGGCCTCGGCCGGTAGACATATTCGGCGCGCCGCTCCCAGGCGATGCCGAGCATCGCGTCGCAGACCGCCTGCGCCGCGACCTTGCCGCCTTGTCTGGCGTCCGCGACCACCACCGCCGAACACCCGGTGTAGGGCGTGTCGGCATGGGCGAAGGCCGGGAGGAGCGTTGCGGCAAGCACCTTCGCGCTCCGCTCGGCCTCGCGCGCGAGCGCGACGATCTCGCCGGAGGGTCCATCCTCCGGCGCGTGGCGCATGATCGAGGGTATGAGCGGCAGCCAGCCAAACGTCATGATGGGCTCGATCTCCTTGCGCAGCGTGCGGGCAAGGAGGTCGGCGGCGAGCCTGCCCGCGTCGTACATGTCGACGTGCGGATAGGTCTTGTAGCCGGTGATGATCGTGGCGTTCGCGACGATCTCCGGCGAGAGATTGGTGTGGTAGTCGAACGTCACCGCGATCGGCATGCCCGGGGCGATGTGCCGCACCCGGCGGAGGATCTCGCCCTCGGCATCGTCGGCGCCTTCGACCACCATGGCGCCGTGCAGATCGAGGAGCACCGCCTCGCAGCCGGCGCGCACGCTTTGTTCGAGCGGCCGCACGAGGCGCTCGAACGTCTCGCGCGATGCGGCGGCGGAAGGCCAGGACTCGGCGGCAATCGGCGTGACGACCTCCGCCCCCTCGCTGTGCGCGACGTCGACGAACGCGGCGAACGGCGAGTTCGTCCCCGCGAGCGCCGTGGCGGCATCCTTTCCGAACCGCGGCGCGCTGCCATGTCCGAACGACTCCCACGGCGTCGGCACGGGCGAGAACGTGTTGGTCTCGTGCTTGATCTGCGCGATCACCCAGCGTTTCTTCATTGGGAGCCACCGACCGCGACGCGGGGCATTGGGGCCTCGAGGAGCTGCGACGGCGGCAAGGATAATGCATCGACGCCGGCGCGGCACTCGTCGGCGCAGCGGTCTCCCGACTTGTCGGTCCTGCACGCTCCGAGAGGGCACCCCCCCTCGTACTCCTCTTCGCCGAGGGTCCGCTTCGGGGGCGAGCTCGAGCGCGCGCCGGGACGGGAGTGGGCATTCCTTTGCCCTTGAGGCAGGCGTGCCCGGGTAGTAAAGTCCGACTACCGCAAGGAGAGCGCCCCATGACGACTGCCGCGACCAGCTTGAAACTTCCGCGCGGCCTGAAGAGCCGCATCGAAAAGCTCGCCCGGCGCTCGGGAGAGTCCCCGCACGCGGTCATGGTCCGCGCACTTGCCGAACACGTCGACGCCGCCGAGCTTAGACAGGGGTTTCTCGACGACGCCGCACGGACGGACGTGGCGATGCAGGAGAGCGGAACCGGCTATCGAATGGAAGGCGTCCACACCTATATCGCGGCCAAGGCTCGCGGGCAGACCGTGAAGCGGCCGCGGCCGGTGCGGTGGCGCAAGTAATCTATTCGCTTGAAGCGCTTGGTGATCTCGAGCGCATTGTCGAGCACCTGTTGGAGCACGCCCCCGACGCGGCGCTGGCGGCGATCCACGGCATAACCGGCGCCGTCGCGATCCTGGCGGCCCATCCCGAAATCGGCCGGCGCGCCGACCGCGCCCTACGCGAGCTCGTAATCTCGCGCGGCGCGACCGGTTATGTCGCACTCTACCGCTTCGAACCTCAACGCGACCTCGTGCGCGTGCTGCGAATTCGCCACCAGCGCGAGGCGGGTTACCGCAGCTGACGCGCCTTATCGGAGCTTAACGGCGTCCGACGTCTTCGCTGCCCTCGCCGAAGATCGCGCCGACCGCGGCATGCCGGGGCACGCGGCGTAGAATCGGCGCATCAGACCCCGGGGCAAGCGACCATGGGCAACATCGACACCTCGCTCGGCTTCGATCTCGAAGCGTTCTGGATGCCGTTCTCGGCCAACCGCCAGTTCAAGTCGGCCCCGCGCATTCTCGTGTCCGCCAAGGGCATGCACTACACCTCGCACGATGGCCGCGAGATCCTCGACGGCACTGCGGGCCTGTGGTGCGTGAATGCGGGGCATCGGCCCGATCGCATCGTCAATGCCCTCAAGCAGCAGCTCGACACGCTCGACTTCGCACCCACGTTCCAGATGGGACACCCGGGCCCGTTCATCGCTGCGCAGAAGATCGTCGCGATCGCGCCGCCCGGCTTCGATCACGTCTTCTTCGGCAACTCGGGCGCCGAGGCCGTCGAAAGCGCGCTCAAGATCGCACTCGCGTATCACCGCGCGCGCGGCGAGGGCGCTCGGCAGGTGCTGATCGGGCGCGAGCGCGGCTATCACGGCACGGGCTTCGCCGGAATCTCCGTGGGCGGCATGACGAACAACCGGCGCGTGTTCGGAAACCTCCTCGCGCGCGTCGATCACTTGCGCCACACCTGGGACCTCGAGCACCAGGCATTCTCGCGCGGGCAGCCGGCCTGGGGCGCGCATCTGGCCGACGAGCTCGAGAGCCGCCTCATCCCGCTGCACGATGCGTCGAACATCGCGGCCGTGATCGTCGAGCCGGTGGCCGGCTCGACCGGCGGCCTCATTCCCCCGAAGGGCTACCTCGAGCGGCTGCGCGAGATCTGCACGAGGCACGGCATCCTGCTCATCTTCGACGAGGTCATCACCGGCTTTGGACGTCTCGGCACGCCGTTCGCGTCCCAGTACTTCGGCGTCGTGCCCGACCTGATCTGCTTCGCCAAGGGCGTGACCAACGGCACTATTCCGATGGGCGGCGTGCTGGTGAGAAAAGAGATCTACGAGGCCTTCATGAAGGGCCCGGAACCCATGATCGAGCTCTTTCACGGCTACACCTACTCGGGGCACCCGATGGCGTCCGCCGCCGCGAGCGCGACGCTCGATCTGTATCGAGCGGAGCAGCTTTTCGACCGCGCGAAGTCGATCGCTCCCTACCTCGAAGAGGCGATCCACTCGCTCGAGAAGCATCCGAACGTCATCGACGTGCGCAACCTCGGGCTGATCGCGATCGTGGAGGTTGCGCCGCGCCCGGGCAAGCCCGGCGCGCGGGGCTACGACGTGTTCGTCGATTGCTTCCAGAAGGGTGTGCTCGTACGCGCGGCGGGCGACACGCTCGCGTTATCGCCACCCCTGATCGTCGAGAAGAGCCACGTCGACCAGATGGTCGGTACGCTCGGCGACGCGCTCGAGCGGGCCGCGTGACGGCGCGTCGGAGCGCTCGCGCGATGGCCCATGGAGCCGCTCAGGGATGAGACGGCTGCGTACGTTCCGTTTCTCCTTGCTGCTCGATGTCTGATTCCGCGCTTCACTGGTGGTCGGCCACCGAGCTCGTCGCCGCGTATCGCGCGAAGACGCTGTCGCCGGTCGAGGCAACGTGCGCGGTGCTGGAACGCATCGAAGCGGTCAATCCGAAGGTCAACGCCTTCAACCTCGTCGATCGCGAAGGGGCGCTCGCCGCGGCGCGGTCGTCGGAAGCGCGTTGGCAGAAAGGCGAGCCGCTCGGGCCGCTCGACGGTGTACCGACCTCGATCAAGGACATTCTCTTGACGCGCGGCTGGCCGACCTTGCGCGGCTCGAAGACCGTCGACCCTGCCGGTCCCTGGAACGACGACGCACCGGCTGTGGCGCGATTGCGCGAGTCGGGTGCGGTACTGCTCGGCAAGACCACGACGCCCGAGTTCGGTTGGAAGGGCGTGACCGACAGCGCGCTCACCGGCGTGACGCGCAACCCATGGAACCTCGCCATGACGCCCGGCGGATCGAGCGGCGGCGCGGCCGCGCAAGTGGCCGCAGGCATGGGCCCGCTTGCAATCGGCACCGACGGCGGCGGCTCGATCCGCATCCCGTGCGCGTTCAGCGGCATCGCCGGGCTCAAGCCGAGCTTCGGGCGCGTTCCTGCGTGGCCGCTCTCGCCGTTCGGCACCGTGGCCCATCTCGGACCGATGGCGCGCACGGTCGCCGATTGTGCGTTGATGCTCAACGTCCTTGCGCGCCCCGACACGCGCGACTGGCATGCGCTGCCTTACGACGGCACGGACTGGACCGAAACCCTGCAGCGGCCCCACGCCCTCTGGAGCAAGGGCCTGCACGTGCTGCCGGCGGACGAGGCCAGTCCGCTCGCCGGCGTGCGGATCGCATTCAGCCCGCGCCTCGGGTATGTGCAATACGTACACGCCGATGTCGAGGCGCGCGTGGCGGAAGCGGCGGTCGCGCTGGAACGGCTCGGCGCGCACGTGGACGAGGTCGATCCCGGCTTCGCTGACTGCGACGCGGTCTTCACCGCGCTCTGGACGACCGGGGCATGGAATCTGTTGCGCAACTTCCCGCCCGAGAAACTTGCACTGATCGAGCCGGGGCTGCGCGCGGCCGCCGAGCGAGGCGGGCGTTACTCGCTCGGCGAGTACCTCGATGCGGTCGCTGCGCGCGCCGCACTCGGGGAGCGAATGAAGCGCTTCCACACCGAGTGGGACCTGCTCGTTTTGCCCTCCGTCGCCGTGCCGGCGTTCGATGTCGAACGGCTTGAGCCCGCGTTACCGATCGGGCCGGGGAGCTGGACCTGGTGGACGCCGTTCTCGTTTCCGTTCAATCTCACGCAACAGCCGGCGATGTCGGTGCCTTGCGGCTTCACCGCCGATGGCCTGCCGGCCGGCCTGCAGATCGTCGGGCCGATGCATCGCGACGATCTGGTCTTGCGCGCGGCCCACGCATACGAGCAGGCGACCGAGCACCACAAGCGGCGGCCTACGCTGTAGGCGCGGCGTCACTTGAGCACTGCGACGGCTCGTAACGGCCTCCAGGCCATGCTTGGGCCCCTAATGACGCCGCTCGGGCAGCGCCGGCGGGGCATGAGCGCGCGAGCCGCCAGGTCCTGCGCCGGGGCGTCCGCTCGCGAAGGACGAGGCTCGGCACCGCGGCGAGGGCGGTCTCGTCGTCGAACAGGCGCGGGGCGCTTTTTTCCGTTCGCACGCTACGCAGCGCGGCGCGAATCGCCCCGAGCTGCGTGAGTTTCACCGGCGAACTGCTGAATGGGCTGAATCAAACGCGCCGCGCGCTCGACCGTCAGCCCGGCCGCGCGTATGCGGGGTCGACGCACGAGGTCGCGCACCCGCGGGAGTAAACTCGACGAACGGAAGCGCTACGCGTGAGCCGCGGCTTCGCCATCGCATTATGCATGCGGCGTTTGCGAAGCCTGCGCGGCCGCCCGCTTCCCTCCTCAGCCTACTACCAGGAGCTCCTCCGATGAACCTTGGCGAAGTGCTGCATCCGGGATTGACGGGCTCGGCCTCACTCGTCGTCGCGGCGGAGCATACGGCCACTCATGTCGGCAGCGGCCGTATTCCGGTGTTCGCGACACCGATGCTGCTCAGCCTCCTGGAAGCCGCGGCGCTCGACGCGGTCGAGCAGCGCCTTCCGGAAGGCCATCACTCGCTCGGTACGCGCGTGGACATGCGGCACACCGCGGCGACGCCGGTCGGCATGCGTGTGCGCGCCGAGGCGGAACTCCTGGCGGTGGACGGACGCTCTTTGCGCTTCCGCGTCACCGCGTGGGACGAGCGCGAGCTGATCGGCGAGGGTACGCACGAGCGCGTCGTCGTCGACGCCGCGCGGTTCAATCGTCGCATCGAGGAGAAGGCGGCGCGCTGAGCGGCCGCTTCTCCCCGCAACCGCTTCCCCGAAGCGCTACCGGGCGCCGGACTGGTGTGCCAGCGGCCGGCCGACCACACTCGGCTCGGCGGCAGAGTCCAAGATCGTGCGCGACACCCAGCCCGCGACCACCGCACCGACGATCGGTGCGACCCAGAAGAGCCATAGCTGCTCGATCGCCCATCCGCCCACGAACAGCGCGGGCCCGGTGCTGCGCGCCGGGTTCACCGACGTGTTGGTCACCGGGATGCTGATGAGGTGGATGAGCGTGAGGCACAGGCCGATCGCAATGCCGGCGAAGCCGACCGGCGCACGCTTGTGGGTCACGCCGAGAATCACGATCAGGAACATGAAGGTCATGACGACCTCCGTTATCACGGCGGCGCCGAAGGAGTACTTGCCGGGGGAGTGCTCGCCGAAGCCGTTCGACGCGAAGCCCGCCGTCACGTCGAAGCCCGCCTTGCCCGAAGCGATGAGGTAGAGCACGCCGGCGGCAGCAACGGCACCCACGACTTGCGCCACGATGTACGGCAGCAGCTGGCCGATTGGAAAGCGGCCGCCCGCCCACAGCCCGAAGGACACGGCGGGGTTGAAATGGCCGCCGGAAATGGGGCCGAACGCGTACGCGCCGGTCAAGACGGTGAGGCCGAACGCGAGCGAGACACCGGTGAAACCGATGCCGAGTTCGGGAAACGCTGCGGCGAGCACAGCGCTGCCGCACCCTCCGAGTACCAGCCAGAACGTTCCGAGGAATTCAGCGACGAGCTTGGGAAACACGAGACCTCCATGATGAGTGCATGAACGGAACCGCCGCGAGCGGCGCGGCGCGAAGCTACCACAATGTCATGGCGATGGAAACCTCACCCGGCGGTCGATGCCGGGAGATCGCGCGTCCCTCCCGGCGCTGCACCAGTCCGGGTCGTGCGCCCTGGGACGGCGCGTCGCTTACGCAAGCGCCTTGGTCACGATCTCGGCGACGTCCTTCGAGAGGCCCGGCGTGTCGCGGATGCGTTCGAGCGCAGCGCGTGCATGCGCCTGCCGCGCGGCGTCGAACTTCTTCCAGCGGTCGAAAGTGCGCGCCATGCGCGCCGCGACCTGCGGGTTCAGCGCATCGAGCTCGATCACGCGGTCGGCGATGAACGCGTAGCCGGCGCCGTCGGGCGCGTGGAAGCGAACGTGATTGCCGTAGCCGAAGCCGCCGATTAGCGAATACACCTTGTTCGGGTTGCGGGTGTTGAACGCGTCGTGCTGCGCGAGCCGCTTCACTTCCGCGAGCGTGGAAGGAAGGCGGGAGGTCGCTTGCACGCGCAACCACTTGTCCACCACCAGCGGTTCGTCCTTCCATCGGGAATAGAACTGCTCGAGTGCGGTGATCCGCTGCGGATAGTCGTGATTGGCGAGCGCGGTGAGCGCAGCGAGCGCGTCGGTCATGTTGTCGGCGGTCTCGAGCTGGCGCAGGCAGCGCTCGACGACGCCCGGATCATCGAGTTCCATGAGGAGCCCGAGTGCGAGGTTCTTGAGTGCGCGTCGCCCCGACGATTCGGCATCGGGAGTGTAGGGGCCGGTGCCCTGCAACGCGTGATAAGCCTCCGAGAGCTCGCTTCTCAGCGCGTGTGCGAGATGGCGCCGGAGGTCGTTGCGTACGTCGTGCAGCGCATCGGGATCGACGGTGTCGACCTGCTCGGCCAGATAGGTTTCCGACGGCAGGGAGAGCGCCTCCGCCGCCAAAGCCGGATCGCGACGCCCGTCCGCGAGGAGGCGGGCAAAGGCGTTCACGAACGGCTGCGGCACGGCGAACGGGCGGCCCTTCGAACGCATCGCGACGCCGCGGAGGATCAGGTTCGAAGCGAGCCGCTGTGCGGCTTCCCAGCGGTTGAATGCGTCCGAGTCATGGGCCATCAGGTGCGTGAGGTCGGCGTCGCCGTAAGCGTACTGGACGATCACCGGCGCGGAGAAGCCGCGTGCGAGCGACGGCACCGGCGCAGCCGGCACGTCGACGAATCGGAACGTCTCTTCCGCGGCGCGCAGCGAAAACACACGCGTGGTGTCTCCCGCTTTCGCTTCGCCCTCGAGGCGCAGCGGCACCGAATGCCCATCGGGCGCGACGAGACCGACCGCGAACGGGATGTGCAGCGGGCCCTTCTCCGGTTGCCCGGGCGTCGGGGGCGTGTGCTGCTTCAGCGTGAGCGTGTACGCTCTCCCGGTCGGGTCGTAGGTGCCGCTCGCCGCCACCACCGGCGTGCCCGCTTGGTCGTACCAGCGCCGGAAATGCGAGAGATCGACGCCGCTCGCATCGTGCATGGCCTGCACGAAGTCGTCGCAAGTGACGGCCTGGCCGTCGTGGCGGGCGAAGTAGAGATCCATGCCCTTGCGGAAGCGCTCGCGCCCGAGGAGCGTGTGGATCATCCGCACCACTTCCGCACCCTTCTCGTAGACGGTCGCGGTGTAGAAGTTGGCGATCTCCATGTACGACTGCGGCCGCACCGGGTGCGCCATTGGGCCCGCATCCTCCGGGAACTGTGCTGCACGCAGCGTGCGCACCTCCTGGATGCGCTGCACCGCGCGTGAGTACATGTCGGCGCCGAATTCCTGGTCGCGGAAGACGGTGAGCCCCTCTTTCAGCGACAGCTGGAACCAGTCGCGGCAGGTGACGCGGTTGCCGGTCCAGTTGTGGAAATACTCGTGCGCGACGACGCGGTCGATGTTGATGAAGTCGAGGTCGGTGGCGATGTCCGGCCGCGCGAGCACGTACTTGGTGTTGAAGATGTTGAGGCCCTTGTTCTCCATCGCGCCCATGTTGAAGTCGCCCACCGCGACGATCATGAAGTGATCGAGGTCGAGCTCGAGGCCGAAGACCGCCTCGTCCCATTTCATGGCCTTCTTGAGCGCCTGCATGGCGAAGCCGACCTGGTCGATCTTGCCGGGCTCGACGAAGATCGCGAGCTGTGCCGTCTTGCCCGACTTCGTCACGAAGGTGTCGCGCAGGACGTCGAGCTTGCCCGCCACCATCGCGAACAGGTACGAGGGCTTCGGGAACGGATCCTGCCATTTGACCCAGTGGCGACCGTGCGCTTCCTCGCCCGCGTCGACCGGGTTGCCGTTCGAGAGCAAAACCGGATAGCGCTTGCGATCCGCATGGATGGTGGTGGTGTAGCGCGCCATCACGTCGGGCCGGTCGACGAAGAACGTGATGCGCCGGAAGCCCTGCGGTTCGCACTGGGTAAAGAGCCCGTCCTTCGACGGGTAGAGCCCCATAAGCTTGGTGTTCCTGTGCGGCTCGATACGCACGACGGTCTCGAGCCGGAAGGCCTCCGGCACGCCGGGGATCGTGAGGTGGCTCGCGTTCGCGGTGTAGTCGCCCGCGTAGAGCGGCCGCCCGTCGAGCGTTACGGACTGGAGGGCGAGCTCGTCGCCATCGAGCTCGAGCGGCGCGTTCGGGTCCTTCGCTGCCGGGTTGCGCGCGAGCGCGAGGCGCGCGCGCACCAGCGCGTGATCGTCGAAGATCGCGACATCGAGATCGATGGTCGAAACGAGGAAAGCGGGCGCGGCATAGTCCTCGAGACGCACCGTGGTCGGGGCGGGGTCACGCATGAGAAGATTCCTTCACAGAAGCCGAAGGATACCGGAGCCCGTCGCGAGACGGTTCCCCGGGGTGAGGGCGATGCAGCCCGGAGCATCACGGCGATGGGGGCGCAACTACCCACTTCAACTCAGGTGCAAAGACCAGTGATTCCGCTAATTCGTACGAGACACGCGCCGCGCGTTGACACGGCGATTGACCCCGTCCGGGACACGCTCGAGCACCTGATTGCGGCGCGCCGGCAAGCCGTGCAAACTTCGCGGCCGGATTGATTCTCTATCCTTCCTGCCGCAACGAAGGGTAAGGGCACCGTGCGCGCCAGGCTCGAGACTCATCGAGGAGGAGGAACGTTATGGGTGTTTCAGTCGTCACGGGTGCAAATCGTGGGATCGGTCTCGAGCTCGCACGGCAGCTCGAGGCGCGGGGAGCGAGCGTGGTTGCGGTATGTCGCAAGCGCTCGCCGGAGCTCGACGCGCTCGGCGTGCGCGTCGAAAGCGGGGTCGACGTGACCGAGCCTGCGGCATGGTCGAAGCTCGCGGAGCAGCTCGCGCACGACGACATCGACCTCCTGATCCAGAACGCCGGCGTGCTCCTTGCCGACTCTCTCGAAGACGTCGACCCAGACGAGGTGCGCGCGCAGTTCGAGCTCAACGCCATCGCGCCGCTGTTTCTCACCCGAGCGCTCGCCCCGCGCCTGCGCACGGGCGCGAAAGTCGCGCTCATCAGCAGTCGCATGGGGTCCATCGGCGACAACGGCTCCGGTGGCTACTACGGCTACCGCATGAGCAAGGCGGCGCTGAACGCGGCGGGCGTTTCCCTGGCCCACGACCTCAAGCCGCGAGGGGTCGCCGTAGTCATTCTGCATCCAGGCTCGGTGCGCACCGAGATGACCGGCGGCCACGGCATGATCGAGGCAGACGAGTCCGTTCGCGGGCTCTTGCAGCGCATCGACGAGCTTCGGCTCGCGACCACCGGACGCTTCCTGCACCAGAACGGCGAAGTCTTGCCGTGGTGAACGCGCGACCCGGGCAGCGGG
>Ga0209253_10001792_pt1 | contig 18932 bp, 13 predicted proteins | sample FrelakmetBRP12BR_FD_187145 | JGI IMG/M metagenome (GOLD analysis project Ga0209253, IMG submission 187145) | Freshwater lake sediment microbial communities from the University of Notre Dame, USA, for methane emissions studies - BRP12 BR (SPAdes)... | ecosystem: Environmental > Aquatic >... | reverse complement strand
CCCTCCCCTTTGTCCCCTCCCGCCAGGGGAGGGGAAGGTAGTTGTCGGACATCCTCCTGACCTCTCCTTCGGCAGGCTCAGGACAGGCTCTTTAACAAAGGGAGGGATTACCCCTCTTTAGCCGCCGGCCCATAGGGCCTCTGGCCCGGAGGGTAAAGAGGGGTAGGGGGAGATTTTACGAAACATGTCAATCCAATTTCGAGACTGTTCATAAGATCTGGGCCTAATATAACCGAACAAGTCTCCTTAGGGCAAGATTTCTCCCTTTCCTGACTTTTCTTGCACCATGAGCCAATAGTTGGTATAGAATTTGCTCCATGTTATAGAGCAGGTTTAACTACTCAGGTAGATAGGCTGAAGACTGAAGGCTGAGGGCTTTTAGGGACAAACCATGCGTGAAGCGTTTAGGCTTCTTGCCCAACGAGGATTCATCTCTGATTGAACCAAAGGTCGTAGAAACCGAGGAGGTCTTGAATGGCTTGAGTCGTGCCTTGCGAGATGTTTTATAGACTTCAGCCTTCAGCCTAAACACCTGAGCAGTTAAGAGCAGCGCTCCCTTTTCCACTTCCCCTCCCCTGGTGGCAGGGGTTAGGGGAGGGGGACCTTTGCTCGTGACCATTTTAAAAAGCTAAAATGTTACGGAAATTCAAATCTTAAAGGATGGAGGGGATGAGCTATGGCTAAGATGCTTTGGAAGCCTTCGGAACAAAGGATCAAGAATTCTCACATGTACCGGTTCATGAATTTCGTCAACAATAAATACCGCAAGAACTTTACGGAATACGCGCCCCTGTACGAGTGGTCCGTTCAGAGTATCTCCGATTTTTGGGCGGCCATGTGGGAGTTTGCAGAGATCAAGGCTTCAAAGTCCTATGACAAGGTTGTGGACAATCCCGACAAGATGCCCGGGACAAAATGGTTTCCAGGGGCACGGCTCAACTTTGCCGAAAACCTGCTCCGGTTCAGAGACAATCACACAGCGCTTATTTTCGCAGGAGAGGACAAGGTCACAAGAAAGGTCACTTATGCGGAGCTCTACGATGAGGTGGCCCGTTTGGCGAAACCGCTCAAAGACATGGGGATCAAGCCTGGAGACCGAATTGTCGGTTTCATGCCCAACATGCCTGAGAGCATCTTTGCCATGCTCGCGGCCACGAGCCTGGGAGCGACCTGGTCCTCCTGTTCTCCGGATTTCGGGATCAAGGGGGTTCTGGACCGTTTCGGCCAGATCAAGCCAAGGGTGCTCTTCACCGCGAACGGGTACTGGTTCAAGGGAAAAAGTTTGGATTCCCTCGATCGAATCTCCGACATCCTGAAAGAACTCCCGAGCATTGAAAAGGTCGTGGTCGTGCCCTACACGGAAAAGGAACCGAAGATCAGCGGGGTACCCAAAGCGATTGCCTACAAAGATTTTCGGTCCTCCCAGGCGAATCTGAACATGGAATTCGTCCAGCTTCCTTTTGATCACCCCCTGTACATCATGTACTCCTCCGGGACCACGGGACTTCCCAAGTGCATGGTTCAGAGTGCGGGCGGGGTGCTGATCAACCAGCTCAAAGAACTCCTGCTCCACACGGATCTCAAACGAGAGGACACGATCTTCTACTTTACCACCTGCGGCTGGATGATGTGGAACTGGCTCACCTGCTCTCTGGCTGTTGGCGCGACTCTGATGCTTTACGACGGCTTCCCTTTTCATCCGCAAGCAGGCGGGCTCTGGAAGATGGCGCAGGATCACAAGATCTCGATTTTCGGGACGAGCGCGGGTTACATTGCGGCCCTCATGGCCGCAGGCGTGAAACCGGGCAAGGAATATGACCTGACGCCTCTGAAAGCCGTGCTGTCCACAGGATCGCCTCTGTCCATCGAAGGGTTTGAGTTCATCTACAACGAGGTGAAGAAAGACATTCAGCTCGCCTCCATCTCCGGCGGGTCTGACATTAACGGGTGCTTTGCCGCCGGCAACCCCATGGGGCCTGTCTATGCCGGGGAGCTGCAGTGCCGGTGCCTCGGGATGAAGGTCGAGTCACTTGACGAAAACGGAAAACCCGTGCGGAACAAGCAGGGAGAGCTGGTCTGCCTGGCTCCAGCCCCACCCATGCCCATCTACTTCTGGGAGGACCCCAAGGGAGAAAAATACCACGGAGCCTATTTCGACGTGTACCCGGGGATCTGGCGACACGGAGATTTCATAGAAATCAATGACCGGGGCGGAGTCACCATCTACGGGAGATCGGACGCCACCCTGAATCCCGGAGGGGTCCGGATCGGGACCGCCGAGATCTACCGCCAGGTGGAGAGCATCACGGAAATTGCGGACAGTCTCGTGGTCGGCCAGGACTGGAAGGGGGATGTCCGGGTCCTTCTCTTTGTGAAGCCGGCCGAAGGTCAGAAACTCACCGAAGAACTGAAAAACAAGATCAGAACCATTCTTCGTACGAATGCGTCACCAAGGCACGTCCCGGCCAAGATCGTCGCTGTTCCAGACATACCTTACACCCTCAACATGAAGAAGGTTGAGCTTGCCGTGAAAAAAGTGATTGAAGGCAAGGTCGTGTTGAACAAGGATGCGCTGAGGAATCCGGAGATTCTTGATGTCTTTGCCGGCATCAAAGAGATCCATGAAGATTAATAAGAAGGGACAAAGGCACAAAGGGACAAAGGGACAGAGGGACAAAGAAAAGAGAGGGACAAAGGCACAGAGGGACAAAGAAAGATAGGCACAAAGACGCAAAGGCACAGAGGGACAACCCGCCAAACTGATGGCGGGCAAGAGGGACAGACAGAGGCAAAGATCACAAAAACCATTATTGATGAAGTCGTAGAAAGTCATAAATCGCATTTGTGTTCATGGTTCGATACCTCACCATGAACGCAAACTCAAATACTTATTGATAACCGTTCACCCTGAGGTATCGAAGGGTGAGCGGGAGATCATCGTCAATACTATTTCGAGAGGATTAATCACCCTGAGACGGTTTGCTTTGCAGAGAGGAGAAGGGACAAAGAAAGAAAGGGACAAAGGGACAAAGAGGCAAAGGCACAAAGCGACAAAGAAAGAGGCAAAGGTGCACGGCGCACGGCAGAGGGAAGAAGGTGCAGGGCGCACGGCGCAAAGGTGAACCCGCGATGTTTGCGGCGCAGAAAGCAGCAGGTGATTTATGATCGGGAAAACCATTGAAGAGCTTCGGGTGGGGGACAGGGCGGAATTCTCAAAAACGATCACTGAAACCGACGTGTACCTCTACGCCGGTGTGACCGGCGATCTCAACCCTGCCCACATCAATGAAGAGTATGCAAAGAAGACGTTTTTCAAAACACGCATTGTCCACGGGATGCTGCTAGCAGGCCTGATCTCCGGAGTTCTCGGCAATAAGCTCCCTGGGCCGGGGACCGTTTACATCCGGCAGGAGCTGAATTTTCTGGCTCCGGTGCGCATGGGCGACACCATCACCGCTTCGGTCGAAATCCTCGAGATCATGGCCGAGGCAAAGAGAATCAGGGCAAAGACCACGTGCGTCAATCAGGAGGGCACGCTGGTTCTGGACGGAGAGGCGATCGTGAGTCCGCCCAAAAGACCTAAATCCTGACAAAGGTTATTGGCCGGGAAGAAATTCGAATCTCGAAATCCGAAACAAATTCAAAATCCAAAATTCAAATGACTAAAACAAATGAAAATCTGTCCTTCTGTCGGTCCTTGTTTTGAATTTTGGTCATTGGAGTTTCATCATTGTTTCGGATTTCGTGCTTCAGATTTCGGATTTTTAGCTTCTCCGCATGGTACAGAGAAGTTTCAGACTAAGATCCTAAAGCTCATACCAAGGGGAGAGAGAAGCCTTGGGCAAAAGGAGGTTTGCCATGGCCGATGAGAAGATGATCCAGGGGACTGTCCACCCGATGCTTTCCTCGCTCACTCCTGAGAGGGCGAGAAAGGGCAAGATTGTGTCCGCCGAAGAAGCGGTGCGTGTCATCAGGGATGGAGACACGGTGGCAACCGGCGGCTTCGTGGGCATCGGGTTTGCTGAGGAGATCGCCGTTAAGCTGGAAGAGCGTTTCCTGAAAACAAACCAGCCCAAAGGTCTCACCCTGCTCTATGCGGCGGGTCAGGGAGACGGGAAGGACCGAGGCCTCAACCACCTTGCCCATGAAGGCCTCATCAAGAGAGTGGTTGGGGGTCACTGGGGACTGGCCCCCAAGCTCCAGAAACTCGCCTTCGAGAACAAGGTCGAAGCCTATAACCTGCCCCAGGGGGTCATCTCCCACATGTTCAGGGACATTGCGGCCCACAAGCCGCGGACCATCACGACCGTGGGCCTCGGGACTTTTGTGGATCCCAGGAACGGCGGCGGAAAGATCAACCAGGTCACCACCGAGGATCTCGTGGAACTGATGCAGTTCGATGGAAAGGAATACTTGGCTTACAGAACCATGCCTGTGCACGTGGCCATTCTCCGCGGAACCACGGCGGACACGGACGGCAATATCACCATGGAAAAAGAGGCCCTCACCCTGGACAGCCTTTCCATGGCCATGGCAGCCAAGAATTCCAATGGGTTTGTCATCGTGCAGGTGGAGCGGATTGCCGATCGCCGCACGCTCAAGTCCAGGCAGGTGAAGATCCCCGGCATCATGGTGGACTGCGTGGTGGTTTCGCGGCCTGAATACCACTGGCAGACCTTTGCGGAAGTCTACAATCCTTCCTTCAGCGGAGAGATCAGGATCCCGATACAATCCATTTCCCCCATGGATATGAGTGACAGAAAAATCATTGCCAGGAGGGCCGCCTTTGAGCTCAAGGCGAACAGCGTGGTGAACCTGGGGATCGGCATGCCGGAAGGGGTTTCCAATGTTGCAAACGAAGAAAGAATCCTTGACTTCATTACGCTGACCGCTGAGCCGGGGGTCATTGGAGGACTGCCTGCAGGAGGACTGAACTTCGGTGCCGGAACCAACACAGAGGCTCTCATCGACATGTCCTTTCAGTTTGACTTCTATGACGGCGGGGGACTGGATTTGACCTGTCTCGGAATGGCGGAGGCGGACGGCTTGGGCAACGTGAACGTCAGCAAGTTCGGCCCCAAGCTTGCCGGTGCGGGCGGGTTCATCAACATCAGCCAGAATGCAAAGAAGCTGGTCTTCCTCGGCACGTTCACGGCGGGGGGTCTAGAAGTCTCTGTAAAGGATGGAAAACTAAGAATAGACAAAGAGGGAAAGGTCAGAAAATTTGTCCGTCAGGTGGAACACGTGACCTTCAGCGGAAAATACGCCCAATCCAAGAAGCAGCCTGTCCTCTATGTGACGGAGCGCTGCGTTTTTTCTCTCACGGAAGAGGGGATGGTGCTCGCAGAGGTCGCCCCGGGCATCGATGTGGAGAAGGAAATCCTGGCGTTGATGGACTTCAAGCCTGTTATCAAAGGAACTCCTCAGCTCATGGATGAAAGAATATTCAAGCCCGAGGCCATGGAACTCAAGAAGGACCTCATGAGCCTCACCCTTGAAGAGCGCCTGACCTACGATCCGGCAGAGAATCTGTTCTTCGTCAATTTCGAAGGGTACTCGGTGAAGTCGAGCCAGCAGGTGAGCGAGATCAAAGAGGCGGTGGAAAGGATTCTCTCACCGCTGGGGAAGAGGGTTTACACCATTGTCAATTATGACAACTTCAACATTGCCCCTGAACTTGTGGAAGAGTACTCGGAAATGGTGAAGTTCGTGGTGGACAGGTTCTACACGGGCGTAAGCCGTTATACCACCAGCACCTTCCTTCGCATGAAGCTGGGTGATGCGCTAAAGAAAAGGGATGTGGCGCCCTACATCTTTGAAAGCCGGGCCGAAGCGCGGAGAGCGATCGGAAAGGAATGAAACCTCCGCTCTGCCGATCGGCAGACACAGAGGCCTGCCCTTCAGTGACGAGTGACGAGTAACGAGTGACAAGTGACGAGATCAGAGAGCAAACTTGTCACTTTCTATTCTTGCAGGTTGTCGTAAGAGGAGCGGGTGATTCCGTACTTCTTGATCTTTTTGTACAGATGCGTGCGATGAATCCCCAGCATGGCCGCAGCCTTGGATTTGTTGTATCTGGCCAGCCTTAGGGTGTGAAGGATCGCTTCCTTCTCGGCACGGGATTGAACTTCCCTGATGGATAAGGCGGAGAGCTTGGAAGCGATCTTGCGGCTCCGGTAGAGATAAAAAGGCAAATCGGACAGGCGGATCGTGTTCCCTTCCAGAGAGGAGAGAACCCTTTCAAGCACATTCGACAGCTCACGGATGTTTCCAGGCCATTGGTAGCTCCGGAGAACCTCTTCAGCATCGTGCTCAAGAGTGATCTCCGGCAAGAAAGCTTCCTGGGATGTCTGATTCAGGAAATGCTTCACCAGCGGAAGGATGTCTTCCCGTCTCTCCCGGAGCGGAGGAATGTGGAGGGGAATCACGTTGAGCCGGTAGAAAAGGTCTTTGCGGAAGCGGCGGTCGGTCAACATCTCTTCAAGATTCTGATTGGTTGCGGCGATGAGACGGAAGTCGGAGCGGATCACCGAGGTTCCGCCGATCCGTTCGAACTCCTTGTCTTCAATCACTCGAAGGAGTTTGGGCTGCATTTGCAGAGGGAGATCCCCGATCTCATCCAGGAACACGGTCCCGTGTTTTGCAAGTTCGAGTTTCCCCGGCTTGCCTCCGGTTCGGGCTCCCGTGAACGCTCCTTTCTCGTAGCCGAAGAGTTCTGATTCGAGAAGATCTTTGGGAATGGCGGAACAATTGATGCGAACAAAGGGATAGAGCCGCCTGGCGCTCGCATGATGAATGCCCTGAGCAAAGAGCTCCTTGCCCGTGCCGCTCTCTCCGGTGATCAACACAGGAAACTGGGTGGCAGCGGCTTTCGAGGCTTCTTTCCTGAGGGTCTGCATGGTGTCGCTCTCCCCGACGATGCCCTCCAGGGTGTGACGGGTGGAACGGATCGATATGAGTTCCTGTTCATAGAGTTCCACTTTGGATTCCAGGAGAGAGAGCTTTTTCGCGAGCTTGGTGACGTCGCGCACGTCTTTGAACATGACCTGGCCGAACACGGCGACGACCTTTCCGTCTTTTTTGATGGGGATGCGCTGGACCACCATTTTCTGCCCCTTGATCAGATGGCTCTGGTTGATCTCGGGGACACCCGTCTGAGCCACAATGTGCATGCGGGAATTCTCTATCACCTGAGTACAGTGTTTCCCAATTTGCGCGGAAGGATCAAGCCCGAGGAAATCGCCGTAGGGCTTGTTGAAATGGGTCACATAGCCGTCGGCATCCGTGACCATGCTCCCATTGTGGATGCTGTCGTATATGAGGCTGTAGAGCTCCAGTTGGTGTTCCAGATCCTGAGACTGCATTCGCGTTCCTGATTTTTCAGATTCTTGGCGGCGGTCCTCGTATTCTATGTCTCGGTCAATAGAGTCTCTCCGGGCATGAAGAGCGGAATGTAGATATTTTGATACAATCCTACTTGCCTGAGGTCTCTAAAGCAAGAGAAATCCGGGCTGGACCGAGCGAGGATGCATGACATGTAGAATGGGAAGTGTTTGTTGGGCAGAGGATGGCCGAATTTTCATGGCAGAGTGAGCAATCAATCCCGCCAAGCATGCTGCAGGCTAGGTGCGGAGCGGGAATCCAGTATTTTCATGGCCTTCGCGACTCCCGTATGTGATGGAGTGAGGATGTGGGGATCACGCTTACCGGGAGATTACACCCTGTTTCTTGACGTCTTTATAAGCAAGACGGTTTTTGGCTTGAAACTTGCTCAACAAATATGTGAGGCTATGCCTGACTTGTGAGGGTGGAGCGACGGAAGTTCGTTTCTGAAAAACCTAGAAAAGAGAGGGGGGCTTATGGAGGATAAGTTAAAGGGCAAAGTTATTCTTATCGTCGATGATGAGCCTGACATCCTAGAGACGCTGGAAGACCTTTTACCCATGTGCAAGGTCGCGAAGGCGTCCACCTTTGAAGAGGCGAAGAAGCAGCTGGAAACCCAGGCATTCGACATAGCCGTTCTGGACATTATGGGCGTTGATGGGTACACGCTCCTTGAAATTGCGACCAAGAAAAAAGTCATTGCCGCCATGCTCACGGCTCATGCGCTCAGCCCCAAAGACACGGTCAAGTCCTTCAGGGGAGGAGCGGCTTACTACATTCCCAAGGACAAGATCACAGATATTGCCGTTTTCCTGAATGACATTCTCGAAGCCAAGGCAAAAGGAAAGAGTCTCTGGTCCAAGTGGCTCGACAGAATGGATTTCTACTACAAGGACAAATTCGGCAAGAACTGGAAAGAAGACGATAGGGAGTTCTGGGAGAACTTCAGCCGTTACGGATAGAGAACGGAAGCCGGGAACAGGCGCTGCAGCTGTGCGACCTGATTTTCCGTAGCCGATTTGCGACATGTAGCAGGTTTGGTGCATTCGGCGACGGCTGACCCTATTCTTTTTCTTTGGTCCTGCTGAGACCGGACCGAGAGGTGTCCTTCAAGGAGAAACAGATGGATATCCGAGAACCTGAAATCAGGAAAGAGGATATTCTGATTTTGCAGGATCCGAACTTCACACCCGACAACATCTGCATTGTTACCGGATGTGGAACAGGCATCGGCAGGGCCACCGCAGTTGCTGCTTCCGCCAATAACCTCATGACGGTAGGCCTGGACATCAGTGAAAAAGAAGGAAAGAAGACACAGAAGATCGCCCGTGACATGGGCGGACAGATGATCTTTATCCAGGCAGATCTTCTTAAAGATGAGGACGCGCAGAGAGCTGTTGCGGACGCAGCCAAGCTCGGAACCATCAAATATCTCGTCAACATCGCCGGGATTCAACACATCGACTCGGTCGAGAATTTCCCGATGGAAAAATACGATCTCATGCAGCGCCTGATGCTGCGGGCTCCTTTTCTTCTTTCCAAACTGACGATTCCCCACATGAAGAAAAGCAAGGATGGAACAGGCGTTATCGGAAACATGGCTTCCATCCATGCCCACATCTGCACCATGAACAAACCGGTCTACAACATCACGAAGTTCGGCCTTCGGGCTCTGTCTCAGTCCATATCCGCCGAGGGTGCGGGCAAGATCCGGTCTTTCACGATCAGCACAGGATTTGTGAAGACACCACTGGCCTTGAACCAGATCCCTGCGCAGGCTGAACAGAGAGGCATCTCCCAGGAACAGGTGGTGACCGACGTCATGCTGGGCAAGTCCCCGGTCAAGGAGATGATGTCTCCTGTAGAGGTGGCCAATCTCTTTATTTTCGGGTTTTCCCGTCACGCGAAGTACCTTGTGGGAGGGGACCTCCTCTTTGACGGGGGAGTGGTACTGACTTACTGAGAGCCCGGTGGCATTCCTTTTTGAACTTGTTGGCTTGCGGGCATTGTGTTACACCGTAGCTGTCTGAAGTCGTCGTCGCGGTCTTACAGGCCTCTTTGTCATGGAGAGCCGTGAGACGATGCAGGGTGGTTCATTCCATCGAAAACAGGAGAGGACGATGAGGGTTGGTCTCTTGTGCGGCCAGAAAACTGTTGATCTGGAACTCCCGGATTCCGTCCTTCTCCTTGAAATGAAAAAGGCGAAAGCCCTCGAGGACCCGACCGGTGCGGTCCGGAAAGCCCTTGCCCACCCCATTCAAAGCCCGCCTCTCAAAGATGTCGCTTCCAGAAAAAAGAACGCCTGCATTGTGATTTCAGATATCACCCGTCCTGTTCCCAACCGCATCCTTCTGCCTCTTCTTCTGGAAACCCTGCACCAGGCAGGGATCAAGAAAGAAAACATTACCATACTGATCGCCACGGGTATGCATCGCCCCAATCTCGGGCAGGAGCTCGAAGGAATGATCGGCCGTGATGTCGTGGAGCAATATCGGATTGTCAACCACTATTGCCGGAACCCGGAGGTCTACAGAAAGATCGACGAGATCGACGGAGCGCCGATCGAGATCAACAAAGACTACCTGGATTCGGAGTTGAAGATCCTGACCGGCTTGATCGAGCCGCACTTCTATGCAGGGTACTCGGGGGGCCGAAAAGCCATTCTGCCCGGGATCTCCAGCTTCGAAACCATGAAGTTCATGCACTCGTTCAAAATGATCGATCACCCCAAGGTGACGAACTGCGTGCTTGACGGCAACCCCTTCCATGAATATGGCCTTCGGGTCACTGAACGGGCAGGGGCTGATTTCATCGTCAACGTGGTGATCAATAAAGACAGGCAGATTGCGGGCGCCTTTGCGGGCCACTTCAAGCAAGCCCACCTCGCAGGATGCGACATGGTTTACGAGCAATCCGTCGTTCCGCTCAAGGAGCAGGTGGACATGGTCGTGACTTCAGGAGGTGGGTATCCGCTGGATGCCACCTTCTATCAAATCAGCAAGGCCCTGATCTGTGCAAAGAATATTCTGAAAAAGGGCGGCACGATCCTTGTGACGTGCGAGTGCCGGGAAGGCCTGGGGAGTATGGAGTTCTGCGGGATCATGCGTTCCGCGTGCAGTCCCCAGAAGTTCTTCGAAGGCTACTGCGACCCGGAAAACTTTGTCATTGATCAGTGGTGCGCCCAGAACATTTATCAAGTCCTCGACTACGCTGGAAAAGTCTATGTCTATTCGCCCGGCCTCTCCTACGAGGACATTATGAAGATGGGAGCCATCAAGATCGAAGATGCTCAGAGAACGCTGAACGGGCTGCTGCTGGATCATACCAAGGTTGCCGTGAGCCCTGACGGCCCTTACGTCGTAGGAATGGTGAGGTAGACCGATGGCCGATGCGATGCAAATCACCGTTGGAATTCTTTTTCTGATCCTGGTTTTTATCCTGACACGCTATGGCATTACGTGGCGAATCAAGAGAGCCGGCAGGCGAATCATTAATGACCTGGAGCGACTGGGAGCTCAGAGCCCTGCTTCTGCTGTGGAGCTGCCTTACGTGAAGCAACAGTTGATCAAAATCGGGATGAGGGATTTCAAGCCCACGGCCATGCAATCCCTCTTAGAGGGCGGCATTGTGGGGAAGGTGGGGGAGAGTAAGTATTACTTGAAGATGAAGCCGTTGAACTTCTGAAATGGGAGGCAGTTGTCTGACCAATGGACGATTATGCTGCTCTCGTAAGAAGTCCCGTTCCCCCTTCGATACCTCAGGGCGAACGGACGAAATAGAGAGTGAGTCTCTGATGCTCCGTTCGTGATGAGGTATCGAACCACGAATGGAAGTTGGCCGGCAGACTTTTCACGAGAGCGTCAACAATGCAACTGAGCCCGCGTACGCGCGCCGGTTCGAGGTACAAGGAAGGAGGTGATGCTGAGGAATAGAGTATAGAGAGTATTTCTGCAGGATGTTGCAATCTCTTTACCATCAAGACGGAGGGTCAACAATGAAGAAGATTGGTTTGGTGATACTGGTTATGGTCGTTGCGTTGGCTTTTACGGCTACCGCTTTCGGACAGGCGAAGCCGGAAGCAAAGAAATCCAAGATCGAAAAGTTCGGTGAAGACAAGAGAGGGATAGCTTGGAAGGACAAGAAATGGGCCACTTCGGATAAGAAAATCACGATGCGCATCAGCGACCCATGGGGCGGCCTGAACTTCGCCGAGATGACGAAGCACTTCTGTGACAGCGTGAGAGCGGCGAGCGGCGGAAGGCTGGACATCAAGTGGTTCCCCACGGGCTCCATTGTTCCTGCCATGGAAATTTTCGATGCCACCGCCAAAGGGACACTGGATGCTTTCCATTCGTGGCCAGGTTACTGGAAGGGAAGGGACGAAGCCTTTGTGGCTTTTGCTTCTGTGCCGTTCGGACTGGACGCGGAAGGGTACAACATCTGGTACTACGAGCGGGGCGGCAAAGAGATGTTCGACGAACTCTACGGCCGCTTCGGCATGGTTCCCTTTTTCTGCGCCAACGTGGGCCAGGAACTGGGGCTCCACTCCAACAAGAGAGCCACCAAGATGGAGGACTTCAAGGGCATGAGGATCAGGACCCCGGGCTGGTACATGGACATCCTCACCATCCTGGGCGCTTCCGTCACCCCTATTCCCGGTCCTGAAATCTACACAGCTTTGGAAAGAGGCGTGATCGATGCGGTTGAGTTCAGCACCCCTGCAGCGAACATTCCATCGGGCTTCCATGAAATAACGAAGTATGTGCTCGAGCCAGGCGTGCATCAGCCTTCCTGCCAGTTCGATGTGGTGTTCAACAAGAAGAAATGGGATGAACTGCCGGACGACCTGAAGGCGATCGTGGAAATCTGCGCCAAAGAGACCCAGCTCTGGGCCTGGGCCTGGCAAGAGAACCTGAACATCGATGCCCTCAAGATCATGGCCAAGACCACGGAATTTGTGAGGTTGGACGATGCGACCATCGTGGAATTCGCAAAGACGACTTTCAAGTACCTTGACGATGTTTCGGCAAAGCACCCCTTCACAAAGAAGGTTCTGGATTCCCAGGAGGAATTCAAGAGAGAGTACGCCAAGTGGCGTGAGTTGAGGGGCGGAGTTGCACCCTGGCCCAGGGAAATGGTGCTCAAAGGGAAACTGTATCAATAAGGAGTTCTTCCAAATCTTTGTATCCACTCACCCTATTCCCCTCTGCCCCTCTCGGGGATAGGGGATGGGGTGGGTGAGGATATGAGTGAAGGAAAGGAACCTGGCGATGAAAAAGTTTGTCCGTTTTGTGGATGCACTCAATAACGGGATTGCGAAGTGGGCCTGTCTTCTCATCCTCCCCATGGTCGGAGTGACCTTTTACGAGGTCATCATGAGGAGGGTCCTGAACATGCCCACCATGTGGGGATTTGAAATGACCGTCTATCTCTACGGGGCCCACTTCATGCTGGGGATGGCAGCCACCTATCTCTACGACCGCCACGTGAGGATCGACGTGATCGTGCTCGCGTTGCCCAAGAAGGTCCAGCTGGTCTTGCGGCTCATCACGTTCTGGCTGATCTTTGTCCCCTTTGTCGGCGCCTTCACCTATGCGGCGACCCTTTATGCTGCACATTCCTGGAGTGTCTGGGAGCACAGCTGGAGCGCCTGGAAACCACCGCTTTATCCTTACAAAACCATCATGCCTGTAGGCATGGTCCTGCTCTTGTTGCAGGGAATTGCCAACTTCTTCCGTGAATATTACGAGTTGAAGGGAGAAAAGATATGAACCCCGAAACGATTGCCCTAGTAATGTTTGGCACCTTGTTTATCACGCTGTTCTTGGGGCATCCGCTGGCCTTCTCCCTTGGTATTCTGGCGCTCGTCTTCGGCATCATCGGCTGGGGAGGATCGGTGGATGTGGTCATGGGGCTTCTGGCAAACCGCGCCTACGGGGTTATGGACGAGTATGTGCTGGTGGCCGTGCCCCTTTTCATCTTCATGGCCCAGGTCCTGGATTCCTCGGGGATTGCAGAGAGGCTGTTCGACAGCATGCACATCCTCATGGGACCTATCCGTGGCGGTTTGGCAATTGCGGTGATTCTCGCGTGCACGGTTTTCGCAGCGACGGCGGGAGTTGTCGGCGCAACAGAGGTTTCCGTGGGGCTTCTGGCAATCCCTGCCCTCATGAGCAAGAAGTATAATATCCCCATGATTGCAGGGGCCATCTGTGCCGGTGGAACTCTCGGTATTCTCATTCCTCCGAGCATCATGCTGGTCGTTTATGGAAGCCTCGCGGCTGTTTCCGTCGGCCATCTGTATGCAGCTGCATTCGGGCCGGGTTTCCTGCTTTCCGCACTGTACATTGCTTACATTGCGGTGCTCTGCGGCATTAAACCTAACTATGGCCCACCACTGCCCAAGGAGGAGAGAATCTACAGCGTATGGTTTAAGGCGAAGATTTTCGTCAGGTCTCTTGCGCCGGCCATCGTGCTGGTCTTTATTGTCCTGGGAAGCATTATTTTCGGCGTGGCAACACCCACGGAAGCGGCAGGGATGGGATGTGTTGGAGCCGTCCTGCTGGCACTTCTTTACAACAAGCTGACCTGGAAGGCGATCTACGACGCTTCGTGGTCTACCTTCCTGACAACGTCCATGATTATGACGCTTTTCCTGGGCGGGAATGCCTTTCAGGCGATTTTTATGGGCCTGGGAGGCGGAGAAGCGGTGACCGGGCTGCTTCTGGCCGGTGAACTCGACCCCTATGTGGTGCTCTTCATCATGATGGGGATCGTTTTCTTCCTGGGCTGCTTCCTGGACTGGCTCGGCATTCTGCTCATCATCATCCCGATTTTCGTGCCCACAGCCATGGAACTGGGATTCAACCAGATCTGGTTCGCGACGCTGATTTGCGTGAACCTGCAGATGGCTTTCCTGACCCCGCCTTTCGGGTATTCCCTGTTTTATCTGAGGGGCATTGCGCCGCCGGAGATGACGATCATCCACATCTACAAGGGGGTCGCTCCCTTCATCTGCTTGCAGTGGGTAGGCCTGATTCTCTGCATCATCTTTCCGAAGATCATCCTGTGGCTTCCTCAAGCGACCTTCGGAGCGTCAGCGATCAAGTAGAGGCTTTCTGAGGGCAGACAAGGTTGATGGTTTCGTAAAAAGTCTTCCCGGTCGTCACTCCCGCACAGGCGGGAGTCTAGAAGACCTTGAAAAGACTGGATTCCCGCCTCCGCGGGAATGACAGAAAAATGCGATTCTTGACCTTTTGCGAGACCGTCAAGGTTAGTCAAAGGGGGTGATACAAGCTTTTACAAGTTAAGGGAAGACATAAGGGGGTTCTGAAAATATTATCCCGAAAGGAAGGGAGGTGGATAACCGTGCGAAACCGCCTGAGAACTGAAAGGCTGGGGCGGAGGAGTAGCATCATCCTTCTTTCATTAATCCTTTTCGTTTTGAGCGCCCCGAACTTAAGTGCCGAGGAGCCTTACAACCTCGGGGTTGCGCTGGGACTCACAGGGACAGGGGCAACCTATTCGAAAGACGCAGTGGACGGCATTAAGTTGGCTGTCGATGAGATCAATGCCAAAGGGGGCCTCCTGGGGAAACATCCCATCAAGCTCTTCGTGGCAGACACACAGACCAATCCGGGAGTTGCATTTGTAGAAACAAAGAAGCTCATTGAACAAAACAAGGTGAAGGCCGTCATCGGCACCTATTCCAGCGCAACGGCACTGGCCATCAAGCCGCTTTGTTTTGAGAAGGGAGTTCTGCACATCGCCACGATCAGCAACTCCGAAGACATTACCAAGCTCGACTTCAGCCCCTATACGTACTCTGTCGTTCCCAACACCTACATGCAGGCAAAGGCTGTAGCCCTGGGCGTGGCAAAGGTCGCAAAAGAAAAAAGCTGGGCCACCTATTGCACCATTGCCTCCGATTACACGTGGGGTCGGTCCACCCAAGAGCTCACTGTGGAATTCCTGAAGGAGCTTGTGCCCAAATTCAGGTTGGCTCATGCGTTCTGGCCGCCCCTGGGCGAGAAAAACTTCGTGGGATATATCGCATCCGTGTACGCTCACAAGCCGGATTGCCTGATCGGCTCCATCGCCGGGGAAGACAATGCGGAATTCATGAAGCAGGCGAGGATGCAGGATGATCTTTTCAGGAAAATTCCTTATCCCGGATCCCTGATCAGTACCATCGAACTCATGAATCAGGCCAAAACCATTGAGCGGGGCATGATCGGCCTCACAAGGGGTCCGTTCTTTGCGCACATGGACGTGCCCATGATGGCGAATTTTGTAAATAGCTTCAGGGATAAGTACAACCGCTATCCGAGCGACTGGGCTGTCCTGTCTTACGATGGAGTCCACGTGCTCAGACAGGGGATTGAGAAGGCAGGGAGCACAGAGGACAGCGGAAGGGCTGCATTGAAAGGGATGAAAGTTCAGACTTGCCGGGGCGAGCTCTTCTTCCGAGAGGTTGACAACCAGCTGAGCTGTTCCTCGTACATGGGTGTTGTGACGGATGATCCGAAGTACCCATTCCCGATCTACGGGAATCTCATGGAGTTCAAGGGGCCTGAAACCTGGCGGCCGGAGCAGGAAATTCTCGCTGCCAGGGGTAAGCAATAGAACATAGGGAGATGAAAAATGAAGCGATTGCCTCTAAAGAAGGTAGCTGTTGTCGGAACGGGCATTCTGGGCGCCCAAATCGCAATGGTCGCCGCTCATGCAGGATACAAGGTCAAGGTCTTTGATCCCAGGGAAGGAGCCTTTCAACAGACCTACGAGAAAATCCGCCTCGACCTGAAAGCGAAGAAAGTGAAACCCATCATTCCCTGGTCCGAGTGGGCGGCGTGTGCCCAGGCGATCAAACAGGTGACCGATCTCGGTGAAGCGGTGAAAGATGCGGATCTTGTCATCGAATCCGTACCTGAGAACCGCGAACTGAAGACAGCGGTGTTCAAAGAACTGGGCGAGAAAGCCGCACCCGGAGCCATTCTCGCCACCAACAGCTCATCCATGCCGGTTTCCCGGTTCGAGGAAGCGAGCGGGAGACCCGAACGGTGCTTGAACATCCACTTTTACTTCCCTCTCCAGGGCATCAACATGGTGGATCTCATGGGAGGAACGCGCACTCTGCCGGAGGTCCTCAAGAAAGGGGCGGACTGGATTCGATCCATCGGGTTCATCCCGCTCACCGTGAACAGGGAACTTCTGGGCTTTTGTTTCAATCGCGTGTGGAGAGCCATCAAACGCGAAACGCTCTACATGTGGGGAAACGGATTTGTGGATTTTCAGGACGTGGAGCGGGCTTGGATGGTTTTCACAGGCATGAAGGAAGGCCCTTTCGCGCTCATGGATAAAGTGGGTTTGGACGTCATCTGGGACATCGAGATGGTCTATTACAACGACTCCAAGGATCCCAAGGATCATCCGCCTAAGGCGCTGAGGGACAAGATCGAGCGCGGAGAGCTGGGAGTCAAAAGCGGAAAGGGCTTCTACACCTACCCAAACCCTGCTTTTTTGAGTGCGGATTTCTTGAAACCCTCAAAGTAGTCATGATAAAAGGGAAGCCGGACAAAAGAGCGCGTGCTCACCGTGCTTCCCTTTTTTCATCATGGCTGCGTTTCTCCGGTTCAAGGGCTAAGTTTTTCAAACGGGTGAGTCATTTCGAAGGAACGGAGTGACTGAGAAATCCTTCATGCCTTGAGGAAGATTTCTCCCTGCGGTCGAAATGACGGAACAGGAACCATAGGGTGGAGGGGGACGGGAAATTCCTTGAAAAGATTGTGGAGATGATGGCTCTGGAAACAAACGTGACAACCCGGACAAAGAGATGGTTCCTTGCCGTCATGGTTTTTGTTTCGCTTCTGTGTTGGTTCTCCGTCCCTGCCCATGCCTCCTGGTGGATCAATCCCAAGAAATTCCATGCCTCAGTCCATGGACAAACACCCTGCCAGGATTGCCATGAGGACACCAAGAAGCAGTCGCTTCATCCCGATCCGGAAGAAATAGGGAAAGGGGCTAAGGGTTCCTTTGAGCCCGACCACTGCCTGGTTTGCCACGAAGAGGTAACCGCTGATCTGAAGAAAGGGAAACACGGTTCCCAGCAAGTCCAGGATCCTGAAAAACATAAACTATGCCTTGCCTGCCACGACCCTCATGATCAAGCTCCAATCAAGGAAAAGGTCAAGTTCGATCCCGGCAAGCCGCGGCATGAGCAATGCGGGGCCTGCCATGAGGAGAAGAAAGAACTGCCTCCCCTTTCAGCAGAGGACGAGGCGTGCATGGCCTGTCACAGGCTGGTTCAATCTGAGGAAAGCAAGGCAGCTGAAAAGATTGAGAGCATCTGCTTCCATTGTCACGCCCAACTTGGGACACCTGCCCAGATCCTGACCGGCAAAAAGGTTTCCCTTATCAGCCCTGCAGAATATGCCAAGACGCCCCACGCAAAAGTGGCCTGTGTGGTCTGCCATCTCCAAGCCTCAGAGTCTGGCCACGGCAAGGACATTCACGGGGACTGCCGCCAGTGCCACCTCACATACCATGACGAGAAGGTTGCTCATGATCTCCATGCCTTGGTGGCGTGCGGGAGCTGCCATCTCCAGGGGACCAAAGCGGAAAGAGATCCCAAGTCAACGCACGTGATCTGGAAAAGAACACTCAACCCGGGCCAAGTCTCCAGAGTCCACGAGATGGCGATCCAAGAGAAGGATGCATCCTGCCGCCATTGTCACACCCCGGATAATCAGGTCGGGGCGGCCTCCATGATTCTGCCGGCGAAAAGCATCATCTGCATGCCCTGCCATGCCGGAACGTTCTCGGTTGGGGATACCACAACCCTCCTCACCCTGATCGCTTTTATTGCGGGCATGGTGATGGTTTTCTCTTATGTGTTGACCGGGGCGTCGTCAGGGGGAGGAAGCGCGGGGGCCTTGGTGAGTTTCTTCAGTTTGGTGGGAGGGGCTGTCGGGGCCGTTTTCTCGAAGAGGATCGGAGAGATTCTCAAGGTCCTGGTTCTCGACGTCCTTTTTCAAAGACGGCTTTACCGCCAATCGCCGAAGCGCTGGTTCATCCACGCACTCATCTTTTATGCTTTTGCTTTCCGCTTCGTATGGGGAATCGTCGGGCTCATAGGATCGTTGTGGACTCCTGAACAGGCCTGGATCTGGCCCATGCTGGACAAGAATAGCCCGTTCACAGCCTTTCTGTTTGATCTGACCGGGGTCATGATTATTATAGGAGTGCTGTTTGCGTACGTTCGAGGCAGGAAACAGCGCTCCGAACAAATCCCTGATCTTCCCCGCCAGGACGTTGTGGCCCTTAGTCTCATCGCGGCCATCGTCATCGTGGGGTTTGTTCTGGAAGGCATGCGGATTGCCATGACGGGGTTCCCGGAAGGCTCTTGTTACGCTTTCTTGGGATATGCCATCGGTCGGATGTTCTTTAGCGCATCCTCCCTTGTCAGCGTGTATGGCTATGTCTGGTACCTTCACGCAATATTAACAGGTGCTTTCATTGCCTATTTGCCTTTCAGCAGGCTGCTGCACATC
>Ga0209253_10001791_pt1 | contig 18939 bp, 12 predicted proteins | sample FrelakmetBRP12BR_FD_187145 | JGI IMG/M metagenome (GOLD analysis project Ga0209253, IMG submission 187145) | Freshwater lake sediment microbial communities from the University of Notre Dame, USA, for methane emissions studies - BRP12 BR (SPAdes)... | ecosystem: Environmental > Aquatic >... | reverse complement strand
TGCACCCAGTTTCAAATGGATATACCTCACGAACCAGAATCAACCCAGATGTTGCAGAAAACTTAAACATACGGACATGGGCGAACTGGTCGGAAAGGCTTCGGGGCGAACCTTCAGTGCAAGGAGCACTTACATCCCAGACCCTCGCTGGAGTTCACTTTTATGGCATCCTTCGATTACCTTAAAATGTCAACTCGACCGCCATCCGAAGCCTTGGAGAGCGGTTTACCCATGTCCGTTTTTGCAACCATTGGGTTAACTTAAATGAATTAAAGAGAGGAAGACATGAAAATAGCGATCATGGGTACAGGTGGAGTGGGAGGCTATTATGGTGGGCTCCTTGCACAGAAAGGTCAGGAGGTCACTTTTATTGCCCGCGGTCCACATCTTCAGGCGATAAAGGAAAAAGGGTTGCACGTAAAAAGTGTCTTAGGAGATTTCTCTGTTTCACCAGCCCATGCGACGGATGACCCGAAAGAGGTAGGACCCGTAGACCTCATCCTCTTTACCACAAAGACCTATCACACGGATATCGCCGCTCAGGCCATTCGGCCGATGATTGGCAAAGAGACAGTCGTCCTTTCACTGCAAAATGGCATTGACGCAGCAGACCGCATTGGGGCTCATGTGGGAATGGAGCACCTCATGGGTGGAGCCACCTGGCTTTCAGCTGCCATTGAAGCACCGGGGTTGATAGGCCAATACAGTCAGTTTCGCCGGATCGTCCTCGGCGAGTTTAACGGTAAGATGACAACGCGGCTCAAGACGATTTATGAAACGCTTCAAGCGACCGGTACCACCATGGAACTGAGCGATCATATTCTAAAGGTCCTATGGACTAAATTTGTGTTCATCTCCTCGGTAAGTGCCATCGGAAGTCTCACCCGTGTTAACTTTGGTGAATTCCGGCATGTTCCAGAAGCCAGGGTCATTCTCACCGAGGCGATAGGAGAAGTTGCTGCCGTGGCTCAGGCGAGAGGCGTAACCCTTGATCAAGATGTGGTCGATAAGACGCTTGAGTTCATTGATCACAGCACACCCACTCTCAAACCCTCCATGCAGCGTGACGTGGAAGTGGGTCGACCCAGTGAACTCGAATCCCTCATTGGCATTGTGGCCCGTCTGGGAAAACAAAACGGTGTATCCACGCCAGTGATGAGATTAGCTCATGCCATGCTCAAACCCGGGGATTTAAAGGCACAGGGGAAATGAAGCAACAACACCCTTGGCAGAAATTATTAGTTTAAAGGTTAAGATTTAAACTTCACTTCTCTGATTGATACAGCTGAGCATTTGCTCGAGGCGATTCCGTTCAAATCCTACCATCACCTCATTGCAAGCCGCAATGACCGGAACGCTCCGTGCCCCTGAAATTTTTACCATCTCGTCTAAAGCTGCCCGGTCTTTGGTGACATCGTATTCAATAAATTTGTAGCCCTTCTGCGAAAGGAACTCTTTCGCCATTTTGCAATAGGGTCAAGTCGGTGTGGAATAAATTTTAATCTCTTCTGCTGCCATAACTGGCCCTCCTCATTCGTTTATCGATTGCTAGCCTTTCTTTCATTTTTACACACAACTTCATCCAATTGTCAACGAATGTTTTTTTGTTTCTTCCACCGCGGATTCTCTCCTCCCCTGGAAGGAAGGAATTAAGCGCATGGAGGAATTGGGCTGTGACACCCTCACCTCCCCTCTCCCTTCAGGGTAGAGGGGAAAAGATGGGTGGCAACGAATGTTTTTCTTTAAGGGAATTTGAGATATAATGGTTCACGTCAAATTTGGCCAAGCGGTACGCGGTCGTTTATGATGAATGAAATCTTGAATTTTAAAAACCTCCAGAGGGCTGCAGAAGAGTTTCGGTACCTTCTCAACCGGGGGTATTCGAGAAAGGCGTCTCTGGAACTGGTCGGAAACCATTACCAACTGACGGCTGACCATAGACATCTCCTCCATCGTGGGGTTTTCGCAGATTTAGAGGCAAGGTCGAGATGGGGGAAGAAAATCTCTGCCAAGGACCTCTTTCAAAGAGACCTTGCAATCGACGGGCACAATGTTCTGATCACCATTGAAGCCGGTCTCTCTGGCCGTCCTCTCATTCTTGGAGACGACGGTTTCATCCGAGACATTTCGGGCCTTTCCGGACGCTTCAAAATGACGGAAACAACAGATAAAGCCATCCGATTGATCATCCATGCCTTAAAAAATATGAAGCCCAGACAAACCCTTTTTCTTTTCGATGCGCCAATCAGCAGGAGTGGAAAATTGGCTCAAGAGGTCAAAAAGCAATTAAGGAAAGAAAATCTTTCAGGGGATGCGCAGGCGGTGAAAGTCCCAGAGAAGGTTCTCATTGGGTTTCAAGGAGTAATCGCAACCAGTGACACCGCCATCATTGATCAATCTAAAAAGTTGCTGGATCTGGCCGGTCACATTCTGGGGAAAAAAACTAAATTAGAATCCCTTGTCCAATTAGAAAGAAAGGGAGGTCCTGTTGGAAAGAGGTGAAAAAGTTGAAAGTTATCGCTGGGTGATTCTGGTCATTGTCTATCTCTCTATTCTAGCGTTCACCTTCATTTTCCAATCCATTCCACCCATACTCCCTTTTATCCTATCTGAACTTCATCTCACCTACGCCCAATCGGGACTCCTCGTGAGCCTTTTTGCCCTCCCTGGAATTTTCGTCTCCCTTCTGGGTGGATTTCTTGCGGACCGTTATGGAATGAAGCCTTTGGGAGCAGGTTGCTTTATCCTGATGATTGGAGGAACCTTCGTGTTGGGATTAGGAATGAATTTTCAACTCCTCGGGTTGGGAAGGATCATCGCCGGAATCGGTGGCCTCACCCTTTCTGTCTTCCTTCCAAAACTTATTTCTCAATGGTTTAAAGAAAGGGAGTTAGGCCTGGCCATGGGCATCTTCAATACGGGTGTCCCTCTCGGCTCTGTCATCTGTTTTGGGCTTTTTGGAACACTGGGAGAGCATTGGGGATGGCGCACCCCTGTTTTATTGACCGGGATCTATTTGTTCATTACGTTCATCCTTTTTATAACTCTTTATCGACTCCCCCCTTCCCATGAGGCCGATGAAGGTAAACCCCTGACGATCTATCAATCCTTAAGGGAAATGGGATGGCCCATCTGGGGGGTAGGTTTTTCCTGGCTCTGGTTCAATGCTGCCTTCATCTCTTTTGCCACTTTCGCACCTGATTTTTTCCTCCAGAAAAACTACTCGATCGAACAGAGTGGGTTCCTCATCGGAATCCCTCTTTTAGGTTCACTTCTTTTTAGTACCCCCATAGGATATTTGGTGGACCGATTTAAACATCAGGAATGGTTCATTGGAATAGGGGCTATGGCATTGGCCATCTTGGCATTATGTTTCAATTTCAGCACTTCGTTTCTACTCCTCGTCATCTTGATGGGAATTTTTTCAGCGATGATTCCCGCTCCTATTTATTCCCTACCCCCAGAAATCCTAAAAATAGAAAATGTCGGATTGGGATTCGGGGTCATCTCCACCTGCTCAAGTATCGGCTTATTTGTTGCCCCCTACCTGGTTGGGAAAGTCAAAGATCTTACCGGTTCTTCTCGTTGGAGTTTTATCTTAATCGCTCTCTTCTCCTTTCTTGTCCTGATTTTTATCTTCTTCACCCACCGCTCCCGAAGTTCCCTTGATTTCACAGATTTAAAAAAATGATTACACGGATTTTTTTATGTTTTCAATATGTTTCTAATCCATGTAATCGCTTCATAATCCCTGCCTGCCGGCAGGCAGGGGTGTCATTGAGATTTCCGAATCGTTCCGTAAATCGTCCCCCAAAAAACCCTTGACAAGCCGAAACCCTTGGCGTATAAAAAGAAATAACTCTGGATACAGTATACAAAAAATTTTAGAGAAAAGGAGGGTTCTGTGGAAACTTCATTAGGAGGCCTTCGGGTAAGTAAAAAGAAATCCCTTCGGGAAGAAGTCTACGCATCGCTAAAAAAATCCATTCTTCATGGGAAATTAAAAGCGGGGCAACGCCTCATTGAGGAACAATTGGCCGATCAGGTAGGGATCAGCCGAACTCCTGTCCGAGAGGCCTTCCACAAACTGGAAAGGGACGAATTGGTCACCCGGCTCCCCAAAGGGGGTTTTGCCGTTAGGGAATTTACCAAAGAGGATGTGGAAGAAATCTTTGGCATTCGGAGTGCATTGGAAAGCTATGCAGCTTATCTGGCCACCCTTCATATCACGTCAGATAAAATCTCCGCACTTGAGAAAAAACTAAAAGAATCAGAGCATGCCTTAGAGAAAGGAGACGATGAGAAGGTGGTCCAGTTCCACACCGAATTTCACGATCTCCTTTATAAATCCTGTAAAAGCAAAAAACTCGTCGAGATGATCAATAACTTCCGCGATTATTTCTATCGTTATCGATCTGCTCTACTCCATATGGAAAATGGCATTAACTACTCCAACAAAGACCATCGCCAGATGCTGGAAGCGATGAAGAAGAAGAACCCGAGGCTAGCGGAAAGACTTGTCCGAAAACATCTGGCAAGAGGGAAGGATCTCGTGTTGAAGGAAATTGAAGAAGGAAGAATGGCCCCGTAACGGAGAGAAAAGGTGGAAAAGAGGATTCGTATCTTAATCGCGAAACCTGGTTTGGATGGCCATGATCGAGGAGCAAAAGTAGTGGCACAAGCCCTCCGCGATGCAGGAATGGAGGTCATTTACACCGGTCTTCATCAAACCATCGATCAAATCACCAGTACTGCAGTCCAAGAGAGTGTGGATGTCATCGGCCTCTCCATTATGTCCGGTGCTCACCTGCCGATCTGTGAAAAACTGAAGAAGGAAATGAAAAAGAAGAAGATCGATGACATCTTGGTGGTAGTCGGCGGTGTCATTCCCAAAAGGGACATCCCTAAATTGAAAAAAATTGGCATCGAAGGGATATTCCCAGGCGGAACACCTTTTGACGAATCGATCCGTTGGATCAAAGAACATGTCAGACCCAGATCTTGATCTGGGAAACTCGAAGCACGAAATCCGAAATTCGAAACAATGTCGAATGACCAAAACTGAAAATGCAAAAACATATGACTTAGAGGATCGGACACTTACTTTCGCTAAAAAGGTCAGGGCTTTTGCAAGAAAGTTATCTAAAACCATAGCTAATATTGAAGATGGTAAACAGCTTATTAAGGCCTCCGGTTCCATCGGATCAAATTATATTGAAGCCAATGAAGCCTTGAGTAAAAAAGATTTTGTCATGAGAATCAAGATAGGTCGGAAGGAGGCCAAAGAGAGCCTATATTGGTTGAGGTTAATAGATACCTATGATGAGGTGGAGCAGGAAAATGAGCGAAAGATTTTAGAAAGTGAATCCTCGGAGCTGATGAATATTTTCGGATCTACTTTAAGAAAAAGTGAATAATGTTTTAGAAATTTGGTCATTTCGATTTGTTTCGGATTTCGATATTCGGATTTCGAATTTTTGGAGTTAATTATGGGCGTAGCAAAATACAACAAAAATGAGAAGGACGAAGTCCAGGATGTCATTCTTCAATCAGGCATCCACATCAAGCCCCTCTATACCCAAAAGGATTTAGAGGAAATTGGCTTCGACCCTGAAAAGGATTTGGCCCTTCCCGGAGAATACCCCTATACGCGGGGTATCCATGCTCTTGGATACCGAAGTCGGGAGTGGACGACCCGGCAATATACAGGGTTCGGGACCCCCAAGGAGACGAATGAGCGTTTCAAACTGATGATTTCTCACGGGCAAACCGGTCTCAATGTCGCCTTCGACCTCCCTACACAAATGGGACTTGATTCCGATGACCCCTTGGCGGAGGGGGAGGTGGGAAGAGTCGGTATGGCAGTTGACTCGTTGCGTGACTTTGAGGTGGCATTCCAAGACATCCCGCTTGACCGGATCGGTGCTGGACTTACGATTAATGCTGTGGCAAGCATCATGCTGGCCATGTTCCAGGCGACCGCTGAAAAATATGGATTTAAAAAAGATCGCGTGAGCGCCACCCCTCAAAACGATATTCTAAAAGAAATGATTGGGCGGGGAGCATGGATCTTTCCGGTGAAACCAGCCGTACGTCTCATCGGGGATACGATCGAATATTCGATGAAGGAACTTCCTCGGACCAATCCTGTTAGTGTCTGTGGCTATCACATCCGTGAATCGGGCTGTTCTCCTGCCCAGGAAATCGCTTATGCCTTCCAGATTGCCAATACTTATATCGAAGAGGTCCTCAAACGAGGTCATCCCATTGATGATTTTGTAAGGGGCTTCACGTTCAATCTCAATGTTTTTGGAAACCTTTGGGAACAGGTGGCCAAATTCCGTGCTGCCAGGAAACTCTGGGCGATCAATTTAAAAGAACGCTATGGTGCCAAGGATAATCGATCGCTTCTTCTCCGTGGCATTTTCGGTGGCGGGGGATATGGCATGACCAAAGCTCAGCCTGAAAATAATATCATCCGTGGCGCCTACTATGCCCTTGCTGCAGCATTAGGGGGAGCTCAGACAACTGCCCTTTGCTCCTTTGATGAAGCCTATACCATTCCCACTCCCAAGGCAGCCCTCCTCTCCCTTCGAACATTCCAAATTCTGATGGAAGAGATCGGATTGAGAGATACCGTAGACCCCTTGGCGGGTTCCTACTTTATTGAAACCCTAACCAAGCAGATGGAACAAAAAATCATTGAGGAAATGAAAATAATTGATAACCTGGGCGGGATGATCAAAGCGGTTGAAACGGGTTATGTTCAAAAAGAAGTAGCCCGGCAGGCTTATGAATTTGAAAAGGGAGTCCAAAAAGGAGAGCTGATCAAGGTTGGAGTGAACAAACATACCGAAGGGGAGGAAATGGAGGTAGACCTCCACGAATACCGCCAGGAATCCGTGGAAGAGCAGGTCCAGCGGCTTCGGAAGGTCAAACGAGAAAGGGACAATCGAAAAGTGGTCCAGTTGTTGAAAGATCTTGAAGGCGCTGCAAGGGCTGAGAAGAATGTCATGCCTTATCTTCTCGAATGCTGTAAGGCCTATGCTACGGTGGGCGAGATGACAAAGGTCTTCAAGGAGATCTACGGAGAATTCAAAGAACCATCTATTTTCTAATAGCTCCTATTGATGGAGCTATTAGAAATTCAAAATCCGAAACACGAAATTCTAAACAAGCATAAATTTTCAAAATTCATATGATCTAAATGGAGAAAAATGATTTTAAACTTTAAACTTAGGACCCTTGATTCGTTTCGGATTTCGAAATTCGAATTTCGGATTTAAAGGAGGAGGATATTATGGCGTTTACAATGTTTGGTCGGACAATTCGCAAGATTGGGGTGATCGGTTCAGGAAATATTGGTCCGGATATTGCGCTTCATTTTAGCCAAACCCTCTATACTTACGGTGTTCCGGTGGTTGTGGTCGATATCGTCCAGGCGGCTCTGGATTCCGGCTCAAAGAAAGCAGGGTCCAAAATGGCCAAGGCTGCTGAAAAGGGCATCTATAAAAAAGAGGTGGCTGATGCCATCTTCAAGAACATGCTTTTCACCACCGATTATGACACGTTGAGCGATGCCGATCTTGTGATTGAAGCGGCTTTCGAGAGGATCGACGTTAAGAATAAAATCTTTGCCCGGTGTGAAGAGGTATGTCCGAAGACAGCCATCTTGGCCTCCAACTCTTCTCATATGGTTCCAGACGAAATTTTTGACAAAATGAAGGATAAAACCCGGTGTGTGGTGCTCCATTATTTCTTCCCCGCAGAGAGAAATATCGCTTTTGAAATCATCCCAGCGAAGGAGACGGATCCTGCGTTGGTCGAATATATGATGAAATTCTACGAATTCATTGGCAAGGTTCCGATCTACGTGAAGGGTCGTTACGGTTATGCATTGAACCCGATCTTTGAGGGAGTCTTCCTTGCCGCCGCATTAATCGTGGAGAAGGGTGTCGCCAGCGTCAAGCAGGCAGATGCCATCGTTCAGAAAGCCCTCGGAATGGGAGTAGGCCCTTTCACGGCTCATAATCTTGCTGGTGGGAATCCCCTCACCCAGCATGGTCTCATGGGGATGACTTCAACGATCATGCCTTGGTACCGTTCCCCCAAGATCCTAGACGAACAGGTGAAATCCGGAAAACCCTGGGAGACACCAGGGAGAGGAGAGAAAGTGGATTACAGTCCCGAAATATACCAAGCGGTTTCTGACCGGGTGATCGGGGCTTATTTTGGAATGGCCTGCGAAATCGTAGGAAGTGGAATTACCAATATCAGTGATTTGGAATTAGGAGTGGATGTGGGATTGGTGATGGCCCCTCCTTTTGGAATGATGAACAAGGTTGGGATAAAGAAGTCACTTGAACTGGTAGAGGCCTACGCAAAAGAAAATTCCGGGTTCAAGGTAGATGACATCTTGAAAAAACAAGCTGCTTCAGGAAAGCCCTGGAAGATCCCGGTGGTCCTCAGAGAGGACAAGGGAGATGTGGCCATCGTTAAAATTCGGAGACCCAAGGTGCTCAATGCCCTCAATGAAGATGTCTTTGAACAAATGAGAGAAATCTTCACGGATATCCAAAAAGATCTGAAAATCAAAGGTGCGGTTCTGACCGGATTCGGAACAAGAGCGTTTGTCTCAGGGGCAGATATTGGGATGCTGGCTGCTCAAAAAACGGCCAAGGAAGGAGAAGAGGCATGCCTCAATAACTATTCTGTCCTTAGTCTCATGGAGAATTTGGGCAAACCTGTGGTTTGCGCTATGAACGGATTGGCTTTCGGTGGCGGCAATGAGATCGCCATGGCCTGCACCGCACGGATTGCCAAAAAGGGACAGAAGGTTTTGGTGGGTCAACCCGAGCCAAAGCTCGGTTTTATCCCGGGAGCAGGGGGAACTCAGAGGCTTCCAAGATTAGTAGGCATAGAAAAGGCCTGGCCGATCCTTCGAAACTCGAATCCTATCTCTTCAGCCGAAGCTAAAGCAATCGGTTTGATCCAAGAGGAAGTGGAGGGCGATGTCATCGAGGCTGGTTTAAATTGGGTGAAAAATATTCTCTCAGGAAAAGTGAAGCCCCCCTCAATCCCAAAAAGTCCCATCGCTATCCCTTCGAAACTTCCAGAGGTCGATATCGGACATCTGAGCCGAAAGATCGATGAACTACTGCAAAAGGCAATTTTAGAAGGGGCAAAAATGACCCTTGAAGATGGATTGAAACTTGAGGCGAAGATCTTTGGCGAGTGTTTCTCTACTCAGGACAGGAAGATCGGGATTGATAATTTCATGAAAAATGGCCCGAAGGTCAACGCAAACTTTGTCCATAACTAAAAAAGTAGTTTGGAATGATGGAAGGTTGGGGGAAATTTTCTTTCCTTTTGCTATTCATTATTCCATCATTCCAATTTTCCATTATTCCACAGACGAGTCGTATTTTGATCCATATCGGTGACTGGATAAGAAAATGGAGTTTTCTTCAACCTCATCAGAGAGCTCTAATCTTTGAAGGTCATCCTTTTACCTACCGAGAATTAAATGACCGTACCAACCAACTCTGCCATCTCCTTTTGGACTTAGGGGTTCGAAAGGGAGAGCGAATCTCTGTCCTTCTTTTCAATTGCCACCAATATATCGAGACCTTTTTCGCTATTTCGAAAATCGGTGCCATTCTTGTTCCTCTCAACTGGCGATTGGCTGGGCCCGAGCTGGAATTCATCATCAAGGATAGTGGTTCCAGAATGCTCATCTTTGATGCAGAATTCGAGGAAGTCATCGATTCCATTCGCCCCCATTTAAATTTTCCCAATGGAAACTACATGGCGGTGGGATCCCCTTCCCCGAACTGGGCAAAGGAGTATGAAAAAGGGCTCCTCGAATGGACTGCCCAGGAGCCTTCGCTTCCATTTTCGGTGGGCGATGAAGACCCCCACATTCTCATGTATACATCTGGGACAACAGGTGTCCCGAAGGGAGCTATCCTGACTCATCGAAAAACCTTCTTTAATGTCTTGAATGCAGATATATTCTACAACCTCACCTCCAAGGATATCATGATAGTTACGAGACCCCTATTCCATTCGGGTGGACTCTTGGTTGAAGCAGCGCCCATTCTTTACAAAGGGGGAAGCCTCATTTTAAAAAAACGGTTTCGATCCCAGGAGATCTTAGAGACGATTCAAGAATATCGAGTCACCTTATTGGAAATGGCCGCCACGGTCTATCAATTTATGCTTCAGGAGTGCGATGTCACCCAATATGATCTGAGTTCTATCAGATGTTACTTCACTGGCGGTGAAAGAGTTCCCCTGGCCATGTTAAAAGAGTATCAGGAAAAAGGAATACCCATCTCCCAAATTTTTGGACAAACCGAAGCTTCCACGATCACCTCTCTCTCTCCTGAGGATGCAGCGCTGAAAATAGGATCGGTAGGACTCCCCGTTTTTCATGGTGAAGTGAGAATTGTGGATAAGACGGGAAAAGAGACTAGCTCAGGTGAGGTGGGCGAAATTATCATCAAAGGCCCTACCCTTATGAGTGGATACTGGAACCGTCCGGATCTGATCGCGGAGACGATTCGAGACGGGTGGCTTTATACCGGAGATTTAGCTCGGAGGGATGATGAAGGATATTACTACATCGTGGATCGTGAAAAAGACATGTACATCAGTGGAGGGGAAAATATTTATCCGGCTGAAATTGAGAAGGTCCTTCATACTCATCCTAAGATTTTTGATGCAGGAATCGTTGGAGTTCCGGATGAAAAATGGGGTGAGGTTGGAAAAGCCTTTGTCGTCCTCAAACCAGGAGAGACGATGAGCAACGGGGAGGTCTTTGAATTTCTTAAGGGAAAGGTGGCCAAATACAAGATTCCAAAATATGTCGAATATATTGAAGAACTTCCCAAGACGGCAAGCGGCAAGATTCAAAAGTTCCTTTTAGAGGAATGGCATCAAAGTAAAAGCACCAAATTTCAAGCACCAATTGTAAAACCTATTGGGTCATTAGGTAAATAAGTCATTCGTTATTGAATGACATAATGACCCAATGACTTAATGACTAAGAAGATTTTGAAATTTAACGATGGGGGTAAATATGGCTGAAAAGTTTTATCGGTTAGGCTGCGATATTGGTGGCACCTTTACTGACTTTGTCCTGCTCAACGATCGAACCGGGGAGATAAAAATCTATAAGTGTCTGACCACTCCTAAAGATCCCTCTGATGCAGTGGAGCACGGCATCAGGGAAATGGAGAAACCGACACCTGGCTTTGTAGAGAAAATGGATGAAGTGATCCATGGGACCACTCTGGTCATCAATTCGATCATAGAAAGGAAGGGAGCCAAAACAGGTCTGATCACCACCCATGGCTTCAGGGACGTCTTAGAGATTGGAAGAGGAATTCGGTATGCCCCCTATGACGTTTTTGCTGAATTCCCTAAGCCTCTGATTCCGAGACACCTTCGTTGCGAAGTGGATGAGAGGATTCGTAGTGATGGGACTGTGCTAAAGTCCTTAGACCCCGAAGAAGCAAGGCAAGTGGTCCGCTCTCTCCTCAAGATGGGCGTTGAATCGATCGCTGTCTGTTTGATCAATTCTTTTGAGAATCCCACCCACGAGCTGATGCTTAAAGAGATCATCGAAAAAGAAGCTCCTGGGATGTCCATCTCTATTTCATACAGGGTGTTGCCCCAGATTAAGGAATACGAGCGAACCAGCACAACAGCGACCAATGCTTATGTGAAACCTCTGACAGGAAGATACCTTTCCAGATTAGCCGGAAGATTAGAGTCCATTGGTTTTAAGGGAAAGCTTTTCATCATGCTTTCGAGTGGAGGGGTGACCTCCGTCGAAACAGCGGCTGAATTTCCGGTCAGAATCATCGAGTCTGGTCCAACCGCAGCGGTCATCGCGGGTCAATACTATGGCAAACTCTTTAATATCTCAGAAATGTTCTGCTTCGACATGGGAGGTACAACAGCCAAGTCCTGCTTGATCCAAAAAGGGGTGGCCGGTGTGGTCCCGACCTTTGAAGTCGGTCGTGTTCAGAGGTTCATGAAAGGGAGCGGCCTCACCATTCAGGTGCCTGTGGTTGATTTAATGGAGATTGGAGCTGGAGGGGGAAGCATTGCAAAGGTAAGTCGGATGGGAACGCTTCAGGTGGGGCCTGAAAGCTCTGGAGCAGAGCCCGGCCCGATCTGTTATGGGATAGGAGGGACTGACCCTTGTGTCACGGATGCGGATCTCCTATTGGGCTATCTTGATGAGAATTATTTCCTGGGTGGTGAGATGAAGCTGGATAAGGAGGCAGCCAGGCGTGGCGTCGAGGAGAAGGTTGCCAAACCCCTGGGCGTCACATTCATACAGGCTGTATGGGGAATCCATGATCTCATCAATGAGACGATGGCTGCCGCAGCCAAGACTCATATTGCAGAAAAGGGAGGAAATCCAAAAGTCGTAACGATCGTTGCCTTTGGCGGAGCAGGGCCGGTCCATGCTTATGGTTTGTGTAAAAAATTGGGAGCACCTCGATTGCTTGTTCCACCAAACGCTGGGGTAGGTTCAGCTCTTGGCTTCTTCACTGCTCCTCGAGCCTTTGATCTTCTCAGGAGTCACAAGGTTTCGCTGGGGGCGGCTCATTTTAATGAAATAGAAAAAATTTTTAAGGAATTGGAAGTAGAGGCGATTAAAATTCTGAAGAAAGAGGCCTCAGAAAAAGAGATCAAAATCGAAAGGTCCCTGGATATGCGTTTCGTCGGTCAGGGATCAGAGACCAATGTCCCGATTACCGAGAGAGATTTCACAAAGATGAAGAAGGAGGAGGTTCGGCGACGCTTTGATGGTGTCTATGAGAAGTTGTACGGAAGGACCTACCCTGATTCTGAAGTAGAGTTTTTCAATTTCAAAGTCAGGGCAAGTTTACCTGAGCGACTGATTCAATTTCCAAAATTGGATAAAAAAGGGAGATCTCCTCATGAGGCCATCAAGGGCAAGCGCAAAGCCTACTCCCCTATCGCAAGGGATTTTATCCCTTACACGGTCTACGATCGATACAAACTCTATCCCAATGCAACGTTCAAAGGTCCTGCCATTATCGAAGAGAAAGAGTCCACGCTCATTGTTGGCGAGGACACCTCGGTTTCAGTGGACGGGTTTGGATTTCTATGGGTTGATATTAAGGAGGGTAAGGTTGAAGGAGCGCCCCGTAAAAAGGGACTTAAGGTTGGAGGCAAGCGATCTCGCCTCAAGTAAATCGCCCCTCGAGAAAACCGGGCCTCTACCCTTTAACCGTTTTTCAGCGGTCTGATAGGAGGAATCAATATGGCACCAAAAGGAAAAACCTTTGATCCGATTACATTAGAGATACTTTGGCGAAGACTGATCTCCATTGTAGATGAAGCGGATAGCTCTGTGGCTCGGACAGCATTCTCAAGTCTGCTCAGGGATGCTCACGATTATACCTGCATGTTTACAGACCAGAAGGGTCGAGAGTTAGCCCAAGGCTCATTTGCAACGCCAGGCCAATCTGGAGCCATGGCATTGGGAATTAAAAATCTCGTAACCAAGCTTCCTCTGGAAACTTACAAGCCTGGCGATATCTTCATCACCAATGACCCCTGGGCCCTGGCAGGGCATCTGAATGATGTGTGTGTGATGGGCCCCATCTTCTATAAAAATAAATTGGTTGCTTTTACGGCTTGCGTTTTTCATCATTCGGATATCGGAGGCCGTGTCTCCTCAGACAACCACGATGTCTTTGAAGAAGGCATCTTCATCCCTCTTGTAAAGCTTTACGACGGAGGGGTACTCAACCAGTCTGTTATGGAGTTGATTCGTTGGAATGTCCGCACCCCTGATGAGGTGGTAGGAGATATCCGCTCTCAGATCGCAGCCAATCATGTCTGTGCTGAGAAGATAAGCCAGATGCTCAAAGAAAATGATATGGAGAATCTTGATGATCTGGCGGATCAGATTATCAGCCGCACAGAGAAAAGCATGAGGGAAGAGATTGAAAAAATCCCGAATGGCATTTACCGAGCCGAAGGAATCATAGAGCAGATGAAGGGGCAACAAGATGTGGTTATTAAAGCAGCGGTCGAGGTAAAAGGAAGCGACATCATTGTGGATCTGGATGGGTCTTCACCACAGGTAAATTGGGGGGGCAACGTCGTCTATAATTTTACATATGCCTATGTATTTATGGCTATGAAAAGCATGTTCGGTTCGGATATCCCTAATAACGATGGATGCGCAAGACCCGTGAAGCTGAAGGCACCAGAAGGGACGGTGGTACACTGCAAATTCCCTGCAGCCGTAGCCGCCCGGCTCGTGATTGGGCATTTTATAACTGAGATCATCTACCGAGCCCTGTCCGGAGTCGCCCCGAATAAGGTAATTGCAGCAAGTGGGGGCACGCCCGCCCAAATGAATGTCTTCTATGGAAAAAGAAATGATGCAAAGCCGTGGCACTCGGTCATCATCAGGGGTGGTGGGATGGGAGCAAGCTCCATGAGTGATGGGAATTATGTGTACATTTTTCCTGCGAATGGTGCGAATACGCCGATTGAGATATTCGAAAGTGATACCCCTCTCATCGTCGAAAGAAGAGAGCTCCTCATGGATTCATGTGGGCCAGGAAGGATGAAGGGAGGCCTTGGGCAAAGGGAGGTCTTTAAAATACCCGATGATAAGTATGCTCCTATTCCGCCTGTTAATTTAGGAATACAAGCAGGGAGGCATATCCATCCTCCAGAAGGACTCTTTGGCGGGAAGTCTGGAGCCAAGGCTCAGTTCCTGGTGAATGGAGTTTCTGGAAATCCTTTTGGTCTAACCCAGTTAAAACCAGGCGATATAGTGACAATCGATGCGGCCGGTGGGGGTGGCCACGGAAATCCGCTGGAACGCGACCCGGAAATGGTAGAGAGCGACATGCTCGAAGGATATGTGAGTATTGACTCCGCAAAAAAAGATTACGGAGTGGTGACTGATCCAAAGACCATGAAAGTTGACGAAGAAGCGACCAAGAAGCTGAGAGAGGGTTTGAGGAAAGCCTAGACACAAATTTTAGATTTCAGGTTGTGCCTGCCTTCCCCGCCCTCGGTCGGGACCGGGGCCGGTAGGCAGGGATTTTGAATTCTCTACTCCGCAATCTGCAATTCAAAATAGAAATCTAATCCCATTATTCCAGCACTCCATCCTTCCAATACTCCAATAGGATTGTCTCCCCTACCCTGTCTTTTCTTCTATTGGTGTTGACTTTCTTACTTATCTCCAATCGAGGCATACTTCAAGAATCGAAAATTTTCGGGATGAAATCATGTATGGGGATTCAATATATAAGGATCAAATTGAAACATTTTCAAGAGTCTGAAAACAAAAGATAGATAGCAGATAGTGGCACCTCTCCAAAAGGCTCCTTCTGGTCCTACATGGATATCGCTTTCACCCGCTACTAATTTTTAAATGAGTCCATTTCCGATGATCGGTTATTGCTAAAAGGGCGCGTAACTTCAACTGCGTAAGCGAATCTTATATCATAATTGCATGGCAATCCTACAAATCTGAGCAAAGGAGTGACCTTGACCCATGAAAATCACATCCCAGATATTCCAAGCCTACCTCGAATGCAATACTAAATGCTGGCTCATTTCTCTTGGCAAAGAAGGCAAAAAGAACGAGTATGCCGCGTGGGTGAAAGATCGAAACGATTCCTATTATAGTGCGGGAGTTAAACGTTTGTTTGAAGGATTGCCACAGAAGGAATGCTCTTTCCCATTTGCCCATGAAGATTTGAAGATGCCCAGATGGCGTTTGGCTGCGAGATTGGTGGTCGAATCTGATTTTCGTGATGTCAACAGTTCTAGTTTCCAGAAGCTGTTGAATCGTTCACATATGAAAGTAGCTTCTCAGGAATATCCGTCTGCTTCCCCGAGCGCTAGAGTTGTGTTGACCACTCATCTTCAGGCCGTTGAACGGATTGATTCCAAACGGGAAAGAAGAGCCACCCAATATGTTCCTATCCGCTTTATCTCGAGCTACAAGATCACCCAAGCCGATAGGCTAGTTTTGGGATTTGATGCACTCACCCTGTCGAAAGCACTCGGGCATAACATAACTTATGCCAAAATCATCCGAGGAGATGATTGCAGTGTATTGAAAATGAAGACCATCGTTCTATTGAGTAAGGTTCGGAAGCGAGTTGAAAAGATTGTCACTCTACTGGAGAACCCTTTTCCACCGGACCTAGTACTGAACCGAAATTGTTCCGAGTGTGAGTTCAAACCCGAGTGTCATCAAAAGGCCGTCGAGAAGGATGATCTAAGCCTGCTACAAGGTATGACAGCAAAGGAACGTGAGATGAATCATAAGAAAGGGATCTTCACTGTGAACCAGCTTTCCTATACCTTTCGTCCCCGTCGACGACCAAAGCGGCTTAGAGGAAAAAGGGAAAAATACCACCATTCACTAAAAGCATTGGCGATTCGGGAGAAGAAAATACATGTAGCGGGAAACCCTGAACTTAAAATCGATGGTACGCCTGTCTGTTTCGACGTAGAAGCACTCCCTGATCGGGGTTTTTACTACTTGATTGGCCTTCGAATCAGAAACAACTCCTCAGCCGATCAATACAGTCTTTGGGCAGACAGTGTTAATGACGAGGAAGTTATCTGGCGACAGTTCTTGGATATTTTAGCATCCGTTGAAAACCCTGTTCTCATTCATTACGGTAGCTTTGAAACCACTTTTCTTAGGGATATGACGAAGCGTTATGGTAAACCTCCGGAGGGCTCTGTTACAGCCAATGCCATCAAGTCTGCTGTGAACTTGTTATCAGTGATATTTGGGCAGATTTACTTCCCCTGTTATTCAAATGGACTTAAAGATATTTCGAGATTCCTCGGTTTCGAGTGGTCTGACCCAAATGTGAGCGGGATTCAAGCTATCCTGTGGCGAGAAGATTGGCATAATTCACGTGAGGGTATCTTCAAGCAAAAACTTATCACTTACAATTCAGAGGACTGTGAAGCAATTTGCCGAGTAATGGATTGTTTAATCAACTTAAGTAGCCGCAATTCAAGAGTCCCCGGCACATCTGCTAATGATTTCGTTCACATCGATTCTTTGCCTAGTGCATTTCCTTTTCGTTATCGGAAAATCCAGTTTGCCTTCCCCGAACTTGAACAGATAAATAGTGCTGCATACTGGGATTACCAGAGAGAGCGTTTACTTCTAAAGTCCAATAACTCCCCTAAAACAGCTGAGCGAAGAGTAGCAAAAAACAGAAGAATAAAACTCCGCCCTAATAAAGTGATTTCTTTTCCAGCCCCCTCCCAGTATCCCACTTGTGGAAAAGCAAAGATCTATAAGCACCAGGCCTATACGAAGACAATTCTCGATTTAAAATATAACAACTCAGGGATTAAGAGATGGGTTACAAAATACTTGTATTGTAGGTATCGATGCTCCGCTTGTAACACAGTCTTTTGGAGCTCAGAGCGACCATGGAGCAGGAGTGAGAAGTTTGGTGAAAATCTTCTGGCGATGACCATTTATCTCAATATCGCGCTTCGAGTACCCCAACAAAGAGTTGCCACATTTTTCAACGAAATACTGGGCCTCAGCTTCTCTCGGGCCGTCCCAAATAGATTCAAGTCCATTGTAGCCCTATATTATAAACCTGCCACCGAGAAACTAATGGAAAAGATCATTGGCGGCGGTTTAATTCACGCTGATGAGACGGAAGTGAATGTAAAGGGACAAATAGGGTACGTTTGGGCGTTCTCCAATCTGAAGGAGGTTGTATATTTGTATACCCCCACTCGCGAAGGGAGTTGGGTTCTTGAACTCTTAAAGGAATTCAAGGGAGTTTTGGTTTCCGATTTCTACTCAGTCTATGATTCACTGAACTGTCCACAGCAGAAGTGTTTGATTCATCTGATTCGTGACATGAATGACGATCTTCTCAAAGAACCTTTTAATAATGAAATGAAATCCCTTGTGGCTGACTTTGCAGCCCTCGTCAAGCCGATGATAGAAACAGTGGATAGGTTCGGCTTAAAGGCACGCTTCTTACGAAAACACAAAAAAGATGTGACCCGATTTTTTAAGTCACTTTCACAACAAGATTTCCGCACGGATGCTGCCGCCAAATGCAAGTTACGACTTTTGAAGAACCGAACGCAGCTATTTACATTTCTCGATTACGATAACATTCCTTGGAATAACAATAACGCAGAACATGCAGTTAAAGCGTTTGTTTATCTGCGCCGAGATATCCGTGGCAATTCAACCGAAAGCGGTATTCGTGACTATCTTATACTTCTAAGTTTATGCGAGACCTGTCGGATCAAGGGGTTGAGTTTCCTAGAATTCCTTAGATCTCAGGAAACAGACATCGATGCCTTTGCTCAAAAGCGGATTAGGAACAGTTGAACAAGATTAGCCTTGTCTGAACCCAAGGGTTAGCAATTTAATCCTTCGCTCGATAAGGGAGATATAAATACACGAGGGGATGTAAAAGTTACAATTCTAAATTGCGTATATCTTGCCACTATACGTACCTTCCGAAAGGTTTCGATCTGGAAAACATATCAAAACCTTAAAGTCAACCCTTCGACTCCCCGGCCTGAAGGCCCGGGCTTGCTCAGGGTTGACCCTGAGCGGCGCTTCTTTACCCCGCTATAAAAGGCGGGGCTTGGCGCCACCGAATGGGTCAATTTTTAAATCTCTTATGGATGGTGGGGCATATCGCTTGGCCGATTACACTTCATTGGAGAAGAAATAAAAAGGCCAATCTTTTTGTTTAGCTATCTTCATCGTTTAGGAAGAATCCTTCGTCACAAGTGCCTAGCGACAAATCTTTATGAAAGTTATACGGAAAGGGAGATTTAAAAAGTGATGGGGCCTAAAATGCGTCATTTTAAGATTGACACGGGCTGGCTTCTTGAGAG
>Ga0209253_10001790_pt1 | contig 18950 bp, 14 predicted proteins | sample FrelakmetBRP12BR_FD_187145 | JGI IMG/M metagenome (GOLD analysis project Ga0209253, IMG submission 187145) | Freshwater lake sediment microbial communities from the University of Notre Dame, USA, for methane emissions studies - BRP12 BR (SPAdes)... | ecosystem: Environmental > Aquatic >... | reverse complement strand
CTTTTTTGTGAGTAACAGGATGCCAACTATTGGCAGACTTTTACACACTATTGACGTGCTAGAAGGGACAAGGCAGGCTGAGCAAGCTCGTTTCGTCGAGTAGGGAGAATCGCTCTCAGGTTCTCACCTGCGAACTTCCTCAACATGGTGCGACTCAAGATAGTAGTCTTGCATATTAGTCGATTGACGTAACTTTCTCCGCAGACTGCGAATCCCTTTTGACGTTAACCGCTCTTTGCCGGTTTCTTCATCAGGCTTTTGAGGGGATTCTATCTGGTATTTCCTCAAGCATACCGGCGATTCGATGAATCCCAGCACGAAGGCAACATGGGAGAAGCTAGCGAAGCTCCGGATGATCAAGAAGCAGGTTGAGGTGGTTTTTGAAGACAGGACCAAGCTGAAGGGATCTTTCTTTCATATCGAAGTGGGAATGAGAGATTGCTTTGTGGCCGACGCCTTCGTCAGGCTGATCCATTCGGTTGCTACCGGTAAGGAAGCCGGTTCTCCATGAAGTCCGATGCCGCCCTCCTTCTGGCTTCCTCCTAAAATGCCTCGCCGTGGCCGTCCGAACAATGCGCGGAAAGCCGGATGCCCCTTTTCCCGACTCCCCTGAGCCGGTATTATCTCGACTGCACGGGAATGGATTTGCCAAGGATAGGAGGCAGCCTGTATCTCCAGAGTCAACGATTCTGAACATTCTGTCTTATTTTCTATACGCTTTATTTTCTTAGCACTGGTACTCATGGAGGCTAATCATCTGTAATGCTTTGAAATAATACAAAACAGGAAAACCGGTACAAATCTTGCTTACTTATGAATCTGGAAGCTGAAAGTAACTCGATACGCCGAAGGAACTGAATACCTTGAACATGAAAAAAAGGAGTGTTACAAGGCTACTCTTTTGTTTTCTAATCTTTCATCTCTTTCTCTTGTCGAACGATCTTGGTGCCGCCCCAGACCCTTTCCCGACATTCCCGTGTCTAGAACCGAACGTCCGCTTTTGGATTGACACCTACACGAAATATCCGACCACCGCCGGTATTATCCATGACATGACGGATTTGAGCATCGTCTACGGTGTCATCGATCTTTTGCAGCCTGACAAGCCCGGTTCGCGACAGTTCAATCAAGAACGGATCCAGGTCGCCAAGGAGCAGTACAAGAAGATCCTGGAGGACCTTGCTGAAAACGGTGAGCCTAAGGATCCGGAAAAAAAAAGCGTAGCCGCTTTGTTTGGGCCTAAATCGAGTCCTGCTGTTTTCCGGGAGGCGATCAATAACATTCGTTGCCAGGTCGGTCAGAAGGATCGCTTTGAGCGAGGGCTCATTCGGTCAGGAGCTTACCTTCAAAGGATAAAAGCTATCTTCCGCTCTCGCGGTCTGCCTGAGGATCTCTCTTATTTGCCTCATGTGGAATCGTCATTCGATGTCACAGCCTTCAGCAAAGCAGGCGCTGCTGGGATATGGCAGTTCACCCGCTCGACAGGGAGGAAGTTTCTTACCGTGAACAAATTTCTGGATGAAAGGCGCGATCCTATTCGAGCCTCTGAAGCTGCGGCAAAGCTTTTGAAGAGCAATTATGAACGGCTGGGAAACTGGCCCATGGCCGTCACCGCATACAATCACGGTACTGCAGGCATACTGCGCGCGAAGGAAGAGTTGGGCACCTATGAGGTTGTTTTTGAAAGTTACAGTGGGCCGCTCTTCAAGTTTGCCTCCAGGAACTTCTATTCCGAATTCCTAGCCGCCAGGCACGTGGCGAAAAATTACCTACAATATTTCAGCGATATCCGGTTGAACAAGTCTCTGGAAGCCCGCGAGGTGCCTACGAAAGGACAGGCTTCTGTCGCCGATCTGTCACGACTCCATGAAGTGGATCCTGAAACCATCCGTGTGCTTAACCCTGCATTGGGGCAACCGGTCTTCAAAGGCCAGAGACAAGTGCCCAAGGGGTATATGCTCCGCTTGCCCGCTGATTCGGCAAAGGGCCTCGTGGTCTCTTCCGCCGCACTCCCCCAAATCCATCCTGACCTTCGCCAGTAATCGAACTGCGCTCCGGTGACTCGTCACTCTCTGAGCTTTTTGTGGAAGCAGACAAGAAGCTGTCAATCCATCATTTCAACATCTCACCAATACTGTGTTTGCTATGATCTCCCTATCATGATATCAGAGTCCTAATGCCAGCCTCGCACAGGGAGGGATGATGCTACATTACGCTTGGATCATTGCTTTCACGGGGACTCTCGTGCTTTTGTTGACTCAGGGTTTCGGCAGAATGTCCTATTCCGTAATCCTCCCTTCCATGAAAGACGGGCTTCTTCTGACCTACACGCAGGCCGGCCTCATCGGGACCGCCAATTTCATCGGTTATCTCTCCCTGGCGGTTGTCGGCGGATTTCTTGCGGTTCGTTTCGGCACTCGGAGGACGATCTTCGTCTCCCTCCTCGTCATGGGGGTCAGCCTTTTTCTTACGGGACTGTCTCGGTCATTTACGTCCGCCTTCCTGATGAGGCTGGTGACGGGCATGGGCAACGGCGGGGCTGTGGTGCCCATGATGGCTCTTACTGCAAGCTGGTTCGCTGCAAGGAAAAGAGGTCTTGCCGCAGGCATTCTCACCATTGGAACAGGGACAGGTCTCTCAATCGTCGGGATCGCGCTCCCTTATGTCATGGCAGCATTCGGCCCTGATGGATGGCGGTATGCATGGTTTTTGCTCGGGGTTCTTGTCTTCATCTTTTCCTTTGTCTGCCATGCGTTGCTGCGGGATGACCCTGCTGAAAAGGGAACGTCCATGTATGGAGGAGAAGAAGAACAGAAGAAACGCACAGGCGTTACCTTCTTCTCCGCATGGGGCGATGTGGTAAGAGAGAAGGAGATATGGAAACTCGGCATGGTCTACTTTATGTTCGGTTTTTCCTACATCATATTCGTGACGTTCTTTGTCGCCTATCTGAGCAGCGAAGCAGCGCTCCCGCCGCAAAAGGCGGGACAGATCTTCGCGGTCCTGGGCTTATCGAGCATCTTCAGCGGTGCCATCTGGGGCTCCATATCGGATGTTCTCGGCAGAAGGTATGGTTCCCTGCTTGCGTATCTCACCATTGCGTTGTCTTTCATTCTGTTAGCTTTCTGGAGGAGCACTCCCGGATTCTATGTCGCTTCCATAGTCTTCGGGATCAGCCTGTCTTCGATACCCGCGATTATGGCTGCAGCAGTCGGGGATTCCATGGGAGGGAGGCTTGCGCCCGCCGCTCTCGGGTTCATCACTCTCATTTTTGGCATCGGCCAATCTCTCGGACCCGCTGTTGCCGGATGGATTAAGGACGCAACAGGAACCTTCGCAGGGGCCTTTATCCTATCGGCCGTGGTCTCGCTCATTGGCGCCGCCGGCTCCATGCTGCTCCGGAAAAGGACATAGACATCAAAGAATGGCGAGTGCCAGCAAGAAAGCTTGCTCAACTGATAATCAACCTTGCACTCTTAATAGACACTTTTCGATATGGCCAGCAATTGGTACGGCCCTTGAGGTCCTGACATCGCTACGTAGTGGAAAGCGGGCGAGATCCCCGTCTGACGAGCGATTACCCTAACGTTGAATGGCCTTTAGCTTTGGCGGTAATAGGTTCCCTGTTACTCGATTAGTCCTCTGAAATCCCCTACCAATCGAGTCCGTGGTGCAGGCGCATGGTCCGCGGTGGAGCTTTGTCTTTCGCCACTATTGAAAGCTAACACAACATTCTTGCCTGTTCTCTTCCCTCTATAGAGAGCCTGGTCTGCTTTGTCCAGCAGGTCGTTCCAATCAGCGATACGGTCATCTGGTGCCGTCGCAATTCCGATGCTGCAAGTTACGTTAAAAGCTTTCCCATGCCATTCAAAAAATGTTTCCTCAATTAAACCTCTCAACTTCTCCCCAACTTCTGTCGCCTTTGACTTCTCTGTTTCTGGAAGCAGAATGGCTATCTCATCACCACCATACCGAGCAACCGTATCGGAGCTCCTGAGGCACCCCCTGATGAGGGAAGCTAGCTTTATTAAGACGGCATCTCCACAGCTGTGACCGTAGCGGTCGTTGATTTGCTTAAAATAGTCGATGTCAATGAGAAGCACTGAGAAGTTTCGTTTATATCGGATGGCCCTGATGAACTCCGCCTCAAGAGCTCTGACGAGATAACGACGATTAAAAAGCCCTGTGAGGTCATCTGTTATAGATAGCTCCCTCAGCTTGGCGTTTGCCTCTGCCAACTCAGATGTCCTTTCCTGCACTTTTGATTCCAACTCATTATGAGCTCTTCTCAATCCCTCTTCGGACCGTTTGGATCTATCATGAAGCAAAGCGTTCTCTATTGCCACAGCGGCTGGATTGCTTACGCTGGTAATAAAGAAGAGATCTTCTTTCCTAAATCCTTGTGGAGAATTACTGGAGTACACATAGATGACACCCCGTACACCCGCTTTAGTAATCAGAGGAACGCACATAGCGGAAACGATCCGATTGACTTCAACGCTTTCTGCCAAATTCTCCTCTCTATTACTTGAAGTATCCGTGATCATCACTGCCTTTGATTGTTCTATTGCCTGTTTCACTATAGACCGGCTGATGTATAGTCCTATGCTACTTCGCCTATCCCGAACCTTGGAGGCAACCTGACTTAAAGAGCCAGAGTTCTCATCTAACAACAATATCGCTCCAGCTTCGAGCTTCTTAAAATGGAGAAATAACGAATCCAGGATCTTCTCATAGACTTCCTTTATGTCCAGTGACTGAGTCAGCGATTTTGAAATTTCAAAGATTTGCTGAAGCTTTCTGCGATTTGTCATCAGGGTGTCGTTAAGAATGGATTTTCCATCACACTCTGTGAAAGATCCCATAAGGTCGATGCAGGCCTGAGAGGACATAAAAGTAGATGGGAGAGCCTTCCCGGCACTCACCAATACATTACCAATCGAAATTGGAACCCCGCTCTCTATCTCGATCTTTTTACCGCTTGCGATCAGGCTCCCATCGATCCATGTTCCATTCTGACTCCTTAGATCTTCAATCGAGTATCCCTTTGGGGTTTTGAAGATCAGTGCGTGTCTCTTAGAAACAGAGGGGTCATCGATCCGTACATCATTGTCCGGGCCTCTTCCAATGGATGCGGAGTCCTTATTGATTTGCATTGAACGTCCCTTCAACGGCCCGTTATGAATAAACACCATAATAGTCATGCTATCCCCTTATCTCGTGGAAGATCCAACTTTAGAAAAGATCAAAAATAGTTCTCAACATCACTCGTCTCTGCCATCAACCATTCTCCAGTTCAAGTTTTCCTGCCATTAAAATCTTCTCAAAAGCCTCCACGACTTGAGGATCGTAGAGCTTTCCTTTCTTCGATGATACCTCATCAAGGGCTTTCTCTATTCCGAGTGCCGGCCGATAAGGTCTATGAGAGCTCATGGCTTCCACCACATCAGCCACTGCCAAAATCCTTGCTTCCAGAAGAATATCGTCGCCGCAAAGGCCCTGCGGATATCCTGATCCGTCTATCCTCTCATGATGCTGAAGTACAATTCGCGCAATGTCCCATGGAAACTCGATTCCCTTTAGAATTTCATACCCCGTCTTAGGGTGCGTTTTTATCAGCGCGAATTGGATGTCCGTTAATATTCCGGGTTTACTAAGGATTTCGGCAGGCACAGAGATTTTCCCTAGATCGTGAATATTCCCTGCCATGCCGACGCCTTCGACCATACCCGATGAAAGTGTCATTTCAGTTGCTATTGCTCGGGCAATGTTGCTCACCCGTTTTTGATGACCTGCAGTGTAAGGATCTCTCACTTCAACCGTCTGGGCCATAGCTTGGACTGTTGCGCCTGTCGCTTTTCGGAGTTTCTCGACGGTCTGCATGAGCTCATCTTCTGCGATCCTTTGAAATGTTATGTCTCTCAAAAAGTTCAGAGTTGCGGGTCGCTCATCCCAAAAAATGGGAACTGAGCTAATTTGAGCCCATATCTGTCTGCCCGTCTTGTTCGTGACCCTTATTGAATAAACGGATGCAGTTTCACCATTCGTGAGTCTTTTTTCCTTCGCCCTATGGATGATCACCCTGTCATCTGGATGAACTAGGTCCAAGTAAGGGACTCCAGCCAACTCATCGGCGGTATAGCCAAGTATCTGCATCATCTTGGGGTTGGGAAACTTTATCCTGCCATCCTGCGCGATGAATACCCCGTCAGTGGCATTGTCAACTAAGAGGCGATATTTCTCCTCGGACCTACGAAGTGCTTCTTCTGCGACTTTACGCTCAGTAATATCATGGACAACTGCGGTAGCCCCTTTTAGCAATCCACTCTCATATACTAATTTTGTGTTCAGCAGCACCCAGAATTCCCGCTCGTTTTTGCCCTTGATTTTGAATTCAACCGTCTCTGGTACTTTTTCGCCCGATAAAACCTTAGTCATTCTTTCCATAAAATGCGTTTTGCTCTCTTCAGTTAGAATGTCAAAAGGGCTCAGGGAAAGAAGTTCTTCTTTGCTGTAACCTGTATACTCACACATCACATCGTTCACATTCACAAAGGTTCTTCTTAAGAAATCAACCTCGTAGATACCGGCTGGAGCGTGGTTCAGAAGCTGCCTGTACTTCTCTTCACTTTGCCGGAGAGCTGTTTCTGTCGCTCTCGCTTTTGTTATATCGCGAATAATGCCTTGGTACCCAACGATCCCACCGCCATTCTTGAGTTTTGCAGTTACATACAAGAGACAGGTCATCACCACGCCGTCTTTTTTCTTAAGGTTCACTTCGAAATCTTGCACGGATCCCTTGGTTTCTATCTCTTGCTTGAATCTGGCTCCGTCCTTCGGGTCGACATAAAGTTCCTTGAAACTGGTTTTTGAGGTCTCCTCTCTTGAAAATCCGAAAAGGTCCAGCGCCGCCTTGTTGGCATCAACAAATCTGCCTTCCCGGTCTGTGATAACTATAGCATCCAGTGATTCATCGAAAAGAGAGCGGTATCTCTTCTCACTTTCCCCTAATGTCTCTTCCGCCTCTTTTCGCTCTGTGACGTTCCGTGCGATGCCCCTAAAGCCCGCGGGCTGACCTTCAGAATCTCTTATTAGTGAAGCCGATATTTCGACGATACACTTGGTGCCATCTTTCCTGATTATCTGAAAGTCCTTAACCTTTGCAGGCCTTCCTGTCCGGTAGATCTCGCTGAAAAGCTCATACATTTTTTTGGCAGTCTCCGAGTCGGTATACTCCCTGTTGTTCATGCCCAGAAGGCTTTCCTTTGAATAGCCCGAAATCTTGCAAAGTGGCTCATTGATAAATACGAGATTGCCTGCAAAGTCTGCCTCGAAGTAACCTTCTTCAATGTCTGAAAATATTGCTAAGTACCTTTGTTCGCTTTCATGAAGTGCTTTTTCCCGGTTATTGGTCCTCTGACCACCTCTATTCACATGGATGTTCAGATGGGTTTGATCGTCCCGTCTTTTAAACTGCAATAGATTTCCATCGGTTGCCATACTATCTCCCCTCATCGCTTTCTGATACTGCCTTCAGTTCTGAAGATACCGTGGATACTGAGCAATAATGCCTTTTTTCAAGGTGTTGGCAGAGTAAACTTTAGATAAGCAAAAAGCATTCCGAGAAGGGCTATTGCAAATTATAAATGTAATATCAGTATGTTACAATTAGAACCAGTGATGTTAAACATATATCCTGACAGCACAAGAACAATTATTGTCACGAACATACAGAAAACGTCATTGTCATGGATTTATGTAACTGAACTAACCGGATAGCATTGAAGTTATGTCAATAAATCAAACCCAAGAAAGAAAGCTGTGTTTCGTAATGAAGTTATCGGGGTACATCTGTTTCCAATAAAGAATAATGCACAGCTCCCTGTTTCAGATAAGTGGCATGATCACCCCACCTTAATTGGCCATGTCCACCAGTGAGTTCTGTTTGTCGATGGTCACTGTGTGTGACGAATAGCCAATTACAACGGGATTCTATTCTTGCCGTGCGCGACTGTCAACCGGAGGATTTTCCTTCAATTCCCAGGCGAGTTGGCGGACTTTTCGCTGTTCTTGGAGAAAACTTGAGCCGCCCCTCTGTTACATCTTGCCCGGACCGGTAGCAGTCCGGGCACCGCACCCCGTGGAGAAAAGGGCACTACGCTGTTCGGCGGGCGTACGGTGGGAAGCTTATTCCATTAATGCGGATTTTTCGTCATAGCGTGAGGAAAAAACTGCCGCCTTACCGGAGAAAACATTGCAGTGGGTGAGGACGTACTCGGCCACCTCTTTCCTTTTCCCTTCTTCCAGAGCGTTGAAGGCCTGGATAAAGTCCCCTTCGTCAAGGATCGCGGAAAAAATGGTCCAGATCTCTCCTGCTTTCATATCCGGCCTCAAACCGAGCTTGTCTTTTCTTGAAGAGCCCTCAAAGACATGCCGGGCCTCTTTCAACACATCCTCAAGATTCTGCCGGATGCCCTGAACCTCGGATTCCAGGGCTTGATAGGACTGACACTGTTGGGTGACAAAGCAGGTCGTTTCAAAAGAAGAGAGCTTGACCCTGATGCCGAGCCGCACTTCTGTCTTTTTCCCCTCTTCCTTCCCCGGCTGAGTGATCAGTTCAAAGATCTTGTCCATGCGGCTAGAGCTCCAGCTCGCTCATTTCCATCGCTGCTTCGATGACCATGCCGGAGTTTTTCGCTCTGGCAAGGGCTTCACACTCCGTTGTCAGGGCGGTCACTTCGAGATCGGTCCTGGCAGGATCGTGGTGGGTCAGGATGAGTCTTTTCACGTTGGCTTTGTCAGCCATTGCGAAAGCAGCTCCGTAGTCGGAGTGCCCCCAATCACGATGGTCTTCAATCTCTCCAGGGGTATACTGAGAGTCATGGACCAGGATGTCAGCCCCCTTGCAGAACTTGATATAATCCTTCGGGGTCCTCCCCTTCCACCTATCCTCACGGAGTTCGTTATCCGTCATGAAAACGAAACTCCTATTCCCTTCTTTGAACCGGAATCCAAATCCGCCCTGGGGATGATGGAGGGGTGCAGAACTGATCACTGCCCCGTCCACTTCAAGGGCGCCATGGCGCAGTTTCTCCAGATACGTGATTTTGGCTTTGAGGTCTGCAAATTTGACCGGGAAAAAACCATCCCCCATCTTGTTGTCGAAGGTGTTCTTGAGACCGTTCATGCACGTATGGTAGCCGTCGATCTTCAGATGGGTCGAGCCCTTGTAAAGAGGGCCGAAGTAAGGAAAGCCGAGCACGTGATCCCAGTGGATGTGGGTGATGAGAAGGTGAACGTCGAGGGTTTCGCTCTCGGCCAACAGCTTGTCACCGAGAGGCCTTATCCCGGTTCCGGCATCAATGATGATAACGCGCCCGCTCTCCAGGGTGATCTCGAGACACGTAGTGTTTCCGCCATAAAGAATGGTGTCTCTGCCAGGAACAGCAATGGAGCCACGGGTGCCCCAAAACTTGATTCTCATAGCGCCTTCCCTGGGACAACGAGATTCAGGCTTCTTTGGAGTAGACAGCCCGCGGAGAATGTGTTTAAATTCAAAGTAATAGCAGTTTAAGGCAAGAGCTGTCCCACTGTCAATTCAAAAGAGTTGTCGCAGATCTCATGACCACCAACCGAAGGCCTTCAGCATCCAACCGGATCAGAACTTTCCTTCTCCTGTTCCCGATTTCTTTCCTCTTTGCGAGCCCTGTCCCGGCCGGTCCGCCCAAAGAATATTTCCCTGTTCCCGGCCTGATGGACCTCAGAACCTCCTTCAGCGATGGAGCCCACAGCCCTGAAGACCTTATCACCATAGCCCGCTTGAGAGGGTTTCGTGTTCTTTTCTTTAATGACCATCACAGGATCAAGCTTTCCTATGGAATACCCCCGCTCAGGAACCTTCTGAAATACAGTGAAGAATTCCCATCCATCATGTCCCACGGACATCAAACCTATCTTGATGAGATGGATCGACTCTCCAGGGTCTATCCGGACATGATCCTTGTTCCAGGCTCCATCATCTCCCCCTTTTACTATTGGTCCGGATCATGGCTCAGCGGAGATCTCACGGTTCATCAGTATGACCGGAGAATCCTGGCCTTCAACTTGATGAGGCCTGAAGATTATGCACAGGTCCCGACTCTGGAAATCGGCCTGTCTCTCAAGCACACCGGCAAGCGGCTTCCCGGTCTGCTTTTATTCATGATCCCCTGGATCGCCGGGCTCCTTTTCGCTGCAAAGTGGAAGGGCCTTCCGCGGTTAGCCGGGGTAGTGGTGCTGATCCTCTCTTCGCTGGCCATCATAGACTACAACCCTTTCAGGGGCTCCGTATTTACACCTTATGCCGGTGACCCCGGGATCGCCCCTTTCCGGGAAGTGATCGACCATATCCATGAGCGAGGCGGGCTCGCCTTTTGGAACTATCCTGAACAGAAATCGGGAGTCCGGAAGCACGGACCTGTGAACGTGAGCACGCTGCCCTATCCCGAGGTGCTTCATGAGTCCAAGAACTACGCCGGGTTTGCCGCAATCTATGGGGACCATATCACGGTGACCGACCCCGGAAAACACTGGGACCGGGTCCTGATGGAATACTGCGAGGGCAAAAGGGAGAAACCTGTGTGGGGGATTTCGACTGCTGACTTCCATCAGGACGGAAAGCTTGGGCTCAAACTGGGAGCTTTCCCCACCACGTTTCTGGTCAGGGAATTCTCAAAGGCTGAGATCCTCGATGCGCTCAAAGAAGGCAGAATGTACTGTTCGCGGGGTGATGGAAGCGCCTGGCCTCAACTGGATTATTTCAACGTCCTCGGGGTGAACGGCGACAAAGCTCACATGGGTGAAACGCTCACCACCGCCGGTTCCCCTTTGGTCAAATTCAGGGTCTCTTATCACAGCGAGGAATCAGTTCCTATCGTCATCTTGCTCATCCGAGGCGGTGTTCTGGTACATCGCTTCGAAGGAAAGACGCCACTGGAAGTAGAATATCTTGATTCCGAGGTTCGCACAGGAGTACGAACCTTCTATCGTCTTATGGACACACAAAAGCATCTCACTTCAAATCCGATTTTTGTGCACTATAAGCCCTGAGCGATTTTTGATTTGCGATTGCCGAGGTGCGATTGCCGAGGTGCGATTGACGATTTGCGATTTTTGATTTTCCATTGGAGAAGTCCGGAAAAAAAGATACCATCCTCCTGAACTGGCCGTCGGGTTGCGAATGGACGAAAAAGAACTGAAAAACAGAACGAAACGTTTTGGATGGAAATCATCATAGAAGCCGGCCTGATGGAGAGGCGGCTGGTTCAGCCGTTGCTTGACGAGGCTGAAGAACTCGTAGCCATTATGGTTGCTTCTAGAAAGTCTGTTAATCGAAAATCGGCAATCTAAAATCGCAAGTCACTAATCGAAAATCGGCAATCTAAAATCGAAAATATTTTATGTGCGGCATTTGCGGAAAAATTGATCTCACCGGCAAGGCGGTCCCTCAAGCCCTTCTCCGAAGCATGACCGAGTCCTTCGCTTACAGGGGACCCGATGACGAGGGGTTTTTCTTCGAAGGTCCTGTGGGGTTGGGCCATCGCAGGTTGAGCATCATCGATCTGTCTCCTAGCGGCCGTCAGCCCATGAGCAACGAGGATCAGGCCCTCTGGCTTGTATTCAACGGCGAGATCTATGATTTCGCGGAGACCAGAAAAGAGCTTGTTTCCAGGGGTCATAGCCTGAAGAGCCACACGGATACTGAGACGGTCCTCCACCTTTACGAAGAGGAGGGAGTCGCCTGTCTCAAGCACCTGAACGGCATGTTCAGCTTTGCCCTCTGGGATGCTCGTCTCCAAAGGCTCTGGCTCGCGAGAGATCGTCTCGGCAAAAAGCCGCTTGTCTACTACTGGGACGGAAAGCGCTTGCTCTTTGCTTCAGAGATCAAAGCCATTCTCAGGGACCCCGAGGTGCCAAGAGAAATCGACTTCGAAGCCCTCGATCTCTATCTCACCCTGAACTACATTCCGGCGACCTGGACCATTTTCAAAAATATCCGGAAATTGCTCCCAGGACACTATCTCCTCCTTGAAAAAGGGAAATTGTCTATTCAATCCTACTGGGACATTCCTGTGAACGAAGGGGAGCCCGAGGTCCCTTCACCATCAGATCCTGTGCAATGGAATCAGTGCAAAGAGCGTCTCAGGGCACTCCTCGATGCGTCGGTCAGACGCCGTCTCATTGCGGATGTCCCTCTGGGAGCCTTTCTCAGCGGCGGCATCGACTCGAGCATCATCGTCGCCCTCATGGCCAGACATTCAAGCCGTCCTGTGAAGACCTTCTCCATTGGATACAAGGATCTCCCTTCCTTTGACGAGACGCGGTATGCCCGGGAAGTTGCAACATTCAACAGCACGGAACACTATGAGTTCAAGCTGGGTTACAAGGATATCCTGGATGCCTTTCCCAAGGTCCTTGATAATCTCGACGAACCTTTTGCCGATTCCTCCGCTGTTCCCACCTACATTGTGTCCAGGGAGACAAAGCGCCACGTGACCGTGGCCCTTTCGGGCGACGGAGGAGACGAGCTCTTTGCCGGTTACAGGATGTACCTGGGCGAGTACTGGGCCAAACATTACGCCAGGATCCCCGGCGTCCTTCGAGAGAAGGTGATCGCACCCTTCATCCAAAGCCTTCCTGACGCAAGGGACAAGCCGAGTCTCGAGTTGATCCGAAGGGCCAAGAAATTCCTTCGAGGAATGAGTCTCTCCTTTCCCGAGCGCTTTTGCGGGTGGCGGGAAATATTCCCTTTCTCCATGCGACGGAAGCTTCTGAGACGCCCTCCGGACCGGAATTTCTATCTGGACCTCATCCGGCAAGCCGTGGAAGAGAAAAAGGGGCTTTTCCCGGAAGACGGGATCAACCTCATGCTCTATCTGGATGTCAAAGGATTGCTTCCCGGCGACATGCTCACCAAGGTGGACCGCATGAGCATGGCCAACTCCCTGGAGGTACGCGTCCCTTTTCTCGACTATACCCTGGTGCAATATGTCTTCGGCCTCAAAGGATCCACCAAGCTGGGAGCCTGGAGAGGAAAACACATCCTTCTTGAAACCTTCAAAGACCTCTTACCTCCTCTTCTTCACAACAGACCGAAGTGGGGATTTGAAATGCCCATCGGCGCATGGCTGAGAAAGGAGCTGAAATTCCTTATTGACGAGTATCTCCATAAAGACCGGGTCGAGAGGCAGGGCATCTTTGATCCCCGGATCATCAGGGACATGGTCTCGAATCACATGAGTGGACGTCAGGACACCTCATGGCAGTTATGGAATCTGATCGTTTTTGAGCACTGGTATGAGAAGTACATTGAATAACGGTGCAAGGGGTAAGCGCAAGGTGCAAGGCTCACGCACACGGACAAACAGAGTTTGTCCGTGGCACCGTAAGAAAGCTATTCGTGCGTATTGGGTGGCACGGACAAACAGAGTTTGTCCATGGTACAGGGCATGAACTCAACATGGAAAAGAGCAAACCGATAATGCACAAGATCCCGGGCAATTTCCAAGGTCTTTTCATGTTGGCGTCTGTTCTGCTCCTTACCTCAGGCTGTCAAGTGGGCTATCTCTTTCACGCCGCAGCAGGGCAGTTTCGGTTTCTTTATCATGCTGTTCCGGTGGAAGAGGCTCTCCAGCAGGAATCCCTCCCTTCCCCCGAAAAAAGACGGCTTTCCCTGGTTTCCCACATCAAGGATTTTGGAGAAAATGAGTTAGGACTTAAGAAATCCGAAAATTATGAAACCATCAACCTGAGAGATCAGTCTCCCATTTACACCGTGTCCGCGTCCCCTAAGGACGAACTGACGTTGGTGACCTGGTGGTTCCCTGTGGCGGGACGTGTCCCCTACCTGGGTTTCTTCGAGCTCGATCGCGCCAGAACGGAAAGAGACAGGCTCCTGGCCAAAGACCTCGACACCTTTGTCGGAAGAGCGGAGGCATACAGCACCCTCGGCTGGTTCAAAGATCCCCTCCCATTGAATCTGATCCAGGGCTCGGACCTGAACCTCGTCGAGACGATTCTCCACGAGATGGTCCACACCACCCTCTATGTCAAAGGCCAGGGTGAGTTCAACGAAGGTCTGGCACAACTGATCGGGAAACGGGGCGCCCTGCTCTTCCTCGAACAAACGTTTGGCCCTGCTCACCCTGCGACCCTGGAAGCGCGGGATTCCATCGCCGATGAGATCCTTTTCTCCGCCTTCCTGGTCTCCCTTCTATCGGAATTGGATGCCCTTTACAAGGATGCACAAATGACCTATGGCCTGAAGCTCTCTGGAAGGGAAAAGATCTTCACCCGCCATCTTGACCTCTTTGAAGGGGTCAAGGGCCGGATGAGGACCCGGCGTTTTGCGAATTTCGGTCAAGCCGGGCTTAACAATGCCTACTTGATGTCCGTGGGCCTCTACCATCGCCATTACTTGCTTTTCGAAAGCGTTCTGGCCCGGAAAGGAAACTCCATCAAAGATTTCGTTGCTTTCTTCCAGAATTTGTCCGAAGAGAAGGGAAATCTTATAGACAAAACCCGCGAATGGTTAAGCCTGCAGAATGTCCCGAGGGACCGGGTTTCCTCTTAGAATGGCAAGAAAGTCCGCCTAGTGAAAAGAGATGGCTTTTCAGGTATAGATGTTGTAAATGAAAACCCGGACGCAAGATCCCTTTGCAGGACATGCTCAACAGAATCAAGGAGGTCTTGGACAACAGACAGCCAATAAGAAACACCCCACACCTTCTATGGAAAAAACACCCTCGGAAATCTACGACAAATACATCAAGGCCCTGATGGATATCAGTCAGGCTATCACGTCCGATTTCTATATCGAAGAGATCCTGAAGCTCATTGTGATGGTCACGGCCAAGGTGACTGGAGTGGAAATCTGTTCCTTGTGGCTGATCGACGAAACGGAGACGCCCAAGAAGATACGCCTCAAAGCCACACAGGCCATTGATCCTGATTATGTCAAAGACCGATCCCTGAATATGCATGAGGGCGTGGTGGGCTATGTGGCCGCTCACAACCAGTCTCTCATCATCCAGGATGTGCTCAAGGAGCCCCTGTTCAAGGAGAAAGAGATGGCCAGGAAACTGGGTCTCGTCTCCATGGTCAGCGTTCCCATGGCCGTCAAGGAAGGGAAGGTCATCGGCGTCCTCAACTGTTTCACGGCCATGCCCCACAACTTTTCGGAAACGGAAGTCAATTTGATCAAGACCGTGGCCAATCAGGCGGCGGTGGCGATTTTCAACACGGAACTGATGGTTAAGACCAAAGTGATCCAGGAAGAGCTTGAGACCCGGAAACTCGTAGAGCGGGCCAAAGAGGTTTTGATGCGGCGCCGCTCCATGACCGGGGAACAGGCGTATCGCTGGATCCAGAAGCGGAGCATGGACTCCCGAAAATCCATGCGTCACGTGGCAGAAGCCATTCTTCTTTCTGAAGAGATCTAAGACCTACCCGCTTGCACTGAGGCCATTGCGGCCCCCAAGAAATTTCTTGACATCCTCCGTTAGCTCTGCTTAAAAGAACCGATTATTTTCAGTGCTGATGAAGTCTTTACACGATGACGTGTAGAGGCTCAAGGATGCGCAAGACAAAGGTGTCTATTCCTCGTCAGAGGGAGACGCCTTTTTTTATCATCACTCAGGAGGAGGAGACCTATGAATCTACAAAGACCCAATGCAAATGAAGCCATGCAAACCAGCAACCGCTCCAGGGATGTAGCCCCTCAATCCGGCATCTGCAGTCGGTGTGTGGACGGGTGCCGCGGAGGCTGTGACATGTTCCACGCCACCTTCCGGGGCAGAGAGCTTCTTTATCCGCAACCCTTCGGCAGTATCACGGCCGGAGCAGACAAAGACTATCCTGTCGACTACTCTCACCTCAACATCATGGGGTATGCTCTCGGAGCAAAAGGAGTGGATCCGGACCCTGATAAAGCCACCTTTCCGGCAGTCAACACGGAAACCTCCTTCGGCGCCGTCCATAAGGTGAAGATGAAGGTTCCCATCTTCACAGGAGCCTTGGGCAGCACGGACATTGCGCGGAAGAACTGGGACCACTTTGCGGTCGGAGCTGCGATCAGCGGGATCGTTCTGGTTTGCGGGGAAAATGTCTGCGGCATCGATCCTGACCTGGAATTCAACAACCAGGGCAAGGTGAAAAAATCTCCGGAAATGGACCGACGCGTGAAAGAGTACCGCCGCTACTTTGAGGGCTATGGCGACATTCTCGTCCAGATGAACGTAGAAGACACCCGCAACGGGGTAGCCGAATACGTGGTCGGCAAATTGGGCGTGGAGACCGTGGAGCTCAAATGGGGCCAGGGTGCCAAGTGTATCGGCGGAGAGATCAAAGTAAACTCCCTCGAAAGGGCGATTGAACTGAAGAAACGGGGATACATCGTGACCCCTGACCCTGAAGTCCCTGCTTTCCAGGCGGCTTTCAAAGCGGGTCCTCTGAAGCAATTCGAACGCCACTCTCGTCTCGGATTCGTGGACCAGGAAGGATTCATGAAGGAAGTGGAAAGAGTCCGGGGCTTGGGGGCCAAGCGTGTGACTCTGAAGACCGGCGCCTATCCCATGCGGGAACTGGCCATGGCCATCCGGTGGTCGAGCGATGCCAAAATCGACCTGCTGACGATCGACGGCGCTCCGGGCGGAACAGGCATGAGCCCCTGGAGAATGATGAACGAGTGGGGTGTCCCTTCCATTTATCTCCATTCCATGGCCTATGAACTCTGCGAACGCTTGGCAAAAAGAGGCAATTGGGTACCTGATATTGCTTTTGCAGGCGGCTTCTCTTCCGAGGATCACGTCTTCAAGGCCCTCGCTCTCGGCGCTCCTTATTGCAAGGCCGTTTGCATGGGCCGAGCCCTGATGATTCCCGGGATGGTAGGAAAAAATGCCGAAAAATGGTTAAGAGGCGAGGACAAAGGACTCCCCAACACCGTTTCCAGATATGGGTCCACCAAGGAAGAAATCTTCATGAACTATGAGGTCCTCAAGGAAAAGTACGGATCCGAAGCGGAAAAACTTCCTCTGGGCGCCATCGGGATTTACAGCGCCGTGGACAAGCTCAAGGTTGGACTCCAGCAGCTTATGGCCGGTGCGAGAAGCTGGCAGGTCCGCTACATCAACAGGAAGGACTTGATGTCTCTCACCGAGGAATGTGCCAAGGTGACCGGGATTCCCTATGTCATGGAGGCTTACAGAGAGGAAGCCCTGCAAATCATAGACTCCTGATCCCTGTCGCCCATCCTTTCCTTTTCCAATGACCTTTGTGCGGTTTTTTCATATAATTTTTCCCCCAGGATGAGGAGGGCTTCTTGTCCCGGGCCGCTTCCTTCGGCGACTCGGGGGGCGATTGATCAATCAACGATCCTCAACCATTGGAGCACGGCAAAGCGATGACCAGCGCGCCTTTACCTACTGAGTTCCATGCTCGGTTCAAGGCCTTTCACGAGCTGATGGCCAACAAGATCCGGGAGATCTTGCTGGTCTCGAGCCCTTATGACGCCTATGTGATGGAAGAAGACGGCCGGCTTGCTTCGAGGATCATCAATGAGTATCGAGGTCTGAACCTCAGCCAGCCTCCCAGGGTGACCCGAACCTCTTCCGCCTACGCGGCCCTCGAACATCTCAATGAGAAGAAATTCGACATGGTCATCACCACGCCCCACCTCGAGGAAATGGACGCCTATTCCCTGGGCCGGGCGATCAAGAAAGTCAAACCGGAGCTTCCTGTGATTCTTCTGGCTCAAACCCTGAGAGGGCTGCCTCCCCAGCCTGAGGACGGGAACGGCAGGGGGATCGACAAGGTATTCATCTGGTCCGGAGTTTCTGATTTTCTCCTGGCCCTGGTCAAGAATGCCGAAGACCGCCTCAATGTGGATTTCGACACCAAGAAGGCGAATGTGCGCGTCTTGCTCCTTGTAGAAGACTCTCCTCTTTACTACTCTTCTTTTCTCCCCTTGATCTACCAGGAAGTGGTGAAGCAGACTCAGGCCGTCCTGGAGGTAGGGCTCAATGAAGAACACCGGCTTCTCACCATGCGTGCGAGGCCGAAGATCCTCCTGGCGGTGGACTACGAAGAAGCCACAGAACTCTACGAGAGGTATCAGCCCTATGTATTTGGGGTCATGTCCGACTCCCGCCTGCCAAAAGCTCAGAAACTGGAAGATGACGCCGGCTTCTTACTTCTGTCCCAGATCCGAAAGGACATTCCGGATCTGCCTCTGCTTCTCATGAGTTCGGAATCGGGCAATCAGGAAGAGGCGGGAAAAATTCCGGCTGTTTTCCTTGACAAGAACTCCCCGAATCTGCTTTCCGAGATACACGATTTCTTCATGAATCACCTCGGGTTCGGCGACTTTATCTTCCGCATGCCGGACGGCAAGGAAGTGGACCGGGCATCGAATCTCCGGGAACTTGAAGAAAAAGCGGCGCGCATTCCTGCAGAATCTCTCTGGTACCATGCGAGACGCAACCACTTCTCGAACTGGCTCATGGCCCGCTCTGAAATCGGCCTTGCTTCAGCATTCCGGGAAGTCCAGGCCTCTGAGTTCTCCAGTGCCGAGGAGATGAGGGAATACATTGTCTCAAACCTCCACGGGTTGCGAAGGTGGCGTCAAAAGGGGGTGGTCGCTCAGTTCAACACCTCCTACTTCGACCCCGACGTGAGTGATTTTGTCAAAATCGGTCAGGGATCTCTGGGAGGAAAGGCGAGAAGTCTTGCCTTCATGTCGGCCCTCCTTCAGGAAGATCCGGCGATATATGAAAAGCACACGGACGTCAACATTGAAATCCCCAAGACCCTCGTCATCAGCACCGACGGCTTTGAGTCTTTCATCTCCAAAAACCAGCTCCGGCATTTTTCCGTTGAAGATATACCGGACTTGCAAATTGCGGATGCCTTTTTGC
>Ga0209253_10001789_pt1 | contig 18952 bp, 20 predicted proteins | sample FrelakmetBRP12BR_FD_187145 | JGI IMG/M metagenome (GOLD analysis project Ga0209253, IMG submission 187145) | Freshwater lake sediment microbial communities from the University of Notre Dame, USA, for methane emissions studies - BRP12 BR (SPAdes)... | ecosystem: Environmental > Aquatic >... | reverse complement strand
TGCGCTTCACGGCGGCCGACTGCGGTGACGAGCACCACGGTGTCGCCCATGGCGACGAGGACGGAACCGTCGGCCTGGCGGGCGAGACGGCCGGTTTCGATCGAGACGGTGTGAGGACCGTACTGGAAGCTGGTCTTGTGGACGTTCACGGTTAGGGGTGTCCGAATTAGTGCGGTGGCCCGACGAGGGGCGAAAACGAATCCGGCCCGCAAAGCGGGCCGGACACGCGGGCGACGGTCAGCGGCGCAGGCCGAGCCGTGCGACGACTTCCTGATAGCGCGACGGGTCGCTGTCTTTCAGGTAGTCGAGGAGCTTGCGTCGCTGCGTGACGAGCTTCAGCAGCCCGCGGCGCGATGAATGGTCGCGCTTGTGCGCGTTGAAATGTTCGCCCAGACCATTGATGCGGGCGGAGAGCAATGCAATCTGGACCTCGGGGGAGCCCGTGTCGGCTGCGCCGCGCTTGAAGCCGCCTACGATCTCAGACTTGCGCTCGGTGGACAGTGCCATCGGTGATAAAACCTCGAAACCTGAAAATGTTCGCCTTTGTGAGCCGCGCATTTTAGCCGCACAGCCCCCTTTTACTCAAGTTTTTGGACTGCTGCCGTTCGTACCGGCCCCCGGCACGAACAGTCGCTGCACCTGCAGACGCCCCGCCGCCCCCGGTTCGACCAACCCGAGGAAGCGTCCAGCGGGGTCGTATGCACGGTAATGCGCGGCATGCGGCAGGCAGGCCGGGCACGGCAGCGTGCGGCCCTGGCACAGTTGGAGCGCCTGTCCGGCGTCGAGCGCCAGGACCGGCACGTCCGGAAAGGCCGTGTCCACGGCGGCCAGCCAGGGCGCATGGGCGGTCTCCGCCGCAGGCGTCGCCTCGACTTCGGCGAGCGTGACCATGGCTGCCTGCTCGAACGGCTCGACCCAGCGCCGCCGCAGGGCGACCAGGTGGGCGCGCGTGCCGAGGCGCGCGGCAATCTCTTCTGCCAGGACCCGCACATAGGTTCCCTTGGAGCAGACCACCTCGATGTCGAGGGTTCGATCGCCCTGTCCGGACACGACCAGCGACTCGATCGTGATCGGGCGCGCCTCGCGCTCGACTTCGATGCCCTGCCGGGCCAGCTCATAGAGCGGCCGACCATCCCGCTTCAGTGCCGAATACATCGGCGGGACCTGGAGCCGCTCGCCGCGCAGCGCCGCAAGCGCCTGCTCGAGTTGGTCGGCGTCGAATGCCGGCACGTCGACTTCGGCGACAGGCTGCCCTTCGGCATCGCCCGTGTCGGTCGCAACACCGAGCCGCACGGTGGCGCTGTACGCCTTGCGCCGACCGAGCAGCGTGCCGCAGGCCTTGGTGGCCTGGCCGAAACATAGCGGCAGCATGCCGGTGGCCATGGGATCAAGCGTGCCGGCGTGACCGGCCTTCGCGGCCTGCAGGTGGCGACGCACGCGTTGCAGTGCCTGGGTGGACGTGAGTCCCTGCGGCTTATCGAGCAGGACGATACCGTCCACGGCCCGCCAGCGCCGGCGCGCCGCGGCGGGGTGTCCCGTGTCCGTCGTGCTCACGGACGCTCGTCGTCGGCTGCGTCGTCGAGGTCGCTGTCGTAATGCGCCAGGTCGTCATCCTCGCCCGCCGCAGCAGGGGCAGCGTCCGCCACTTCGTCGTCGACGTGACGCGCCTTGTCGTCACGGACGGCCTGGCCGATCAGGTCGCCGAGGCGATTGCCGCGTTCGAGTTCCTCGTCAGGCGCGAAGTGCAGCTGTGGCGCCAGGCGCAGCTTCAAGGCGCGTCCAAGCGGACCACGCAGATACACTGCCGCCTCGTCCAGGATTTCCTGCTGCAGCTCGTCGTGCGCAGCGCCAGACAGCAACGTGTACATGACCCACATGTGCGTGAGGTCCGGCGACACCTTGACGTGCGTGATGGTCATCGGCTTGAGGCGCGGGTCGCGCACCTCCCGCAGCAGGAGCTGCGAGAGGACGCGCTGGACCTGCTCGGCGATGCGTCGCGCGCGTGGAACCTCGCGTGGCATCTGCGCTACGCGCTGCGCGCGACCTCGAACCGGGCGAAGCACTCGATCTGGTCGCCGACGCGGATGTCGTTGTACTTGACCACGCCGATGCCGCACTCGGTGCCGCCACGGACTTCGCCGACGTCGTCCTTGAACCGCCGCAGCGAATCGAGCTCGCCCTGGTGGATGACCACGTGCTCGCGCAGCACGCGCACGGGGTTGCCGCGCTTGATGACGCCTTCGGTGACGAGGCAGCCCGCCACGGTGCCGAACTTGCTCGAGCGGAACACTTCGCGCACCTCCGCAAGGCCGACGATCTGCTCCTTGATCTCCGGCTTGAGCATGCCGGCCACCCAGCTGCGCACGTCGTCGAGCGCCTCGTAGATGATGCTGTAGTAATTGATCTCGACGCCCTGGTCCTTCATGGCGCTGCGCGCCGCGCCGTCCGCACGGACGTTGAAGCCGATGATGCGCGCGCGCGAAGCTGCAGCGAGCGACACGTCGGACTCGGTGATGCCGCCCACGCCGCTCGCGATGACCTTGACCGAAGCCTCGTCGGTGCCGATCTTCGACAGCGAATCGCGCAATGCTTCGGCGCTGCCCTGCACGTCGGCCTTGACGATGAGGTTGACGAACTGGCCCGCGTTCTCGCCCAGCTGCGAGAAGACGTCCTCGACCTTCTTCGTCGCACCGGCAAGACGCACGTCGCGGTACTTGCCCTGGCGATACAGGGCGACTTCACGCGCCTTGCGCTCGCTCTCGACCACCAGCAGGTCGTCGCCGGCGCCCGGCACATCCGACAGACCGAGCACCTGCACCGGCTGGGCCGGCCCGGCCGTCTGCACCTGCTTGCCCAGCGCGTCGAACAACGCACGCACGCGACCGAATTCCTGGCCCGCGATGATCGGATCGCCGGTCTTGAGCGTGCCGCGCTTCACCAGCACGGTCGCGACCGGACCGCGGCCCTTCTCGATGCTCGACTCGAGCACGACGCCCACGGCGAGGCCGGTGGTCGGCGCCTTGAGATCGAGCACTTCGGCCTGCAGCAGGATGGATTCGAGCAGCTTGTCGATGCCCTCGCCGGTGCGCGCCGAAACGTTGACGAACATCACGTCGCCGCCCCACTCCTCGGGGATGACGTTCTGCTTGCCGAGGTCGTTGCGCACGCGGTCGGGATCCGCGCCGTGCTTGTCGATCTTGTTGACGGCGACCACGATCGGCACCTCAGCCGCGCGGGCGTGCTGGATGGCTTCGATCGTCTGCGGCATGACGCCATCGTCCGCGGCCACCACGAGGATGACGATGTCGGTGACGTTCGCGCCGCGGGCGCGCATCGCGGTGAATGCCGCGTGTCCCGGGGTGTCGATGAACGTGATCAGGCCCCTCGGCGTCTGCACCTGGTAGGCGCCGATGTGCTGCGTGATGCCGCCCGCCTCGCCCGCCGCCACCTTGGTCGTGCGGATGTAGTCGAGCAGCGACGTCTTGCCGTGGTCGACGTGACCCATGATGGTCACGACCGGCGGACGCGGCAGCACTTCGATGTCGGATGACGTCGCGAGCAACTGCTCCTCGAGCTGGTCTTCCTTCAGCGCGATCGCGGTGTGCCCGAATTCCTCGACGACGAGCGTCGCGGTGTCCTGGTCGATGGGCTGGTTGATCGTCGCCATCACGCCCATCTTCATCATCGTCTTGATGACTTCGTTGGCCTTGATCGCCATGCGGTTGGCGAGCTCGCCGACCGTGATCGTTTCCGGAATCTGCACGTCGCGCTTGACCGGCGCGGTGGGCTCCACGAAACCATGGCGCGCCTCGACCTGCACCTGGCCGGAACGGCGATAGCGGCCGGCAGGCTGCTGCTTCTTCTTGAAGCTCGCCTTGGCGTTCGCCGAAACGTGCAGTTCCTGGCGCCCGTACTTGGTCGGGGCGCCCGCTGCCGGCGCGCGGCTGGGCGCCGACTCCGGCGCACGCACGGGCTTCGACGGCCGCGACGGTTCAGCCGCACGACGCTCGGCGTCGGCACGCTCACGCTCGGTGCGGTCGCGGGCCTGCTGTTCGGCGGCAATGCGGGCATCGGCTTCCGCGCGCACGCGCGCGGCCTCCTCCTGCACGCGTCGCTCGTCCGCCTCGATGCGGTCGCGCTCGCGCTGCTCTGCAGCGCGACGGTCGATTTCCGCGCGTTCCTGTTCGATGCGCGCGGTATCTTCGGTCGTGCGCACCTTGTCGACTTCTTCCTGGCGCTGGCGCTGCTCTTCCTCGATGACCGACCGGTTCAGGTAGGTCTTCTTGCGGCGGACCTCGACTGCGACCGTGCGGGCGCGGCCGAGCGTGGACGCGAGCTTGATCTCCTGCTGCGACTTGCGTTGCAGGGTGATCTTGCGCGGGGCTGCGGCGTCTTCGCCATGACGTCCGTGCGCGCGGCGCAGGTGCGTCAGCAGCTCCATCTTGGCTTCTTCGCTGATGATGTCGTCAGCGCTGCCCACCTTGATGCCCGCTTCGCCCAGCTGCGTGAGCAGCCGATCGACGGGGACCTTCAGGACCTCTGCAAATTGCGTGACCGTTACTTCTGCCATGTATTCAGACCTCCGCTCACGCCTGCTGGCCCTGTTCGAACCAGTGCTTGCGCGCAGCGAGGATCAGCTCGCCGGCGCGCTTCCCGTCGAGATTCGGGATCTCGGCGAGGTCGTCAATGGCCTGCTCGGCCAGGTCCTCGCGGGTCACGATGCCGTGGCGCGCGAGTTCCGCGGCCAGGGTGTCGTCCATGCCGTCGACGTCGAGCAGGTCGGCTGCGGGGGACGCGACCGTCTCCTCGCTCGCGATCGCCTGCGTCAGCAGCACGTCGCGCGCGCGGTTGCGCAATTCGTGCACGATCGCCTCGTCGAACTCCTCGATCGACGCGATCTCGGACTGCGGCACGTAGGCAATTTCCTCGATGCTCGAAAAGCCCTCCTGCACCAGGATCGCGGCGACGTCTTCGTCGACGTCGAGCTGCTGCATGAAGAGGTCGCGCAGCACCTTCTGCTCGGACTCGCTTTTCTCCTCGGCCGCCTGTTCGCTCATGATGTTGAGCTTCCAGCCGGTGAGTTCGCTCGCGAGACGGATGTTCTGGCCACCGCGGCCGATGGCCTGCGACAGCTTCTCTTCCGCCACGGCGATGTCCATCGAATGCGACTCTTCGTCCATGACGATCGAACTCACTTCGGCCGGCTGCATCGCGTTGATCACGAACTGCGCGGGGTTGTCGTCGTACGGGATGATGTCCACGCGCTCGCCGGCGATCTCGTTCGAGACGGCCTGCACGCGCGAACCACGCATGCCGACGCAGGCGCCAACCGGATCGATGCGCGGATCGTTGCTGCGGACGGCAATCTTGGCGCGGGCGCCCGAGTCGCGCGCGGCACCGAGGATGTTGATCAGGCCCTGGCCCACCTCCGGCACCTCGAGCTTGAACAGCTCGATCAGGAACTCCGGCGCGGTGCGGCTCAGGAACAGCTGCGGTCCGCGCGGCTCGGAGCGCACGTCCTTGAGGAAAGCCTTGATGCGGTCCTGCGTGCGGACCGGCTCGCGCGGGATCATCTGGTCGCGCGGGATGAAGCCTTCGGCGTTGCCGCCGAGGTCGACGAAGATGCCGTTGCGGTCGACGCGCTTCACCAGGCCGGACACCAGCGTGCCGATGCGGGCCTTGTAGAGTTCGACGACCTGCGCGCGTTCCGCCTCGCGCACTTTCTGCACGATGACCTGCTTCGCGGTCTGCGCCGCGATGCGGCCGAACGCCACCGACTCGAGCGGCACTTCGACGTAACCACCCGGCTCGGCTTCCGGCGAAACGTCGAGCGCGTCCTCGAGGCGCAGTTCCTTGTCCGGGAACTCGAGTTCGGTCGAGTCGTCGGCAAAGACCTTCCAGCGCTGGAAGGTGTCGTAGTCACCCGTCTTGCGGTTGATCGAAACGCGCACGTCGATTTCTTCACCGTACTTCTTGCGCGTTGCGGACGCGAGCGCGGCTTCGAGTGCCTCGAAGATGATGTCCTTCTCGACGCCTTTCTCGTTCGAGACGGCATCCACGACCATCAGGATCTCTTTGTTCATCGCTCGTCGTCCTCTGAATCGTCCGCAGTCAGAAATCGGGCGCGAGGTGCGCCTTCCTGATTCCCGCAATCGGCAGCCGGTACAGCCGGCCGTCCACCTCAACCTCGATCGTGTCGTCCCCGGTCGCGACCATCCGGCCCTTGAACCGGCGGCGCTCCTCGACGGGATGCACCATCTCCACGAAAACCTGCTCGCCCGCGTACGGCGCGAAATGCCGCGCCACGCGCAGCGGCCGCTCGACGCCCGGCGACGACACCTCGAGCGTGTAGTTGCCCGGGATCGGATCCGCCGCGTCGAGCGCTTCGCTGACCGCTCGACTCGCCCGCTCGCAATCCTCGACCGTGATGCCCGCGTGGACCTCCGTGTCGAGGTAGATGCGGAGCAGTGACTTGCCACGGCCCGGCAGGTACTCGAGTTCCCAGAGGTCATACCCGAGACCGGCTATGACCGGCTGCAGCAGCGCCGTCAGCTTGTCCCTGAGCATCGCTCCGTCCTCGCCCGTACCCCAAAAACGAAAAATGGGCCCGCGGCCCATTTCTTCTTCCTGCAACCGGCCGCGCCGGCCATCGCAAAAGAAAAATCCCCGCTTGCGGGGACCTCTTTGGCGAATCACCCGCCGCCTCAAGGCGCCGCGAGGTGCCCTGAACCGGCCAAGGCCCGCCCCGCCCAACGGGCAACACGGATACCTCGGACCGCTGATTCTATAGTAAAGCCGCCCGCTCCGGCTAGTCGCGTCCGGAGGACTCCCAAGCCTGCCCTGATCACCCCCGGATCACGTGAGCAGGTTCGCGACCGCGTCGGCCACGTAGTCCACGTTGGCGTCGCTGATGCCAGCCACGTTCACGCGCCCGTCGGGGGGCATGTAGATGTGGTGCTCGTCCCGCAGCCGCGCGATGTCCACCTCCGGCAGCCCGAGCAACGAGAACATCCCGCGTTGCCGCGTGACCCAGCTGAAGTCATGGCCCGGCAGCCGGGTGGCCAGGCGGGCCGCGAACAGCGCACGCAATGACTTCATGCGGGCCACCATGGAGCCGACCTCGTCCTCCCAGTGCTGCCGCAGGGGCGCATCGGCCAGCACGCGGGCGACAATGGCCGCGCCGTGATCCGGGGGCATGGAATACATGCGCCGGGCCAGCCGTGCCTGGTGCGTGGCGACGGCTGTCCTGGCCACGTTGTTGGCCGAAATGACCGCCAGGGCACCGGTACGCTCACGGTACAGGCCGAAATTCTTGGAGCACGACACGGCGAGCAGGAGTTCCGGCACTCGCTCGGCGAGCGTACGCAGCCCGACCGCATCGGTCTCGAGGTCGTCGCCGAACCCCTGGTACGCGAGGTCGACGAAGGGCACGAGACCCCGGTGCTCGATCACTGCGGCGAGCGCCTGCCACTGGTCCGGCGACAGGTCGGCGCCGGTCGGGTTGTGGCAGCACGCGTGCAGCAGCACCAGCGACGCGGCCGGCAGCCTGTCGATGTGGGAAAGCATGGCGTCGAACGCCACTGCGCGACGGGCGGCGTCGAAGTACGGGTAGCGCTCGAGCCGCATGCCCGAACTGCCGATGAGCGGTTCGTGGTTGGCCCACGTCGGATCGCTCACGTGCACGACGGTGTCCGGCCGGGCCGCCTTGACCAGTTCGGCACCGAGCCTGAGCGCGCCGCAGCCGCCGACGGTCTGGATCGTCGAGGTGCGGTCCGCGAGTGAGGCCGCGAGCGGCCCGAGCGCAAGGGCGATGATCCGTTCGTTGAATTCGACGTTGCCCGCCGGTCCCACGTAACTCTTCGTGGTCTGCGCGCCGATCAGGGCGCGCTCGGCCTCGCGCACGGCGGCAGGCACCGGCGTATTGCCGGAATCATCGCGGTAAACGCCGACTCCCAGGTCCACTTTCAGCGGCGAAGTATCGCGACGGTAAGCGATGGTCACGCCAAGGATCGAGTCGGGCGCGAGCGGTTCCAGCGTTTCGAACATGGCAACACCTTTGCGGGCGGTCCGCCGCATCATGCCCGAGTCCGGCGTCCGGAGTCAGCGGTCGGTGGGCCGGGCCACGGCTGCGATCACCCGCTGATCGATCGCGCCGAACAGGCTCGCGCCGTCCTGGTCGAACATCTCGATGCGCACCCGGTCGCCGAAGCGCAGGAACGGTGTGCTCGGCTTGCCGTCGGCGATCTGCTCGAGCGCACGGGTTTCCGCGAGGCAGGACGACCCGCTGGAGCGGTCGTAATTGGAAACCGTCCCCGAACCGATGACCGCCCCGGCGCCAAGCCGTCGCGTCCTGGTCACGTGTGCAATCAGTTGCGCGAAATCGAAAGTCATGTCGACGCCGGCGTTCGGCTGGCCGAACAGCCTGCCGTTGATGTGCGACACCAGCGGCAGGTGCACCTTGCAACCCCGCCAGGCCGTGCCGAGTTCATCGGGCGTAATCGCGCAGGGAGCAAACGACGTGGCGGGTTTCGACTGGTAGAAGCCGAACCCCTTCGCGAGCTCGCCGGGGATCAGGTTGCGCAGCGACCAGTCATTGACGAGCATCAGCAGCTTGATGTGGCTGCCCGCCTCGGACACGCCCGTCGACATCGGAACATCGTCGGTGATCACCGCGATCTCGCCCTCGAGGTCGATGCCGTAATCCTCGCTCGGCACCGGCACGTCGCCGGTTGGCGGGATGAAATCATCCGAGCCGCCCTGGTACACGAGCGGATCGGTCCAGAAGCTCGGCGGCATGTCGGCGTTGCGCGCCTTGCGCACCAGCTCGACGTGGTTGACGTAGGCCGACCCGTCGACCCAGTGATGCGCGCGCGGCAGCGGCGCCAGCGCGGCGTGCGGATCGAACGGAATCGTGCCGTTGGCGTCGCCCGCGGCAAGCCGGACGGAAACCTGCTGCAGCAAGGGCGCGGTCCGCGACCAGTCGTCGAGGGCCGCCTGCAGCGTCGGCGCGATCGACGGCACGGGCATGGCCCGCGTGAGATCACGGCTGACCACGACCAGCTGGCCGTCGCGGGTGCCGTTGCGCAGCGTGGCGAGCTTCACTTGCTTTTCCAGCTGTCGACGTAGCCGGCCCATTCCACCGCCAGCCCGCCGGGGCTGACATCGATGGGGTCGCGCGTGTCGATCATCACCGCGTATTCATCGGTCGCGGGCTTGGTCTGCTCGAACATCCGCGTGAGCGCTTTGGGATGCGGCCCGTGCGTGAATCCCGCAGGGTGATACGTCAGCATGCCCGGGTGGATATTGTCGCGGCTGAAGAAGTCGCCTGCGTGATAGAAAATGACTTCGTCGTAGTCGTCGTTGTTGTGGAAGAACGGCACCTTCAGCGCCTTCGGGTCCGTCTCGAACGGCCGCGGCACGAAGGTGCAGACGACGAAGCGCGACGACAGAAACGTAGTGTGCGCCGAAGGCGGCAGGTGGTAGCGGTGACTCATCAGCGGACGGATGTCGCGCACGTTGAGCCGCACCGGCGCCAGCTCGCCGTGCCAGCCGATGGCATCCAGCGGATTGAACGGGTAAGTGATGCGCGAGATCGCGCCGCGGCGCTTCACCTCGACCTGCCAGCCCCGCGTCGCCGACTGCTGCGCCGTGAACGCTGCGTCGATCCGCGGAGTATCGAGGATCGCCGGATCGAAGATCGCGTGCGGGCCGACGAGGCCCTTGTCGGGAAGCATGTAGCTCGCGTTGGTGGACTCGATCAACAGCACGTCGATCGGTGCAGCGATCTCGAGCCGCCACATCGTCCCGCGCGGGAGCATTACGTAGTCGCCGGCACGCACCTCCAGGTGACCGAAATCGCAGTAGAGCCCGGCCTCGCCGCTGTGCACGAACAGCAGTTCGTCGCCGTCCGCATTGCGCGCCAGCTTTTCCATGCTCCGCGGCAGGCGCCAGAAGCGCACGCGGCAGGACGCGTTCGCGAGCACCTCGGCGGCCGACCAGGGGCTGGTTGCCTCGACCGGCAACTGCGTCAGGTCGAGCGCGCGCGGTCGCAACGGACCCTCGAACGCGGTCCAACCCGTCGGCGGGTGTCGATGGTGGAAGAACGCGGCAGGGCCGAAAAACCCTTCCTTGCTCATCTCGCGTTCGTACGTGCCTTCGGGCAGGTCGCAGTGCGCCTGCCGCGAGGCGTCGCCCTCGACGCGTGACACTGGAATGTAACGTTTCACTTCGTCTCCTCAGTGAAGAAGGGGTTAGGGCTTAGTCGGAACTCCGGAGCGGCCGCGACGCGGCCTTCCGGCTGACCCCTTCCTGTCCTTCCTGTCCTTCCCTTCAGATCACGCCGCGCCGTTCCTGGTCGAGTTCGATCGACTCGAACAACGCACGGAAGTTGCCTTCGCCGAAGCCTTCGTTGCCCTTGCGCTGGATGATCTCGAAAAAGATCGGCCCGATGACATTGGTAGTGAAAATCTGCAACAGGATTCCGTCCTTGGCGCTGCCGTCGATCAGGATGTTGCGCTTCGACAGTTCTTCGAGCTTCTCGCGGTGTCCTTCGACGCGCGCCGGTACGCCTTCGTAGTAGGTCGCCGGCGTATCCTGGAACTGGATGCCGTTGACGCGCAGTGCGTCGACCGTCGCATAGATGTCCGACGTGTGCAGCGCGATGTGCTGGATGCCCTCGCCCTGGTACTCGCGCAGGTATTCCTCGATCTGCGACTTGTCGTCCTGCGACTCGTTGATCGGGATGCGGATCTTGCCGCACGGGCTGGTCATCGCCTTGCTGAACAAACCCGTCTTCTTGCCCTCGATGTCGAAGTAGCGGATCTCACGGAAGTTGAACAGTTTCTCGTAGAAACCTGCCCACTTCGCCATGTTGCCGCGATGCACGTTGTGAGTCAGGTGGTCGATCACCGTCAGGCCGGTGGTCCGCAGCGTGCCGCTGTCCGGCACCGGGACGAAATCGACGTCGTAAATCGTGTTCTCGCCGTAGCGGTCCACGAGGTACACCTGGCTGCCGCCGATCCCTTCGATGGCCGGGATGTTGAGTTCCATTGGACCCACGGCGTTCTGCACCGGTTTCGCGCCGAGGTCGACCGCGCGCTTGAAAGCCTGCGCGGCATCTTTCACGCGAAATGCCATCGCGCAGGCGGACGGCCCGTGTTGCTGCGCGAAGCGCTGGCCGAAGCTGCCCGGCTCGGCGTTGATGATGAAGTTGACGTCGCCCTGCTTGTGCAGCGTGACATTCTTGCTGCGATGACGCGCAGCAACGGGAAAGCCCATGCGCTCGAACAGGGAACGCAGCTGGCCGGGATCGGGCGCGGTGTATTCGACGAACTCGAAGCCGTCGGTACCCATCGGGTTCTCGAAGAGGTCGGCCATGGCAGCCCTCCCGCTAAATAGTTACGAATGAAACTGTAGGCGCGAATGGTAGCGGAAAGCCGCAGCCGATCCAACCGCCCCGCGCTGCGGACCCGCGGCCCGGCGCACGGTACTACGGGCCGGCGACAGCGACCGGGGTGTAGGTGTAGTGCCAGGGTTCCCGCGGCGAAGCCAGCGGCCCGATGAACTTGCGGCTCGCCTCGCGCACTGCGCTGTCCAGCCTGGCGGACCACCCGCCCTCGTCCCATAGCGAATCGATCGTATGGGTATCGGGTCCGGCGACGATCTCGGCACCCCGATGCACCTGGAAATCGATCGCGCGCATCTGCCCGTGCGGCGACAGGCCGGGTGCCGCAACGGTCGGGATCGGTTCTGGCGTGTACGACTTCAGGAACGCGGCCAGGCTGGCCTCACGTGTCGCAGTGTCGCCGTCGACCGCACCGAGGTGTGCGACGGCGTCCTGCAGCAGTCGAGCCGAGGCCGCGGCAACGGACTCGTTGCGATTCCAGTTCGCGAGCTGGATGTCCAAACTGCGCACCTGCGGGTTCACGAACAGTTCGTAGCCGGGATTCGCGCGCTCGAACACCTCACGCACGCGTCCGATCTCAGCCTGCAGTTCCTGCTGCTCGGGCGAACCCTCGAACGCGGCGATCTGCTCCTGGGTCCAGCTCCAGCGTTCGGCAAGGCGGTCTCCGCTGCGCAGGTATGAGCGCAGCGCGAGCAGACGGCCACCCAATCCTTCGATTCGCGGCAGCAGGTCACCGACTCGCGCGTCCGTTTTCTGGGCAAGCATGGCGGCTAGCGTCTCCAATCGGGGCATGACCGCCGGCTCATCGGCGTGTGCGCCGGCCGGCAGCGCAACTGCGGTCACCAGCGCAAGCAAGAGCGGCCGACAGGCTGCCTGCATCGAACTCACAGCGCGTCGACCACGACCAGCGTGGTGCCCGGCACGAACAGCGGATACACGTTCTGCGCGAACCAGTTGCGAGCCGGTGCGCCCGCGACCAATGCGCTCTGCCCGGTGCCGTCACCCTGTCCGACGACGAACGCATGCGCACCCAGCGGCTGCAGCGGATCCGTCACGTGCAGTTTCGCCCGGCCGATCTCGACACCATTGCGCAGCACGATCACGCGCTCGTCCGCGGCGGCGACGACTGCTGGGCGCCCCAGAACGGCATGGCCACGGCGATACCGGGCAAGCCGAGAAAAAAAGTCATCAGGGCCAGCATGCGGCGCATAACGGTTCCTCAGGTATTGCTCCAAAAAAGAGGCCCCGCAGTCGGGGCCTCTCCACGCAACACTTGCGTTTCGCTTGATGTCCGATTATTCGGGCTTGACGAACAGCGCGTCGTCGACCCGCTTGACGCCCGACACGCCCTTGGCAACTTCAATTGCGCGGGCTTTCATCTTGTCGCCAGACACGAAGCCGCCAAGCTGCACGATGCCGCCACGGGCTTCGACGTTGATCTGGCCGGACTTCACGTCCTTGGCGTCCACGAGCGCAGCCTTGACCTTGCTGACCAGCATGGTGTCGTCGAGCTTGGTGCCCATCGACGTGGCCGGGTGCACTGCGATCTCGTTGCGCACGGACACAACGTCCTTGACGCCCTTGGCGACCTTGCCCGCCGCATCCTTTTCGGCCTGCGTCTTGACGAAGCCGCTGAGCAGCACGACGCCCTTGTAAACCTCGACGTTGACGTCGCCCGACGGCACGCCCTTCTCGGCCAGCAGGCTGCCTTTCACGGATGTGGCAATGGTGCCGTCGTCGACCAGGTTGCCGGCTGACTTCTGCGCCATGACGGGGGCAGCAAACGCGAGCGCGACTGCGGCCAGGGAAGCGAACACCTTGTTCTTCATGGTTCTCTCGGATCGGTGGGAGTGACGAAAAACAATTTAACAGGGCTGCCGCGGGCTCTCAATTCGGAATGAGCGCTGGGACGACCGGCGCCGTCCGTCCGTCCACGTCAAACTGGCCCCGCTCACGAGCCATTGCAGGACCCGATCCCTGAACCTCCGGCACACATCTTGGTGGTCTTGCGCAAGTCCTGGCGTGCGTTCTCGCCACGCCGCTGCACTTCGTCGTATTGGTCCTGCGTCATGCAGACTTCCTGCTTGAATTTCGTCCCGAGGCTGGCCACTTTGGCGCAGTAAAGCGTCGTGCCGTTGCGCTCGACGGCCTTGTAACCCGCCGGCACGCTGGACCTCTGGGACACCGCAGCGGTCGTTGCAACGGGGGCGGTCACAGGGGCTGACACGGGGGCCGAAGGAGGCGTCGACTGGGACGCACTACCAGCCAGGAAAGTGATGGCGGAGGCAGTGATGAATGAACGCACGTGCTGGGCTCCTTGCAGAGGACATCCGTGCCGGGTGCCCGATCCATCCTGGCGGCACCCGGGGCAACCCTCCGGATGGTGGGCCGTGATTCCACCGCGAAAAACGCATAAGCGATTGATTAACCAGTCTAAACTACATGTAACACTGGTCGGTTACCCTAGACTTATCCCGAATCGTAACCGGGAAGTCGATGCTCGCTCCACCGTTGATCGTGCATGCGCTCAACGACGACCAGTCGCACCGCCCCGGGCTTGTAGCCCCCGATGACGCTCAGCTGCGTCCGCTCGCCGTTCGTGTCCGCCATGGTCTTCCCCTTTCGGCAGACGTTCGCCAAAGCGCATCAAGCCCAGGCAGACTTCGGCCACCATCCTGGTGGCCATGCCAAAGTGATTCCACACCAGGTAGAAACCATCCCTGAACCTCGAATTGAACAGATACAGCCGCGCATAGCAGAGAATCTGGTACAGCTTCAACTGGCCAAGCGAAACACTCTCCAGTTCCAAAACGCCCGTCGAGTACTTGTCGTAGTCCTTCCACTCACGCCCTTTCAGGATGTAGCCACCTTCGCCTTTGCGCGCCATTTCGTGAATGGGGGTTCCCGGGTACGGTGTCATGATGGCGACTGACAGCTGATCGGGATTCAGCTTTGAAATGAACTGCATCGTATCCCTGATGGTGTCGAGTGTCTCACCGGGGTGGCCCAGGATGAACTTGCACCAGACCTTCAACCCCATCGACTTCGCCATCGTGACCGCACGTTCGACCTGATCGAGCGTGATTCCCTTCTTTGTCTTCTTCAGAATTTCGGCATTGCCGGACTCGACGCCCAGTTCCAGCGTCTCGAAGTTGGCATCCTTTAGCATCTCTACAAACTCGAGGTCGATCTTGTCGACTCGGGTTTGAGCGGAAAATCGCACGCTACGGTGGAGTCCCCTCTGAATGATCAGGCCGATGATCGCCTTGGTCCGCTTTAGGTCCAGGCCGAATGTCTCGTCTTCAAAGCGGATGACCTTCGGCTTGAACAACGAAATGTCGCGCTCGATCTCCTCGATCACATTGTGCGGCGTCCTGAACCTCGCTTTAAACCCTGAATTGTGCCCGCAGAACGTGCAGCGGAACGGGCATCCCCGGTGCGTGAGAATCGGTATCTGATCACCGACATCGAACAGGTCCCAGGCCGGGAATGGCATGAGGTCGTAGTCCTTGGGATAGCCCCGCTCACCGGAGAACACTACGTGAGAGGCATTGCTGCCGCTATTGTTCCGATAGAGAAGGCCTGCAACGCTGCCGGGATCGGCTCCGGTTCGAAGCGCCTCGGCGATTTCCGTTATCAGGTATTCACCTTCGCCAACACAGCCGAAATCGATCGACTCGCATTCCTCGAGCGCCAGCGACTTGACCGCGTTGATGTGGGCGCCTCCCGCGATAACAGGTACACCGCTGCGACTCTTGATCGCCGTTGCGATGGTAGCCAGCATCGGGAACTCGACCGTCATGCAGGTGATGCCGACCAGTTCGGGCGCATACGACAAGGTGCGATCGACGATTTCCGCAGCGGACAGCCTGCCGAGTTTTCCGTCCAGCAGCAGCACGTCGTGGCCTGCCGCCCTGAGACGCGCAGCCAGATACGCGACGCCGAGCACCGGGAAGCGCGCCCAGTGCTCGTCGTATGCGGAAGCCGGCGGTGGATTGATCAGCGCGACTTTCATCACAGTGCCCTTCGCGTCAATAGGCACCCCTGCCGCTTGTCACGGCCCACGGCGTGCGAAGCAGTATGCCGACATCGCGCAGTACCGTCCGATTGCGAACGTACAGCCTGTCCAGGCTGCCCATTGCGTCGATCGATAGCTCACTGCGGCCGGAGATCTGCCACAGGCCTGTGATTCCAGGCAGCACGGTCTGTCGGCACTTCCTGTCGTCCGGGCGCATCCCTGCGGCGACTTCGACAGGCAGCGGGCGCGGACCGACAAGCGCCATCCGGCCGCACACGACGTTGAGGAACTGCGGCAACTCATCGATGCTGAATCGCCTCGCTTGACGGGCCACGGGTCCTGCGATTCGTGGATCGCAGGCTAATCGCCCGTACTGCTGCCATTCTCGCCGCAAGTCCTCGTTCTCGTTGAGGCATTTCCGCAACGCGGCATCGGCATCGACAACCATCGTCCGCAGCTTGTACATCGGAAAACAAACGCCGTCTTTGCCCTCCCTCGACAGACGGATCAGGATCGGACCAGGTGAGTGGAGGCGGATAACAAGTCCCACGCACAGCGCGATCCCGTATGCCGGCGGCAGGAGCAACACCGCGAGGACCCGCTGCAATGCGGTCCAGAGCGCCAGCCGTCGGCTGCCACCGCGCCTCATGTCCGGATCATCTGGAGGAGTTGAAATCTCTCGGCACAATCCATGCCGCACTCGAGTCCACGCATGGCTCCGAGCCTGCGCACCGCGTCCTCCGAGACCGGGTGCGGGTACGATCGGATCTGGCTCCGGTATGCGCGCAGCGCGGCAATCTTCGTGTCGAGGGTGGCGGCGACGTCGACGTAGAGCTTCCCGCCGATTCCAGCCGACGACTGCCATCCGAGCACGGTCCCTTCATAGAGCGCAATCAGCCTCGGTAGCCGCCGGCCGCACGGACGCAGAGCCGTGACGGCAGCCTCGTGCGTGCGCCGGTGGTCGAGATTGTGATTCGGCTCGGGGATGTAGCACTCGTCATAGTCGGCGCTGAAGATAGTCGCGTCGAGCGCGGTCACCAACTCCAGCATCGGAACGTCTTCCAGCCGCATGTCGTGGCCGGGAAAGAGCACCTTCGATTGAGCGATGCCTAAGGTCCTGCACGCAGTCTCGATCTCGATCAACCGCTCGTCTGTCGTCACCGCCTCCAGAAGATGGCGGTGTTTGATACCGCCCGTCGCCATCACGATGAGCGATACTTCCGCTCCACGTCGCGCGGCCCGCGCGATGGTGCCGCCGCATCCGATGACTTCATCGTCGGCATGCGGTGCGATCACGAGGATTCGCCTGCCGCGTTCTTCCGCTGGTCCGTCGGTCATGCGCTTCGCGGACCGAACTGGAGACCGGCTTGGTCTCCCTCCGGCGCGCCCCCGACACTGATGCGAAGGAACCACTCGTAGGGACCGCGCTCGATGTCGAACGGGTGGCCGCAGCCGGCCGCCACACGACGCACCTGCTCGAAGCTGGCGAGTTGGAAATCGACATCCCGAAACGCAAACCATACGCGTCGCAGCCAGTTGCGAGGATGGCTCATTCTCGGCACATCAACGATGAGGACACGTCTCGTGCGAAGCAGGAGAGCGTGCAGCGCGCGAGGCAGGTCGGCATGATAGTCGAGCACTCCGACCGCGATGACGACGTCGAAATCGTGCGAGTCGGCGTCAAAGACATCCACGACTTCGGCCACCAACGCATCGGTCGAACCGGCGAGCCTTGCGGCCGCCTGATGCAGCGCGTCGGCCGACAGATCTTCCAGGCGAATCTGTGCGGGCCGGTCGGGGAGCGCGGTAGCTAGGCTCTCGCCGTCACCGCAGCCGGCGTCGAGTACCGTTAGACCTCGAACGGAAGGGAGCCAGCGGCGAATGATCCGGATCCGTTCCTTCTCCCCGTGGCGAAACACCAAACTTCCCCAGAAACTGGATCGAGATGGATACATGTCTTCGAAATACGCCTTCAGGGGATGGCGCGCATTCATGGTTCGCTCTCTCGAAGCAAACGGTATAGCGACAGCATGCGGGGAATGATGACCTGCTCGTCGAACCTTGCGAGAGCCATGTCCCGTCCTGCCCGCCCGAAGCGTGTTCGCATACTTGAATCGAGGATCAGCGTTGCGAGCGCAGCGGCGAGCGAGTTTGGATCGCGCGGAGGTACCAGCAGGCCGTTGACACCTGGCTGCACGACGTCTCGGCAGCCGGCCACATCTGTCGTCACAATAGGACGCGCCGCCGCGGCCCCTTCCGCCAGCGCCTTTGACAGCCCTTCGCCATGACCGGGAAGACAGACGATGTGGCACCGCTCGAGAAGCAAAGGCATGTTGTCGCAGTGGCCGAGCCACTCGACGAGTCCCTCGCGCTCCCATGCGCGGATCTCACCCGGCTGGACGGCCGAGGAGTTATCCAAATCGATTCGCCCCGCCAACAGGAACCGAGCGTCGATGCCGCGAGCACGAAGCAGGCGCGCGGCGTCTACGAACTCCGGCACTCCCTTGCTCTTAAGCATCCTCGCCGGAAGAACAACCGTCACCGGTGGTTTCGGCTCTGGTGTGGCGCGAAACGCGGTGCAGTTCACGCCAGCCCCGGCGACCAGCGCGGTTCGGGCGCGAATCCGTGGCGACCGCGCGAGATCGGCGAACTCCTCCGCGTTCTGGACGACGAGGATCGCCCGCTTCGATACGCTCGCGCAGATGCCGGCCCGGATGGCCAGACTGGCCATGGCATTCGCGATCCCCGGCGCGGTGTCCGTAGTGCAGAGTCCGCCTTTCATGATCACGGCTGGTATCCCGAGCGCGCGCGCCGTCAGTCCGCCCAGAACCGCGGCTTTGGGCGCGACAGCGTGAATCAGACTCGGTTGAATCCGACGGCACAGTCGGATCAGTGCGAAAAGACTCGAAAGCTCGTCGAACGGAGAGGCGACCGATCGGTACAACCGGGTGTCATGCACGGTGATCTGCGCGTGAGTGATCCTGTCGACAGCATCGCCGGCAGGCGCGGCAACGTGAACGTCCCAGCCGGCCGCGGCGGCCGCGCAGGCCACAGGCAAACGGTGGGAGAGGAAGTACCGACCCGGTGTCACGATGTAGAGCAGAACCGGAGCACGGCGGTGCGACCGAGCGCGAAGGAGCGCGGATCGCCCCGCGCGGTGTGCCGGCTTTAATCGCGCCGCTGCGACCGCCGGCCTCGGCGTCCGTGCGGACCCGTGCGTCGGCGTGGCGCCGTTCATCGTGGCAAGCCGGCGCAGATCGTCTGCTGCATGCCTCACGCTCCGGGAGCATTCAGCTCGAATCGAACGAGTTGCTCCCGACAATGACCGTTCGATGTCCTGCGGTCAAGCGCGTGATTTCTCGCGTACCGTGCCGTAAGCAATGAGCACCCATGAACGCAAAGCCGACGCCGAGCGCGGACGGTACTTGGTGGGCCGTGATGGGATCGAACCATCGACCAACTGGTTAAAAGCCAGCTGCTCTCCCGCTGAGCTAACGGCCCACTGCAACTAGCCGATAATGATATCCGAT
>Ga0209253_10001788_pt1 | contig 18954 bp, 15 predicted proteins | sample FrelakmetBRP12BR_FD_187145 | JGI IMG/M metagenome (GOLD analysis project Ga0209253, IMG submission 187145) | Freshwater lake sediment microbial communities from the University of Notre Dame, USA, for methane emissions studies - BRP12 BR (SPAdes)... | ecosystem: Environmental > Aquatic >... | reverse complement strand
CGGAAGCTCTCTTTTTCAGGAAAGCTAGCCGCGGGAAGGACGATATCCGCCACCGCCATGCTCGTGGGGTTGTGGAAGGTATCCACCACGACGTTGAATTCAAGTTTCTTCAAGGCCGTATAGTGCTTACGAGTGTCGGCTGCCTGTCCGCCCAACATGTTTGTGGTCTGGATCCATGCTGCCTTAATGGGGTAAGGATCTTCTGTTAAGATCTGATCCACTGCCATATCGGGCTGTGCCCAACCCCTGAAGTTAGCCACCATGGGGTAGACGTTGGCTCCGATTCTTTTACGCGTCAGTTTCTTTACAAATTCCGCACCATAAAGGCTTGTGAGTTCGTGAGAGGAAAAAGGATAGGTGGTGACTCCAAATGCAGGCCGTGCAATGACCTCCCCGCCGGGAATATCCAGATTTCCGGTCAAACACCAGAGATGAGCGATGGCCTGGGATACGGTTGTTCCCTCAGGAGCCATATCAATCGGAAGACCCCAGTGAATCGAGGCTGGTTTGCTTGTGGCATAGAGTCGAGCTGCCTTGATGATCGCTTCTTTGGGTGCCCAGGTAATACTGGCTACCCTCTCTGGAGTATATTCCTGAACCCGCTGCTTCAATTCTTCAAAACCATAGGTCCAGTTCTCTACAAACTGCTTGTCGTACAGTTTATCATTGATGATGACATGAGCCATGGCTAAAGCCAAAGCGCCATCCGTTCCCGGCCGGATCTGGAGATGGATTTCAGACCTTGAAGCAATCCAGGTCGTACGGGTATCGATGGTAATCACCTTGGCGCCCCGTTTCATGCATTCGATGATCCAGTGTCCATGGAAAGCATCCGGGCAGGTGGGTACAGGGTTGTTTGCCCAAACGATGATGCACTTTGGCGGAGTCCACTCCGGAGCCTCATAACGCTTCTCATAAAATTGTCCTGCGTCTAGAATGGCGTAGTCCCCCATCGTCGAAAACATGGCGCCCAGCCGCGGCGTATAGCACGATTGCCCCGCCAGCCCGAGCTGAACCCAGTTTGGACTTCCGTAGGCATAGGCCAGAAAGGAGATCGGGCCGCCGATGTCTCTTCCTGTTCCCTGGCAGAAGAGGACAGACTCGGCGCCGTATTGATCTCGAATCTCTTTGAGTCTCTTCTCAATCGTGTCAAATGCCTCATCCCATGAAATTCGAGTCCATTTCCCTTCCCCCCTTTCTCCCGCACGTTTCATCGGATAGAGGAGGCGGTCCGGATGATAGACATACTGGGTCAACGCCAAAACCCGGGGACAGAGTCTTCCCTGATTCCAGGGATGATTTTCATCCCCCTCGACCTTGACCAGTCTCCCGTTCTTCACATGAAGCTTGACGCCGCAGCCGCCATGGCAGCCCGCTCCAGGAGACCAAACCGTGGTCCGGACAATTTTCTCACCTTCACGATCGTTGCTCATTCTTTTCTCCTTATGAACCAGTTTATAAAATTATTTTTATCCTATTTTTCAGCTGACTTCAAGTTTTACCGGTCAAGGATGAACCTGTATCAGAACCGTGCCGGCCTGTCCAATCGACGTCAGGGACCGACTTCTCGAAATAACGGGCCCCGTCTTCTCAAGACGAGGCCCGTTGCTTGTGACATAGAGCAACCCAGTCGTCCCTTGAGCAGGAGCAATTCTCCTGCAAAAGGGCGAAGATGATGCGAAAAGAACAGCCAGAACTATTTGGCCATTTTTGGAATCAACTCTTCGATTCTGCTCAGAATCTTGGCGGCGTCAGCCTTGCCGGCAGCGGTCATCTTCTTGACCCATTCCTCGCGCAAGGGCTTGCTAATATCATTTAACTTCTTCAGCTCCGGGTCGGGAAGGGAATAGGGTTCCACCTTGCCCTTGGCAAGCTGGAAAAAGTCCTCTGTCGCCTTCAGTTCCCAGTCGCGGCCGAGTATTCTGGCATTCTCCAGAGTATTGACCTTTGTGATCGCCTCCTGGATGTCCTTGGGCAAGCTATCCCACTTGGCTTTGTTCATGGAGTAAGTGAAATGGAAGAAGCTCCAGGGGCCAACCGCCATGTACTTCGACACCTCCAGAAGTTTGAAGGACAGTGCGGCCTCGAAGGGAGCTGTCATCCCATCGATGACCCCTTTCTCCAGAGATAGGTACGCGTCCGGCATGGGGAACGTTACCGGGGTAACGCCCAGAGCGATCATCATGTTGGTGAGGTTTGCCCCGGTCGCCCTCATCTTGAGGCCCTTCAAATCATCCAGGGTCTTTATCTGCTTGGATCGAGTGAGAGCGACCTGATGGCCATCACACCATGTCGTCAGCACATGCACATCTTTGAACTCCGCCTGTATGGATGGAAACTCCTGATAGATCTGGTACATCACTGCACTCGCATGCTCGGTGTCTTTGAAACGAAGCCCCGGCAGGCTGATGGCGTTGGCCAGCTCGGTCATGCCAGGCCAGTAGTTGTGAAAGCACCAACCCGCATCCACCACGCCCGTTTTGACAGCATTCCAGATATCAGGACCTTTGACCAGCGTCTGCCCCCAGTAAATCTCGAATTTTATTCTATTCCCGGTGGCCGCTTCCAGCCTCTTGAGGTAGGGATGTTCAGAGTACTTCGGTCCGTAACCTTGTTCAAAGTTCTGCTCCGCCCAGGTAATCTTAATTACCTGACCGGGCTTGTCGGCGGCCGCAAGGCTCTGAGAGGGTGAACCGAACCCGATCAGGACGAAACCTGCTACCAATAATATTCCTAACGTGACAAACAATGACTTCTTCATATTTTTCCTCCTTCTTTTGTGGTATTTTTTCTCTCTGCCTGTCCCCGTACTCAGGGACGATATTTTCGAGCCTTCTCCGCCGCTGAGCAAGGTGAATAGAGTGCAACCTCCGGTTTAACGCATCGTCTTAGGGAGCCAGAGGGCGATCTGGGGGAAGACCATAACCAGAAGCGTCGTAAGAACGATCGCAACCATCAAGATGCTCGTCCCCTTATAGACTTTCATAAGATTAACGTTCGCCGTCGCGCTGACGACAAAGGCGATCATACCCACAGGTGGAAAAACGAGTCCCATGGAGACCATCAGCATGGAAAGGACGCCAAACCAGATTGGATCAAAGCCAAGGTTCGTGATCAAAGGGAAGGTCAACTGCAACGTCAGGAGGAGCAGTGGGATCTCATCCATAAACATGCTGACCACGAAGTAGGCAACGACGATTCCCACGATGACGACCCACCGGTTTAGGTTCATCTCACCGACAACGGACACCACCTGTTGAGGGACCCGACTCAGCGCCATAAAGGAACCGAAGATAGTTGCACCAATGATAATCATGAAGATCATAGCGCTTGTGCGGATGGTTAACTTTAAGGCTTCTATGGCGCCCGCCCATCGGAGACGGCCAAAGGCAACGCCAATCGCTGCCGACAAAAAGGCGCCAATCGCGCCGACTTCGGTCGGGGTGACCACGCCGGTGTAGAGAAGTACTAAAACCAAAAAGATCAACACAAGGCTTGGCCAGATGCGTCTGACACTTGCCCAGCGTTCCGCAGAAGATACCCGATACGTCTCCGGAGCGTGAGAGGGACTGACCCTTACCCAAACAAGAATGGAGACGGCCAGGAGAATGCCCACAATGATACCCGGGACCACCCCTGCAATAAGCAATTTCCCGATAGAGGTCTGGGTGGCGACACCATAGATGACCATCGCGACACTTGGTGGAATGAGGATGTCGAGGGTTGCTCCGATCCCGATGGAGCCGGCTGCAAGTTCTTCGGAGTAACCGTGGCGTCGCATTTCCGGCATGGCGATGTTTGACATCACAGAAGCCGCGGCCACACTTGCTCCGGACATGGCCCCGAAAATTCCACAAGCGAAAACGGTCGCGATGGCGAGGCCGCCCTTGATATGGGACAACCAGTTGGCCCCGGCCGTGTAGAGATCCCGGGCAAGACCACTCGATGATGAAAAGAAGGCCATGAGGATGAACATCGGTATCGTGGTCAGGGCATAGTCAGCCACCGAACTGAAGGGAGTCATCCCTAAAATCCCAATCACCATGTTCAGATTGCCTGTGTGCAGATAAATGCCCAGAATTCCCGCCCCGGCAAGAGAAAATGCAATGGGAACTCCCAGAAGTAGCGCGATCACCATCGCCAAAAAAGGAACAAAGACCATGTACTTTCCTTTCTCCGTTTACTAAAGTTTACTAAATCTGAGTGCTAGGGGATTCCTCCTGGAAGAGCGGAGATTTTCCCTTTCTCACCTTCCATAGGTCAACGAGCATCGTCACGGATGCCAGAAGGAGTCCCACCGGAACCAGTACATAAGCGGGGCCTTGCGGAATTTCGATGCTGCTTAACGTGGTGCCTGTCGCAATGGTGCGAAGAGCTTGCTTGAACGTGGCGTAGACGAGGGCCGAACAATAAATGATGGAGGCGATCTGGACCAGATGGTTCACAACGAGCTTGACCAGCCGTGGCAGTCGATCCACCAGAAAGGTTACCCGGATGTTTGCGCCTCCGCGATAGGCGAAGGTCATGGCCAGAAAGATAGCACACACCATCAGATAGTTGGTGGTGATTTCGTAAGCCCCGGTAATGGGCCGGTTGAGAAGGTATCGCCCGGCCGCGTCGGCCGTTGTCAGGAGCATCATGATAAAGGTTGCGAAGACGGACACGGAGGTTAAGGTCTTCTCGCAACCATTGAGCAATCTCTGCATGGATTGAATCCTCCTCACACCCTGCTAGAAATAATCCCCCGCAAAAAATTAGATCCAGCGGACAACGGTGCTGGGCGCGCTGGGACGATTTGGAAGCATACCGGTTTGATGGCTTTTTTGCAACCTCAGTGTTCAATTTTCGGCCCTTCGATCTGAATCGAAGGGCCGAAAGAACGTTTCCGAATCCATCATGATTCTACTTCAACAATCTGAGAGTTTCGTCCAGGACTTTTTGAGCGTCGGGGCGACCTTTGCCTTCCATCCTCTTCACCCAGTCTTTCCAGAGAGGCTCCCCTGCCGCTTTCTGCCATCGCTCAAGCTCTTCGGGCGGCGGCACATATTTCACCATTTGATGGTTTCCCGTCTTGACTCGTTCCAACACCCCTTGCTCTGCCGTGTCGAAGAAATTCCTTCCCCAGAACTTGGCGGCCTCAAGACCGCTCACGCTTGTCATGGCCTGCTGGATATCTTTTGGCAGGCTCTCCCATTTCTGCTTGTTCATCGACATCGAAAAATAGACGGCGGAAAGAGGCACCATGGTGTAATATTTTGCGACTTCATAAAGTCTGAAGCCGTGGATGGCTTCCCAGGGTGCTCCCATGCCATCGATCACCCCTTTGTCCAAAGCCAGGTAGGTATCCGGCATGGGCATAGGAGTTGGAACCGCTCCGAGAGCCTTCATCTGGTCGGTCGGAGGTCCGCCCGTCACTCTAATCTTTAGGCCCTTTATGTCCTCCAGGGTTTTCACCTGTTTCTTCGTGGTGATTAAGATATAGGGGATGCTGGTCCAGAGCTGAAGGACGTGAACGTCTTTGTATTCTCCTTGTATGGTAGGGAACTTCTCATAGAGTTTCCAGAGCACTTCACTTCCTTTTTCGGCTGTTTTAAAAGGCAGACCGGGCAGGGTGATGGCATCAGACAGAGGGGTCATGTCGGCCCAGTAGCCGTGAAAACACCATCCCATATCCGCCACACCGGTCTTGACCGCATTCCAGATGTCAGGGCCCTTGGCTAGGGTCTGGGAATAAAAGACATCGATCTTCACTCTGTTTTTGGTCGCTTCTTCAACCTTCTGCACCCATGGTTTCAGTGCGTGCACCGGCCCCCAACCTGTTTCCGAATTTTGGTCAGCCAAAGTCAGCTTAATCACCTGTGCCAGGGACGGCGCAGCCCAAATGAATACGAGACAAATACTGCAAACCAGCATCAACCATCCTCTCTTTTTCATTTTCTCCTCCTCCTTTGCGATGATTTACCTCGCGGGAAAAACGATGGGACGACCCTCTGAATTTCCCAAGAGGACCCAAGCCTTATAGATCGAGTCCTTCGATCGCAACGACCCGAATCATCGAGCCGTCTCCATGGATCCAGTTCAGAGGGAAGGCAGCGATCGTCACGCGCTTGCCCGTGACTTTATCCACCTCTCCACCCACGTTCTCGATTCCGGGAATCATGTGACTGAGCAGCGCATGATGAGCGGGTTCGTAGATCGGCCACTGCTTCTCCGGATCTTCTCCTGTTTCCCTTTTATATTCCGCATCGAGCCAGGGCATAATTTTCGAGAGCGGCGCATGAGCGAGGGGGCTATCGAGCGCCCCTCCCGTGATCCCGAATCCCTTGACACCCTTTTTCACCAGCCAGTCTCCCCCCTCTTTATACAGGCCGGGAAAGTGATTGATGTAGGTGTAATGGTCGTTCCATTTGTGATGCCACCCCGTGTTCACAATCACCCAGTCCCCTTTCTCGATCTTCGGCTTGGCTTTCTCAAAATCCTCGGGACCGATAATATCCCATTTCTTCAAATACCGCATGTCAACCACCACCCCCGTTCCGAAACAACTGGACAGGGGAACCTTATCAATCCCCTTGCCCGTGCCGATCACATGGAAGGGCGCATCCATGTGCGTGGAGGTGTGCATTTTGCAATGAAAGACGGCGGACTGCTTTCCATCCCTTTCGTGATAGAGCATGCGCTCGATCACAAGGTCCTGCATCTGACCGACCCAGGGCCAAATCGGAATCCCCATCTCAAGGGGTTGTGACAGATTATAAAACTTTAGTTGCTTCATGACGATCTCCTTTGATAATGAATTCTCCAAACCCTTCTGTTTCCCGCCGTTCTTCGAACGGATTCATCCCCTGGATTTGTCTTCCTGTTTAAACATATCGCTGGGGGGTGACAATGATTTGGTCAAATTGACAGCCTGGAGGAACGAACTTTTGGTTGAATATCACAGAGCTTTATTCCGTTTTAGAATTTCAGGGACTCGAAACTGTTAGGATGTTGTCATATCATAATATCTTTTAAAATGTCAAGCACTAATTTCATTCGAATAATCCCTCAGTTATGAATTCAAGGACTACGATTGTCCCCTTATACCCCTCTTTAGTAATCCTTATCCTGTCATAGACAGACAAAGAGGGGCAACCTGCCTGCGCGAAGCCGCTTCGGCGAAGGCAGGGGGGAGATTTTCTCAGCATAATTTTAAAATCCCCCTTTACCTCCCCCTTGCCAAAGGGGGATAAAAACAGCGAAACTGAGGGATTGCGGTTTCGGATGGATTGATTTTTTGGCAAGAGTGGAATATAAGTAAAGCTATTCGAAGAAGGAAAGGGGAGACAGGATGAAGATTGATTTTCACAACCATTTCTATCCACCTGGGTACTTGGAGAAATTTGAACAGTGGGGCCGTCATCGCTATGAATTTATGCCGGACAAGAACGGATTAAAAATCGTGAGACAGAAAGGAGCCCGTTTCCTTGCGATCACTCCCCAGCATGTGAGCGTTGAACAGCGGCTTGCGGACATGGACCGCCTTGGAATCGACATGGAAGTCCTCACCCTGACGTCTCCCAACGTCTACTTTTCCACGAGGAAGAGAAACCTTTATCTTGCCAAAATGTCGAACGACTTCTTTGCAGAGCTCTGCCAGAAGCATCCCCGCCGGTTTACTGCTTTTGCGAGCGTTCCTCTCGCCCATCCGGACGATGCCGTTGAGGAGCTCCAGCGGGCCGTGAAAGATCTGGGAATGAAAGGGGTGGTCCTGGGCTCAAACATTGACGGGAAACACCTCCACTCGAAAGAATTCTGGCCTTTCTATCAAGAGGTAGATCGAATGGATCTGCCCATTTTCATCCACCCCATGGTGCCGGTTCATCCGGAATCCTTTGCGGAATTTGTTTTAGTTCCTTTGGTAGGATTCTGCATGGATACCACCGTGACCGTGGCGAAGATGGTCTTTTCCGGTCTTTTTGAGAAATTTCCGAACCTCACCCTGATCCTCCCCCATCTCGGAGGGACCCTTCCGTTTCTGTTCGAAAGGATCGATGCCGGATACAAGGCCTACGCGGAGTGCCAGCCGCATATTACGAAACCCCCAAGCCACTATTTAAGAAAGTTCTATTATGATACGGTTTCGTTCTATACACCTGCCTTGATGTGCACTTACCTTGCCGTGGGGGCGGATCACATGGTCATGGGAAGCGATTATCCCCACGTGATCGGAGACATCACTCGCTCTGTTTCTTCCATCCTGGAATTGAACATTTCTCAAGAAGAGAAAGAGAAGATTCTTGGAGAGAACGGGAAAAGGATCCTGAAGTTGCCATGAGCTGGAATTTTTCTCCTTAACCCGTGTTCATGGGAGATACATCTTTTCTGGTTGGGCCCTCGTGAAGGATCAGAAGAGTCTTCTTAAAGGCTGCGTTAAAAAATTCCCCTTTCATCAGATTCTCGAAACGATCTCTGGTCTGACGTTGAGCCAACGTCTTTTCTGATATCCTTTTAGTGATCCGACCGGAACCGTGGACCATTTTTGCACCACCTTTCCTTGCCTTGCCATTTGCCAATTCTGTTTGTCCTCAACTAACCGGCTGCAAGATCATGAGAGTCGCATGGACCTTTCACCTTTAATCTGAGAAGTTGAATCTGCCATTTCATGATCTGGAGTTTGATCCTCGTCAACATTGTTCAAATCTCCTTGGAGAACAAAGGGCTCTTTTTTTCTCTGGCGAGAGTTTGTTTGTTCGGAGAGGCCGGGGTTCAGCGGCCTCTGAAAATGGACTCCACCAATGTCAAGATCCCTTCTCGACTTGAAGACCCTTTTGCAAGAAAATGGTCGGCCTTCGCTTTAACCGCCGCCTCTCGATATTCCGGGGTATCGTAACTGGTCAGAATGATGACAATGACATTAGGATATTTGGCTTTTATCCTGGCGGAGAGATCCAGGCCATTTTCTCCGGGTAACTTGATGTCCATGAAAATCAGGTCAGGAGGATGAGCCGTGATTTGTCGCATCGCTCCCTCCCCATCTGCCGCCTCGAGAATTCCCGTTGATGGGAGTCGAGATTGGAGGGTCTCTTTAAGCAATGTTCGGAAGATGGCGCTGTCCTCAACAATGAGGATGCGTTTCGTCTTCGACTGGATTGACTTTTCGCCCCTGTCTTTCACAGCTCTACTTTACTAATATTTGCAGACATGGTAAATAGGGTATACACTGTAGTTTAATCGTTTCCATACCTTATTTTCACCCTCCCCCCCTCCCAGATATTCCGAGAACGGGGCGAGCGGCCAATCGGGGGCACAGGGAAAAGAATTACCGCGTTTATACCAAGAAGAAAATTCTGCCAGGAGGTAGAAGCGGCAAGGGCGGAGGTAGTTCAAAATCATGAGCCAAAAAGTTCGAATTGTTGTCGCTGAAGACCACACCATTCTCAGGGAGGGATTGCGGTCACTCCTTTGTTCCAACCCAGGGTTCGAGGTTGTTGCGGAGGCAGAAGACGGCCGGGAGGCGATCAAATGTGTTGCGAAATTCAAACCTGATCTCATCCTGACGGATCTCTCCATGCCAAAGCTGAATGGCATGGAGGCGATCAAGGAGATTAAGAGGGAATCCCCCGAGACGAAGGTTCTGGTCTTGACGGTTCACAGGGCTGAGGAATACATCCTTGCCGCCTTCCGAGCCGGGGCGGATGGGTATCTCCTAAAAGATTCCACCCATTCCGAGTTGGTGATGGCCGTGAAGAAGGTTCTAAGCGGAAAACGCTATATTACCCCTGAAATCTCAGAAAAGGTGATTGAGGGATATTTAGAAGGGAAAAAGACGTTAAAATCCCGTACGTCCTGGGAAATCCTGACTCAACGTGAGAGGGAGATCCTGAAATTGATTGCCGAGGGATACAGAAACAAAGAGATTGCCGAAGACCTTTGTATCAGCGTGAAGACGGTGGAGAAACATCGGGCCAACCTCATGGAGAAATTGGACCTTCACAGCATTCAAGCCCTGACCATTTTTGCCATCGAAAAGGGAATCGTCAGTAGAGAATGAGAGGGAGATTGGGAGACGCGGTGACGCGGAGTAGAAAGACGCAATGAATGGGTGATGGCGAGACACGGTGATTTCAGACATCTCCCCGTCCCCGTGTCTTTCTATCTCATGGCAGTGGCCAGCTTGCCCGGACGGTGGTTCCCTTCCCTTGGGTCGATTCAATCATGAATTTCCCTCCGGAGAGCTCGGTTCGTTCTTTCATGCTGCTCAGCCCCAATCCTCTTTTGGACCCTTCCGAAGGAAAAATTCTTTCTGAGTTGAATCCCATCCCGTTATCTTCAACGGCCCATTCTATTTTGTTCTCCTGCTTTCTGAGCGAGAGACGAACGAGGTCAGCCTGGCTGTGCTTGGCGATATTGTTCATGGCTTCCTGCGTCAGTCGGTAGAGCACCACCTTCAGAGGGGTGGAGACTTCGTTCTCCTGGATGGCGATCTCTTTGTCGATACGAATGTGAGAATAGATTTTTTGATATTCCCGACAGAACCAAGTGAGGGTGGCCAAGACCCCCAGGTCATCCAGGGTGGAGGGGCGCAAATCCATCTGCATCCTTCGTACTTCTTCCATCGTCTCCTTAATCATTGGAATGATAGCTTCTAGTGATTTGGTCTTCTCTCGGACCTTCCCTTTCCCCTTTTCTTGGACGGTATTCTCTACTCTGAATTTGATCGCCGTCAGCATCTGTCCGATGCCGTCATGGAGTTCCAAAGCAATGCGTTTCCTTTCACTTTCCTGGGCGGTTAAGAGCCGCGAGGAGAGAGCGCGAAGTCGGGCTTCCGATTCCCTGAGTGCTTCCTCCGCTCGTTTCCGTTCCGTGATATCCCGTGCGGCTGCAAAAACTCCTTGGGTTTCCCCTGTTTCGTTCCTGTAAATGGTGGCATTGTACAAAACGTCTGTGATCATTCCTGATGCATGTCGAATGGCAAGAGGATAATCCCGGACTGTCCCTTTCAAGAAGGCGGTTTGGTAACCCTCTCTGGCCCTTTCGGGTTCGGTGAAGTAGTCTGAGAAATCTCTCCCGACGAGCTGTTCACGGGGGATGCCGGTTGCCAGTTCCGTGGCAGTGTTCACATCTGTCACTTTTCCGTCAGGGTTAATGGTGACGAGGGGATCAAGACTCGCTTCGATCAGACTCCGGGTGTATTGGTGGGCGACCCTCACAGCTTCCTCTGCACGCTTGCGCTCGGTCACGTCCTCCAGTGAGAAGACAAGAAACTCTGTCTCACCCGCATCGTCTAATATGGGGGTTAGGGTCCAGTCCCAATAGGTGGTTCCCCATTCAGGATGATCGGGAAAAGCGAAAGGTCTCGCAATGGCCACGTAAGGCTCTTTTGTCTGGACAACCTGTTCGAATTTGGCCTTCGCGTCAGAGGGATAGAATTCAAAATGGTTATGCCCGGGAAATTCTAACACATCCCGGTGACAGGCTTTGGCATAGGCTTCGTTGACCCTAATAAAGTTGAAATCTCGATCCAGAAATACGAGGGGGGTCACAGTGTATTTGAAGAAGGATTCCAAAATCCTTGACTGTTCCTTTAATTCTTTGTAAGCATTTGCGAGTTCTGTTGTTCTTTCCTGAACCCGGATCTCCAATTCGTCATGGGATCTTTGAAGTTTCTCTTCGATCTGTTTTCGCTCGGTGATGTCTAAGCAATAGATCCGTAATCGCTTTCCTTCCGGGACATAGTGAATTGTCTGTTGGTACCAAGCGTCGCCCATCCTTAATTCCCGAAGATGAGACCGTCCTTTCTGGTGTTCAAACATTTCAGCCAAAGAATCCAAACCCGCCAACCAGGGATGGTGGTGCCCGGCCATCTGGAGACAGGGAAGCAACCGCTTGGCCGCCGGATTGAGATAAGAGACTTCCCCTGCTAAATCTACTTCTACCACGGGATTTGGGTTGAGCTCAGGGAAAGAGGCGAGCCGGGCAAGCGCCTCTTCCATCTTTATCCGCTCGGTGATATCTTCTCCAGAGTTGAGTGTGCTGACCACCTTTCCTTTCTCGTCTCGCAATACCACATTGTGCCATGCGATCATCCTTTCCTCTCCGGTCTTTGTCAGCACGGGGTTTTCGAGATATTCAACGGGGCGAATCTCCCCCTTCATCCATTTTCCGAATCCCCCCTTGACCTCTTCTCGGATTCCTTCCGGAATAAAAGTGTTAAACCAGTTTTTGCCGAGGACCTCCTTTTCTTCATACCCTAAGATCTCACACCCCTTTTTGTTAATCAGGCTTACCGTTTGGTTGGCATCGATTACAACGAGGATCACCCCTGCAATGTCAAGGTAGTTCTGTAGCTTGTCTTTCTCTTCTCGAACCGCCATTTCGGTTCCCTTTAGATTTCTGAAAAGGAGGTCATAAGGTCTTGTCAGGCCCATCTCAAAGAAGGCTTTATAGATAAGATAAAACGAGACAATCTTGAGAAAATGCCCAAGGAGGTTGGGAAATCCGTATGCATCTGTATAGAAAGTAAACGCCAGTTCAGAGGCAACGGCCAGGAGGATGGACCAGACGATCCACTCAAAAACATCCCGATTGAATTCCCTTCGGTTTCTACGAAGGAGGGAAATCGAGGCCAAAAGAATGAGTGAGATGATGTATTCACTGATCTTCTTAAATGGGGTTAATCCAACTTTTTCAACAAAGCAGACGGGGAAGATGTTCCAATAGAAAATGGATAGGAGAAGAAGCAAGAAGGCCAGCAGGTAACTAAGAAATAGGAGATTGATTTTAAATTTCCGCCTGATGAATAAAGGGGCGATGAGAAGGGAGAGGCTCTCGGTATAACGGGCGGCGATCCAGAGCTGGGTTGCCAAATTGGTTCCGTATCCTTGAAATATGCCCATTCCATTGTAAGCCAGAGTATGGATCAGGTCGAGTCCGCCGATGAAAAGATAGGCGATTCCCAGGAAGAGAAGATAGTTATTATCGAGGAAACGACGGGAGTTCCAGGCGACCATAAAGATGCCGCATGCGACGACAATCGAGAATATTTCGGCGAGGCTGTGAAAGAAGAGGTAATTGTAGAGACTGGCCAGATACAATCCAAGAAAGACCAACATCCCTGCTATGAGATACGGAGATCTCTTAGCGATAGGAAATTGTCCCATTTGTTTCTCCTTCGCACCGAAGATTCTACTCGCTGCATTGAGGTCGGGTGTCTCATGACAAAATATCGACTGAAGAGTATTATAGCAAAAGTCTGCGGAAAAGGGCATTGGAGAACCCACAGGAATTCCCGATGAATTTAGAGAGCTCTTTTTGAATAGGCTCAGGCCTCTGACCCCCTGAAAGGGGCTCGAAGGGGAAATGAACAGCCCCTTTTTCACGTGTCTCCTCCTGTCACCGAAAGCCGGACGATTTAGCGAAGCATGCTCGATGATCACGAAGGAATGGGAAACTTTTTTCACATTTTTGGGGAAGGGATTCGGGACTTTCGTGGAAGTCTCTTCCCCTTTGAATTAGAACCAAATCCAAAAGTAATAGAGAAAGCATTGTTATTCCAACTGCTTACGATGACATAGAAGATTTGGCATCAAAAATGCTTTTTTGTTAAGTCACCCAATCATTACGTAGACTAACGGAGAAAACAGAGGTAGCGGACTATGGTAGCTTATGAATTCTATTTACACGATGACGATATGGAAGAGTTTCATTTGCTCGGCATTTTGCCGGAGAGGAGAAAGGACCCCTTAAGAATAACCCAGGAATCCATTGTGAAATGGGGACATCTGGTTGCGGGTGATAGTGTTGATGTTCGTAATATGTATTTCGTTCAAATAGAGATATAGGGAAATGGACGATACAGCGTTTCAAACCCGAGCTTTAAAGTTCTTGGGACCAGCGCTGCGTCCCCTCCTTCTAGATCTTCCTATCGAATAAAGTGGCTCCTACCTAGATTGATACAAGGTCCTCATTTGGCTCCCTCAAAAATCTATAAAAGATTCAAAAATGGATTCAAAGAACAAAATTAAACATTTTTCTATTGTTTTTGGCAAGATATTTACCATCAACATAGGTCCAAAAATCCGAATAATTATTTCGTTTCGGTAGGTTATAAATGAGCGTATTTTCTGGTATGGAAAATGCTGACTCCAACACGAAACCCCTTGATCTTCATCCTAACTAAATGAGGGCGATTAACTTGCTGAATCGGGAGCGCATCCATGAGAAGGGAGCAGAGAGGTCCTTTTCAACTGAATTTCGAATTTGCTATTGACCATCAGGTCAGAGTTGCAGAAAGTTGCTTACTTCAGCTTGCGCAGTATTACTGCGCGAATTGCATTAAGGAGCCCGGCAAGGGGTCCCGCTCCCGGTCGGTGGATGAAGCGAGCTTTGCCTGTCTGTTGATTTGTGAGGGTTATGCTCATTTTTTATCTGACGAAGCTATCAACGCGCTCCTTTCTTGCCGTAAAGCCATCCCCTCATCAAATAACCCCGTTCTCTGGTTAGACATTTTGCCTTGGGACCTTGCCATCGATGCTTTGAGATCCACTCCGGGCAGAACCGAGAGGCAATTAGAATTCAACTATTCCGGAAAGTACTGGGCCCTGGCTCCTAGTGGCATGTCGATGAGCCCCGTAAACTTCTTAGTGGAAAATCTGACTCACCCTAACTCTTCCATCCGGTCACTGATTCTTGAATTGGCGTGGTTTGTGAGAAAGCGAATTCCCTTCGAAAAAGCGGCCAAGGCGCTCCTAAAGAATGTGGCGGATACGTCGGGTTACTGGGATTGGTCTCTTGGACTTTGTTCAGGGCTCTTTGAAAACGAAGCCCAGTTCTGGACATTCTCCGATGCCTTCGAACCGCCCCATCCATTCTTTGAACAATATCGCGATCGCCTCAAGATGGTACACGAGGACAGGCTTTCACCGTGTCGATACCATTTTATCGAACTTGAACTGAAACTTCGACAGATCATTGATGAATGGGCCCTCAGCCTGAAATTCGAGTAATGAACTTGTCCGTTCGACTCGGCCTTTTGAAAAACCGAAGGCTGCCCACCTTCTGCCCACCTTTCAGCTTGACATACTATCCTCTTTTTCGTATAGTCAATCCATTACGGAAAGACTTGTTATCTATCCGTAATAACCTAAGAGGGGTTTCCCCAAATATTGAAACCTATAATAGCCCCTATCAACTTGCCTCGAGCCGTTTGCAATGCCCCGTACCACGCACCGAGCGGCCTGCGCAGAGTTAACGGATGGATTCCATCGGGCCATTCAACACCAACCATGCAGCGAGGAGGTGATGTGACGTTAGAGATGAAGAACCTGGGCCTCTTACCACGGAGGTGAAACTCAGTCTATTCAATCAGAAGGAGGGTAAGAAATGAAAAAGTGCCTCATGTTAGTTTCGATCCTGGTATTTTGCATTGTTTTTGTTTCCGGCAACACCCTGGCGGCCAACCCCACCAAGATAAAAGTGGGCATCCTGCTTCCGCTCACCGGCACGTTTGCAGCGGTGGCTCAAACTCAGAGGGATGGGGCGCTGTTGGCAGTGGATGTGATCAATAAAAGGGGCGGACTCAAAATGCCCTGGGGAAATGTACAGGTGGAAGGGGTTGTCTACGATGATGAGACCAAACTGGACGTGGGCGTCCGGCGTTTCCGTTACATGGTTGACGAAGGAGTGAAAGGCGTAGGAGGGCAAACCTGGGCTCCGCTCGCGTATGCGATTAATGCCTTGGCTCAAAAGGATCCCATGCCCTATTTCCCTGTTTGCGTTATGGCCAAAGAGGCCTTTCAAAAGGGCAAGCTGGCCGAGTGCACATTTGCCGCGGCCTACAGTCCATGGACGGTTGGATACATGGCCGGCTCCGCTGCCATCAAAGCGCTGGGCAAGAAGCGTATTTTCTTCTTGGCTCGCGCCGATAGCTGGGGCTGGGACATCCGAGACGGTGTCTATGCCGCCGCCAAAGAGATGGGTGCTGAGGTGGTGGGGTATGACGAGGTATCACTCGGGACCGGCGACTACACGACCATCATACAAAAGGTACGGGCGGCAAAGCCGGACGTTTTCATCGCTTCTCAATTTGCCGCGGATGCTGTGGCCCTTTTAAAGCAGTGCCATGAAACGGGCCTCAGTAAGGAAATGACCATTTTCAATACGTTCATCACAAACGTGGTTGCCAAAGGTATTCCTGCCCAGGCCCTAGAGGGCGTCTACGCCATACATTATTTTTACTATGACCTGAGCAGCTTTGAGGATAAGGCAGTTGCAAAAACCGCCCAGGAATTTACCGAACTCTACAAGGCGAAGTACAAGGCCCCTCCGGATTCATATGCAACGATTGCTTACACTGCCTACATGGAAATGTTCAGGGGGTTTGAGGCAGCCAAGTCTCTTGAGCCGAAAAAGGTATCCGCAGCGCTGATGGCGAACAACGGTGCATTCACCTCTGTCAAAGGTTCCGCCCGATGGCGCGAGGATCACGCGGCAGTATACAAGTATGCTGGTTTTTTGGTCAAGGGGAAAGGTCCCAAGGACCAGAAGAACGAATGGGATCTGTTTCAAGTCGTAGGCTATCAGGGCGGTGATTCGGTGATGCCGACTCTGAAGTCTCTGGGTTATTAAATTGTTTCTCCGCCCCGGTGTGTGAGGTTGTGACATCGGGGCGGATTCCGAGAAAGGGGCTTGCTGTGAGTCCGGGTACAGGCTCAGAAATCATCAAGACCGAGAACGTGACCAAACGATTCGGCGAATTAGTCGCTGTTGACCACGTGAACTATGTTTTGCGTGAAAACGAAGTGGCCGGTATTGTCGGGTCCAATGGAGCTGGGAAGACTACGTTCTTCAACCTGATTACCGGGTATTACCCGCCCGATGAGGGGACGATTCTGTATCAGGGGAAGGACGTCACCCGCGTATCGCCGGAAAAACGTGTGGACATGGGGATGATGCGAACCTTTCAATTAACCTCCACTTTCGACAATCTCACGGTGATCGACAACTTGGTCCTGTCCTTTTATAGAGCACATAGAGGCGCATCCTTATTTCCTCTTTTTCTTACCACCTGCAAGCGATACCACGACGAAGAAGAAATCGCCGAAACCCTGGAGACGTTCCAACTTCAGAATGAGTCCCACAGACAGGTGAAGCATCTCAGCCTGGGCGAGAAAAGGCGGTTGGAGATCGCCATGGCTATCCTGGCCGAGCCCAAGGTCTTGCTGCTGGATGAGCCTCTGGCAGGGTTGGCGGAGTCGGAAATTAAGGAGGTCCTGGGAGTACTGGGCAAGCACATCGGTAAGCAAACCCTTCTCATTGTAGAGCATAAGATTTCACAGGTGGAAAATTTCCTGGAGAGACTCACCGTCATGCACGAAGGCAGAATTATCGCCGACGGCAAGTGCGAGGAATGTCTTCGGGCCCCAGAGGTGCGGAGAAGCTACTGGCAGATCGAAACCCCTGCCGATGGAGCCGAAGGTGCCCGCACACACGGAGTTCATGGCGATGAATAGCGACGAAATCCTGGTGGTCAAAGGTGTGAGTGTTGCTTACGGCGAATCAAAGGTTTTGTTCGATGCCAATCTGAGTGTGAAGCCTGGCCAGGTGGTTGCCTGCGTTGGCCGTAACGGAGCTGGTAAAACCACCCTTCTCAAGAGCATCGGCGGATTCCTGAAACCCACCTCTGGAACGATCACCTTCAATCGCACCGATCTGATCGGTGTGATGCCGTATGATATCGCCAGAATGGGGCTCAAGTACATTCCCCAGGACAAAAAGGTCTTTTCGGATTTGACGGTCAGGGAAAACCTTGAACTGGGGAGCTACGCCACCAAGGACTACGACTGGGATCAGGTCACCCGGTTGTTCCCGAAGCTGAAGACCCTGATGGATCGCAAGGGCGGATACCTGAGCGGCGGGGAACGCCAGATGCTGATGATCGGCAGAGCCATCCTGGGCAGCCCTAAAGTGTTGCTGATTGATGAGCCCACCGAAGGGTTGGCTCCCAGTATCGTTGAACAACTAAAAAACGTCTTCAAGGAGCTGAGCAAAAGAACGGCGCTGGTGATCGTTGAACAGAACCTTTCCTTGGTGTGCACGATAGCCGATAAGGTCTATGCCATCAAAGAGGGGCGCATCGTCACTGAAATTTCTGACGAGGAGTCGATTCGGTCAAATATCTGTGAACGATATCTTTAGTGCGGGTAAAAGGAACGCACATGTGCGTTCCCTACGAAGGATTGCCTGCCTGAACGGCAGGTAAAAGGCTCGCGGGCGCCCCCGTAAACGGGATTTTGCGGTTCTCGTAACGCCCCCATTTGCTGGGGGCAATTTCCATCTTCAAACAATCTCCCCTCCCTTCGGTGGGAGGGGATGAAGGGGAGGGGGGACCAAACGGTCTTTATTTCGTTCACCCCCACCCCTGCCTACCGGCAGGCAGGTTCGCCCTCCCCCATCGAAAAAGGGGAGGGGATTATTGGGGGAATTTCGAGTATTTTGGGTTAGGTTTGACACTGGTACATCGGGCGGTTTGAGCAATCAGGGCAACATCCGACGAGGGGATTTCCAATGATGAAAATCTTCAAATGGTGGTGGGGCATTGTTTTGGCATTTTTTCTGGTAGCCTTGGTAAGGGTATTCTTGCCCCTGCCCTTTGCGAACGAAATCATTATTTTTTCCATCTATACGATGGGCTGTAGCTTTTTGTTGGGTCGGGTTGGTTTCATTTCATTTGGGCAGCCAGCCTATTTAGCCGTGGGCGCCTATGGGACCGCTTTTTACCTCTTTTACTTCGGCCACAACCCTTACATCGGCATCCTTCTTGGGATTCTGGCCGGACTGGTCGTGTCCGCGATCGTCGGCGCTTTTTTCGTCCGGTTGCGAAGCGACTATTTCGCTCTGGTGAACTTGGCACTGGCGGTGATCGTTTTCTATCTGATGGAGAAAGTTCTGGCGAAAATCACCCACGGCGACAAC
>Ga0209253_10001787_pt1 | contig 18954 bp, 14 predicted proteins | sample FrelakmetBRP12BR_FD_187145 | JGI IMG/M metagenome (GOLD analysis project Ga0209253, IMG submission 187145) | Freshwater lake sediment microbial communities from the University of Notre Dame, USA, for methane emissions studies - BRP12 BR (SPAdes)... | ecosystem: Environmental > Aquatic >... | reverse complement strand
GCCTGCTCGTTCTTCTTTTTGTTTCGGGTTTAGTTTTATCCTGCGCGGGTGGTCGGCGGCCCGCGGTTCCCGCAGATTTTATTCTGGAAAAAGGTGCGGTCTATACCGTGGCTGCTTCGCAACCGTGGGCGGAGGCTGTGGCGATTGCCGGAGGGAAGATTATTTATGTGGGAGATAGTTCTGGGGCAGCCAGGCTCAGGACGCCAGCCACAAAAGTGGTCGACCTCGCCGGAAAAATGGTCCTGCCCGGGTTTCATGATTCCCATGCCCATCCTGTCACCGGGGGCATTGAGCTTGGGCAGTGCAACCTGAACGACCTCAACACAAAGGAAGAAATCTTCGCCGCAGTCCAAAAATATGCCGCTGAGCATCCAGAGAAAAAATGGATTCAAGGCGGCGGTTGGGCCTTGCCCGTGTTTCCGGAGGCCAATCCAACCAAAGAGGAGCTGGACCGGCTTGTTCCGGACCGGCCGGCTTATCTTAATGCGGCGGACGGCCATTCGGCCTGGGTCAATTCTCGCGCCCTGGAGATGGCGGGCATCACGGCGAAAACGCCGGATCCCAAGGGCGGCCGCATTGAGCGTCAGGCCCGAACAGGTCAGCCCTCTGGGACCCTGCGGGAGGCGGCCCAAGAGCTTGTTTCCAAACTCATTCCTGAAACGACTGCGGAAGAATATTTGGCCGGTCTTAAGGCCGCGCTTGCGCTGGCGAATCGTTTCGGCATCACGTCGACGCAGGAAGCGGACGCCGATGAAAAAATCCTCGAAACCTATGCCGAGCTCGACCGCCGCGGCAGCCTGACGGCTCGGGTTCTGGCATCCATTCATGTTGACCCGGACAAGGGTCTTGATCAAATTCCCGGGCTGATTCAAACGCGGGAGAAATACAAAGGTCGTTATCTGCGCGCTGAGGACGCCAAGATTTACGTGGACGGAGTGATCGAGTCTCATACGGCCGCCCTGCTCGAGCCGTACCTCGACAGGCCGGGTGACCGAGGAGTTCCCCTCGTTGAAGCCGAAGCGCTGAATCGGCTCGCAACGGCTATCGACAAGGCCGGGTTTCAGATTCATATCCATGCCATCGGCGACCGGGCCATCCGCATGTCTCTTGATGCCATTGAAGCCGCCCAAAAGGAGAACGGACCGAGGGACGCACGGCATCATATTGCTCACCTGGAATTGATCGACCCGAGCGATATTCCCCGGTTCAAAGAACTGGGTGTCGTCGCTAACTTTCAGTCCCTGTGGGCCTATCCCGATCTTTACATTACGAAACTCACCGAGCCGATCCTCGGGCCGGAACGCTCGCGCTGGCTCTACCCCATCGGCAGCGTGGTCCGAAACGGAGGGACGATCGCCGGCGGCAGCGACTGGTCGGTGTCCTCCATGAATCCGCTCGACGCCATCCAGATCGCGGTGACGAGAAGGGCTCTCGAAGACACGGCTGGAGCGGCCTGGCTGCCTGATGAACTGGTCGACCTTCCGACCATGATTGCCGCCTATACGATTAACGGCGCCTATCTTGCTCATCAGGAAAAGGCAACCGGTTCAATCGAGGTCGGAAAAGCGGCTGACCTTATCGTTTTGGAGCGCAACCTTTTCGAGATTCCGGCCGGCGAGATTCATACGGTCAAGGTTGTGCTGACGCTCCTTGATGGGAAAGAAATCTCGGGGACGCTCCCCGAGGGGACACCTCAAGATTAAGTGATCTTATGACAGGCTAATTGCCGGTGATGCTTTTCCCGGCATCCATATGCCCAAACTTGAAGGCAACCTGAGCGTTTACGGCCTGACGATGGTGGCCATCGGTGCCTGCATCGGCTCCGGCATCTTCCTGAGTCCTTCCCTGATTGCAGGATATTTATCGTCGCCGCTATGGATTCTATTGGCCTGGGGCCTCGGGTCTGTTCATTCTCTCACAGGCGCGCTGACGTTCTCCGAGCTCGGGGCGATGTTTCCCAAGGCCGGTGGGCAATACGCCTATCTCAAGGAAGGATACGGGGAGCTTCCGGCTTTTCTGTTCGCCTGGGTTACGTTCCTGGTCATCAACGGCTCTGCCATCGCAGCCTTGAGCCTGACGTTTGCGAGGTATTTTGATTTTATCGTCCCGGCCGGAGAGCGAGGAATCATGGTCTCGGCGGTCCTGGCGATCCTCGTATCTACGGCCATCAATGTTCTCCGGACCGCCTACTCCGACCTCTCAGCAAAAGTGTTCACCGGTTTGAAGCTGGCCGGGCTGGCCATGATCATCGGAACCGGGCTTGTACTCGGCTCGGCCGAGCATTCCCAATTTTCGCTGACGCTTTCAAGCGCATCCTCTGCCGAGCCCTCATTGGGTCTCGTTAGCGCCTTCGGCCTCGCTTTTGTCGGCGTCTGGTTCTCTGTTGGCGGGTGGCAGCACGCCTCTTACCTTGCCGGCGAGGCGCGCAATCCCCGCCGGACCGTGCCCCGGGCCATGATCCTTGGCGCTTTTGTCGTTGGCGCAGTTTACTGGCTGAGCAACCTGGCTTATCTGCTCCTTTTGCCCGTGGATAAGATCGCCGCCTCTTCCTGTGTCGCTGCCGACGCCGTTCAGACGGTCCTTCCCTGGGGCGGGATTTTCATCTCTATCATGATCGCTCTTTCGGCTTTTGGGACGGTCGGCATATGTCTATATTCGGTGCCCCGCATTTTCCACGCCCTTGCTGCTGACGGGCTTTTCTTCCGCTCTTTCACCAGCGTCCACCCGCGCTTCAAAACCCCCGCCAACGCCATCATTTTTCAAGCGGCTTGGGCGATTTTTCTGCTCCTTTTCTGGGGCACGTTCGCCAATATCATCACCTACCTTGTCTTCATGGACGCCTTCTTCATGTTTTTGGTCGCAGTCGCGGTCATCAAGCTGCGCCTAAAAAGAAAAGACCTGGCCAGGCCCTATAAAACCCTCGGCTACCCCGTCACGCCGCTCATCTTCATCCTCATCACTTTCTTTTTCCTGGTTAACACGCTCATCGAAAAGCCGGCCCAGGCCTATGCGGCCATTCTCTGCATGTTCTTGGGATTGCCCTTTTACTTTTATTTCAGGAAAAAACGCTCTGCTAAATAGGGGACACAATATCAATTTCCGATAATTTGGGGGATTCATCATCTATTTCTGGGCATACTCCAGCATGACCTTCAGGGCGTCATAACCCAACGCGGAGAAGATGTCCTCGATCGAATCGGTGTACGCTGAATTGTGACTCATTATTGCATCCTTAAGCATAAAGACATCGAAATCGAGGTCTGCGGCCCCATGGTAGGTGGCCAGAACACAGCCCACGGCGCTCAGGCCGCATAAGAAGAGGGTGTTGCATCCCTGGTCCCGGAGCATTTTTTCGAGATCGGTTTTCTTGAACGCGTTGGGATAGTTCTTGATGATTCTCGGGTCTTCGGGTTTGATCATTACTGATTTGGGAAATTCAAAGGCCTCGGTATCGGGTTTGGGGCCGTATTTTAGGTCGGTATGGTACACCCGGATGACAGGAAACCCGTTTTCGCGGAACAACTGGATAGCGGCGTTGATCATGTATAACGCAACTTCCTTTTCCCGTTCCGGAACCATGGACAAATATTCATTCTGGATGTCGATGACCAGGAGCACCGGCTTCATCCGCTTTTCCGCCTGCTTCTGCAGTCCATTCGGGCTTGCCAAAGCAGCGACCGTACACATCATAGCCAGAACCGTCCAACAAAACGCTTTTTTCATATTCCCTCCTTGCCTATGAATGAGTCATAGCCTAATTTCCGAATTTATGCGGCAGCTTCCACAAAGAATAGTATCCGATGATCGCCTTCTCGTCCGCCGCCCTGATTTGTTTCAACCCCGGCGCTCCGCCTTTGAAACCGAGTTCCGCGAGCGAAAGATTGTCGTCGTAAATAAACGTTTCGGTGATGCCCTTATATTCCAGGGTGACGATGTTTCCTTTGGCCGACCAGCGCCCGGTTGTTTTGTCGGATTCGCGTTTCTCATACTCTCCGGGGGCCCAGGTCGACATAATGATTTCAGCGACGCCGCCCTTTTTCAGGGTCAGCGTCACGTTCCATTCCGACTCCGAGACACCGGCGTAGGACCCCTCAAGAAAAGCCTGCGCCGTCTTGCCGCAACTTGCTAAAAAGAACACCCCGACAAAAAAAATAACAAGAGGAACCGCACTGGATAAGCAAAGCTTTTTATTTTTCATCGGCTATTTTCTGAGCCTCCATCTCAAAAAAAGAAAGAGCAGGATGACGATAATGATAATGCCTAAAACGATCAACGTAGTTGATAAAACTAGCTCCTTAGCCACTTCCTCTTTGCCCTCTTTTGGGATGACGGGAAGCTCGACATAAGACGAAGCTTGCCTGTTGCGGTAAGCCGAGACTGTGGGGGCGGGGGATAGCGCCGGAGTCTCAAAGTTCGGCTGGTCGGCGCAGGTTACGGTCAGGCGGATACGATGGCCGGCATCAAAGATATTAGAAGTGGGGTGGAGGTCGAAAACGAGTTCGACCGGCAGGCCGGCTGAAAGCGGCTCCACATCCTCCGCAAAGCTGCGATGGTAGGGGAGGTTCATATAATTGTACGGGGCCTGGCCGAGCTTGCGGTGAGAGGCGCGCAGGACCCCCTCGGTGATGTAGTGGGAATAACCGTTCTCGTCGACCTCCTCCACATAGGCAAAGAAATCGCCGTCGTTAGCCGTCGAAGCCACCCAGAGGTGGACGACAGGATGGCCGGTGACTTCGATATTCGCTTTCAAAGGAGCCGTGGTGTAGGTAAGGGCTTTAGCATCATTAGCCGTCACGTCCGTATACTTGAAGCCGCCGCCGCGGCCGTTGTGCCAGCGCGTCGATGTGCCGGATGTGGTTGTATAATCCACCACATAGTCGTCTTGACCTGAATCATTACTCGGGGGCTTTTCTGCGAGCAGGCCGTCATTGGCCGAGGTGATGCTTCCGGACGGGCCCGCCTGGAAATAAAACCGCGTTGGTTTTTGCTCTGGGAGAGGCCACTTCCGCGCAAATTTCCAGGCTTCGCCCTCCGGCGCTCCCATGGTGAAGTAATAGATCGGAGGCTCGGTCATGATGCCATTGTCGATTCCCTTGAGCCAGTAGTCGAACCAGCGGAGCTGCTCTGCCGCATAGTCGAACTTCGGGACAAACCCGACGAGCGGCTCTATGGTCTCTTTCCATCCCTTTGCGGAGTCATGGCTGTGGGACCAGGGGGCGATGAGGATTTTTTGGGGATTGCTGAGATTATTGAACCAGGTGATGGCGTCCCTCGGCCACATATCGAACCATCCCGAGACATGATAGACGGCGATTCGCGCGCCGTTCTCCCGGATGCCCTTTAGATAAGCATGAGGGCTCCAATCCAGGTTGGGACGAAGCGATGTCCCGGGCTCGATATCGTCCCGATACTTGCCTTGAGCCGCCTGCTCGTAAGCATATCTGTTTTTCTGGTGCTCTTTGAGCGCCTCCGCCAATAGTTTGGAATTAGGATCGTCGTCGACAGGGACGGCCGGAGCGGCCGTATCCATTATCTTGACAAGGTTGCTCCAATCCCTGATGAAGTCATCCTGAAAAACGCCTCCGGGATAACTGAAGGAATAGACATCAAACATGGCCATATCGGGCATGATGGCGACAAGATGAGGAGGAGCCGTGCTGGCTGCCATGTACTGGGTAATAGCCTGGTAGGAGACGCCATACATACCGATTTTTCCGCTGCACCAGGGCTGGGCGGCGAACCATTCCGTGATATCGTATGCGTCCGCGGCTTCTTCGGGGGAAAAGGCTCCTTGGGAAAACCCAAAAGAGGCACCTCCGCCCCGGATATCGACGGACGCGACGATGTACCCGTGCTTGAGAATCGTTGAGAGCCATGACATCTGTTCGAGAGCTGTGGCTAACTTTCCGTTTGGAAGCCTGACCGCCCGCCGATATGGTGTCAGCGTCCAGATCAGAGGTAGCGGCTCGGAGACGGGCTTTCCGTCGCGGCTCGGCCTGAAGATATCCACAGCGAGCTTTGTCCCGTCTCTCACTGGAACATACTGAGAGATACGCACCCACTCATCATAAACAGGCTCAGAAAAGCCTTCGTATTTTCCCGGGCTTGAGGTTTTGCGGGCCGCACTCGTATTCTGCTCTCCCTTCAGGGCAAAGACTGAGGCAGCCGCAAAGAATAAAACCAGGCTAAAAGCACTCCAACGAGGCCATTTGGTCTTCACTGGTTCATCTCCTTAATCTAAGAAGGGCTAAAGGGAATTATTATCAAATCTCTTGGCTCAGATCAATCCCCGTATGATCGTTTTGCGGAAATGCATCTCGCGCGGTCTTGGTGCGGCTTGACTTCTTCTTGGCGTTCCCATAGACTCTCTTTCAAATACGTTCGGGGAAAATGCAGAGCCGAAAAAAACAGCCATAGAGCATTGAGCTATTCGAGGCGGCTTCTTTCCCCGGCTTCGCATAAAAAAGGAGGGAATCATGAGAAACAAAACGACGGTCTTTTTGGCTTTGGTGTGTGTTTGGGCGCTTTTTCTGACTGCTGCCCCGTCCTCGGCCCAGGGACAGAAAGGCCAGCTCTATTTTGTTGCCGAAATTCACGTTAAGCCGGCCATGGTAGCCAAGTACGAGGCCGTGGTCAAGAAAGAAATCGAGCTGAAGTACCCGCTTCCGTTTGAAACGTACAGCACGGATGATTTTATCTATTACTCCCTGTTTCCGGTTGAGAACTATGCAGGAATCGACCAAATTAGCAAAGCCGATGCAGAATGGATGGCCAAGATCGGGAAAGAATTCGACGCTTTGATGAAAAGCGCCGAGGGGACTATTGAGTTTTACAAATATGGGGTCATTCACCTAGCGCCCGAGTTTTCTTATGCCCCGGAAAAGCCTCGCTACACGGCCGAAGAGATGAAATTCATCTACTGGTATTTCGTCTATCCGGAATTTGGCAAGGAAAAGGAGTTTGAGGATCTCTGCAAGCAGTACGTAGACCTGTATAAAAGCAAGGGCAGTGCCATGGGGTGGAATACCTTTGTTGCCGAGATGGGAGTTGAACTCCCTCTCTATGTCCTGTCGATGGCCGGAAAGAGCCCCGCCGAATTCTTCATTGAAGATGAGAAGGACATGAAGAAATTCGACCAGGACAAAATCAAGGAAATGGGCAAAAAGTGGACCTCCCTTTTAAGGAAAGTCGAAACTAAGATCGGCGGGCCGCGGCCCGAACTTTCCAATATGCCGAAGGCGAAATAGGCGATTATGTAAAAATTGGAGGGCGGGTTCGGCGAGAAGCGCCCTCGGGCGCCTATTTCATCGACTCGCGCATTTTTGCTTCCGCTTCGGGTGTCCAGTAGCCGCAGTCGAGCTCCATAAAAACGGAGGTGTAGGGGAGGGTCAGGGTCGTCTTGATCATGAGGATGCGGAACGTTTTGGCGACCTGGTCGAGGCGGGTGATCAGTTCTTCGTGGGGGATGGCCGTGACTGTGCGGCCCGTGAGCATCGTGCCGAGCCTCGTCCGGCAAGCTTCGATGCCGGGAGCAAGGTCCTCTGTCACAGAGGCGAGCTCTTTGTCCAGAAAGACCCGGGGACTGATCTGTTTGCTCCCATCAACCGCTTTCAGGACTTTCTCCAGAACCGAGAAGTGATCCTCTCCGGAGACGACAAGATTGATCCCGGGGCTGACCTGGGCGGGATAGGCGGAGTCTACAATGACGATCCAGTTGCGGTGGCCGAAAGCTGGTAATTCCTGGCCGAGCTTTGCTTCCCAGGATATCACGGTCTCCTTTCCTTCCTTCTCGACTGGCTCGCAGGCCGTGAGAAAGAACCCCAAGCAAGCAAAAATCGCGACCGGAAATGCTCTTTGTTTTCTCAACATGGCTGTTTCCTCAATGATAAGCGATCCGCAGTGCTTCCTTCCATAAACCAAGCTTGGCGTCCCTAAGCTTTGTACCACAGCGGGCCGTGGAGGTCAATTCCGGCCGCAATGCATCTCCGTTAATAATTGGGGACACAATATCAATTTCCTTTTTTCCTCCCTCGTTTTCGAAGGCGCAAGATTCTCCCCGTCTTTTCCTCGAGATCGTTAATGAATTTTTCGTCACCAAGAGGTCTACCACTGGCCTCATGGTCTCTGATCAAAGCGATTTCTGATTCTCTGGATGCTTCGCCCAAAAAAGAGGCCCAATCTGTAATTGAAGAGAGCTTCTCACAGGGAGAAATTAAAACGTCTTTTCTCCGATAAACATGCGCTTTGGCACTGGACCAAGGGTACTCTTCTGGCTTTATTGCCACTCCGGCTCGAACAGGGTTTTGTTCAACATACCGCAGAGCAACATAAAGATGTGTCTCATCCATAGGATAGGAAATAAACCTGCCCTGCCATAAATATCCCTTCCAATTTTCGCGAATATTTATCAGATTCGTGTACTTCCTGTGCGCTTCTCCGAGTCCTCGTGAAAAACTCCATTGATATCTGGGGACAGCGACTAAGTGGACATGATTTTCCATTAGACAATATGCCCAAAAGATTATCCCCCATCTTGCGCCCTGTTGTTTTAGCAGTCGTAGATATAGTGTTCTATCTGAATCATGGAAAAATACTCTTTGGCGACGGTTGCCCCGCTGAATAATGTGGTGCGGACAATCAGGGACAATAATGCGAGCAATTCTTGGCATGAGATGTAAGCAATGGCCAACAGAAATTTGCAACCTTAAAACAAAACGACCAAATGAGCAAAAAATTCTCAGAGACTCGGGAAATTCGGAAATTGATATTGTGTCCCCAATTTGTTGATATAATACTGGCGAAGGAGGTGGCCGTGAAAAAGAAGAAAGATTTTGTCCATCCCTACATTCCAAACTCTGTCCCGGCGGTCAAAGAAAAGATGCTGGCCGAGATCGGCGTGAAAAGCATTTCTGAACTTTATGAGGACATCCCAAAAAATTTGCGCCTAAAGAAAGCCCTGTCGCTGCCCAAGCCAAAGCTCTCCGAGTTAGAACTCAAGCGTCATGTCCAGATGATCCTGAACAGGAACACGTCCTGCGAGGAATTCACGAGCTTTCTGGGCGGAGGCTGCGCGCACCATTATGTTCCGGCTATCTGCGATGAGGTCACCCGCCGGTCCGAATTTCTGACCGCTTATGCCGGTGAACCGTACGAGGATGCCGGCCGCTTCCAGGTGCTCTTCGAGTATGAAAGCCTGATGGCAGAGCTCCTTGATTTCGACGTGGTCAACGTTCCGACCTACGACTGGGGACAGGCGGCGAGCACGGCGGTCCGCATGGCCGGCCGCATTACCAAACGCAAAAGAGTCCTGGTTGCGGATACTGTTTCCCCCGACCGGCTGGCTGTCATGAAGAATTACTGCCATCCGGTCATGGACCTTATCCCCGTCGATCACGACTCTGAAACGGGGCTGCTCGATACCGCAGACCTCGCCTCGAAGCTGACCCCTGCTACGGCCGCCGTCTATTTTGAAAACCCCTCCTATCTCGGTTTCATCGAGACGCAGGGTCAAAAGGTCGCCGACCTTGCCCACGCCAAGGGGGCGCTCCTCATCGTCGGCGTCGATCCAATCTCATTGGGTGTCTTGAAACCGCCCAGCCAGTATGGCGCAGACATTGCCTGCGGCGACATCCAGGGCCTCGGCAACCACATGTATTTCGGCGGTGCCATGGGCGGGTTCATCGCTTCGCGCGACGAAGAAAAATTCGTCCTGGAATATCCCTCCCGCCTCTTCGGCATCGCCACGACGTCGGTCGAAGGAGAATGGGGGTTCGGCGACGTAGCATACAGCCGAACTTCGTTTGACAAAAGAGAAAAAGGGAAGGAGTTCGTCGGGACAGCGGCCGCTCTTCATGGAATCGGAGCGGCGGTCTATCTGTCATTGTTGGGGCCCCAGGGTATGCGCGACTTGGGGCGGCATATCCTTCAGAAGACCCAATATGCCATAAAAAAACTGGCCGCCATCAGACGCGTGCGCATCCGTTTCCGGTCCGCTCCTTTCAAGGAGTTCGTCCTCGATTTTACGCGGACAGGGAAATCCGTCGCCAAGATCAACCGGCGCCTTCTCCGGCACGGCATCTTTGGAGGAAAAGACCTAACCGGTGAATTTCCCGAGCTCGGCGGCTGTGCGCTGTATTGCATCACGGAAATGATCACCAAAGCCGATATCGACAATCTTGCCGCAGCGCTCAAGGATTATCTGCGGTAGAAGGAGGAAGGCGATGAACATCCAGAAAGGCAGCAAACTGAGGAATTTTCATCAGGCCAAATGGGATGAAAAAGTCATTTTCGAGTTGAGCACACCGGGTGAGCGCGGCATCCTTCTCCCCGATCTTGAACCGGAGGTCAAAGCCTTTGCCGGCGATGGCCTATCCTCTGTCCCTGAGAACATGCTCAGGAACGATCCGCCGGCTCTTCCCGAGATCGCCCAGATGCGGGTCCTCAAGCATTTCCTCCGCCTGTCTCAGCAGAACCTTGGCGCGGACCTGAATATCGACATCGGCCAGGGCACTTGCACCATGAAATATAACCCGAAGATCAATGAAGTCCTGGCCGCCTCACCCAAAGCATCCGCCCTCCATCCGGCCCAGGATGAATCCACGGTCCAGGGAGCGCTCGAGATCATGTCTAGCCTGGACCTCTTCTTGCGCCAGATCTCTGGCCTGGACAGGTTCACGCTTCAGACAAGCTCCGGCTCCCACGCCATCATGGTTATGGCTTCCATTGTCCGGAAATATCACGAGACAAGGGGAGAGGGGAGCAGGCGGAACGAGATCATCACCACGATCTTCTCCCATCCGTCCGATGCGGCCGCGGCAGCCGTGAAGGGTTATAAAGTCGTCACGGTTTATCATGATGAAACCGGCCTCCCCGATATCGAGGCGCTTAAGAAAGCCGTTTCCGCGAGGACTGCGGCGCTCTTCATCACCAATCCCGAGGACACCGGGATGTTCAACCCGCGGATCGCCGAGTTCACTGGGATCGTCCACGAAGCGGGCGGACTGTGCGGCTATGACCAGGCCAATGCCAACGGTATCCTCGGCATAACCCGGGCGCGCGAAGCCGGGTTCGACATGTGTTTCTTCAACCTGCACAAAACCTTTGGAACTCCCCACGGCTGCGGCGGACCGGCTGCGGCCGCCCTGGGCGTGACTAGAAAATTGATCGATTACCTGCCGGTTCCGCTGGTGGAATTTGACGGCAAGAAATATTACCTCAACTGGGACCTGCCCCACACGATAGGCAAAGTCCGGTTGTTCTACGGGACTTTTGCCGCCATCGTGAAGGCTTACGCCTGGATCATGAGCCTCGGGGCGCGCGGCCTCGAGGAAGTGGCCAATATCGCGGTCCTCAACAATAACTATCTCTTGAAGAATATTGCGGCCATCAAGGGCGCGACCGCTCCGTTCAAGGCCGGAGAGCACCGGATCGAGCAGGTCAGGTACAGCTGGGAGGAGCTTTATAAGCAGACGGGCGTAACCACTCACGACATCGCCTACCGGATGGCAGATTTCGGTTTCCATCTCTGGTCAAGCCACCATCCTTTCATCGTTCCCCAGCCGTTTACGATCGAACCCACCGAATCGTATTCCAAAGAGGAACTCGATGAGTATCTGGACGGGCTGCGCCATGTGGCCGAGGAAGCCTGGAATGAGCCCGAAACCGTCAAGACCGCTCCGCACCGCAGCGTCGTCCACAGAATCGACGAAAGCACTTTCGATGACCCGGAGAAATGGGCTATAACCTGGAGGGCCTATCAAAAAAAACACGGAAAAACCTCCAGGTAATGGACCTGACTTCATCCAGGAGATAGAAAAATGGCTCTAAATCAAAAAGCGACAGAGCTCCTCTCGCTCAACGGAAAAGTGGCCCTGGTTACTGGCGCGGCTTCGGGAATAGGCCGCGGCATCGCTGCGCGCCTGGCCGAGATGGGGGCCGCCGTCGTGCTTCTTGATATTGATGAGAAAAAAGGAGCTGAAGCGGCTGCGGAAATCGCGGCCCGAGGACTCACAGCCGAGTTCATGAAATGCGACGTGCGTTCGGATGAAGACTGCCGCCGCGCCGCCTCAGAATCCGTCGGGAAACTCGGCAGAATTGATATCCTCTGCAATAATGCCGGAATCGCCATCCGCAAGGATTGCGTGGAGTTGAAAGAAGAGGAGTGGGACCAGGCCCTCGCTGTGACCTTGAAGGGCGCCTACCTGCTCTCTCATCATGTCATCCCGCAGATGATCCGGAACGGCGGCGGAAGCATCATCAACATCGGCTCCGGCTGGTCTCTAAAAGGCGGGCCCAAAGCTGTCTCGTATTGTGCGGCTAAGGGCGGCCTGCTCAACCTGACCAGGGCCATGGCCATCGACCACGGCAGGCACGGCATCCGGGTCAACTGCGTCTGCCCGGGCGATGTCGACACGCCTTTGCTCCGCGGCGAATGCGCCCAACTGGGCGAGGATATAGAACGGTTTATGAAAGACGCGGCCGCGCGTCCGATCGCCCGTCTCGGCACGCCTGAAGACGTGGCCAATGCCGTCCTATTTTTTGCCGGAGACATGTCCAAATGGGTGACCGGCGCGCATCTTGCCGTTGACGGAGGCGGAACAGCCTGAAATGAAAAGCATGATTAAGAGCGCTCTAGGCGCAGCGCTGCTTTTGTGCTTTCTCCTGGCCGGACCTTCAAAGATCGCGGACACATCCGGGGAGAAGACGCTCCCGGATTGGGAAAACCCGGCGGTTTTCAGCAGAAATGCGGAGCCTCCACACTCCACTTACATCCCTTTTGATTCGGCGAGCGACGCCCTGGAGAAGAGTTTTAGCCAGTCACCATATTATCTTTCTCTCGACGGACTCTGGAAATTCAAGTGGGTGCCGAGACCGGAGGACCGTCCCCTCGATTTCTATAAAGACAGTTATGATGTCAGCCGATGGACGGACTTTCCCGTGCCGAGCAACTGGGAGTTCAAGGGATACGGCCAGCCCATTTACCTCGATGAAGCCATGCCTTTTCGCGGCGACCCGCCTTATGTCCCCCCGGACAATAATCCGGTTGGCTCCTACCGTCGCACGTTCACCGTTCCCGAATCATGGAAAGGCCGGCAAGTTTTCCTCCATTTCGGCGGGGTGAACTCCGTTTTTTACGTTTGGGTGAACGGCCGGGAAGTCGGCTACAGCGAGGACAGCAAGACTCCCGCCGAATTCAACATCACGGGTTATCTGCGGCCGGGCGAGAATACCCTCTCTCTTCAGGTTTACAGGTACAGTGACGGAAGTTACCTTGAATGCCAGGACATGTGGAGGATCAGCGGCATCGAGCGGTCCGTTTATCTTTTTTCCACTCCAAATATTATGATCCGCGATTTCTTTGCCCAGGCACGCCTCGACGAAGTCTATCAAGACGGGAAGTTAAGCGTCAGAGTCAATGTCCGGAACTATCTTTCTTCCCCGGCCCGGAGCCACCAAATTCGCGTTCATCTTTTGGATGCAAAAAAATCTCCAGTCATCCAGGCGCCTCTAACGTGCGCAGTCACTCTAGATTCGCAAGCTGAGCAGGAATACTGTCTCAAAACGGACGTTCTTGCTCCGCTTCACTGGACGGCGGAAACGCCGAACCTTTACACCATCCTCATCGCGCTCCTTGACTCTTCAGGAAAGTCAATTGAGGCGGCATCCTGCAAAGTCGGATTCAGGAATGTGGAGGTCAAGGACGGCCGGCTCCTGGTCAACGGAGTTCCGATCTACATCAGAGGAGTCAACCGGCACGAGCATGACCCGAAGGAGGCCAAAGTCGTCACGGAAGAACTCATGCTCAAGGACCTGCGTCTGATGAAGCAGTTCAACATCAACGCGGTGCGGACAAGCCATTATCCCAATGTCCCGCGCTGGTATGAGCTCTGCGACGAGCACGGGCTCTACGTCATCGACGAAGCCAATATTGAATCCCACGGCGTGAGCTTTGACCCGGACAAGACACTGGCCAACAAGCCCGAATGGCAGGCCGCTCACCTCGACCGCACCAGGCGCATGGTCGAGCGCGACAAGAACCATCCTTCTGTAATCATCTGGTCCCTGGGCAATGAAGCCGGGGACGGCGTCAATTTCGAGGCCACTTATGCCTGGATTAAGAAGCGGGACAACACGCGGCCTGTCCAGTACGAGCCCGCCGGACTCAGCGCCCATACGGACATTTATTGCCCGATGTATGCCCGGATCGAAAAGCTGCAGAAATACGCTCAGACTCCCCAAACCCGGCCTCTCATCATGTGCGAGTACGCCCATGCCATGGGCAATAGCGTCGGCAATCTCCAGGACTACTGGGACGTGATCTATGCCCACCCTCAGCTTCAGGGCGGCCTGATCTGGGACTGGGTGGACCAGGGAATTCTGAGGACCAACGAGAGGGGCGAATCGTTCTGGGCTTATGGCGGTGACTTCGGCCCGCAGGAGGTCCCGACGGCCAAGAATTTCTGCTGCAACGGCCTAGTCCTGCCCGACCGGAAGCTTCATCCTCATATCTGGGAGGTCAAGAAGGTTTATCAGCCCATCAAAGTGAAGCCGGTGGATTTGTCCGCAGGGAACGTCCAGGTTGGAAATAAGTTCGCCTTCACCAACCTTAAGGATTATGATTGCTCCTGGAAAATTGAAGGTGAGGGCCGGGTGGTTGGCCAGGGTCAGATGCCTCGGATTGAGCTCGACCCCTACGAAAAGACCACCGTCAAGGTGCCGGTCCCTGTTTTTGAGCCGGAACCGGGCGTGGAGTATTTCCTGACCCTGAGCTGGAGGACGACCCGGGCAACGCCGCTTGTCCCCGAAGGACACGAAGTGGCCTGGGATCAACTCAAGATGCCGTTCTCCAAACCCGTTGAGAGCCAAGTTGATTTAGCCCGTATGTCTCCTCTCAAAATGACCGAGAGTGAAAATTCCATCCGCATCGAGGGCAAGAATTTTTCCCTTGTTGTTGATAAAACCGGCGGGACGATGAGTTCGCTTCGATACGAAGGCACAGAACTCCTCAAGTCCGGCCCTGTTCCTGACTTCTGGCGCGCTCCGACTGATAATGATTATGGGAATGACATGCCCGTGCGGTGCGCTGTCTGGCGAGAGGCCGGAACGAAACGAAAGGTTGAAGCGGTGACAGCGAAGCGCCTGAGCGGGCAGCAGGTTCAAATCGATGTCAGGAGTAAGATCCAGCCAGAAAACTCTTCATTTTCAATAAGTTACATGATTTTTGGGAGCGGAGATATTGTTGTCACCACCAGGTTTGAGCCCGGCTCCGAGAGCTTGCCGGAGCTGCCGCGGTTCGGGATGCAGATGGTCCTCCCGGCCGGGTTTGATAACATGACCTGGTACGGCCGCGGCCCCCAGGAGAATTATTGGGATAGGAACACGAGCGCTGCCGTTGGAGTGTACTCAGGCAAAGTCATCGATCAATACCATCCTTATATCCGGCCTCAGGAAAACGGCTACAAGACAGATGTGCGCTGGGTAGCGCTTGCGAATGATGACGGTGTCGGGCTTCTTGCGGTCGGCCTGCCTCTTATTTCGACTGGCGCCAGCCATTTCCTTCCTGGCGACTACGAGTACGGCCCGGGAAAGGACCAGCGGCACCCGACCGATATGAAAAAAAGAGATCTCGTCGTCTTCAACGTCGATTATAAGCAGATGGGAGTCGGCGGCGACACCAGCTGGGGCGCCAAACCTCACGATCAGTACATGCTTTATCCGAAGGCTTATTCCTACTCCTTCCGGCTCAGGCCGTTTTCAAGGCAGGATGGAACGCCCCGGGAACTGAGCAAGATGCGGCTTTATAATTTATGAATAGACCGTCGTCAGCTCACTGTTTTGTTACCTGCCCCCGTCCCTCCCATCCTTCCACGTGCACTCTTCCTGATGGGCGTATGTACGATTATCTAAGGGGTCGTAGAGAGTAGCGCCTGACTTTGAAATAATACTAAATTTATTAATGACAAAGGCGATTGTATCAAATTTTATCTCTTTCCCTTCTTTGTCCACATAGGCAGTCTGCTTTCCTAATAGGTCGCTCAGGTAGACGTGCACCGTCCTGAATTTTAGTTCGGCGCCCTCCGTCCAGACCTTGTTCCAGAATTCCGCGATGCGCTCGCAGGAATTTATTTCATATTTTTGCGACATTATTGCGCCGCCCCGCCGGATATAAAGTTTGGCCATGGCATCAAACTTTTTCTCCTTGAAGAAGTTGGCAAGTGCTTCATTATCGCTAACGATTGCATCGGCCAGGTGTTCCATGCTGCATGGGCTTTTCCTTAGCCACTCCTCCGGAATCGACATTTTGAGAATCTCTGCCTTAGCTGGATTTGCTTTCTCCTGTGTTTGGCCGAATACACATAGGACAAGCACAGCGAAGACAAGAACAGCCCCGACCGCAATCCCATAATTCTTGATTTTCATTACACCCTCCTTTCCTGAAAGATTTATTTATTTAATCCGGCCTTCCCGGTTTAGGGAAGGCCAAGGGAATGGCCTTAACAGGAATTACAGTCGAGAGGAGAGAAATGCCCTTTGGGACGGCGCATAACTGATTTCCCCAACTAATCTAGCTGAGGAAAATATATTGTTTCACTTGCGAAATGTCAAGTTTTCATTGCCCGGAGATAGAATCTTCGTTTTCTGTGATTGGGGCGATTATCCAGGGGAGGGTGGCGCGGCTGGGGGGCCCCCCGACACCCGGAACGTTTAGCCCTCAGACTTGGTTTCATGGGAGACCAACAGAGTGGTCCGTGAGGATGTCGGGGGGTAAGCCGTGACAGGCCCCTATTCCAAATCAAAATGATCAAGGAACCAAAGGTAGTCCCGGGCCTGGATTATTGACAGAGACGGCCGTCAAAAGCTATTATCAAAGGACGCATATAATGAGAATCGCCAAAGAAGGTTTTCGCTTCATCCTCCCCTGCGGGGTGCTGGCTGTCCTGTTTTTCGGGATTGGCTGGTGGGGCATGGCTCTTCCCTTCCTTGTGGCAGCCCTGGCTTTTTCTTTCTTCTTCCGCGATCCAAATAGGACAATTCCTCAGGATGAAAAAGCCCTCGTCGCCCCGGCGGACGGAAAAGTCATCAAAATCGATCCCGCTTCGTCTCATCCTCTTCTGCCTTCTCCGGTGACATGCGTCAGCATTTTCCTGTCCCTTTTCGATGTCCATATTACCCGCTCTCCTCTTTCCGGGACAGTGGAGAAGATCGATTACAGGCCCGGTCAATTCTTCCCTGCCTACAAGGACGAAGCCAGCCTGAAGAACGAATCCAATTCCATGTTCCTGAGAGGGGAGAAGGCGGACCTTTTTCTTAAGCAGATCGTGGGGGTCGCGGCCCGCCGGATCAAGTGCTATGTCCAGGAAAACCAAAAAATCGCCCGAGGCCAGAAAATCGGGTTGATGTATTTTGGGTCTCGAGTGGAGATTTACTGCTCTTCCTCAGTCCGGGTCAAGGTCGATCCCGGTCAAAAAGTCAAAGGCGGTGAGACCATCATCGCCGAGGTGAAAACATGAAAAAAAAATACGGGGAAATATACCTTTTGCCGAGTTTTTTTTCGTTGTCCAACGTCTTTTTTGGGTTCATGAGCATCCTCTCCTGCTTTCGTGGGAGATATTCTCTGGCAGCATTCTGGATCATAATGGCTGCTGTCATGGACGCGTTTGACGGGATCGTTGCCCGTTCTTCCGGGGCCCAGTCCGAATTCGGCATTCAGCTCGACTCTCTGGCCGACGCTTTTTCTTTCGGGGGCGCCCCCTCCGTCCTGCTCTATTTTTGGGGGATGCACGCGGCCGGCACCGTCGGGGTCTTTTTCAGCTTTGTTTTCCTCGCCAGCGGCATCCTTCGCCTGGCCCGGTACAATATTCTCCAGAAAACACAGAAAAGCAGGAGACATTACACCGGCTTGACCGTTCCCTCCGCTTCCTTGTTTATGGCCTCTCTGGTCCTCTTCCATCCGCAGCCTCTCGGCACAAAGTTTTACGCCTTCCTTTTGGCCTCGACGATCATCGTGATTTCTTTTTTCATGGTCAGCACGATCAGGTACAGGAATTACCTGAGTTTCAACCTTCGCAAAAAAGTGAACCTTGCCACCGGGCTTTTTATGGCGATCGGCATTGCCAGCCTTATTTTCTTCCCAGAGATCTTCCTTCTTGCCGTTTTCACTTTTATCGTCCTTTCCGGTCCGGCCAACCTTCTTATTAATCTGATCAGGGAAAAACTCCAGAAGAAATCGAAATCGGGGCGTGTCCGTCCCAAAAATCCAGCTGAAGAAAAAGAGGCAGACTTATAGACTGAATCCAAGGGAGAGGAAGAAAGCATGTTGGTGCTCCTCGGCCTGATGGTTGGCTTTTTGGCCGCCATACCCCTTGGCCCCGTAAACATCTTTGTCATCAGCCAGACCATCAAGAGGGATTTCTTGCACGGATTCCTGGCCGGGATGACAACCGCTATCCTTGACTTCATTTATTGTTTGATTGCGCTCGTCGGTTTTTTCCATTTTTCTTTCGGCTCAAGTGTGACCGAGGCTATTCCCTACCTGAAAATCGTGTCGGGCTTGATACTCGTAGGCATTGCCGTTCGGCTGGTCAAGCAAGCGCAGGATCAGCCGGCCAACAAATCCCTGCCAAAGGCGCCTCGTTCGGCCCGGCCTGTTCTGGGCGTCGTCCTGCTTTATGTCACCAATCCGAGTCTTTATTTCTTCTGGCTGGCCGTGGCTGGGGCCGTGACCGCCCACCATCTGGTCGGCAACACGGGCCTGAGGCCGGTCCTCTTTGCCCTCTCCTGCGGTTTGGGCGGGCTTTCCTGGTACTTCATCCTTGTCAGGTACGTTTCCGTTCATCATCACCAGCTCGACCCCCGGATCTTCAAGAGGGTATTCCTTGTGCTTGCCGTCGTCCTTTTTGGGTTTGCCGCCTATACGATCCTCTCGGCCCTGGGCCCTTCTATCCCGTTCCCGTC
>Ga0209253_10001786_pt1 | contig 18956 bp, 18 predicted proteins | sample FrelakmetBRP12BR_FD_187145 | JGI IMG/M metagenome (GOLD analysis project Ga0209253, IMG submission 187145) | Freshwater lake sediment microbial communities from the University of Notre Dame, USA, for methane emissions studies - BRP12 BR (SPAdes)... | ecosystem: Environmental > Aquatic >... | reverse complement strand
AGGCCGTGCTGGTTGGTATGGGCATCGCCAGGGATATCATCCCCGGCATGCATACGCACATGCTCCTGCACGCCGGACCGCCGGTGACCTGGGAACGCATGTGCGGCCCGCAGCGTGGCGCGGTGATGGGGGCACTGATCTACGAAGACCTGGCCAAGGATGAAACGGAAGCTGCCCAGTTGGCTGCCTCAGGCGGGGTGGAATTCTCCGCCTGTCACCACCATCACTCCGTCGGACCGATGGCCGGCATTGTCTCAGCTTCCATGCCGGTATTCATTATCGAGAACAGGGCCTTTGGAAACAGAGCTTACTGCACCCAGAATGAAGGCCTGGGCAAGGTGCTGCGCTACGGCGGGATGGGAGCGGAGGTGACCGACCGGCTGAAATGGATGGAGACCGTCCTCTACCCGACCTTAGATCGCGCCCTGCAGACCCTCCCCAACGGGATCGATATAAAAAGCCTGGTCGCCCAGGCCTTGCACATGGGTGACGAGTGCCACAACCGCAACCGGGCCGCCACTTCGCTGTTCCTGCGGGCGATCGGACCGGCGCTGGCGCGCACCTGCCGCGACAACGAAGTATTGGCCACAGTGATCGAATTCATCGACCGCAACGATCACTTTTTCCTTAACCTGAGCATGCCGACTGGCAAAGCCCTGCTCGAACCGGCCGAAGGCGTGCCGGGCAGCTCCATCGTCACCGTGATGGCCCGCAACGGCACCGATTTCGGCATCCGACTGGGCTGCCTGCCAGAACGCTGGTTCATCGCGCCGGCCGGGAAGGTCCAGGGGCTGTACTTCCCGCAGTTCAGCGAGCAGGATGCCAATCCCGATATCGGCGACAGCACCATCACCGAGACGGCCGGTTATGGCGGGATGGCCATGGCCGCTGCACCCGCAATTGTCAAGTTCGTTGGTGGCAGCCCGCAGCTGGCTACCCAAACCACCCTGGAGATGTACGAGATCACCGCCGGCGAGCATGAGCACTTCACCATACCGGCACTTAATTTCCGCGGTACGCCGCTCGGCATCGACGTACGCAGGGTGATGGAGACCGGCATCCTGCCGCAGATCAATACCGGTATCGCCCACAAGGATCCCGGCGTGGGCATGGTCGGGGCGGGGATCCTGCGCGCACCGGAGGCTTGTTTTCAAGAGGCTTTCGAGGCGCTGGGTCAGCTTTAAGGATTAAGAAGTTCAATCACAAACACGTGAGAAGCATAAAAAAATAAGCATGAAAACTGACTTCTCGGAAGCGGAAATGAGTGCGGTTGCAGTGATCACGCAAGATTTACTAGGGGGGCAGGTGGGGCATGGTATTGAGCGATTGAGGGCACTGAAGGATGAGATTCACGCCGCGATCCCAATAAAGCGGCGGATTGGACAGGGGATTACGTGGGTGGTGGAGCGGATCAGCAAGTTATTGGCGGCACAGGGACTACCGGATGAGATGTTGCGGGAGCTGGCACTGAGCATTTACGCACAGTTGGAAGGAAATGACCTTTTAGTTGGGACGCCAATATTCCTGATGGCCGAGTATGGAGTCCGGCATCCGGGAAAAGTGATTGGTTTTTTCGAAAAGGTCGCCTGTGCGGATGATTGGGTGGCGCGTGAGTTCACGGCGGGGGCCTTTCGCAAGATCATTGGCCCCAACAAGGAGGTTGTCATACCCTGGCTGCAAAAGATGGCTCAAAGCACAGATTATAAACAGCGGCGATTTGCAAGCGAAACACTACGACCGGTGACGCATAACAAGTGGATCAACCAACAACCGGAGTACTCGTTGAGCGTGCTGCAGTTGTTGTTCAAGGAGACCCACCTCTATCCACGCAGCTCGGTTGGAAATAACCTGAGTGACATGTCGCGTCAGCAACCGGAGCTGGTCTTTTCACTCGTGAACGATCTGATGGCCTCGAGCGATTCGAACAGCCATTGGATCGCCTACCGGGCCTGCCGGAATTTGGTCAAGAAAGAGCCCCGGCGGGTAATGGATTTACTAAGGGTGGAGGAGTATCATTATAAAGATCGTAATTTTCTTAGGAGTAAAAGTTAATCGTAAACCTCGCAAGTTCGAAGCATGCGAGAAAAAATGTATCTTCAAAAAAAGGAAAAGGAGATGAAAATATGAAATTCCTCGATTTGACCATCCCCCTGGGGATCGCCACCCCGCCCTGGCCAACTTATGAGCCGCTGCAGGTGAAGTACTTCAAGCGCCTGGCGCCCAACGGCGCCAACGGGCAGGTGGTGACCCATTCCAATCATCTCGGCACCCACCTGGATGGTGAGATCCACTTCCACACCCCTGGCAAGGATATTGCCTCACTGGATATGGATTATCTTGTCCATGAAGCTGCCGTCGTCGATCTGAGCGATGTTTGCGGGGACTACGATGTCTACACCAGCCAGATGGTCGATCAGCGCGTCGAGGTGCGTGAGGGCGACATCCTCATCATCCATACCGGTTACCACCACTTTGGCTGGGACATGCCCACCGCCAACGAAGTGCGCTACATGGTCATGCACCCCGGCCCGGACCGCGAGTTCGCCGAGTGGGCGAAAAAGAAGAAACTGCGCTGGATCGGAGTGGACTGCGGCAGCGCTGACCATCCCATGAATACCATCATTCGCGATTGGATGCCGCGCCAGGCCCGCCAGGCTGAAAAAGTGTTCAAGAAGAAGCATGGCATGCCGCTGGACAAATTCTTCGATGACAGCAAGTACCAACTGATGCACCTGGAGATGTTCCCGTATGGTATCATCCACGCCGAGTGCCTGGGCGGCGAAATTGACCTGATCCTCAATCGCCGTGTCACCATCGGCATGTTCCCCTGGCGCTTCGTGGATGGTGAATCCAGCATCGCACGGTGCGTGGCCATGCTGGAAGATTCAGAATATGAATTACTCATGGCGGAGAAAGCCAGCCTGCCAAAAACGAAGTTTGGCGACGCCTTTAATCCGGCTCACGTGGAAAGCATCAACAAACTGAGCCAGGCGAATTATTAGTCATTGGTAGGAGGACGTTTCTTCCAACAACCTGTACCACGAAGCTTGCTGGTCGCGCTGGAAGTGTGACTGCAAACTGAATGAAGAGCGTTGCCACTGTTTATTTATCGACAATGTCTCTACATCCTACTGCTTCCTGCAAAAATAACTGAACTGAAGCAGCCAAAATACAGAGAAAAGCCGACGATTTTGGTTCAATTATCTACGCAGTACTCTGTAAATCTGGAGGTAATCTATGCCTGTTGATATGGAACTTGAGGCCGTTCTGCGGCCCACGCAGTACCCGATGGTGCCCTATCCACCCAAGTTCATCACCCTGGCGAATGGCAAGAAAATGGTCATCCGCCAGGCCGTACGTGAGGACGTGCCAGCCATCCTGAAATCTGTCCATCCGTGCCTGTTCATTGAGCGGGATTATTATGATATCGTCAGCGCCCGGCTGTACGGTGAACTGCTGGCCTGGTACCGCTACCGTGTGAAGAGTGAATACTGCCTGATGGGGCAGGTGGACGGTTACCTGGTGGGGGTGGTCAATGGTCGCCTGGAGAATGAAAAGGTCGGCATGAGTTACCACACCCTGGCCATCGATCGCGGTCTGCGCATCGGCTCGCATCTGTTCGCGGCCAAGATGGAATACCATTTGGATTACCTGGGACAGGAAGAAGTTCTCATCGTGGCCGAAAGCCCGATCGGTTTCCGGCGCTGGATGATCGAATATCCCCTTGAAAAGACCACCATCCCGCACGAGTTGGGCGGCGGTGACTCGTACCGCCTGACACGCGCCATCTACCTGGCTGCCAAACCGCGCCTGGTGGTGGGTGACCGCCCGGTGCCGCAGGATTTACTTGATGAGGCCGAAAAGGAGATCAAATTCGCGGATGACGATACCATCCGCGAGCGTATTGCCGGATTGAAAGGAAGGTGAGATGATGAGAGATGTTGCGATCATTGGTGTTGGCATGATCCCCTTTGGGCGGCGGGACGAAGACAGCCTGATGGATATGCTTGCTTATGCTTCCCTGAAAGCCCTGGATGACGCCGGTCTGGGAGATAAGGGCGTCAATGCCGTTTATGTTGGGAATATGGGGGCTGGAATATTGCAGCATCAGACCTCCATCGCCAGTTCGCTGGTGGACCGCCTGAGCTTGCTGCCAGCCGCTGCAGATGTGGTGGAAAATGGCCCGGCTTCCGGCGGTTCTGCTGTGAAGAATGGACTGCTGGCGGTGGCCTCGGGCTATTACGATATCGTGCTGGTAGTCGGCGGCGAGAAGATGCGCGAGGTGACCGGCTGGCGGGCGACCGATTTTGTCGCCACCATGGCTCATCCGCAAGTTGAGTATCCGTATGGAATCACCCTGCCCGGCATGGGAGGCATGTTCACCCGGCTGTACATGGAAAAGTACGGTGTGACGCGTGAGCACCTGCTGGCAGTTTCCCTGAAGAACCAGGAGATGGGCGCGCTGAATCCGTATGCCCATGTGGAGATGACACTCGACCGCGAAGGCATCTTCGACAGCCCGCATGCTGTCGTCAACAACCCTATCGCGGCTGATCCGCTGCACCTGTACGATCTCTGCCCGGTGAGTGATGGAGCTGCCGCGCTGGTTCTGTGCCCGCTGGAGATGGCTAAAAAGATGGCCAAACTGCCTGTCCTGATCGCCGGCTTTGGCCAGGCCACCGACACCCACACCCTGCAGGAGCGAGAAGATCCGACCGAACTGAAGGCTGTCACACTGGCAGCCCGGCAGGCCTTTGAAATGGCCAAGCTCAAGCCGGCCGATATTGATGTGGCCGAGCTGCATGATGCCTTTACGATCCTGGAGATTGCCAATAGTGAGCATGTTGGTTTCTTTAAGAAGGGTGAAGGCGGGAAGGCAGCCCTGACGGGTAAAACCCGCTTTGGAGGCCAGATCCCGATCAATGTCTCGGGTGGTCTGAAAGCAAGGGGTCACCCGGTGGGTGCGACCGGCGTGGCCCAGATCGTGGATATTGTCTGGCAACTGCGGCATGAATTGCCCAAGAACCGCCAGGTGAAAAATGCCCGGCATGGATTGACAGTCAACTTTGGCGGGTTCGGAAATAATGTCACCGCCTTTGTTCTGAAGAGGGTAGAGCCATGAAAAAAGAAATTGCCATAACGGCTTTCAAGTGCAAGAAATGCGGCCGGATCCATTATCCATATCATGACCGCTGCCTGGATTGCAAAAACCGTGAATTCGAGCAGATCAAACCGCACGGGAATGCCAGGCTGCTCACCTACACGGTGATCTATAACCTACCATGGGGTTTCGACCAGCGCTTCCTGGTTCTCGGAGTGGCCGAGTTTGAGAATAAGATCAAGGCCATGGGACAGATCAAAGTGGATTCGATCGAGCATCTGAAGATGGGAATGAAGATGCTGCCCAGCTGGGAGCCGGTGCGGGTCCAATACGGTGAAGACGTCTATGGGTTGAAATTCGAGCCAATCAAGTAGAATCTTTGACACAATGCGTCAAATTAAAAATCTGTAGTAAAGAGGCTGACCTATGTCATTAACGACTAAAGTTCGGATTGTATTAATCATTGGTATTTTGATCTGTTTGATCTCCAACCAGACGAGCACTGTTTCTGCCGGGACCGATACCTGGACAAGCAACGGGCCAGAAGGAGGATTTATCGCAGTCCTGGCGGTTGACCCGCTGACACCAACCACACTTTATGCAGGAACTTATGATGGCGTGTTCAAGAGCACGAATGCTGGCGGGAGCTGGACGGCGGCCAACACCGGTCTGCCGGTTGGTTCTGTTTACGCCCTGGCAATCGATCCAGCCAGCACCAGTACGCTTTATGCCGGCACATATGGCGCCGGCGTGTTCAAGAGCACGAACGGCGGGGAGAACTGGATGGCAGTCAATACCGATCTGACCGCATTGTTCGTCTATGCTCTGGCAATTGACCCTGACAATCCCAGCACGCTTTATGCGGGTACCTCTTCCAACGGCGGTATTTTTAAAAGCACCAATGGCGGTGAGAAGTGGAGTCCCATGAACACCGGCATGACCGCCTCATCCGTTTATACCCTGGCAATCGACCCGGTGACTCCAACCACGCTTTATGCTGGTACGGATGCCGGCGTGTTCAAGAGCATCAACGGCGGTACAAACTGGAGTCCCAGCAATACTGACCTGACCGCTTCCTACGTTTATGCTCTGGTGATTGATCCGATTACACCCAGTACGCTCTACGCGGGTACCGATGACACCGTGTTCAAGAGCACGAACAGCGGTGGGAACTGGAACTTGACCAATACTGGGTTGACAGCTTTTTATGTTGATACCCTGGTGATAGACCCAAAAACTCCTACCATGCTCTACGCGGGTTCCGATGCAGGTGTATTCAAGAGTGTCGACGGCGGTACCAATTGGAGTCCCAGCAGTACTAACCTAAGCACTTCATACGTCATTGCCCTGTCAATCAACCCGGTCACCCCCGCCACACTCTATGCGGGCACGGAGGGCGCGGGTGTGTTCAAAAGCATGAACAACGGCGGAACCTGGAGTGCGGTCAATACCGGCATGCTTAATTCTTCTGTCTTGGCGCTGGCAATCGATCCGGACACAACCAGCACGGTTTATGCCGGGACGTATGGAGGGGTATTCAAGAGTATGGACAGCAGCGGAAGTTGGATCCCATTCAGCACCGGCTTGACAGCCTTTACTGTTCATGCCTTGGCGATTGACCCATTGAACCCCGGCACGGTCTATGCCGGGACAACCGGGGGTGTGTTCAAGAGCGTGAACGGGGGCAGCTGGACTGCGGTCAATAACGGGCTGACCACCACCTGGATTTTAGCCCTGGCGATCGACCCAAACCCTCCCAGTACTCTTTATGCGGGGACGGAAGGCGGTGGTGTGTTCAAAAGTACGGATGGCGGTGGAATCTGGATCGAGATGAATACTGACCTGACGGAGCTTATCATAAACGCCCTGGTAATTAATCCCACCAGCCCTGGCACGCTTTATGCAGGGACAACCGGCGGCGTGTTCAAGAGCACAAACGGTGCTACAACCTGGGTCCCAGTCAACGCCAACCTGACCAATGACTATGTTTACTCCCTGGCAATTAATCCAACCACCCCCAGCACGCTTTACGCAGGTACGGATGGCGGTGGTGTGTTCAAGAGCATCAACGCCGGAGGAGTCTGGAATGCGACCAACACTGAATTGATATATGACGCTGTTTATGGCCTGGCTATAGACCCGAAAACACCAACCACAATTTATGCAGGAACAAATGGCGGTGGCGTATACAAGAGTACAAATGAAGGTGACACCTGGATCGGGATAAATCCCGGCCTGCGTAATCTGAATGTCAATTCTCTGGTGATTGATTCGCTTTCCCCCAGCACACTCTACGCCGGCACGGACGGTAGTGGGGTATTCGCGATTCAACAGGCTTTTGTCATTAAGGTTTTATACTTGCCGTTGGTAAGAAGGTGAGGTCTCTTGGATAAAATAGAATTTCAGATATTCATGGAAGAAAATGGTTGAGGAGTGTTAATTAACAGGAAACCGGCCTTGCTCAATGGCCGGTTTTTCCTTAAATTTGAGCCATTTGTGACAGGTTAGTGCAGAATTTCCTGGTTGGCCCGGTCAGCTTCCTGCAGGATTTGACTGACCTGCGCCTTGATCTCGACGGTGGCACTGGGCGTCTTCGGGATATACTTGATCAGGTCGCGCGCATCCTGCAGGAGCGCCTTAACCTGGGCGACATAGGAGAAATTATATTTTCCGCCTTCCATTGGCGCCGGAACAGGCAGATCGCGTGCCTTCTGGATCAAAAGGCGGGCACGCCGGACGCGCTCCACAGCAAGAATCAGACGGGACATGAATCCTCCTGCGATGGAAACTGGGGATGGTTTGAACAACCTCACGCTTATACAGTATACAATATAACCCCATTGGATTGTTGTTCTTGATGGATTTTTTGATTATTTCAAAGGACCGCGGACGGGCATTAAAATGCACCGATTTTTGACCGGATTTTCATCATTTTGAGTTGTATTAAAACCCTTGACACAGAACGTATGTTCGTGTATCATCATTCATAGCACAAATGAGCGAGCGCGAGAAAGGAAGGCAAATATGGTACGCACCAGCAAAGGTATGACGGCACGACATCGAAAGATCCTCGAGTATCTCAACGAACGGTTGGCGATTGGTTACCCGCCGTCCATCCGTGAGATCGGCGAGGCGACCGATATTTCATCCACTTCAGTTGTGACGTATTACCTCAAGCAATTGGAGGATTGGGGGCATATCCATCGGGATGCGAAATTCTCGCGCGCTTTACGCTTGAGCGGCCCCACCAATCCCAGCCTTTTCAAAATTCCCATCCTCGGCCCGATCGCGGCCGGTGAGCCCATCATGGTACCTGCACCAGGTGAGACCTATATCGGCGATGAGATCGACGGGGTGGATGTGGCGCGCAGCCTGCTGCCTGTGGGCGAGAAAGGCACGGACCTGTTCGCCCTGAAGGTCAAAGGCGATTCGATGATCGACGCAATGGTCAATGACGGGGATATCGTCATCTTGAAGCGCACCGAGCAGGCCCGGAACGGTGAAATGGTGGCGATCTGGCTTCCGGAAAAGGAAGAGACCACGCTCAAGTATTTCTTCAAGGAAAAAGATGGCTATCGCCTCCAGCCTGCCAACCCTACCATGCAGCCATTTAAATATGATAAAACCGTTGCCCTTGAGATCAAGGGCAAGGTGATCCTGGTCATCCGGAACGTATCGACAACAGCTGCCTGATCACCATTCGATACTTTCCTAGATGTTAAGAAACAACCTCCGCAGAGAACTGCGGAGGTTGTTGTTCACCTATAACTGGGATTTGGGCTCCTCGTTGTGAGGGCTTCTCTGTTCCAGCAGCATGACACCGTTGCGCACCTGTGTCAGCAACTGCTCCATGGCATGTTCCAGGTTCGACAAAGACTCCTTGGCGTATTGATCGGCGCCAGCCCGGATATTGTCAGACTCGATGCGGGCTTGTTCAATGATCTGATCGGCGCGGTGCCTGGCATCCGAAACGAGTGATTCCTTCTCGATCAGATCAGTGGCTTTGTCGCGTGCCAGCTGCAGGGTCCGGTTGGCCTCCTCCTGGGCCTGAGCCATGACCCGGTCTTTTTTCGTAAAGACCTCCTGCGCTTTTTTCACTTCCTCAGGGATGGAGATGCGCATCTGGTCAATGATGTCCAGGAATTTGTCTTCGTCCACGATGACGTTGTGCGTTAGGGGAATGGGGCGGCTTTTATTGAAAAGTTCTTCCAGGCGGTCAACCAGGTGAAGAATGTCCATCGACTCCTCCGCTCTAATAAACGGAATTTCCTGCTGCTGATTGCATTAAAACACTAAAAAAGGAATTGAACCATCCAGAAATCAGGGCAATTTAGTGAAATGGGTCCCATGTACCATACGGTAATTATACTTTAATCCCGAATGGATGAACCTGCTGGTCGCCCAAGTCTCTGAGCTTGTTTTTTAGGGCTGCGTGGACATACGGCGGAACCATGCTGGATACATCCCCACCCAGCGAGGCGATCTCGCGCACGGTACTGGACGAGAGAAAGGTATGTTCTTCATCCGTGATGAAGGCGACTACCTCGATGTCCGGAGCCAGGCGGTGGTTGGCGAGAGCCATGCGGAATTCAAACTCGAAATCCGAGAAGACCCGCAGACCGCGCACGATCACCTGCGCACCGATCTTGCGGCAAAAGTCAACCGTCATCCCGCTGTAGCCGTCGATGAAGATGCCGGGTTCGTCTTTGAGTGCCTCGGTGACCAGGGCAATGCGTTCTTCAGGCAGAAACATCAAGGACTTTAACGGGCGGTTATAGACGGCCACCACCACCTCGTCGAAGAGACGGGCGGCGCGCCTGGCGATGTTAATATGGCCGAAGTGGATCGGGTCAAACGTTCCGGGGAACAAGGCTCGTACCATCTAGCTTACATCTCCTTTTCCACCACCCCAGAAGCGGCCAAGGGCCTCGGCCAGCAGACTGTTTTCAGGGTCCTTCAAATCCGGGTCACGTTCGAAGAGGGCCTGGGCCTGGGAGCGGGCTTTCTCAATCAATTGGATATCGCTCAGGCTGGCCATCTTAAGGGAACTGGCGTACCCAGCCTGGCGTGTGCCGAGGAACTCACCAGGGCCGCGCTGCTGCAGGTCGCGTTCGGCCAACACGAAACCGTCATTGGTCTCGGCCATGGCTTGCAGGCGTTCGTTCTCGGTTGCATCTTCGTGGTCAGGGATGAGCAGGCAGAAGGCCTGGTCGCCCGAGCGCCCAACCCGGCCACGCAGCTGGTGAAGCTGTGCCAGACCGAAATGATTGGCCCCCTCGACCAGCATGACGGTGGCGTTTGGCACATCCACGCCGACCTCCACGACGGTCGTTGAAACCAGCACATCATATTTCCCGTCACGGAAGGCCAACATGACGGCGTCTTTTTCATCAGGCTTCATGCGTCCGTGCAGGAGTGCCAGCTTGAGATTCCGGAAGACTTCCTTCTGCAGGCGTTCATGTTCCTGCGTGGCGGCGAGCAAAGGTGAAGCGCGCTTCGCCTCTGCGTCTTCGCTCTCTTCCACCAACGGGTAGATGATGAAGGCCTGGTGTCCACTTTTAACCTGGCTTTGCACCAGGGTATAAGCGCGTTCGCGCTCGGTCGGCGTCAGAACGTACGTCTCGATTGGCTGGCGGCCGGGCGGCATTTCGTCCATCACGGAAAGATCCAGGTCGCCATAAACGGTCAACGCCAGGGAGCGCGGGATGGGCGTGGCGGTCATGACCAGCAGGTGCGGGTTGGTGCCCTTGGAGCGCAGGATGGCACGCTGTTCCACCCCGAAGCGGTGCTGTTCATCGATGGTGATGAACTGCAAGTCTGCGAAGGTAACCGGTTCTTCGAGCAGGGCATGTGTGCCGATGACGATCCTGACCTCGCCGCTGGCAAGACCCGTGCGGATCTCTTCCTTCTCGCTGGCGGAGGTATCACCCACCAGCAGGCGGATCTGCCCGGGCTTGAGCAGGTCATCTTCAGCTGCCAGGATTTTGATGAAATTCCGGTAGTGCTGCTCGGCCAGGATGGAGGTGGGTGCCAGGATGGCTGACTGCGCAGTCCTCATAGAGTGGGCACTGGAGGCATTGATCATGGCAGATGTTAGAGCGGATACCACCGTTTTGCCGGATCCAACGTCGCCCTGCAGCAACCGGTTCATCGGCTGACCGGATTTCAGGTCGAGACGGATATCCTGGAGCGCTTTTTTCTGCGTATTGGTGAGGGCAAAGGGCAGGACGGCCAGACGCGCCTCCAGCCAATCATCCCCTACTTCGAAAACGCGCCCGGGCACAGATTGCCAGTCCCGCCGCTGACGCAGAACGCCGGTCTGGAGAAAGAAGATCTCATCGAAAGCCAGGCGTTGGCGGGCGGAATGGAGTTTTTCGACCGAGTCGGGGAAATGGGCCTGGAGCAGGGCCATCCCAAGGTCGGGCAGACCGGCAGCCTGGCGGATCGTCCCGGACAGGTGGTCGGTCAGCCTGGGAGCCCAATACGTCACCACCTGGTGCATCAGCTTGCGCAACCACTTCTGGGTCACATTGGCAGTCAGCGGATAGACCGGCACAATCCGGTTGGTGTGCAGATTCTCCACCTCCACCGGTTCCCAGTCCGGGTTGTTCATGACCAGACGTCCAAGGTATTGTTCGACTTTTCCGGAGACGGAGATGGCGTCGCCTGCCTTCAGCCGGTTGGCCAGCCAGGGTTGGTTGAACCAGGTCAAACGCAGGCCGGCCGTGCCGTCATTGATGACAACCTCAATGATGGTCATTTTTCCGCCACGCAGGGGGCGAGAAGTAACATGGGTGACCTCGCCGATGACGGTGACCTGCTGGCCGTAGAAGATATCCCGGATGGGCTTGAGCTGGCTGTAATCATCGTAACGGCGCGGGAAGTAGTAGAGCATATCGCCAAGAGTATTGAGACCCAGGCGGGTGAGCATGCTGGCATGGCGTGGCCCAACCCCGGCCAGGACGGTCAAAGAGGCGTTCAAGGCAATCGGGCGCTGGCTGGTGACCCCACCAGGACGCCCTTCAGCGCGGCCGGGAGAGGCACGGGGCGGACGCACGGGTGGCACAGGTTTCGGAGTTGGATCCGGCCTGGTTTCTTCTGAGGTAGTAGGAGCTAGCCCGGATTCCACCGAAGCGGGTTGCGGAGCCGGAACCGGCGGTGCTTCTGCTGGAACTTCTGGCGGCGGGACAGCCGAAGGTTGGCTTTCAGCAGGAGGCCCGGGAGGTTCCGGTGGAGCTGGTTTTCGGGCGGGTGCGGCTTCGGGATAAATATCCTGGATCTGCCTCCACAAGGATTTCAATGATTCAAGCCGCGCCTCGGGTATCAAGTCGGCGTAAGCATTAAGGGTGGCTGCAATCGCCTGGACGAGTGATTCTGGAACCTGTTCGTTGCGGGCTTCCCCTTCCCAGAAATTCAGGATATTGGCCAGCCCGCCGATGACAGCGGTATTGTTGTAGCCCGTACCATGCTCGAGACGGAATAATTTGCGCAGTTTTTCCAGGGAGGATTGCATGATGGTATTTTACCGCAGAAAAAAGAATCAAACACAAAGGGCACAAAGGAACACGAAGGAGAGCAAATGAGCAGAGAGAGAAACGAGTTACGAGTAATGAGTGAGAAGAAAGAAGGAAAAAGGGAAAAATCGAAAAGCGAGTGTCAAAAGTCGATGGTCAAGGTAAAATAACGTTTTTTGGGGATCCGGGGGATCGTTGGACCCAAACAAAGCGGAACAATTCTTGGAAAAGGAGAGCAGATAGCAGAGAAAAGAGAACGAAGGAGGAATGCGATACGAGTAACGAGTAAGAAGAAAAAACGGCAGGTATTGAGGTTTTATTTCAAAGATTCGAAGCTAAAGGCTAAAAGCAAATAGCTCTGGCTAACCGCTAACAGCCAACAGCTGACCGCGCGGAATTGTCCATCCCAAAAGGCTGGAATAGGGACAGTTGTGGGTTGTTCTTTGACTAAAAAATCAGCCTGCTAACTCTTTTTCCCGCGCAGATAGATAAACCAGTAGATCGCCGCGACCAGCCCGGCACCGCCGAGAATGTTTCCGATGGTCACCGGCAAAAGGTTTTTCAAGAAGAACGCACCCCAAGTAAGACCGGAGAGGTCAATCCCTTTGGCCAGGACGAAGGCCGGGTCGAAGGTCCTGATCAGGAGGGCGTAAGGTATGAAATACATGTTGGCAATGGAATGCTCAAAGCCAGCCGCCACAAATGCGGTGATGGGGAACAGGATGGCCAGGATCTTGTCCGTGACACTGCGGGCGCTGAAAGTCAGCCAGATCGCCAGGCAGACCAGTCCATTGCACAGCACACCCAGCGCAAGCGCCTGGACGAAGCCGAGATCCACCTTGGCGGCAGCGGTGCTGAGGGCGGCTTCGCCGACCGAGCCGGCGCCAGCAGTGTACTGCCGGGAGAGGAAGACCAGCACGGCAGTGCCGAGCGAGCCGATAAAATTGCCCAGGTAGACGACCAGCCAGTTGCGCAGCAGCGCCCAGGTGCTGATCTTACGGCTTGCCCAGGCCATGACGATCAGGTTATTGCCGGTGAAGAGCTCGGCTCCAGCCACCACCACCAGGATCAGGCCGAGGCAGAAGGTCAGCCCGACCAGCAGGCGCGCCACGCCGTAGGGCAGGGCAGAGGCGGCGGCCGCGGTCGTGGTGGCGAACATGGCCCCCAGACCGATGAAGGCGCCCGCCAGGATTGCCAGGACAAACAGGGACAATAATGGCAATGCGGCCTTGCGTACGCCGGCCGCTTCAACTTTTTCGGCGATCTGCTGCGGGATGAGTGCGTCCAGGTGGATATCGAGTGACATGGCTTGCCTCCTGCCGGGGACAGTTCTAAGTTAACCAGGTGTAACAAGAATTATAGCCTTTCAGGTGGAGAATGTCATCTACATGAAATGCTTGGATCCATCCAATTTCCGGAGGCGCAGAATCGGATATCTCTGGCATGGGAGCATTACTGAGCGATATGTCCGAAATCAGGAGATTTGGACTCCGGGTTCATTTCGGGGGAAAGCTTCCTTACAATTTTCGATATCCATATTCTGAACAGAATTATCACAGGATATAATAACAGTCACCATGGAGCAATTTCAATGAAGATCCCATATCCCCCAGAGCATTATTATCAAAACCAGGGCATGGTGCCCAGGACGGGAGCGGTTGAGTGCGTCACGACTTCGGTGGTGATGCTGATGAATATGATGAAGGACCGGTTGGCGCAGGAACGCAAGGAGACCGCCCGGCCGGATATCTTTGTCAAGGGATACGCTGCCAGGCTGGACGGAATGGGCTGGCGGGCACTGCCTTACCGAATTCCTTCCGGTTTTTTCCTGAAGGCCGCGCGCGGCTGGATGCACCCGCTTTGGCAGGCCCCCAATGCGCTCAAGCAGTTTGCGCGGGAACTGAAAAAGGAATACGGAACTTCCTTCGAAGTCAAGCGAAGCTCGGGGAATTCTTTGGAGGATATCGGGCGGGCCTTGCGGGCTGGCAATTTCGTGCTCGTGCACGGGTTATGGAAAGTGACTGAACCCAGGGATGTTCATCATCTATTTGGTGGAATTCCGCATACCATGCTGCCGGTGAAGATCGATCGCCAGGCGAACAAAGTGTTGTTCCTAAACCCAGGGGCACCAGGCCCGCGGACGATCCAATTGGATCAGCCGGTCACCTTTCAGACCCCGGCCTTGTATGACATGCCAACAGCGGAGTTCCTGGCATTTTGGGGGAGAAAGAGCTTTTTGAACCTGTACACCCCGCCGTTCACGATGACCGTGGTGATCCCGGAATTGATTCCAAAGGAAGAAATTAGTCACAGATGAACGCACCAGTACCTTTGGTACAGGTACAGGCGGATGAAAACAGATTACCGGAGATGAACGGGGATAATTGGAGGAATGTCACCGAAAGATGACCTTGTGAAAAACCCATGCAACACAAGCGTTTTTCATCGGCAGCGCGGACGCCGCCTTGAGCAAGGTTGAAAGTATTGCAGGGCTAACACTTGCCACTTCGTGGTAACCCGCAAAGAACGCGGCACAAGCAAGCAGGTCGCCCCTATCGGGAAATGGAGAATGATTTCCGGTGGATTTCACATAGCCCAATATGGCGGATGGCTTCTTGATGCAAACGCGTGCCATAGCCCTTATGACGGGCGAAACCATAAGTGGGATAGAGGCTGTCCAACTCCCGCATGCGGGCATCCCGGGCAGTCTTGGCGAGAACGGAGGCGGCGGCAACGCTCAGTGAAAGCCGGTCGCCTTTGACCAGGGCGGTCTGGGGAAGCTCGATATTTGGAAAAACAAGGTAATCGGTGAGAAGGTAATCAGGGGATAGGGGGGCAGGGGAAGAAAGGGGAGAAGGGGATAGGGAATCGAGGGCGCGCAAAGCGGCCAGTTTGGTGGCTGGAACGATGCCGAGTGCATCGATCTCCTGCGCCGAGGCGAAGCCTATGCCGCATGCCAGGGCGATCGTCTGGATGACCGGAGCCCAGGCCTGGCGTGCCAGCCGGGTCATCAGCTTGGAATCACGTACCTCCCGCAGGGTTTGTGTCAACGAGGGATCGGCAGGAAGGAGAACGGCGGCGGCGCAGACCGGTCCAGCCAAGGCGCCTCGCCCGGCCTCGTCTATGCCAGCCACACGCTGGTAGCCGGCCTGCCAGAGTCTCTTTTCGTAGTCGAGTGAGGGGTACTTCGCAGGATCAAGCGCGCGGGTCATAAGCGCCCAGGCGGATGTTATGGCGGATCTTCAGCAGATCGAGGAACATCCGCCAGGAATCCTTCAATATCGTAACCTTGCTGCCGGGATGGTAAACCCAGGGGATGCCAATCTCGACGACCGAATAGTCGCGCCGGCGAGCCACTGCCAAAGCCTCCACGTCAAATGCCCAACCGGACAGGGTCAGATAAGGAAAGATTTCTTCGGCGACGGTTCCCCGGAAACATTTAAAACCGCACTGGGTATCCTGCAAACCGGGCAGTACCAGCAAGCGGATCAGGAAGTTATATACACGCCCGGTCAGGTGACGATAGATCGGTTCCCCGTACCGTACGGCGCCAGCAGCCTCACGGCTGGCTATAGCGATGTCGCAGTTGCAGGCGGGCGGCAGGAAGCGGCTGATCTCTCCCACCGGCATGGAGAGATCCGCATCGGCGATGAAGCGGTATTTGCCGGTAGCTGCCAGCATGCCACGTTGTACGGCGCGACCCTTGCCAGGCTGGTCTTCGTGCAGAACACGCAGCGCTGGATAGGTGCGTGTAAATTCATGGGCCAGCTCCAGTGTGCGATCGCGGCTGCCGTTCTCCACCACCAGCAGCTCGGACGGGTAAGACTGTTTTTCAAGAAATGCAAAAATCTGCCCCAAAGCATTGGGCAGACGGGTCTCTTCATTGTACGCAGGAATAATAATTGATAGATAAGGTGGTGATTTCAATGCGGACGGCTCAAGGGTATCTGAAAAAACGTGAAGGTGGCTAAAATACCGGCACTCCGGCCAGGAACTCACGTGCGGTCGACTGCCCTTCGGTGAATATGTGATCGTCAACAAAACGCACCGGGGCACCGGTTTCAAAAACGCTGCCCAGGTCCTTCTTGCGGGAACCGATTACAAATCGTTTGCCATTCTTTAGTTGCTCGATGAGTTCCGGTCGACCGAGAAGAATATGGTCCGACCAGACTGCCCCGCGACGCTGGTACGAGCGTACCAGGATGATCTTCCCACCTGCGCCGTAGCGGACAGATTCGATCACGCCGTCTATTTTTAATCGCGCCATGCCCATTTCCTTTCTATATTTATTGTAGCATAGGATGGGTGCGAAACGCCCCCGCAGCCCTCTTTTCCTCTCCATTGGAAGAATGGTTCTAAAAAACAACCGCCAGGAAATCCTGGTTCCCGGCGGCAGGTCGGGGTGGGCCGATTCGCATCAGTCCCCTGTTGGGGAAACCGCCGACCCTTTCAGATTGGCATCTAGACAGTCGGGGTGGGCGGATTCGAACCGCCGACCACCGCGTCCCAAACGCGGTGCGCTGGCCAGCTGCGCTACACCCCGGAGCAGCGTGAGTATAATGCTTTAACGGCGTGCCCGTCAAGCTGGAGAGTACGATATAATTTTGGTGCAATGGTAGGTTTCTAAACACAAAGGGCACGAAGGATCACGAAGGGAATGAAAAGGGTAAAACTCCCTTATTATTACCTCTTGGAGGTGTTATGAATGTTTTTGTCACCGGTGGAGCAGGGTATATCGGTTCAGCGACAGCCGAGGCGCTACTCAAGGCTGGCCATGCCGTCACGGTTTACGACTCGCTCGTGACCGGTCACCGGGCGGCCGTGCCGCCCGGGGCGCATTTCATCCAGGCGGACCTGGGCGATCCAGCTGCCTTGAATGCAGCCCTGGCGGCTGAAAAATATACTGCCGTGATGCACTTCGCCGCTTTTATCGAGGCTGGGGAGAGCATGAAAGATCCCGGGAAGTTCTTCAAGAATAACCTGGCCAATTCACTGGCATTGCTGGAAAGCGCCCAGCGCGCCGGAGTAAAAAGGTTCGTGCTTTCTTCCACGGCGGCTGTCTACGCCTCCTATGATGAGCCACTGAGCGAGCAGAGTCCCATCGATCCGGCCAATGCCTATGGTTTCACCAAGCTGGCGATCGAACAGGCGCTCGAATGGTACCGCCGCATCCACGGACTGCACTATGCCGCCCTGCGTTACTTTAACGCCTGCGGCGCCCTACCCGGTAGAGGCGAAGCCCACCAGCCGGAATCGCACCTCATCCCGCTGGTCCTGAAAGTTGCCCTGGGACAAAGGAAGGCTGTGGACATCTTTGGTACGGACTATCCCACCCCGGATGGCACCTGTGTCCGCGACTACATCCACATCGCAGACCTGGTTTCGGCGCACCTGCTGGCGTTGGATGCGCTGGGGGATCATGACCGGCTGGTTTATAACCTCGGCAATGGCAACGGCTACTCGGTCTGGGAGGTGGTAGAAACCGCCCGAAGGGTGACTGGCCATCCGATCCCAGTCCATCAAGCGCCCCGGCGGGCTGGTGACGCACCCAGGCTGGTGGCAAGCTCTGAAAAAGTGCGGGCCGAATTGGACTGGACTCCGCTCCACCCGGACCTGACCGATATCATCGCCAGCGCCTGGGAATGGCACCGCACCCATCCGAATGGATATGAAAGGTAACTTATGGCAACCGTTGTGACTTTTTTGGTCGTGATCGTGGGCTGGATTTTCTCGTTGTGCCTGCACGAGTTCTCGCATGCCGTGGTGGCATACTATGGTGGGGATACGAGTGTGCGCGAGAAAGGCTACCTAACATTCAATCCGCTTAAATATACCCATCCGGTCTATTCCATCCTGCTGCCGATGATCTTCCTGCTGCTGGGCGGGATAGGCCTGCCCGGCGGGGCAGTCTATATTGAAACCTGGCGACTGCGCAGCAAACGCTGGGAAAGCGCCGTCTCGCTGGCCGGACCGGCTTCCAACCTGGTGCTGGCTGTGCTCCTGTCCATCGTACTACGTTTCGCCCCGAGCCCTGCCGGCGGCATCTGGCCGGGACTGGCATTCCTGGCTCTGCTGCAGGTGATGGCGGCAGTGTTGAACCTGATCCCCGTGCCACCGTTTGATGGCTACCGGGTGTTGGCGCCCTTCCTGGCCCCGCAAGTGCGCACCAGGATCGACCAGGCCGGCAGCTTGATCATGCTGGGTGTCTTTTTTGTCTTATGGTATGTCCCTTTTGTGAGCAACATTTTATGGAAAGTGGTTGGCTGGATCTCTGTGCAGCTGCAGATACCGCTTCAATTGGCCATGCTTGGATTGAGCCAATTCCAGTTCTGGAGACGGTA
>Ga0209253_10001785_pt1 | contig 18957 bp, 18 predicted proteins | sample FrelakmetBRP12BR_FD_187145 | JGI IMG/M metagenome (GOLD analysis project Ga0209253, IMG submission 187145) | Freshwater lake sediment microbial communities from the University of Notre Dame, USA, for methane emissions studies - BRP12 BR (SPAdes)... | ecosystem: Environmental > Aquatic >... | reverse complement strand
GCGCCCCGCCCGGGCCAGGATGTCCTTCTCGAGCGAACCGGAGTTGACGCCGATGCGGATGGGGACCCTCCCCGCCGCCGCGGCCCGGACGACCTCGGCGACCTTTTCCTTCGAGCCGATGTTGCCGGGATTGAGCCGCAGGCCGTCGACCCCCGCGTCGATGGCGGCCAGGGCCAGCCGGTGGTCGAAGTGGATGTCGGCGATGAGCGGGACCCGGCTCTGCCGGCGGATCTCCCGGAGGGCGGACGCCGCGGCCCGGTCCGGCACGGCCAGCCGGACGATCTCCGCCCCCGCCCTCTCCAGCCGGCGGATCTCTGCCGCCGTCGCCCGGACGTCCCGGGTATCGGTCTTGGTCATGGCCTGGACGACGACGGGGGCGCCGCCGCCCACAGGGACGCCGCCGACGTCGACGCGACGCGTTCTCCGGCGAGGGAACATCCGTCCCTCCCGGTCATCTTTATTGTCGGAGAAACACGGCGTTTTCATGAATAGTCCAAGCTAAAAGGGATTCAAGCTGTTCCAGCCGTTGGGCAGCATCTTGACGAGGTCGTTGACAAGGACGAACGCGATCAGGAAGGCGAAGATGACGAAGCCAATCGACATCCAGACCTGGCGGGCCTTGGGCCCGAGGTCGCGGCGGAAGATCGACTCGACGACGAGGACGAAGATCTGGCCGCCGTCGAAGACCGGGATGGGGAAGAGGTTGAGGACGCCGAGCTGGAGGCTGATGATGGCGATCCAGCCGAGCAGCGGCTGCCAGCCCATCCGGAAGGCCGTGTAGGAGAAGTTGGCGATGGCCAGCGGGCCGCCGAGCTGGCTCGTCGGCGTCTCGCCGGTGAACAGCCCGCGGATGAACCGGACGACCAGAAAGACGTTCTTCAGGTTCTCGTCGAACGACCGGCCGACGGCGGCGAAGAAGCCGAATTTCTTGACCACGGACTTGTGGACCTGCGAGATCCCGATCTTGCCCACGCTCCCCTCCCGGCGGGGCGTGACCGGCAGGGTGAGGACGTCGCCGCCCCGCGCCACCTCGAACCGGAGCTCGTTCCCGGCGTTCTTCTGGATGACCTCGAGGAACTGGTAAAAATAGATGGGCTGGCCGTCGATCGCCCGGATGATGTCCTTCCGCTTGAGCCCGGCCTTCTCGGCGGGCGAGCCGGGGAAGACCATCTCGATCTGGGTCAGGATCTTGGCCTGGAAGCCGGCGTAGCCCATCTCGTAGCGGGTGACGGATTCGGTCTGGAGGTCGATCGGCAGGAGCTCGCCCTCCCGGCGGACCTCGAGCTTGACCAGGCGGTCCGGTTTGGAGCCGACGGCCAGGTGGACGTCGCTCCAGGTCGCGACCTCGCGCCCGGCGAGGCGGACGATCTCGTCGTCGATCCGCAGGCCCGCCTTTTCGGCCGGCGAGCCGGGCTCGATCCAGCCGATGACCGGTCTTTCGTCGAGGTATTCGGCGACCGTGGTCCCGACGATATTCATGAACGCGACGATGACCAGGGCCAGGACGATGTTCATGATCGAGCCCATGGCCATGATGAGGAGCCGCAGGAAGCGCGTCTTGGCCATCAGGTCGTCCGGGGCGAGCGGCCGGTCCTTCTCGAACAGCCCCTCCCCCAGCATCTTGACGTAGCCGCCCATCGGGAACAGGCTGACGCGATAATCCGTGTCGCCCTTCTTGAAACCGAAGAGCCGCTTCCCGTAGCCGAAGGAGAAGACCTCGACCCGGACGCCGGCGAGCTTGGCCATGAAGAAATGGCCGAATTCGTGGACGAAGACGAGGATGCCGAAAACGAAAGTGAAGGCCAGGATGGTGCCCAGGATATTTCCCATGTCTGCTACCTCTGCGGGAGGGCGCGGCGGGCTTCGCGGCGCGCCTCGGCGTCGATGTCTTGGATCGCCTCGATCGAATCGGCCGGCCGGGCCCGGTGCGGCTCCACGACCGCGGCGACGACGGCGTGGAGGTCGCGAAAGAGGATCCGCCCTTCGAGGAAGGCGGCCACGGCCACCTCGTTCGCCGCGCTGAGGGCCACGGCCAGGCTGCCGCCTGCAAAGAGGGCCCGGCGGGCCAAGGCGAAGATGGGATAGCGGCGCTCGTCCACCCGGTGGAACTCGAGGCGCCGGAGACGGCTGAGATCGAGCCGCGGCAGGGCCGAATCACGGCGATCCGGCCAGGTCAGGGCGTACTGGATGGGGATGCGCATGTCGGCGGCGCTGAGCTGGGCCAGGAGGGAACCGTCCCGGAGCTCGACCAGGGCGTGGACGGCGCTCTGGGGATGGATGAGCACCTCGAGCTCCGAGGGCTCGAGGTCGAAGAGCCAGCGGGCCTCGATGAGCTCCAGCCCTTTGTTCATCATGGTGGCCGAGTCTACGGTGACCTTGCGGCCCATGACCCAACGGGGATGGCGAAGGGCCTCCTCGAGCGACTTGCCCCCGATCTCCTCGAGCGGGGTGCGGAAGAAGGGCCCGCCCGAGGCGGTCAGGATGACCTTGCGGACGTGCCTCCGCTTGACGCCGGCGAGGCACTGGAAGACGCCGCTGTGCTCGCTGTCGACGGGGATGATCCGGGCCCCGGCCCGGTCGGCCTCGCGCCTCAGGAGCTCCCCTCCGACGACCATGGACTCCTTGTTGGCCAGGGCCACGCGCCGGCCGGCCCGGACGGCCTCAAGGGTCGGCCCGAAGCCGCTCATGCCTGTGATGGCCGACACGACGATATCGACGCCGTCAACCCGGGCGACCTCGGCGGCCCCTTCGGCCCCATGAACGACCCGGGCGCCGAAGCGCCGCGCTGCGGAGCGGATCTTCTCCGCGTCGCCCCGGCCGCCCACGGAAACGAGGGCGGGCCGGTATTTCTCGACCTGGGCGGCGAGCAGGGCCAGGTTGGATCCGGCGGCCAACGCGGCGACCCGCAAGGCGCCGTCGAGCCTATCGACGACATCGAGCGTGCTCCGGCCGATGGAGCCCGTCGAGCCGAGGATGGCGATCGCGCGCGTCATCGGGGCCGCCGCTTATCTCCAAATGTGCTTGACGATGAAATAGAAGAGCGGCCCGGCCAGGATGAGGCTGTCGATCCGGTCGAGGAAGCCGCCATGGCCCGGCAGGGCGTTGGACGAGTCCTTGACCCCGGCGGCCCGCTTGAAGAGGGATTCGAGGGGGTCGCTGACCTGGGCGGCGGCATGGACGACGACCGCGGTCAGGAGGGCCGTCGCCAGGGGCACCTCGAGCTTGAGGACCGAGCGGGCCAGGAGAGCCCCGGCCAGGGCGAACAGGATGCCTCCGGCGCTCCCCTCCCAGCTCTTGTTGGGGCTGGCGACCGGCGTCATCTTGTGGCGGCCGAACGGCTTGCCGATGAGATAGGCCCCGGTGTCCCCGAGGAACACGACGGCGGCCAGGAAATAGAGCATGAGCGGGCCGAACTCGAGCCGGAGCCTGTAGATGAAGCTCAGGGTGAAGCCCAAATAGACGGCCCCGAAAAGAGTGAAGGCAAAGGCGGCCGGAAAGCGGCCGAGCCTCTCCGCGGACCGGGTCGCCGCGACGAAATAGATCCCCGTGGCGAGCAGGCCGGCAAAGAGCCCCGCTTCGAACGGGATTGTCCGGAAATAGAAGGGCAGGCCGGCGAGAAGCGTCAGGCCGATGCCGAGGGCCCTCTCGGGATGAATGTCCTTTTTCTCGGCCAGGGCGTAGAGCTCGAGAAGGGCCGCGACGATGACCGCCTGGCCGAAGAGGAAGAAGACCCAGTTGGGGGCGTATTGGACGACGAGGAACACGGCCCCGAGCAGGACCACGGCGGTGACGGTGCGCTTGAGCAGGTTCATGCGGGGTCAGCTCCTTTTGCCGGTCCGTGCTGCGCCCGGCCGGACGTCCCCGAACCGGCGCTCCCGCTTCTGGAACTCCAGGACGGCCTCGAGGAGGTGCTTCCTCCGGAAGTCCGGCCAGAGAACGGGGGTCACGATGATCTCGGCGTAGGCGATCTGCCAGAGGAGGAAATTGGAGATCCGGAGCTCGCCGCTCGTCCGGATGAGCACGTCGGGGTCCGGCAGGCCTTCGGTCGAGAGGTGGGCTGCGAAGGCCTTCTCGTCGAGCTTGGCCGGAGAGATGCGCTTATCCCGCAGGATCCGCCGGGCGGCGTCCACGATCTCGGCCCGGCCGCCGTAGTTGAGGGCGACGACAAGGGTCATCCGGCGGTTCTCCCGGGTCAGGGCTTCGACGCGCTCGACCTCCTTAAGCACGAGGGTCGGGATGCCCTCGCGGCGGCCGATGACCCGGAGACGGATATCGTTCCGGACGAGGAGTCCGTCCTCCTTGGTCAGCTTCTCCCGGAGGAGCCGCCAGAGCCGGCCGACCTCCGGGCGGGGCCGTTTCCAGTTCTCGCTCGAGAAGGCGAAGAGGGTCAGGACGCCGATGCCCAGGCGGGCCGAGGCCTCGACGATCTCGTGGACCGAGGCCGAGCCGGCCCGGTGGCCCTCGACACGGGGCAGGCCGCGGCCGGCCGCCCAGCGGCCGTTGCCGTCCATGATCACGGCGATGTGGCGGGGAAGGCGGTCGATGTCGACCTGGAGGAGAAGCCGGCCTTCTTCCGTGCCGGGGGGGAAAAATTCCTCGAGGTGCTTCTCCATAGGCCCCCCATTATAGCACAAGGTAGACCGGTCCGGGCCTTTCTGGTAGAGTGATAAAAACGGAGAGAAACACATGTGCCTGGCCGTTCCCGCGAAGATCGTCGAGCTCGATGAATCGGGCCAGGGGACCGTGAGCTACCTCGGCAGCGAGGTCCGGGCCAACTTCACTCTCGTCCCCCAGGCCCGGCCGGGCGACTGGGTCATCATCCACGCCGGCTTCGCCATCTCGGTCATGGACGCCGAAGAGGCCCGGGAGACCTTGCTCCTCTTCAAGGAGCTGGCCGCAGCCTCCCGCCGATGAAGGAGCTCAGGGACCCGGCCGCCATCCGGAAGCTCCTCGGGGACATCGAAGAGAGGGCCAAGCGTCTTGCCCGCGCGCCGCGCCTGATGGAGGTGTGCGGCACCCATACGATGGCCCTGTTCAAGCACGGCTTGACGCCGCTTCTCGCCGAGGCCGGCGTCGAGATGGTCTCGGGTCCGGGCTGTCCCGTTTGCATCACTCCCAACGCCATCCACGAAGCGGCCATCGCCGCCCTGACGGGCACGGAGGGGTTGACCCTAGCCGCGTTCGGGGACATGACCCGCGTCCCGACGCGGAAGGGCTCCCTGCAGACGGCCGTCCCGGCGCGCGGCTCGCGCCTGAAGCTCGTCTATTCGCCCGAAGAAGCCTTGGACGAGGCCCGGCGCGACCCGGCCAGGGACGTCGTCTTCTTCGGGGCCGGGTTCGAGACGACCATCCCGGCCATCGCCTACACGGCCAAGCGGGCCGCCGGCGAGGGGCTGAAGAACTTCTCCGTCATCCCGGCCCTGTGGCTCGTCCCGCCCGCCCTCAAGGCGGTCCTCGACGCCGGCGAGATCGCCGTCGACGGCTTCATCTATCCGGGGCACGTCAGCGCGGTCATCGGCGCGGCCCCTTACGAGTTCGTCGCGCGCGACTACGGGATCCCCGGGGCCATCGCCGGCTTCGAGCCGGGCGACATCCTTCTGGCCGTCCGGTCGGTGCTCGACCAGTCGATAGCGGGCCGGCCCGAGGTCGCCCTCGAATACACCCGGGCCATCTCGCGGCAGGGGAACGCCGTGGCCCGGAAGCTCATGGACGAAGTCCTCGAGCCCTTCGACGCCGTTTGGCGCGGCCTGGGGAAGATCCCGAAGAGCGGCCTGACGTTCCGGCCGGAATATGCGGCTCTTGACGCCGGCCGGCGCTTCGGCGCCCCGGGGAACGAGACTGGCTTGGACCTCGCCGGGTGCCGCTGCGGCGACGTCCTGCGCGGCGTCATCCGCCCCGAGGGCTGCAAGCTTTTCGGCAAAGCGTGCCTGCCCGACTCCCCTCTCGGGCCCTGCATGGTCTCCTATGAGGGATCCTGCCTGATCCACTTCAAGTACGGGCCGGTCAGGAGGGCCCGGAAATGAGCAAGATCAGCCTGGAGCTCGGGAGCGGCGGCCGCCTGATGCGCGACTTCCTGGCCAAGACGATCGTGCCCGCGTTCGCCGATCCGATGCTCGGCGAGCTCGCGGATGCCGTTCACCTGCCGGGCGGGATCGCCTTCACGACGGACAGCTACGTCGTCGACCCCCTCGTCTTCCCCGGCGGGGACATCGGCCGGCTGGCTGTCAACGGGACGGTCAATGACCTCGTCGTCGCCGGCTCCGAGCCGCGCTTCCTCTCGCTCGCCCTCATCCTCGAGGAGGGCCTCGAAACGGGCGTCCTCGAGCGCGTCATCCGGTCGATCCGGGACGCGGCCCGGGCGGCGAACGTCCGCGTCGTCACGGGAGACACGAAGGTCGTCCGCCGCGGCCAGGGGGACAAGGTCTACATCAACACGGCCGGCGTGGGGCGGTCCGTCGCCAAGCCCCGGCTGGGCCGGATCCGGCGCGGGGGCAAGCTCATCCTGACCGGCACCCTGGGCGACCACAGCCTGGCGGTCATGCTCGCCCGCGGCGACTTCGGCTTGCGCTCGAACGTGCGGAGCGACTGCGCGCCGCTCCTCTTCCTTCTGCCCTTGTGGAAGGCCGGCGCACTGTGGATGCGCGACGTCACCCGCGGCGGGTTGGCCACGATCCTCTCGGAGCTTGCCGAACGTCTCCCCTATCCTGTCGTCATCGACGAAGATAAGATCCCGCTTTCGCGGCCCGTGCGGGCCGCCAGCGAACTCCTGGGGATCGATCCGCTCTATATGGCCTGCGAAGGGAAAGCCGTCATCGTCGCTCCGGCCGCCAAGGCCGCCGAGATCCTCCGCCGCATCCGCCGTCATCCCCTCGGCCGCAGGGCCGCCGTCATCGGCGAGGTCCAGGACCGCGTCGGCCGTCCCGGCGAGCTGCTCCTGCGGACCGGGGCCGGCGGCCTGCGCCTCCTCGAGCCCCTGACTTCCGAGCTTCTCCCCCGCATCTGCTAAAAAAGAAGGGGTCAGGTCTACCTTTTACCCGTTTTCGGGTAAAAGGTAGACCTGACCCCCTCTTCTGATCCCCTCTGAGATCAGGCTTTGACGACGTTCCGCCGGCGCCTCTTCACGGCGTTCCGCGTGTCGACGACGAGCCGCGCGTTCCTGACGATCATGTCGTAGTCGTAGGCGGTGTGGTCCGTCGAGATGACGACGGCGTCGCTCTTCCGCAGGAGGGACTTCGTCAGCGGGACGGACTTGAGCTCGAGGCCGGGATACTCGCGGTGCCCAACGACGCGCGGGACGTACGGGTCGTTGTAGGAGACCTTGGCCCCCTTCTCCCGGAGGAGCGTGATGATCTTCAGGGACGGCGACTCGCGCGAGTCGTCGATATCCTTCTTGTAGGCCAGCCCGAGGACGAGGACCTTGGCGCCCTTGATCGACCTCCCCCGCGCGTTCAGGGCGTCGATCGTCTTCTGGCGGACGTAATAGGGCATGAAGGTGTTGATCTCGCCGGCGAGCTCGATGAACTTCGTCTGGTAGTCGACCTCCTTGGCCTTCCAGGTCAGGTAGAAGGGGTCGATCGGGATGCAGTGCCCGCCGAGCCCGGGACCGGGATAGAAGGGCATGAAGCCGAACGGCTTGGACGAGGCCGCGCGGATGACCTCCCAGACGTCGATGTCCATGCGCTCGAAGATCATCTTGAGCTCGTTGACGAGGGCGATGTTGACCGAGCGGAAGATGTTCTCGAGGAGCTTGGTCGACTCGGCCGCGCGCGTCGAGGAGACCGGGACGGTCTTGACGATGATCTGGTCGTAGAGGGCCTTGGCCACGCGCAGGCAGTCGGGCGTCAGGCCGCCGACGACCTTGGGCGTCGTCGCCGTCGAGAAATTCTTGTTGCCCGGGTCCTCGCGCTCGGGCGAGAAGGCCAGGAAGAAGTCCTTGCCGGCCCTCAGGCCGCCGGCCTCGAGGATGGGCCGCATCTCCTCGTCGGTCGTCCCCGGGTAGGTCGTGCTCTCGAGGACGACGAGCTGGCCCTTGCGGACGTTCTCGGCGACGCTGACCGTCGAGTTGATGACGTAGGACAGGTCGGGGGCGCCATGGCCGTCGAGCGGCGTCGGCACGCAGATGAGGATGACATCGACGTCCCGGAGGCTTCGGAAATCGGCCGTCGCCTTGAACATCTTCCGGCCCAGGAAGTCCTTGAGCTCGGCCGCCGAGATGTGGCGGATGTAGCTCTTGCCCCGGTTGAGCATATCGACCTTCTTGGCGTCGATGTCGAAGCCCGTCACGCAAAATCCCTTTTGGAGGAACGTCTTGACCAGGGGAAGCCCGACGTAGCCGAGGCCGATGACCCCGACCCGGGCCTTTTTCGTCTCGATCCTCTTCAGCAGCTTGGATGCTTCAGCGTTCATGCGGTCAGCTCCTTTTCTTGTACCATTCGATGGTCGCCTTGAGACCGTCCAGGAAAGACAGGCCGGGCGCGAACCCGGTCAGGCGCCGGGCCTTGGCGATGTCGGCCGTGGAGTGGAGGATGTCGCCGGCGCGCGGCGGGGCGTAACGGGCCTCGACCTTCGTGCCCAGGACCTCGTTGACCGCGGCGAGCAGTCCGTTGACCGTCGTGCCGACCCCGCAGGCGACGTTGAAGGCCTCGCCGGCCGCGGCCGCGGACGAGGCGGCCAGGAGGTTGGCCCGGACGACGTCGTCGACGTGGATGAAATCCCGGGACTGCTCGCCGTCCCCGAATATCGTCGGGCCCTCGCCCCGGAGGACCTTGGTGACGAAGAGCGGGATGACGGCGGAATACTCGGAATACGGGTCCTGGCGGGGCCCGAAGACGTTGAAGTAGCGCAAGGAGACCGTGTTCATGCCGTGGAGGATGTGGAAGGCCTGGGCGTACTTCTCGTCGAAGAGCTTGGTCGCGCCGTAGGGCGAGACCGGCCGCCCCTCCCGGCCCTCGACCTTGGGCATCGTCAGGTCGTCGCCGTAGACGGCCGACGACGAGGCCAGGACGAAGCTCTTGGCCCCGGCGGCACTGGCCGCGACGAGCAGGTTGAGCGTCCCGGTGACGTTGACGGCGTTGGCCAGGAGGGGGTCCTCGACCGAGCGGGCGACCGAGGCCAGGGCAGCCTCATGGAAGACCGCCTCGACGCCTTCGACGGCCCGGCGGCACGTCTCGAGGTCGCGGATGTCGCCTTCGATGAGCTCGAACCTCCCGGCGATCCCGGCCAGGTTCTCGGTCTTCCCGGTCGAGAGGTTATCGAGGACGCGGACCTCGTCGCCCCTCTTGACCAGCGTCTCGGCGATATGCGAGCCGATGAAGCCCGCGCCGCCGGTGACCAGGTATCTCGCCATCAGGCCAATCCGAGCTCGGTGAGGCGCCGCAGGACCTTCTGGACGCTCTCGTCCACCGTTTCCTTGTCCGTCTCGAGCACGATCTCGGCGTTCAAGGGCTCCTCGTACGGGTCGGAGACGCCGGTGAACTCCTTGATCTCGCCGCGGATGGCCTTCTGGTACATGCCCTTGACGTCGCGCTGCATGCAGACCTCGACCGGGCATTTCGCGTAGACCTCGACGAAGTTTGTCGCCTCCTTCCGGGCCCGGTCGCGCATCTCCCGGTAGGGCGAGATGAACGAGGTCAGCACGGCGACCCCGTTGCGCGAGAGGAGCTTGGCCACGAAGGTGACCCGGCGGATGTTCTCGTCCCGGTCCTTCTTCGAAAAGCCCAGGTCCCGGGTCAGGTCCTGGCGGACGACGTCCCCGTCGAGCCGCTCGACGCGGTGACCCTTCTCCTTGAGGATCTCGGCGACCCTGTCGCCGACGGCCGACTTCCCGGAGCACGGCAGCCCCGTGAACCACAGCGTGAAGCCTTCATGATCTTCGCACATGAGCGTTCCTTTATCCTTTCGTCGCGGGCCGGAGGACCCGGCCCTTCATTTCCCGGGGGACATCGAGGCCCATGAGATCGAGGACCGTCGGGGCGACGTCGAGGATGTCGGCGTCGCGCTTGCCCGTCCGGCCGCCCTTCGGGTCGGCCAGGATGTAGATCCCCTGCTGGGCGTGGACGGCGTCGTCGGGGCCGGTGTCGTTCTCGGGCAGGAACATCGTCCCGTGGCCGAGCGTCCCCGCCGACCGCCAGTAGAGGTCGTCGAAATAGACCATGAGGTCGGGGTACTCGCCTTCGAGCACCTCATAGAACTCCTGCGGCTTGATGACCTTGGTCGCCCAGGTCTCCCCCGCCGGACCGCGGACGGCCTTGAGATCGGCCAGGAGCTCGTCCCGGACCTTCTCGTAGTCTTCGGGGGGGATGACGCCCTTGGGCTCCCGGCCTTCGACGTTGAGAAAGACGCGGGCGTAGTAGCCGCCCCAGGCCCAGGCCCGGGTCTTTTCCCAGTCGACGGCCAGGTCGTCGATGCTCGTCGGCTTCGACGGCCGTTCCTTGACGGCCAGCCAGCCCTTGTCGATGAGCCACTCGTTGACGCAGAAGGCCCCCTTCATCCTCTTCGCCCCGTGGTCGGAGACGACCAGGACGGCGGTCCCCTCCCCGGCCTTGGCCAGGAGCCGGCCGATCTTCTCGTCGAGGAACTTGTAGTAGGCGATGATGGCGCTTTCGAGAGGGTTCCCCGGCTCGTGGAGGTGGTGGTCCTTGTCCATGTACTTCCAGAACGCGTGGTGGACCCGGTCGACACCGATCTCGACGAACATGAACAGGTTCCAGGGCTTAGCCGTCATGAGCCAGTCCATGACCTCGAACCGCTTCTCGGTCATGGCGTAGATCTCGCGGAGGATCTGGGCCCGGTCCTCGGTCCGGAAGACGACGTCGAAGACGTACGGCCCGAAGCGCTCTTCGATCTCCGCCATGAGCCCCGGCGGGTAGGTCGTCTCCTTTCCCGTCCCCGGCGGCGTGATGAAGCAGGAGATGAGGTTGCCGGCCACGGGGTAGGGCGGATAACTCGGCGGGACGCTGACGAGCGTGCTCGCCCCGCCCGCCTCGCCGACATAGTCCCAGAGCTTCTTCGCCCGGACCGCTTTGGAGTTGGCGATCCACATCCCGTCGTAGGAGTAGCCCTTGCGGTGGCGGAAGCCGTAGAGCCCCAGGCGACCGGGGTCGAGCCCCGTGGCCATGACCATCCAGGCCGGGATGGTGATGGGCGGGTCGGAGCTGCGGAGCTTCCCCCAGAGCCCCTTCTCCATGAGGCCCTTGAGGACCGGGAGCTCGTCGCGGCGGTCGAAGACGATCTCGGGGGGCGCGCAGTCGAGCCCGACGACGAGGACCTTCCGGTCATTCATTGAATGGTTCCTTGAAGGCCATGATGACCCGGGCCACCTCGGGCCGCATGAGCTCGGCCGGCGGGCACTCGCCCTTGACCAGGAGGTCGCGGATCTTCGTGCCGCTGAACTGGATGTGGTCGGACGGCGGGTGGGGGCAGATCTTCTCGTTGACGACCGAGCCGCACTTCTTGCAGTGGGAGAAGGAGCGGAAGAACATGGGCACGATGCCCAGGTCGGGGAACTCGTCGAAGATGTCCTGGGCGGCGAAGGGCGGGTAGTAGGTGCCCACCCCGGCGTGGTCGCGGCCGATGATGATGTGGGTGCAGCCGAAGTTCTTCCGGATGATGGCGTGGTGGATGGCTTCCTTGGGACCGGCGTAGCGCATCTCCATCTGGAGGATGGCCATGGCCGTCCGGTCCTTGATGTAGTAGAGGCGGATGGCTTCCTCGTAGGAGGCCAGGATGACCTCGTCCTTGAAATCGCCCTTCTTCTTCCGCCCGATCACCGGGTTGATGAACAGCCCGTCGGTGAAGGTCAGGGCCGCCTTCTGGACGTATTCATGCCCGATGTGGGGGGTGTTGCGCGTCTGGAAGCCGACGACCGTCCGCCAGCCTTTGGCTTCGAACAGGACCCGGGTCTCCTTGGGCGAGAGCTTCCAGCGGTCGAAGAGGGTCGGCGTCGTCTCGATGAGGTCGACCGGGCCGGCCAGGAGGACGTCCTTCATGGCCAGGACCTTGGCGACGCCCGGATGGGCCGGATCGCGGGTGCCGAAGACCTTCTCGGCCGTCTCGCCCTTGTCGAAGCCGTACTTCTCCCGGAGATGGAGGATGGCCAGCGGGCGGCCGTCCTCGGCGGCGAGCAGGACCTCCGTCCCCGTCTTCAGGCCGTCGGCGGTCGCCTTGTCCGCGTCGAGGACGATGGGGATCGTCCAGGCGAGGTCCGAGGCGAGCCGGCTCGTCTCGAGGACGGCCCGGAAGTCTGCCTGGCCCAGGAATCCCTCGAGGGGGCTGTAGACCCCGGTGGCGATGTTCTCGATGTCCGAGACGAGTTCGGCGTCGATCGTGAGCCGGGGCAGGCCGGCTGCCCGGTCGAGGGCCTTGGCCTTGTCCTTCCCTTTGAGGACCCTGTCGACGAGCTTACCGCCGTGGGGTTGGATCATGGGCTTTCCTCCTTCTCGGGCTGAGGGGAATCGGGGGACCGGGCGGCCGGCAGGGTCAGTCGATATATCCCAGCGCCTTCAGGCGCTCCTTGACCTTCTCTTCCTCGTCCTTGCTGAAGACCTCGGCCGCCGGCTCCGCCCTGGACAGGCTCTCCCTGAGGATCTTCGCGGCGTAACTCGAGACGGAGCCGTATTCCGTCCCCTTGATGAGCTCCTCGATCTTCTTGAAGAGCGAGGTCGGTATCGTGACGGTCGTAAACTCTTTCTCCATGGGAGATTTATATCCCAAATGCCCCTTTTTTTCAATCCCAGCAGCCCCAGGGAACTGGTTCAGAGGGGTCAAACCTACTTTTTTTCGAAAAAAGTAGGTTTGACCCCCTCTTGGGTCGGCTTGACACGGGAGGGCGCAACGTGGTTAAATGAGCCTCCCCTGAGAATGGAAAAGATCCCCCAGCCCCTGATGAACGCGTCCACCCTGTCCGGCGTCCTGGACAAGAACCTCAAGAAGCTGGCCGACCGCCTGGGGGTCACCCTGGCCCTCCGGGGCGACCAGCTCCTGATCGACGGCAACGCCCAGCGCATCGCCTTCGCCAAGCACTACTTCGAGATGCTTCATGAGCTCCGGGAGAAGGGCCACGATCTCCACGAGGAGGACCTGCTCATCGCCCTGGACATGCTCGAGCAAGGGACCGGCCCTTCCGTCGACAACTACGCCCCTGCCGAGCCCCTGAACCTGTCCCGCAAGTCCGTCTCCCCCAAGAGCCTCAACCAGCAGGCCTACATCCAGGCCATCAAGACCCACGACCTCGTCTTCGGCATCGGGCCGGCCGGGACGGGCAAGACCTACCTGGCCATGGCCATGGCCCTGGCCTTCCTCCAGAACAAGGCCGTCAACCGGATCATCCTGACCCGCCCGGCGGTCGAGGCCGGCGAGAAGCTCGGCTTCCTGCCCGGCGACCTCATCCAGAAGATCAATCCCTACCTTCGGCCGCTCTATGACGCCCTCTTCGACCTGTTCCAGTACGAGCAGGCCAACCGCCTGATCGAGCGCGGCGTCATCGAGATCGCCCCGCTGGCCTTCATGCGCGGCCGGACCCTGAACAGCGCCTTTATCATCCTCGACGAGGCCCAGAACACGACCCGGGAGCAGATGAAGATGATCCTGACCCGGGCCGGCTTCGACTCGAAGCTCGTCATCACGGCCGATATCACCCAGATCGACCTGCCCCAGCCCCGCAAGTCCGGCGTCCTCCACGCCATGAAGATCCTCTCCCCGCTCCCCGAGATCGCCTTCGTCCACTTCAACGACCGGGACGTCGTCCGCCATCCCCTCGTCCAGAAGATCATCAAGGCCTACCAGAAGGCCGAGGCCAGGGAAGACCGGTAATCCATGCCGACCTCCTTCTTCGACAAGATCAAGCTCTTCAAGGGGGCCGAGATCCAGCCCGGCCGCCCCCCCGCCGAGCCGGCCGAAGAGGAGAAGCGCCAGACGCTCGTCCGCAGACTCACCCGGGGGCCCTGGATCATTCTGGCGGTCACCGCCGCTGTCATCGCCCTCGTCCTGACGACCAGGCCTTCGCGGGGCCTTTCGGCGCTCGACGCCGGCGCCGTCGCGCCGGCCGACGTCGTCGCCCCGTTCGATCTCATCATCGAGGACGCCGAGGCGACGGCGCGGAAGAAGGAGGAGGCGGCCGCCGCGGTCCTCCCCGTCTACACCTATGATCCCAACGTCTTCGCCAACACCGAGGACAAGATCCGCGCCCTTTTCGCCGAGGGCCGGGCCTGGACCGCCCGCTATCCCGAGAACCACCGGGCCGCGGAGCTGCGGGCGGCCATCCTCGACAAGCTCGGCATCGACCTCGAGCCCGCCGACGTCACGGGCCTCGTCCGGCTGAAGTTCCCGGCCGAGCTCGAAGAGGTCCTGGTCATCCTCGCCGCCAAGACCTTCAGCCACGGCATCATTCTCTCCAAGAACCTCTTCATCCACGGCGAGGCGGAACAGGGCCTGACCCTCCTCGACCTCCAGGGCGCCGAGCGGACGGTCCGCGTCGGCGACCTCCTCGACATCGGGGAGAGCGAGAAGCGCTTCGCCGCGGACCTCGAGGAGGTCGAGATCGCCGCCCGGAATAGGGCCCTGCTCACGAACCTCGGCCAGATCTTTCTGACCGCCAACCTCACCTACAACAAGATCGAGACGGAGCGGCGGAAGGCCTTCGCCAGGGACACGATCGGCACGGTCACGTTCATGGTCAAGAAGGACCGGGTCATCGTCCGCAAGGGCGACGAGGTCTCCGCGGAAGCCCTGAAGATCCTGGACCAGTACGACCAGAGGATGCGGCGCCGGTCGACCTGGCTGCCGTCCCTGGCAGGGAGCCTTTTCCTCTACCTCTTCCTGCTGACGACACTCTGGTTCTATCTCCGGTCGGCCTACAAGCCCCCTCAGGCCGACCGGCTCTTCGGGATGAACGCGGCGATCCTCTTGGGCAATCTCCTCCTCTACAAGGCCTTCCTCATGCTGGCCGCGGCGATCGGCGCCTCGGTCACCGTCCCCTCGCTCGCCCGCGTCGAGACCTATCACTACGCTTTTCCGTTCCAGGCGGGGACCCTGATCCTCGCCTTCCTCGTCCCCGACCTGACGACGCTCCTCTTCATCATCCTCAACAGCCTGACGGCCGGCCTCCTGCTCGGCGGCGACTTCGTCCTGACGATCTTCTCGTTCGTCGGCGGTCTGGCCGCGATCTATGGGGTCAGGCTGTTCCGGCGGCGCTACCGGGCGGCCACCCTCCGGGCCGGCTTCCTCATCCTGCCCGTCGTCAACGCGTTCGTCATTCTGACCTTCAGCCTGATCGGACCGCGCGTCGGCTTCGACTTTTTCTCGGCGGAGGTCCTTATGGGCGTCCTCGGCGGGTGGGCCAGCGCCGTTCTGGCCTTCCTCACCCTGCCGCTCGTCGAATCGGCGTTCGGCTTCGTCACGCCGAGCAAGCTCCTCGAGCTGACGAACTCGGACCTGCCCATCTTCCGGCAGCTCTCCGAGGAGGCCCCAGGCTCCTACCACCACTCGTTCGTCGTCGCCACGCTGGCCGAGAAGGCGGCCGACGAGCTGGGCCTCAACACCCAGCTGGCCAAGGCCGGGGCCCTCTACCACGACATCGGCAAGACCAAGATGCCCGAGTACTTCATCGAGAACCGGACCGGGGAGTTCGACCTCCACAAGGACCTGGCGCCCTCGATGAGCACGCTCGTCATCAAGAACCACGTGAAAGAGGGCGTCGAGCTCGCCCACAAGCTCAAGCTGCCGCGGCCCCTCCGGGAGATCATCGAGCAGCACCACGGCAACTCTCTCGTCCGCTTCTTCTATGCCAAGGCCAAGCAGACCTATGACCCCGAGGACCAGACCGTGGGCGAGGAGGTCTTCCGTTATCCCGGGCCTCCCCCTCAGTCGAAGGAAGCCGGGCTGGTCATGCTGGCCGACGCCATCGAAGCCGCCTCGCGGAGCCTCAAGTCCCCGACGAAGGACAACATCAAGCGGGTCATCACCGACATCATCAACGGGACCCTCCAGGACGGCCAGCTCGACGCCTGCGACTTCTCCCTGCGGGAGCTCCGCAGCGTCGCCGCCGCGTTCCTGACCGTCCTCTACGCCATCTACCATCCCCGCGTCGAATACCCCGGCTTCGGCTTCAACGGCCGCCCGGCCCCCAAGAACGGCGCCGGCAAAAAGGCCAGGAACAAGAATAAGAACCATGATCACGATCCTCAACCGCCAAAGAAAGCACCCGGTCCGGATCCGAGCGTTTGAGCGTCTCCTCGGGGACCTCGCGCGGACCTACCGGCTGGCCGACCCCGAGGTCAGCCTGGCGTTCGTCGGCGAGCGGGCCATCCGGACCCTCAACCGCAAGTTCATGAAGAAGGACAAGCCGACCGACGTCCTGAGCTTCCCCTTGGGCGAGAAGGGCCCGGACGGCAAGTACTATCTCGGCGATATCGTCATCGCCGTGCCCGTGGCCGCCCGGCAGGCCCGCGAAAAGGGCCACGGCCTCGACCGCGAGCTCCGTCTGCTCGCTATCCACGGCTTCCTCCACCTCCTCGGCTACGACCATTTCGCCGGCATCGAAAAGGAGGAGAGGAAGGCCCACCGGCGCCACCTCGCATGATCATGGGCACCCTCGTCTGGACCGGCCTGGGCATGGCCTTTCTGGCCGCGTTCCTCCTCTCTATCTTCCATATTCTCCTCGGCTCCTATTCGAAGATCTCCCTGAGCCGCGAGCTCGAGACGCAGAATAAGGCGGCGCGGACCCGGATCCTGGCCGGCTTCGAGGAGACCCGCCTGGCCGTCGAGTTCCTGAGGATCCTCATCATCCTGGCCCTCGTCGTCTACGGCTTCTCCGTCATGGAAGGCTCCGTCACGAGGCCCCTCTGGCTCTTCCTCGCCGCGGTGGGCGTCTATGCCCTCTTCCTCGACTTCTTGCCGCGGCTCCTCGTCTTCGTCGGCAAGCCGGTCCTCCTGAAAATGTTCCTGCCGGCCTTCCCCCTGGTCCGGGTCATCGCCTCTCCCCTGCTTATCATCTCCCGCAACCTCCTCGAGCGCGAGGAACAGCGGGAGGACAAGGAGGAAGACCGCGAAGCCTCGAACGAGGAGATCGAGACGTTCATCGACGAGGCGACCGAGGAGGGCATCATCGACAAGGGCGAGGACGAGCTCCTGCGGAGCGTGGTCGAGTTCGGCGACCGGATCGTCCGCGAGGTCATGACCCCCCGGGAGGCCATGGTCTGCATCCGCCGGGACGCCACCATCGACAACCTCAAGGACCTCATCATCCGGGACAAGTACTCGCGGATCCCGGTCTACAAGGACCGCCTCGATAACGTCGAAGGGATCGTCATGGCCAAGGACCTGCTCGAATACGCCGACGACAAGCACAAGGGCCAGCCGATCGAGGCCTTGATCCGGCCCGTCGCCTTCGTGCCCGAGTCCATGCCTCTCGCCGACCTCCTGCGCGAGCTCCAGAAGGTCAAGCAGAAGATGGCCATCGTCGTCGACGAGCACGGCGGCGTCTCGGGGCTCGTGACCCTGGAGGACGTCGTCGAAGAGATCGTCGGGGAGATCCAGGACGAATACGACAGCGAAGAGGCCCAGATCACCCAGAACGGCCCCCTCGACTTCACAGTGTCGGGGGCGACGGAGGTCGAGGAGCTCGAGGAGTTCTTCGACGCCGAGCTCGCCGAGGACGATTTCGTCACCATCGGGGGCCTCATCACCCGCAACCTGGGACGCCTGCCCCACAAGGGCGAGACCCTGACCGTAGAAGGCCTCCTCATCGAGATCCTCGACGTCGACGAGAAGAAGGTCAAGAAGCTCAGGATCCGCCGGCCCTGACCTGGGCGCGGCGTACGGGGGAAACGATGCCGAAAGACACCAAAGCGAAATCCGCCAAGGGAAAGGCGGCCAAGCCCGCAAAGCCGGCCAAAGCGGCCCAGCCCGCCGCGAAGAAGCGGGCCCCGGCGCGGAAGAAGGCGCCCAAGCCGGTCTTCAAGACGGGCTACGTGGCCCTGGTCGGGCGGCCCAACTCGGGAAAGTCGACCCTCCTCAATGCCTTCCTCGGCCAGAAAGTCGCCATCGTCTCCGACAAGCCCCAGACGACCCGGATCAGCATCCTGGGCATCAAGACGACGGACAAGGGGCAGATCGTCTTCATCGACAATCCGGGCATCCACAAGCCCCTTCACACCCTGAACAAGAGGATGATGAACTTTGTCTATTCGGCCCTCGAGACGTCCGACGTCGTCTGTCTCCTCGTCGACCCGACGGAGAAGTTCGGTCACGGCGACGAGTACGTCCTGGAGATCCTACGCAAGGTCAAGACGCCCGTCTTCCTGCTCATCAACAAGGTCGACATCGTCCGCAAGGACCGGGTCCTGCCCATTATCGACCGGTACAAGGACCTCTTCCCCTTCCGGGATATCGTGCCGATCTCGGCCCTGACCGGCATCAACCTGGACGTTCTCGAAAAGCTCATCACCGAGGCCCTGCCCGACGCGCCCAAGCTGTACTCGGACGAGGAGATCACGGACCAGTCGGAGCGCTTCCTCTTTGCCGAGATCGTCCGGGAGAAGGTCCTCAAGTACGTCCGTGAGGAGCTGCCCTTCGTCACGGCCGTCTATATCGAGTCGATCGAGAAGAAGGGCCAACCCGTAATGGACTCCGCCCGGGAGGGGACTGTCCCTCTAGAAGACGGGGGTATGCAGCCGGGAGAGACACGTCCCGTGACCTACATCCGGGCCTCGGTCTTCGTCGAAAAGGACAGCCACCGAAAGATCGTCATCGGACGGCACGCCTCGCTCATCAAGCAGGTCGGCATCGAAGCCCGCCGCGAGATCGAGGACTATATCGGCCACAAGGTCTACCTGGACCTCCAGGTGCGTGTCCGCGAGGGCTGGCGCGACTCCGAGGACGTCCTCGACCTCATCGAAGGCCAAAAGGGCTAATTCCGTCAATTTGACTAGTCTTTCCCCTCATGCGATAATTTACCGCCAA